>ERZ772930.524-NODE-524-length-11896-cov-15.7935_pt1 | contig 11896 bp, 12 predicted proteins | sample MGYA00511685_ERZ772930 | MGnify/ENA primary metagenome ERZ772930 (study PRJEB29015, sample SAMEA2738053) | human oral metagenome | biome: human oral; feature: human-associated habitat; material: saliva | place: China | collected 2226 ... | reverse complement strand
CCTTACGGCCCTCAGACTTCGGTGTTACATCCGCCATTGCATAACTCCTTCAATTGCGTGCGTTCATTGTTTCACGTGAAACAATGCAGTGCGCTCGGCTATTGAGCGTCTTTGGTCACTATGCTGCACTAATGGTCATTTGTTCTGACGCCGACGTTCTGAACCACGGAAAACAAGCATCGACCTGATTGTTTCACGTGAAACACACGTTCACTCCCCCACCGACAGCCTCTCACACAGCTCGAGCGCGGCCTTGCGATAGGCAATTGCTCCAACGTTGCGCGGATCGTAAGTGATGACGGTCTGGGCGTAGCTGGGTGCCTCGGAAATACGAACGGAGCGCGGAATCACGGTCGTGAAGGTGTGATCGGGGAAGTGCGAGCGCACCTCTCCCTCGACCTCCTCCGACAGCCGCGTGCGCTTATCCGCCATCGTCAGCAGCATGCCGGAGACGCGAAGCCCGGGATTGAGGTCCACGCCGATGCGCTCGACAGTGTTCCACAGCTGGCTCAGTCCCTCGAGCGCGTAGTATTCGGCCTGAATCGGGATCATGACCTCGTCCGCGGCCACCATGACATTCAGAGTCACGAGCCCGAGAGACGGAGGACAATCGATCAGAACGACGTCAATCTCACCGTGGGCGGACACATACTCGCGCAGCGCCTCACGTAGCCGGTATTCGCGGCGTGGAACGTCGACAAGCTCAATCTCGGCGCCGGACAGGTCGATCGTCGCGGGACACACGAGGATTCCGTCAATGTCCGGACAGGGCTGAACGACGTCGTCGAGCTCGGCTCCCCCAATGATGACGTCGTATGTTGAAGGGGTACCGACGGGATGCTCGACGCCAAGCGCGCTCGACGCATTACCCTGCGCATCGGCATCGATGACGAGCACGGAAAGGCCGCCCAGGGCCAGGCCGGCGGCAATGTTAACCGTCGAGGTCGTCTTACCGACGCCGCCCTTTTGATTCGCAACGGCAATAATGCGCGTGGACGCGGGCTTGCGAAACTCGGCACGCTCGAGCATGGCCAAGTCCCGCAAATTGCGTTCGATCTGAGTCGACAGTGGGGTGTTGTTTGTACTCACGTGACACCTTCCTAGCTACTGCCTCTAGTCTACGGGGACCGATGCACACTTCCAGCATCGAAAGCCCGTGATGCATCAAGGGACACACGAAAAAGCGGGAGTTGCGACAAGCGACCAAAATGTTGTTCTGTAGGATCGATTCTCCTGGCCGTCGCGGCCACGCGGAGATAAGGAGATCCGGGACAGTGACACCAGGACAAACCTCGATCCGTATGGCAGCCATCACACAGTGTCGCATGTGGCCAGGCGATCGCCGAGCCACAATATAAAGTAAGGGATACCACGGTTAACTGTGGTACCCCTTACTATTCATAGATGATCACTTAACTCGCGAACAGACCACGACGTAGGTCGACTCGTCCTCCATGATCGAGGGCACCTCGTGGATCTGCGCGCGCAAGTGGTGACGACGCAGTTCCATCGACGCTTCCTCGACCTCGATCGGGGCACGACGACCCTTGAGGGCCACGAGTGAACCGCCGGGCGCGATGAGCTTGGAGGTCATGCGCACAAGCTTGCTCATGTTCGCCACGGCTCGAGCGGTCACCACATCGGCCTTCCCCTTGCCGCGAAGCTCCTCTGCGCGCGCCTGGTGAATCGTGACGTTATCCAGGCCGAGGCCCTCGACAACGTCCTCGAGCCACTCGACACGGCGTACCATCGGCTCGGCGAGGTGCACGTGCAGGTCGGGACGGCAAGCGGCGATGACAATGCCGGGCAGACCCGAACCGGAGCCAACGTCCAACACTTCGCGTCCCTCGCGGCGGGGCATGAAGTCGAGGACGGCCGCCGAGTTCACGATGTGCCGCGACCAGATTCGCTCCATGTCGCGCGGTCCCAGCAGACCGCGCAGCTCGCCCTCCTCCTCGAGCATGCGCGCGTACTCGGCAACGTCGGAGAAGGCGGGACCGAAGAAATCACGGACCGCCTGGGTGGGCTGTTCTGGGACGAAGGGGTCGCCGACCTGGCGACCCCTTCCCGTCCCGTTCGGGTTCTCACTCACCGTCGGAATCCTCGGGGAGGATGACAACTCGGCGGTGGGGTTCGACGCCCTCGGACTCGGAGGTCAGGCCCTCGTCAGCGACGACGTCGTGGCACACCTTACGCTCAAAGGGGTTCATGGCGTCGAGCTTGACAGCCTCACCAGTTGCGCGCACGCGGGCAATGGCCTCGCGGGTGATGTCCTGGAGCTCTTCCTTGCGCTCGGCGCGGAAGCCGGCGATGTCGAGCATGAGGCGCGAGCGCTCGCCCGTCTCGGTCTGGACGGCCAGACGGGTGAGCTCCTGGAGGGCGTCCAAGACCTCGCCGTCCTCGCCGACAAGTCGATCGAGGGCATCGGGGTCGTCGGCCACGATCTCGACCGAGGCGCGGCCGTTCTCGACATCGATCTCGATGTCACCGTCGAGGTCTGCAATATCGAGCAGTTCTTCCAGGTAGTCGGCGGCGAGCTCGCCTTCTTCTTCGAGGCGGGTGAGCTTGCCTGCGTTGTCGTCACTCATGACGTGTCCTCCGTAGTGGGGAATGGGGTCTTGCTGGGGTCCAGGGTACCCGCTCGGGTCGCCGGACCGTGAATCTGTCGTGGTTAGCGCTTCTTGCCGGAACGGCGGCGGGCCTTGCGGCGCTCGACGCGGCGGCGCTCGATCTCCTCGGCGCTCAGCGAGCCGTTCGCTCCGTCCTTGGTGGTCTCCGCGGAGGTGCTCGACTCGGACGAGGCCGTGGTGGCCTCACGCTCGTTGGCGCGGCGTTCGCGGTTCTTCTTCTGGAGCTCGGCGCGCTGAGCGGAGGCTTCCTGCTTGGCGAGGCGCTTCTCGACGGCGAGGGTCAGGCCGTGCATCCACTGCTCGTCGGGCAGGGTCGTCCACTTCTGGGTAGCCAGGTTGCGGTAGACGGTGAGGATCTCGCCGGGGGTCATGGAGGCCGGGAAGTCGGAAGCAACGCGCTGCTTCTTGGCCTTGGCGCGGACCTCGGCGAGGGTGCGCTCGTTGAGTTCGTCGACACGCGGATCGGATCCGGGGGTGCCCAGGGCGGCACGCTCACGGTCGTAGTTCTGGAAGAAGGGCTTGGCCCATTCCTGGTAGGCGGATTCGCGCGAGGCGAGCAGGTCGGCGTAGGCCGGGGAGCCGGGGGTCGGCATGACCTTGATGGTCCAGAGGGACTGGCCGAGGGCCCAGAAGGAGGCAGTCACGGTGTAGATGACGACGCCCATCTGGAAGAACGCACCGGAGAAGATGAACATCAGCGGCATCACGTACATCATGGAGCGCTGCGACTGAGCCATCGGGTTGTCGCCCATGTCGGGCATGTTGCGCGAGAAGGACAGGCGCATGGAGAAGAACTGCAGGACGACCATGAGGACGATCGCGGCGATGAAGACGGTGACGGCCGCGGGCTGATCCCAGGACTCGCGCAGCGTGTGCGACAGCGGAACGCCAAAGACGGTGGAGTTGACGATCTCGGAGGAGACCGACTCGGTGAGCGGACCGAGATGGTCGGTCGCCTCGTCGCGGTAGGTGTAGGTGCCGTTGGAGATGGAGGACACCGCGATGATCGCGCGGTACATGCCGAACAGGACGGGCATCTGCACGAGCATCGGCAGGCAGGAGGCGAAGGGCGAGACCTTATGCTTGCGCTGCAGGGCCTGGGTCTCTTCCATCATCTTCTGACGGCTGACCTGGTCCTTCTTGCCCTTGTACTTCTCCTGGATCTTGCGCATCTCAGGCTGGATGGCCTGCATGGCGCGCGAGGAGCGGATCTGCTTGAGGAACAGCGGGATGATGGCGATGCGCACGAGGATCGTGAGCAGGACGATGGACAGGACCCACGCGAGGCCGGAGCCGGAGGAGAATCCGATGAGCACCAGGAAGTCGTGGATCCACACCCACAGCCACGCGAGGGCCCACGCGAAGGGGTGGAGAATTAGGTCGAACATAGTTTTCACTTTCGCCGTGGCGCCTACGCGCCGCTGTGTCGTTGTTCCTTAGTTGTCCGAGGCCGTTGCCGGCTGCTCGGTCAGGTCATATTCGGGGCCCAGTCCCATGGGGGCAGGACGTTCCCAGTTGTCGTGCCCGGCCCAGTCCTCGGGTGGAATCCACGGGTCGGGCTTCCAGCGTCCACGCTCTGGTACGTGGTCCACTCCCCCGTGGCTCCAGGGATTGCATCGCAGCAGGCGCCAGGTCCCGAGGATCAGTCCTTTGATGGGTCCGTGGACGCGAATGGCCTGGAGAGCGTAGGTGGAGCAGCTGGGTGCGTATCGACACCGGGGGCCGAGAACCGGGGAGATATAGCGCTGGTAGGCGACGATGGGTGCGGACAGGAGTGCGCGCACGACCGTGCCCGCGGGGTTCATCGTGCGTCCCACTTGCGCCATGCTCGCTCCATGACGCGGTCGAGGTGAGCGCCCAGCTCCTTCGAGGGGACGCCGAGCGCTTTGGAAGATGCCCGCACGACGAGGCGGGTTCCGTCCGGCAGGTCGTCGACCCGGTCTCTCATCAGGTGTCGCAGTTGCCGCTTCACGCGGTTGCGTCCGTTGGCGCGCTTGATTTCCCGCTTGGGTACGACGAAACCGACGAGGCGGCTGTTGCGTTCCTCGTCGGCTCGGACGTGGACGACGACCAGCGGATCCCCTGCGCGCGCTCCGTGACGGATCGCGGCGGTAAAGTCCGCTGGGTCAACCATGCGGTGCGCGCGCGGCAGCACCGGGGTGTCTCAGGCGGACAGCTTGGCGCGGCCCTTGCGGCGGCGGGCAGCCAGAATGGCGCGGCCGGCGCGGGTCGACATGCGCAGACGGAAGCCGTGCGTCTTGGAACGACGACGGTTGTTGGGCTGGAAGGTCCGCTTGGTGGTCACGGCAATTCTCCTCGGCGGGGAGTGGTTTCCCACTCGTTGATCGGTTGGGCTATCGACGCGCGGGGCGCGATAGCGGGGACGCACGCCCGAAATGGGCGCAAACAAGTTCCAAGACTAAGCGGACAGGCGCGCCTAGTCAACGCGGCGAGAGTACCCACCGCGTCACACACAGTATCCACAGCTGTGGAAATCACTGTGGAGCAATCCCGTCCACAGCGGTGGATGACGAAAGTTATCCACAGGCTGTGTGTATTTTTGCTTTCCGCATGCTGCCGCGGACCCATAGTTGTAACTACAGAAGTGTGATTCTGTGATAGTTCTCCACAGCCCCATCCCCAGTCTGTGCATAAGCATGTGGGCGGGCTACACTGCAGATACATATAAGGGTCGCGCAGATCACGACGAATGCGTGACTGAACTCACCGTGATTTTATTCGGAGGTTAACGTGGAGCCGGATTCCCTCACACGTGCGTGGGCCGCTGCCCTCGATGCAGTCCCCACCGACGAGCTGGGACCCGTCGCCACGTCGATGCTGCGATCGGCGCGCCCGCTCGGCGACATCGAAGGCACGATCCTCCTGGCTGTCCCCAACGGCTTCACCAAGCAGTGGATCGAAGACAAGGCCCAGTCGAAGCTGACGGCCGCCCTGTCTGTGAACCTCGGACGCACCGTGCGTATCGCCATCACGGTCGACCCCTCCCTGGAACTCGTCGCCGCTGAGGAAGAGGAAGAAGAGGAGCCCCCCGCTCCCACCGTGCCCACCCCGGCCTCGTCCCAGGAGAAGAAAGAGCACCACTCCCCCGCCCTCGTGACCTCCCCAACCGACGCCGGTCCGACCCATCTGAACCCAAAATTCACCTTCGACACCTTCGTCATCGGCCCGTCGAACCGTTTCGCGCACGCCGCGGCGCTGGCCGCCTCGGAAACACCGGGCACCGCCTTCAACCCGCTGTTCATCTACGGCGACTCCGGACTGGGCAAGACGCACCTGCTCCAAGCCATCGGCCACAACGCGTTGTCGATGATGCCCCATCTGAAGGTCCGCTACGTGAACTCCGAGGAATTCACCAACGAGTTCATCAACGCGATCCGTCTGAACAAGACGGACAACTCGCAGGTTGAGGCCTTCCACCGCCGCTACCGCGAGCTCGACATTCTCCTCATCGACGACATCCAGTTCATCGGCGATAAGGAACAGACGGTCGAGGGTTTCTTCCACACCTTCAATGCGCTGCACAGCGCCAACAAGCAGATCGTCCTGACCTCCGACCTGCCCCCCGCCCAGCTCAAGGGCTTCGAGGACCGCATGCGCTCGCGCTTCTCCTCCGGCCTGCTCGTCGACGTCCAGCCGCCGGATCTGGAAACCCGCATCGCGATCCTTCACAAGAAGGCCGACGCCGAGGGACTCGAGGTCACGCCCGAGGTCTTCGAATACGTGGCCTCGCGCATTTCCTCTAACATCCGTGAGCTGGAGGGCGCGCTCGTGCGCATCGGCGCGTGGGCCTCTCTCTACCAGGAGCGCATCGACCTCAACCTGGCGCAGATGATGCTCAAGGACTTCGTGTCCAACCCGGACGACAACGAGATCACGGTGAGCCTCATCATGAGCCAGTGCGCCGTCTACTTCGGTGTCACTATCGAGCAGATGGGATCATCCGAGCGCAGCCACAACGTCGTCGAGGCCCGACAGATCGCTATGTATCTGTGCCGCGAGCTCACCGACCTGTCGCTGCCCAAGATCGGTCAGGCCTTCGGACGTGACCACACGACGGTCATGCACGCCAACAAGAAGATCTCCAAGCTCATGAAGGAGAAGCGCGAGACCTTCAACCACGTGTCCGAGCTTACAAATCGCATCAAACAGAAGGCCAGAGAGTCATGAAACTCGCGCGGGCGCTGACGAAAGTCGGCGCCCGCGCCCCATTCACAGGAGTTGTGCACATCTGGTGCATGAGCGTGCTCGCGCTGTGTAGAAAGAGGGCGCGCCTGTGAATCTCAAAAAGTTGTCATTTGCTTCGTGCACAGGACGACGTGACGAATCCACAGCGCCGTCCCATCATGACAGCACAGTAATTTGATTGAAATTCCGCCGCATAAGGGATTTATCCACAGAATTCACAGCCCTTATGATGGAGGGATAGTCGAATGACAAAAATTTTTCACAGACCTCCGTCCAACAACACCGCCGACGTGACGTTCGCGGCGCGGGTGCCAAGCCTGCCGTCACGCCCCACGTGGGCACACTTGTGGGTAAAGTAGTGCTCGATCCGTTTTGTGTTTTGGAGGCAGCTATGAAGTTCACCGTCGCCCGCGATGTTCTGGCCGAAGCCGTGTCGTGGACCGCCCGCGCGCTCCCCGTGCGTCCGGCCTCGCCGATCCTGGCCGGCGTGCGCATCAAGGCTGAAGGCGATGAGCTGACCCTGTCCTCGTTCGACTACGAGGTCTCCGCCAACTCGCACATCCCCGCCACCGTTGACGAGGCCGGCGAAGTCCTCGTGTCCGGCCGCCTCCTGGCAGACATCTCCAAGTCGCTGCCCTCCAAGCCCGTCTCCGTTGAGCTCGACGGACAGAAAGTGAACCTGGTCTGCGGCTCCTCGCACTTCACGCTCGCGGTCATGCCGCTGGACGAGTACCCGCTGCTGCCCGCGCAGCCAACCGGCGTCGGCGCGATCGATTCCTCCACGCTCTCCCAGGCTGTCTCCCAGGTCTCGATCGCCGCGTCGCGCGACGATACCCTGCCCCTCCTGACCGGCGTCCGCATCGAAATCAACGGCCCCTCGATCACACTGCTGGCCACCGACCGCTACCGCCTCGCCATGCGTGAGCTGGATTGGGAACCCTCCGACACCTCCATCGAAGAAGTAGCCCTCGTCAAGGCCCGCATCCTCCAGGACGTCGCCAAGTCGATGACCTCGGGCGCAAAAGTCGAGGTCGGCCTCTCCGGCGACTCCCAGCCCGGCGCCTCCTCCCTCATCGGCTTCACTGCCCAGGGACGCCGCACCACCTCGACCCTGATGGACGGCGACTACCCCGCCGTGCGCCGACTCTTCCCCGAATCCACGCCGATTCAGGCCGTCGTCGACCGCCACGCCCTGCTCGAGGCCGTCAAGCGAATGTCGCTGGTCGCCGAACGCAAGACCTCCGTGCGCCTGGCATTCACCGACGGTCAGCTGGTCCTCGAGGCCGGCCAGGGCGACAACGCCCAGGCATCCGAAGCCATCGAGGCAACCCTGCACGGCGACGACATCTCCACCGCCTTCAACCCGCAGTTCCTCATCGACGGCCTGCAGGTCCTGGACACTGACTACGTGCGCTTCGGCTTCACGCACTCCACCAAGCCCGCCGTCATCACGGGCCAGAAGAAGGCCGACGAGGGCGAGGTCACGCAGTTCCGCTACCTGCTGATGCCCATCCGCTTCGGCATCTGACGTGCGCGTCTCCCACCTGGCCCTCGACGACTTCCGCTCCTGGAAGCACGGGGTCGTCGAGCTGCCGGCAGGACCCACGGTCCTGGTGGGCGCGAACGGCCAGGGAAAGACGAACCTCGTAGAGGCCCTCGCCTACCTGTCCACGTTTTCGTCGCACAGGGTCGGCGCGGAGGGCGCGCTCGTGCGCATCCCCCTCGACGAGGAGGAGGCCGCCCCGGGCGGTGCCGTCATCCGCGCGCGGGTCGTAGCCTTGGGCCGCGAGCAGGTTGTCGAGCTGGAGATCGTGCGCGGCAAGGCGAACCGGGCGCGCATCAACCGCGCGCAGGTTCGGCCCCGCGACATCCTCGGCATCGTGCGCACCGTCGTCTTCGCGCCCGAGGATCTTTCGCTTGTTCGCGGCGACCCGTCGGTGCGCCGCTCCTTCCTCGACGACCTGGCTACACAGCTCTCCCCCATCCACGCATCCGTGCGCTCGGATTTCGACCGCGTCGCGCGTCAGCGCGCGGCGCTCATGAAGGCCGCCCAGGCCTCGCTCCGGCGCGGGCAGGCCCCCGACCTGTCGACACTGGATGTGTGGGACCAGCAATTCGCCGCCCTGTCGGCGCGCATCACGGCGACGCGCGCCTCCATCGTGCAATCGCTGATGGAGCCGGCCGCACGCTCCTACGACGACGTCGCCGACTCCCCGCGTCACCTGCGCCTCGCATTCGACGCCTCCGTCGACCGCGTCATCGGCACCGACCCCGAGAATCCGGCCAGCGCCGACCTCACCGACGTCGACGCCCAGACGCAGCGTATGCTCGCCGCCCTGGGAAGCGTGCGCGAGAAGGAAACAGAGCGCGGCGTCAACCTGGTGGGTGCCCACCGCGACGACCTGACCCTCAGCCTCGGCTCGATGCCCGTCAAAGGCTACGCATCCCACGGAGAATCCTGGTCGGTCGCCCTCGCCCTGAGGCTCGGCGCCTTCGAGCTGCTCAGCGACGACGGCGACACGCCCATCCTCATCCTCGACGACGTCTTCGCCGAGCTCGACTCCTCGCGCCGGGAGGGACTGGCCGCCCTAGCCTCGAAGGCCGAACAGATCATCGTCACCTGCGCCGTCGCCGGCGACCTGCCCGCCTCCCTCGACCACCACGCCCTCACCGTGCGCCTCGACCCCAAGCGCGGCACCGTCATCGACGGACCCGACCATGAGTGAGCGCGAGGACCGCGTCGACGCTGAAATGATCGACCCCGACGACGAGGGTTTCCACTCCCCCACCCCAGGCGAGGAAGCCGACGCCGACGAGTTCGTCGTCCGAGCGCTCGAACGCGCACAGCGCGTCGCCCGCAACCACGGCTACATTCGATCCACCCTGCCCTCGTGGGGACTTGACGAGACGCGGCCCAGGCGCAGCCTCGACGGCTCCAGCGAATACGCGGCCATCGAAATCGATGGGCTCGGACGCCTCGCCGGCGACGAGGACGACGCCCAGGCGCGAGCCTGCGCCCGAGCCGCCGCCTACGGACGCGCGAATGCAGTACCAGCCCCGGCCTCGTCCACGGAGGAAGACCCCGAGGGCGACCTTGCGGCGCTGCGCCAAGCCCTCGAAGGCACGGGCGCCTCGTGGAGCCGCTCCCCCGGTATGGCCGCGATGCGGCCGCGCTACCGCACGGCCAACTCCCTGGGCGCGATTCTCGCGCGCACCATCAGCGCCCGCGCCTGGGACACGCCCACCAAAATGGGGTCCGTCATGGCGAAATGGCGGGACATCGTCGGGCCCACGAACGCAGAACACACGCGTATCGAAACCTTCGAGGGACACAAGCTCGTCGTGCGCGCCGACTCAACCGCCTGGGCCAAACAGCTCCAGCTGCTCCTACCCACCATCGAGCGGCGCATCGCCGAGGAGGTCGGCTCCGGCGTCGTCGAACAGGTCATCATCTTGGGTCCCGTCACCCCCTCGTGGAAGAAAGGCCCCTACGTGGTGCGGGGGCGTGGCCCCCGCGCCGACTACGGATAAACCGATTCTGGCGCGTTTCAAGACGCTGACGCCATCGCTTCACCGGTCAGATTTTGTTAGTCTGTGATGTGTGTCCTGCCCGTATGCAGGGACGCGACGAGGAGTGATGATGACGAACCCTTACGGTCCTTCCGGTCCGTCAAACCAAGAGAACCTGGGGCGAGGCTCGGGTCAGTCGCGGCCGGGCGGCGCGCCGATGCAGGGCGGCGGACAGGTTTCTGGCGGCGTGCGCCTCGAGCAGTCGCAGACAACGGCACGGAAGCCTCGGTCATCTCGGCTCATCATCGGCAGCATCATCGGCGTGCTGGTCATGGCTCTCTTCGTCATTGGGTCCTTCGTCGTGTTCCACGAGGGAGGAGCCGGGGCGGGCGGATCAAACTCTCCCACACCGACCGCACGCGCGACCGGCAACGGAGAACAATATTCGACGCAGTACCTCGACGGGGCGTTCACCGTCAATACGACGAGAATCGAACAGGGGCCCGTCGATAAGGAGGGAGCGGATACCCTCCTCGTGACGTACACGCTCGTCAACAACACCGTAATCACACAGAGCGTTGGGCTCACTCTTCCCAAATTGATACAAAAGGGAACGGAGTTGCCAAAAGCGGAGTTCGAACCGGGTCAGGAACCCGAGGGACTCACCAAATGGAACTATGACATCGCGTCAGGCGAGGCGATGACTTTCACGTATGCGTACCGGTACGCCTACCCGGGCGAGACTGTCACCTTCCGGCGGTGGTACACCATGAACGAAGACCCGAACGCGCCTCAGGATCAACAATCGGACGAGACAGCCGATGATGAAGAGTGGGTTTGGCACCCGTACTGAGGCGGCAAGCCTCGGGAGGATTGAGGAACCATCATGAGCTATCCACATAACAACGCGGGTAGGCACCCTTGGGACGCCCGACAGGCGGTCCCCGTGGGGACGTCAATGCCCGGTGCCGGCCCCCACAACGAGGGACAGCCCGCATCCTCTCAGAGCCCCGCGGGCTCCGGCGTTCCTCAGCAGGCCACCGGTGCGTCCAGCGGCATACAGTCCGTGATCCTGGTCGCCCTCGTTATTCCGCTCTGCATCCTCCTCGTCGCCATCGGAGGGATAGCGTTCATACGACCCCACAGCGCGTCGCCGTCAAGCTACCCGACGCCGATAAAAACGGTGACAGCAGACCAGTATTCCGCGGACGTCATAAATGGAAAGTTCCATATTGAGAGCACGTCGGTGACACGAGGCCCTGTCGACCAAGACGACGCGGACACCGTGTTGGTCACCTTGACGATGACCAACAACACCGATGACGCTGAATTCATCATGGACCACGTTCCTTATCTGAAACAACATGGCATCGAACTTAACTTCGCCAAGCTCGATCACGATCAATATCCGGATGTGGTCGTTGAGATGAACGACGATAAGATTGAGCCGGGTGACACGCGAACACTCATCGTCGGGTTCAAATACATCTACGTGGGCGAACCCGTCGTATTTGTTACACACCTATCGCCGCATGAACACGCCTTAGATT
>ERZ772930.520-NODE-520-length-11971-cov-5.54196_pt1 | contig 11971 bp, 8 predicted proteins | sample MGYA00511685_ERZ772930 | MGnify/ENA primary metagenome ERZ772930 (study PRJEB29015, sample SAMEA2738053) | human oral metagenome | biome: human oral; feature: human-associated habitat; material: saliva | place: China | collected 2226 ... | reverse complement strand
CTTTTGCATTAGCAAAAGTAAATGTATCGTAGATACATACATAAAATTTATTTTTTTATTTCTTTAAGAAATACTATATCTCGACAATGTTTATTTCAACAAAAAAGACTGAGTTTTACTCAGTCTTTATATTTTTTTCTATTTCACTAATACACCATTTGAATCAAATGTATAATTTACATTATTAATTCTTAATGTCTTTCCTTGAGCAATTAGTCCACCTTTTTCAGCATAATACCACTTTCCGCCTACCATGAACCATTCGCTATCCGCTATACGTCCACTTGCATTTGCAAAGTACCAATTTCCATTTACTAATACCCATTCATTTTGTGAAATTCTTCCGTCTGCATTTGCATAGTACCATTGTCCACCAATTATTACCCATTCATTCTTTGACATTGTTCCATTTGCTTCAATATAGTACCATTTTCCGTTTTCTTCAAACCATTGATTTGATATCATTTTACCGTCTTTGTCAAATCTATACCATTCGTTATTTATTAATTTCCAGCTGTCTTTTACTATTACTTTTCCGTCAGCTGTTTGATATGTCCATGTTCCATCGTCATTTTGAACCCATTTATCTTCTTGTGGTTTTTCTGGGTTTTCCGGTTCTTCTGGCTCAACTGGATTTTCTGGCTCAACTTCTTTATCTTTTAGAGCATTGATTGCTTCAGTTAATTCTTTTTCTGCATTATTTACTTCATCTTGTTTAGCTTCTTTATTTACTAAAACTTCCTCTGCTTTTGCCAAAACTTTGTTTAATGCCTTAACTGATTCTTCTGTCTTATCCTTTGTTGTTTCAGGAGCTTTTGCTCTTTCAACCGCTTTTTGAAGTGCATCTTTGTTTACTTCTATAGGAGATGGGGTTTCTTCATAAACTAAAACAGTATCATAAATTGATAGAGTTTTTGATTCAATGTCAACAACATTTCCATCTTGTTTAAATTTAAGTTCAGTAAGACTTCCATCTTTTTCAACTTGATATGCATTTTTAGCTATTTTACCATCTTTTATTGTTCTATGAATAACAAAATTTCCTTCAGCCATTTTTGATACTTCACATCTTTTAACATTTATCAACTTAACTCTAAACAAATCAAAATCTTTGCCTTCTAACCCTTTTACTAAACTTTTATCAGGTCTTATTGTTTGTAATTTTAAATCTTTAAAATTCATTCCTGAAACTGTTGTATTACCATTTGTACAAGTTATACTTGAGTTATGATTATTTTCTTCACCTTTCTTAACTAATTCTAAGAAAGTTGCATTACCACATGATGAGTGATCAAAAACATATTTTCCATCTCCCCATTTTTTAGGATGATTTGGACCTCTTTCAGACTTATCAACAAGTGTAAAAGGAAAGTTTTCAATCGCAAACTTATTATCAGGGTCTTCAATTCTAACAGAATATTGAACATTTTCATATAATTCAATCGGTGTTAAAGGTACTCCCCATTCATCTTCAGGCAAAGTAGTTGCTACAACTGTATCATATTCACTAGTAAAAATTACTTTTACTTTACTATAATCTTGAGGATTTGCTTTATCTTGTTTTATTCTTACAGAATTTATCTTATATTTTTCATTAATTTTTTCATGAGCTTCTAAAGGTCTAACAACAATTCTTTCTATATTTAAATTTGCTCCTGTTGCATAAGGATTTTTAGTTTTATGTCTTATAGGTAATTTACCATCTCCGTTTGGTCTAAAATAAAGTTCACTAACTTCTTTTAAAAATGGAGAATCTGCCATTATAAATGTTTTATTTTTACTACTTGTGAAAAGAATATAATCATCTTTTTCATATACTTCTAATCCTGGTAATTTACCATTTACAGTTTTTACTTCTCCAACTCTTTCTTGTTTTGTGGCATTATATAGATTAAAAGTTACTTCTTCATCAGCACTTAAATCTCTTTCCATATCATCTTCAAGAACTTTTATTGGAATTTCAGACATTCTAACTTTGTTATCTGAAAAATCACATAAAGTTTCTACACAATTGCCAGTAACTTTTTTAGTTAAAATAAATTCACTAAAAATTGTACCGTCTTCTTTATATACATTAATGTTACCATCAGAATTTTTTACATTAATCCTAATATCTGAAAATTCATAGTCAACATCTTCTACTAATCTAACCGTATATTCTTCATTTTCTACTAAATTGAATTTAACAACGCCAGAATTTGATTTATAAACTGCTTTATAGTTATCTTTACCAATAACTTCAAAACTTAGTTCTTTTGCTATTGAAACATTACCACAAGAACTACAAAGCACATCAAATGTAAACTCTTTTTCAACAGGCTTATTTGGTCTAGGAGCTTCTTTGTTTTTCAATAACAATTTTGTTACTTCAGTATTACCATTCATTAATCTATAAATAGGTGTTCCAAAATCAGAAACTCCTTTAATACAAGTAAATGTAATTTCTTGCATTTCATATTTATCATTAGCTACTAATTTTAATGTATAAGTTTTATTTTCTTCAACACTTATATTTAAAGCACTATTATTATCAGGCTTAATAGTTTTACTTGTACCATCACTAATTACTTCAAATACTGCATCATTTATACTTAAACCTTTTTCATCAGAGACTAATAATACCTTGTTTATTTCATCTTCTGGATCAGTTGGGTTTGGAGTAGGAATAACAACTCCTTTTTTCTTTTCAACTGTAATTGTATCTTCTTCATCTTCTCCATCAAAGGAATATTCATCACCATCAACAGTTAAGAAGATATCATTTGCTTCATAATATTTATTTTCCTTTAGAAAAATACTATAAATACCATCATCTAATTTTGGAATTTTTGCAATTCCATCTTTAGAAGTGAATTTTCCAACTTCTTTTAGTGGATATCCTGCTTTAATTACAAAATTTAATTCTCCAACAGTATCTTCATTTTTCTTAGTTTTTTTATTCCAAGTAACTATCTTTACTTGATGAGTTTCTTCGGCTTTTACAAAAATATTTGTACTAATGATGGTTGTAAGTACAATAAACAAAGCCATAATCCCTGATAAAATTTTTTTCAATTTCATCTTCATAATCCTCCGTAAAAAATTTTATGTGCAAAAATACACACTACTACTATTATTATATATCTCAATAACAAAGTCAATAAAAAAAGTGTTTCATTAAAAATTTTAATACATAAATTTTTATGATAAATATTTTTTATAATAAAAAACGACTAAGAAATAATCTTAATCGTAATATATTTTATAATCCTTTTTTAAAGAATTTACGGAATTCTGATACTTCTGCTCCGGTTTGTGTAATTGCAACTGAGTACTTCGCACCTTTTACAATTCCCGGTTCATATGTTATAGGTACAAATTGATAATGTACATTTTCTTTATCAGCAACACAGTATCCTATAGCTGTTTTTATAGTTGCACCATTTTCTTTATTAAAGAATTCCGGTTCTCCATATTCAGTTAATGTAGCATTAACATTAATTATAACAACTTCACCCTCTTTATATCCAACAATAAAATTGCTATGTTTTGTAATCTCTACGATAACTGCATTAGTATAATTTTCCATGTGACAATATATTAATTTATATTCATCACCATTTGGAACACAAGAGTTGAAAATTTCACGCATTCTAGCCTTGTTTTTTCTATTATCTTCATCACTTGCTCCAGTTAGAGCTTTTTTTACAACATCAAATAATCCCATTTTTATCCTCCAAATTTTAAAAATAAATATAATAAATTACATACAAATTATATCACTTAAAAATTAAGTTGTCTATAATTATTAAAAAATAAGAAACTATTAAGTTTCTTATTTTTAGTTCTATTTATTTTTATTTTTTATAGATGCCTTTATAAATCCATCAAATAATGGATGTACTTTATTTGGTCTAGATTTAAATTCAGGATGGAATTGACAAGCTACAAAATAATCACTTCCATTAAATTCAATAATTTCAACTAAATCGAGTTCAGGATTTATACCAGAAAATACAACTCCTGCCTTTTCAAGTTCTTTTCTATACTTATTATTAAATTCATATCTATGTCTATGTCTTTCTTGAATTACTTCAGAATTATATAATTCTCTAGCTTTTGAATTTTCTAGAAGTTTACAGTCATAATTTCCAAGTCTTAATGTACCACCAATATTTTCAACATCAAATTGATTTTCCATCAAATCAATTACAGGATGTTTAGCATTTTCATCTTTTTCAGTAGAATCAGCACCATTTAGATTTGCAATATTTCTTGCAATGTCGATAATAGCAATTTGCATACCAAGACAAATACCGAAATAAGGAATATTATTTTCTCTTGCATATTTACTTGTAGCAATCATTCCTTCTATACCTCTGCCACCAAATCCACCTGGAACAATTATTCCATCAAGTCCATTAAATAATTCTTTTGTATTTTCTTCAGTAACTTCTTCTGAATTGATCCAGCGAATATTAATCTTATGAGCATTTTTATATCCTGCATCTATTAAAGCTTGTGACACTGAAAGATAAGCGTCATGAAGTTGAACATATTTACCTACAAGTCCAATTTCTAATTCATCTTTTACATTTCTATAAGAATCAATCATTTCCTTCCAAGCATTCTTAACAATTGGTTTTCCTTCAAGAGAAAGTTTATGTAAGACATACTCATCTAATCCTTGTTCTTGTAATTTAACTGGTACTTCATATATAAAGTCAACATTTTCAGACTGAACTATAGCACTCTTTGGAACATCACAGAAAAGACTAATTTTATTTTTAATTTCATCAGAAATTTGTTCTGGACTTCTAACAACAATAATATTTGCCTTTATTCCTTGACTCATAAGTTCTTTAAAAGAATGTTGAGTTGGTTTTGTTTTTAATTCATTAGAACCTGGTATTGTTGGAACTAATGTAATATGAATAAATAAAACATCTTCTTTTTTATTTTCAGCATGGATTTGCCTAATAGCTTCAATAAAAGGTAATGATTCAATATCACCTACAGTTCCACCTATTTCAGTAATAATAATATCAGCTTTACTTTCTTCAGCAGCTTTATATACATAACCCTTTATTCTATCAGTAATGTGAGGAATAACTTGAACAGTAGAACCATTATAATCTCCTCTACGTTCTTTTTGGATTACCTCACTATAAATTCTTCCTGTTGTAACATTACTTCTTTGAGTTAGTTCTTCATCAATAAATCTTTCATAATGTCCTAAGTCTAAGTCAGTTTCAGCACCATCTTTAGTTACAAAAACTTCTCCATGTTGATATGGACTCATTGTACCAGGGTCTACATTTATATATGGATCAAATTTTTGCATAAAAACACTAAATCCTCTATCCTTTAAAAGTCTACCTAAACTTGCTCCACATATTCCTTTACCTATTCCAGAAACTACTCCTCCTGTAATAAAAATAAATTTGCTCATAATATCCTCCTAAAAAAAATTGGTCTTTTTTTATCTCTAAATAGAGAAAAAAAAAACCAATTTACAAATTTTTTATTTATTCACTTATGTTTTTGTTTCACTTATATTAATATGATAAAATATTTTTTTCATTATGTCAAGTAGTAAAACCCTAATAATTCAAAAATTAAATTCTAGATCTTAATTTTAATATTTTATATAGTCTTAATACTGAATAAATATAAGAAGCAAGTCTCATTGTTACATCATACTCTTGTTGAATTTTTAATATTTCATTATATGCAAATAACATTTTATACTCTACTTTATTTAAAACATCATCTTCTGTCATATCAATAGCTGAAATGTTTTGTACCCATTCAAAGTAAGATGCAATAACTCCTCCTGAATTAGCTAAAATATCTGGTATAACAATAATATTTCTATCTTTTAAAATAGAATCTGCATAATAATTAACAGGACCATTAGCTCCTTCAACTATTAATTTTGCTCTAATTTTATTTGCTTCTTCTTCCCCGATAGAATTTTCTAATGCACATGGTATAATAACATCAACGTCTAATGAATAGAATTGATCTATTGAAATATGTTTTACATCTTTATAATCATATAAAGTATTATTTTTTTCAAAATGTGCAATTAAATCAGAAATATCAAACCCATCCTCATTATAAATTGTATAAACACCTTTTTCTTTATCATATTCAGAAATTGATACTATATTTCCGCCCATTCTTTCTAAGTGTTTTGCTGTATTTGAACCTACATTACCAAAACCTTGAATAGCAATTTTTGATTCTCTAATATTAATACCTAGTTTTTTTAATGATTCTCTAGTAATTACTGCAACACCAACTCCTGTTGCTTCTTTTCTACCATAAGATCCACCAAATCCTAATGCTTTTCCCGTAAAAGTGGCTAATGTATTATTTCCTGTCAATTTTATATATTCATCTAACATCCATGCCATTATCTTTTCATTTGTATTTACATCTGGTGCTGGAATATCATATCTATCTCCGATATATTTATAAAGTTCTTTAACATATCCTCTTGAAAGTCTTTCAAGCTCATTATCAGATAACTCATTAACATCTACTATAATTCCACCTTTCCCACCACCAAAAGGAAGATGAGTAGCTGAACATTTTAAACTCATCCAAGCAGATAATGCTTTTACTTCATCACCATTGACAGTTGGATGAAATCTAATACCGCCTTTATAAGGTCCCATTACATCACAATGTTGTGAACGAAATCCTTTAAAAATTCTAAATTTTCCATTATCCATTTTAACTGGAATATTTATTTCTATTGTTCTTTCAGGCTCTTTTAATAAATCATAAACACTCTCATCTAAATTTAAAATTTCACAAGATTTTTTTAAAATCTTTTGTACATTTTCTAACGGATTAAAACTATTCATACACTTCTCCTACAAGTAATTTTCCCACTCTAAATATAAATTTTCCTTTTCTTTTATTAAGTTTGATAAATCTTCATTAATCTTTAAAAATCTATCTTTATCATTAAAAACTTCTGGACCTTGAATATCTAAATTACATTTCTCAATTTTATCTTCAATTTCAAAAATCTGATTTTCAATCTCTTTCAATTTTTGTTTCTTAGCTCTTTCTTGTTTTTCTATTTCTCTTTTTTTCTTTTTCTCTTTCTCAATTTCTGTTTTTGAAATCACTTTTTCTTCAACTACGTCTTTTTCATTTAATTTTTCTAAGAAGTAATCGTAATTTCCATAATATTCTGTTATTTTACCGTCTTCTAAATACCAAATCTTATTAACAACTTTATTTAAAAAATATCTATCATGAGAAATAGTTAGCACAGTTCCAGAATAATCTACAACTGCATTTTCTAAAACCTCTTTACTTTCAATATCCAAATGGTTAGTCGGCTCATCAAGTAATAAGAAATTTGATTTTGATAACATAAGTTTTAAAAGTTCAAGTCTGGCTCTTTCTCCACCACTTAATTCTCCAACACTCTTAAATAAATCTTCATCAAAGAAATTAAACTTAGCTAAATGACTTCTAACTTCAAAATTATTCATATTTGGATAAGCATCCCAAAACTCTTCCATTACAGAATTTTGATTATTTAAAGTTTTTTGCTCTTGATCATAATATCCCAAAGAAACTCTAGCACCTAAATCACAGCTTCCACTTAAAGGTGATAATTTATTACAAATTATCTTGAATAATGTTGTTTTACCAACACCATTTTTTCCAACTAAACCTATCTTATCTCCCTTATAGACATTTAGATTTATAGAATTTAATAAGATTTTATCACTAAAACTCATTGTTAAATCAGAAATAGATAAAACATCTTTTCCTGATTCAACCTCAGGCACAAGTTTTAATTTCATTGAATTTTTATAAATTTCAGGATTTTCAACTAAGTCAATTTTATCAAGCATTTTTCTTCTTGAACTAGCTTGTTTTATAAACCTATTATTTCCATAATTTTCAAATCTCTGAATAATTTCTTTTTGTCTAGAAATCTCTTTTTGTTGTTTTTCATAAAGATGTCTATTAATTTCAAATTCTTTTTCACGTCTAGATACAAAATCATCATATCCACAATTATAGGTTTTTAATTTTTTATTTTCAATTGAAAACATTCTATTACAAACAGAATTTAGAAAGTATCTATCGTGTGAAATTATAATACAACTTCCTTTATAATCTCTTAAAAAAGCTTCCAAAAACTGAATTGAGTCTATGTCTAGGTGATTTGTTGGTTCGTCTAGTAAAATTAAATTTGACGGCTCAAGTAAAATTTTTGCTAAATGTAATCTACTCTTTTGTCCACCACTTAAATTATTAACCGATTTTGAAAAATCATCTTCTGAAAAACCAAGTCCAAATAAAACTCCTCTAACTTTTGAATTATATGAATATCCACTATTTTCTTCAAAATAATGTCTCTTATTCTCATAAATATCAAAAAGTTTATGAATTTCTTCTTCACTTAAATTTTTATTTCCCATTTCAATTTCTAATTCTCTAAGTTCTTTTTCTAGTAAAATAATTTCTTCAAAAACTTCTAGACATTCCTCATAAACTGTTTTTTCACTAGTATATGAGATATTTTGTTTTAAAATTGATAATTTTACATTTTTTGCAAAATTTATTTCCCCACTATCAGAAGATAATTCATTTGTTAGGAGATTAAATAGGGTAGTCTTTCCACTTCCGTTATCTCCAACAACTCCTACCTTATCTCTATTAGAAATTGAAAAAGTTAAATTTTCTAATATATTTTCATTCAAAAACGACTTTGTCAAGCCATTTACACTCAAAATTATCATAATACACCCTTTTAGAAAATAAACTTGGATTCGAAACCACTAACCTTTCCAACAGCAAGTAAAATACTAAAGTATATATATGCTGTTTGATGCCAAAGTATTGTAACATCTAACATACCATGTAAAATAACAACAACAGTTAAGGCAATAATAAGTCTAAATAAATTTCTTTTCCTTATATCGTAAACTTGCTTACATAATCCAATAAAAAGTGGTGCTATTACTAGATTTCCAATAATACCAAAATTTATCAATACATCTAGTAAAATGTTATGTGCATGATTTGCAGGATGAGTTACCCATGTGGCATTTTGATATGCCATTGGCCCACTTCCAAATAAATAAGTTTGTTTAAATAATTCAATTGCATTTTTCCAAATCTCTTTTCTAGTTCCTAAAGAATTTCCAATAAATTCATATCTAGGAAAAATTTTATTCGAGAAGAACATTAAAACTACAATTACTACTGTAAATACACCAAGAAATGCAAATACTTTTTTGTTATTTTTCGTCAAAGAAAGTACCAATGTAGCTATTAAAATAGTTGGCAGAGCTGTTCTGTTTTCTGTTAGAAACAGTACAATAAACGCAAGTGTACTTACACACAAAAAGTACAATCTATTCTTTTTGTTTTTATTGGATAAAAAGTAATACATTGCAATTATTATTATAAATTCACAGATTGTTGCATAATAATTTGTATTAAAAAATGACGAAATTGGTCTATGCAATGACATATACTCTATAAATTCATAAAATTTTAAATTCATACTGAATTTTTTATATAACACCGTAAGAATAGTTAAAATAAAACAAAAAATTGAAACTATCATATATAAATTTATTATCTTTGAAAACAACTTCCTATTTATGACTGTTCTATAATACATAAAAAATACAGAAAATTCAAAAATAATAATTGAAACTCCTATACCATATAAATTTTGCTTTATTACTGATACACTGAATATAAGAGCAGTAAATGCTAAAATATTTTTAACAAAAGGAGTTTCTTTAAATACTGGAATAATTTTTCCACTAACTAATAAATAAAAAAATAGAGCATTAAAAGAAAATACTAAAAAATAAAAAGGTAAAAACACCGTAAATGATACTACTAAAATTAATAGTTCATCAATATTAAGCTCATATTTTTTCAATATACCATTAATATATTTCATATATCTAAAGCCTTTCATAAGCCATTCTATTCTAATTAGAAAATTGTAAAATCATTTTAAATATTTTTATAAAAAACAATCTAAAAAATATACAATTTTTAAATAAAACTTATCCCAATTATAGCATAAAACATAAAAAAATAAAACTCTTAAAAAAGAGTTTTATCAAATAATTCCATAATATAAAGCTTCATAAATACTAATATAATTTGTCCCTATTATATTTTTATCTTACACCAGGATAATCTTTTAAACTATTCATATAGTACGTAAGTGTCAATAAACTTCCATCCAAATGTACATTTTCAAGAACAACACTTCTAGGTAATTTTAAATCAATTGGTGCAAAGTTCCAAATCCCCTTTATTCCACAAGCAACTAATTTGTCAGTGATTTCTTGTGCAGGTCTAGCAGGAATAGCTAAAATTGCGATATCAACTTTTTCTCTTGTAACAACTTCTTCTAATTCAGAAATATCTTTTACAACTACTTCATTCTGTTTACTTCCAACAATATCTGGTGAATTATCAAAAATTCCAACTACTTTAAAACCTTTTTTTCTAAATCCACTATAATTTAATAATGCGCTACCTATATTACCAAACCCAATAATAACTACATTATAAGGCTTATCAACACCCATAATCTTTTCAAGTTCAATTTTAAGTTCTTCAACATTGTAACCATAACCTTGTTGGCCAAAAGCTCCAAAATGATTCAAATCTTGTCTAATTTGTGAAGCAGTCAAACCTGTAATTTTACTAAGTTCTTGAGAAGATACTCTTATTATTCCCTTATCTCCAATTAGTTCAAGATATCTATAGTATTTAGGTAAACGTTTTATAACTGCAACAGAAATTTTCTCGTCTAACATATTAACCTCCTACCACATTTGCTTTTCAATCAATTTTTAATTAACCAAAATTTTAAAACAGAATATCGTTTTAAGTATTATAACACCAATTCAAAATTATTGCAATATTTTTTACAATGTTTTTTACAATGTATAACTAATTTCTTCAAACTTTGTCACTTTTTTAATACTATAATAAATATTTTTAAAAATTTTTTATACAAAATACCTTGAAAAATGTAAGAAAAAGTTCTAAAATATAATTAATAAATTTTAGGAGGCCGACTTGAATAATTTTGAAATAATTAAAGCTTGTCCGATATTTAAGGACTTCACAATAGATGAAATTATTGAAGTTTTTTCAGTAATATCCTATTATGAAAAAGAATATAAAAAAAATGATATTATTATAGCTGAAAATACAAAAATAGAATATTTTGGAATTATAACTGATGGTAGAATTACAGTATCAAACTTTGATTACTTTGGAAATAGAAATATATTAAATGTTTTTGAAAAAGGAGATTCATTTGCAGAAGCATTAGTTTCTTTGCAAATGCAAATACCACATGAAATAGTCTCACTTACAAATTCATCAATAATTTGGATTGAATATAAAAGTCTTTCAAAATCTCAATATTATCAAAAAATTATAAATAATTTTTTAACTATAGTATCTACAAAAAATTTAATTTTAAATAAAAAATTGCATATTCTATCTAAGAGAACTACAAGAGAAAAAATACTAGAATATCTTTCAATTCAAAAAAAATTACTATCAGTAGATAATAATTTTGAAATAAATCTAAATAGAAATGAAATGGCAGATTACCTCGCACTTGATAGGAGTAATCTCTCAAGAGAGTTAGGAAAATTAAAAAAAGAAGGAATAATTGACTTTGAAAAAAATAAATTTAAACTATTATAAAAGACCTGTACTCACAGGTCTTTTTGTTATATTTTTGAATTATATTAAAATTCTTTAATTAAAACAATATTTTTTAATTTGTTTAATAGGAATACTAAATATCCAACCTTGAGATAAAATAATACTAATTAAAACACCTATTAAAAGAAATAATATTTTTCCATATACTCCAATATAAAATAATCTTGAAAGAACAAATATTTCTTCTAATAACATATAAAATTTCCAATGCCAAAAATAAACATAT
>ERZ772930.514-NODE-514-length-12141-cov-15.6777_pt1 | contig 12141 bp, 9 predicted proteins | sample MGYA00511685_ERZ772930 | MGnify/ENA primary metagenome ERZ772930 (study PRJEB29015, sample SAMEA2738053) | human oral metagenome | biome: human oral; feature: human-associated habitat; material: saliva | place: China | collected 2226 ... | reverse complement strand
AGAGGGACTGGGCGGTGCGCATCGTCGAGGAGGCGTTCCAGTGCAGCTTGCGCGACGCCTCCTGCTGGAGGGTCGACGTCGTGAAGGGGGCGGCCGGGCGGCGACGGTAGGGCTTGCGGGTCACCGAGTCGATGACCGAGGCCGGGGCGTCGGAAAGCGCCTGAGCATAGGCCCGCGCGGTGGCCTCGTCCAGGTGGAGGACGCTGGCCTTGACGGCCTTCGCGCTTAGCTCTCCCTTCTCGCTGAAATCGGAGCCGGTCGCGATCGAGTGGCCGTCCACGGAGGCCACGCGCGCACCAAAAGCCTGGCCCGCCGACGTGAAGGCCGTGTCGATCGACCAGTACTGGGCGCTCACGTGCGCCATGCGGTCGCGTTCCTTGGCGACCACGAGGCGCGTGGCCACCGACTGCACGCGGCCGGCGGACAGGGAGGGGCGGATCTTGCGCCACAGGAGGGGCGAGACCTCGTAGCCGTAGAGGCGGTCGAGGATGCGGCGGGTCTCCTGCGCGTCCACGAGGTTCGTATCCAGGTCGCGCGTGTTCTCCAGGGCGCGCTGGATCGCTTCCTTCGTGATTTCGTGGAAGACCATGCGGCGCACGGGAACCTTCGGCTTCAAGACCTGCAGGAGGTGCCACGCGATGGCCTCACCCTCGCGGTCCTCATCAGTTGCCAGATAGAGTTCGTCGCACTCCTTGAGGAGCTTCTTGAGTTCGGTGACCTTTTTCTTCTTGTCCGGGTTCACCACGTAGTAGGGCGCGAAACCGTCATCCACGTTGACGGCGAAGCGGCCGAAGGGCCCCTTCTTCATGTCCTTGGGCAGCTCGGAGGGCTGCGGGAGGTCGCGGATGTGGCCGATGGAGGCGGTCACGTGGTAGTCGGGACCCAGGTATCCCTCGATGGTGGCTGCCTTCGCAGGAGACTCCACGATCACGAGCTTCGTCGCTGACATTGCCGGTCCCTTCCGTCGCTTCCCCAGTATTTGTAGCACCCTCATGCCGAGAGCACCCGGCGAGGCATCTGGGATGGACCTTACCGCGTCCCACCCGCATCTGGGTACCGGGGCCGCTTCCGCGCGTCTCACGCCCGGTGTGTTTGACATTGACGAGGCCATGGCGGATTCTCGCGCGCGTGCGCGCCCGGGCGAAGCATCGGAGTGCCGCGAGGCGATACCTATTACATAGGGGGAAGCCCCGGCCTCGTCCGTGAAAATGCAGGCTTGTTGGGCGCGGCACGATCGGGCACAATCGTGTCCATGCTCGCCTCGTTCGTCTCCCACGTACCGCCCCCGCTTCTCTTCGCGATCCCCATGCTGGCGATCTGGCTACCCTTCGTCTTTTTCAAGGATGCGAAGGACCGCTCGCGGGGCATCATGCCGGCACCCAAGGACGTGCGCGCAGCTGGAAAGGGAGAGAAGTGGGACGAGCTCAACAAGCACCACACCCCCGTACTCACGGCATCACGCAAGGAGCTGGCGACCAGCACACCAGCCCGTCTGCTGGCCCCGTCCACCCCCTACGCGCTGTGCCACGGCAACCCGGTCGACTCGCTGTCGCTGTCTGATTCGGACGCCACCACGCAGATGCTGTCGCGAGACTGGGGGATCGAGAATCGCGAGGACCTGCTCTGCCAGCTGTACGACCTGCTGCGCGAAGGGCACCGCGCCGACTACGAGAAGCTGCGCCGCCGTTGCAAAAACCCCTCACTGGTCGCGCACATGCTGTCGAAAGTGGAGAACAGCGCCAGCCACTCCACGTCCGCGTGGGAAAAGCAGTGGCAAATTCAGCGTCTCCTCGCCAACGACCGCGGCATCCAGTCCATTGATTTTAGCGCGTGGGATTTCCTGCGCGCCGCCATGCTGACGCGTGCCGGCGCCGGCCTCGGTTGGCTGAGCGAGGGCGAGGCATGGGACACTCTCGCGGTCATCAACCGCGCGCTGCAACGAAGCTATTCTTCGTGGGACGAGGCCTGGGAGGCCTTCCGCATCACCCGATGGTTCTGGGCCGCCGAAAGGCCGTCGCGAGAGGAAGACAACGACCTGCACGACCGCAACCGCGGGGAGTTCCTCGTCGGAACAAACGGCCTGTGGACCGCCATCCCCTGGGAAGCTCCCTACCCGACGCCCCGATTCCTCCTCCTGGATGCGGTCATGGAGCTCGGCATCATGTCCTGCCTGTCTCCCGACGAGTGGAAGCACGCCACCGCCTGGGACCTGGAGCTGGACGGCCAGATGCAGGCGCGGTTGGGCTTCACGCTCCCGTAGGGTCTGAGCTGGCACGCCGACGCGCCGCGAGCACTGGCGCTTTGCTTCGTCCCATACCCGGCCCCGGCCTCGTCCCGAGCTTGTGTGACCTACCAATCATCGGGCACAATCGTGTTTGTGCTCGCGAATTTTGTCACTCAGATACCTGTCCCCGTGGCACTGGCGATAGTCCTGCTGGTGCTCTGCACGCCCTACCTCCTTATCCGTGAGGCCCTCGACCGTTCCAAGGGCGCGCCCGTCCCGAAGGACGTGCGTGAGGCCGGAAAAACCAAGGAGTGGCGGAAGCTCAACACGCACCACGAACTGAAGGTCACGGGGTCGCGCAAAGCCCTGGGCACCGACATCCTCGCGCGTCTCCTCGCCCCGGCAATGCCCTACGCCCTGTGCCAGGGCAACCCAGTCAACACTTTCAAGCTGACGGACCCCACTGACATGGCGCGGATGCTGGCACGCGACTGGGGAATTGAGGGCCGCAACGGCTTGCTCCACCAGGTGTACTCCCTCCTGAGGGAAGGGCATCGAGAGGACTTTTCGAACCTGCGTCGGCAGTGCGCCAATCCTTCGTGGGTGACGTCGACGCTCGAACGCCTCAACAAGAAGGCCGACAGTGACACCTATGCGTGGGAGAAGCGCTGGCGCATCCATCGCGTCCTCAACAACGACCGGCGCATCCAGACCGTCGACTTTGCCGCTTGGGATTTCATTCGTGCGGCCATGCTCACGCGTGCGGGCGCTGGCCTCGGCTGGATCAGCGAAGAGGAGGCCCGCGACACCCTCGCGGTCATCAACCAGGCGCTGCAGCTGTCCTACTCGTCGTGGGACGAGGCCTGGGTTGCTTTCCGCACAACCCGCTGGTTCTGGGCGGCCGAGGGCAAGGCGCAGGAGGCTGTGAACGACCTGCACGACCGCCACCGTGGCGTGCTCCTCCTTGGCGAGAAGGGCCTGTGGAGGGCCATCCCGTGGAATGCTCCTTACCCCGCTCCGCGTTTCCTCCTGCTCGACGCGATCGCGCCCATGGGGGGACTGCGTCTCTTGTCTCCCCAGAAGTGGGAGCGCGCCTCGGCCTGGGAGCGGGAGCTCGACAACCAGTCGCGCAGCCGCATGCCCCTATCCTCCGGCGGCAAGCCGGCCATCCAGTAACGACCACCCCATAGGAGCCACCATGTCCAACCAGAATTACCTACCCCCGAACGACGGCCCGAAGCCAGGCGGCAACACCGGTTCCGTCCACGGCGAGGCCCCGCTGGTCCGCAAGAAGGAGGAGCTGACCCCCGAGCAGTACAAGCGCCAGCGCAACAACCTGATCCTCATGGCCCTGGTGATGGTCCTGATCATCGCGGCCTTTGCTGGCTTCATCTTTCTCAAGGACGCGCTGCTGGGCGGCGCCGCGTTCCTCGCTCCCGCCTCGGCGGTGTTCCCACTGCTGTTCTGAGGATCTCTCAGCAGTCGCCGTTTCCTCCCCCGCGGGCCCAACGGGTGCCCGCGGGGGAGTATTTTGTCCGGGTGTTCTCCCGCATGCTCATATCGTCCGGCGGCAAGCCGTTGGTCTTGTCAGACAGCCCCGGGAGAACGCGCCCATGTCCACGCAGAACTGCCGCGCCTGCGCACCTTTACCGCTACAATGTCCCCATGGACTCCTGACATCGCGCTCCTGCCCCACTCCTTCTGTCCTCGGTGCGTCATGTCCACGATTGTCTTTTCCCACGTCTTCTTTTCCTACGGCACGCTGCCCGTCCTCACTAACGTCTCCTTCACGTGTGGGCCCGCCGACCGCCTCGTCGTCGTCGGCCCGAACGGGATCGGCAAGTCAACGCTGCTGGCCCTCGCGGCGGGCCGACTCCAGCCGGACTCCGGAACGATCACCGGCCCGGCACTCTCCGCAACCCAGCTAGTTCCCCCAATTCATCGGCCCGCGGCCACGTGGTCAGCACCGGGAGTCCCTCTGGGATCTCGCCCTCCGCTCGCGGAGGACGGGGAGTCCCGCACCGTCGCACAGCTCATCGATGCCGCCACGTCGGGCACCCGCGAGCTGGCGGCGCGCTTCGACTTCCTCACCGAGCGCCTCACCCGGGACCCCTCTCCGCGAGACGAAGCGGAGTACGACCGCGTCCTAGCGGCGATGATCACGCGGGATGTGTGGACCATCGACACGCGCCTCGAACAAACCCTGGATGCCCTCGACCTGGGAGGCCTCGACCGCTCCCGCCCCCTCGCTTCCCTCTCCCCGGGGCAGCGTGCCCGCCTGCGCCTCGCCCTCACCCTCATCGAGCGACCGGAGGCCCTCGTCCTGGACGAACCGACGAACCACCTGGACAATGACGGGCGCGAGCACCTGGCACACACAATCGACGACTGGCAGGGGCCGGTGCTCATGACCAGCCACGACCGGGCCTTCATTGAGCGCACGGCGACGGCGCTGCTCGACCTGGATCCGACACCGTGGCGGGCGGTGGCAATCTCCAAGGGAGAGCCCGCGGACTTCGGGGCGTACAGGGTACGAGGATCCTACTCGGACTACCTGCGCAACAAGGCCGCCGCACGCTCGCGGCACACCGCGATCCATGCGGATCAGCAGGCCGAGAAACGCCGACTCGTATCTCACCAGCGGGATTCGACGGTGGTGGGGCATGCGCGCTTCAAACCCCGCACCGAGACGAGGATGGCGCAGAAGTACTACGCCGACCGCAGCCAGGCTGCCTCGACGAGGCGCATCAACGACGACTCCCAGAGGCTGTCGGTCCTCGCGGCACGCGAAGTCCCCAAGCCCCGCTATGACGAGGCTGCGTTCTCTTTCCCCCGCACCATGAGGACCACCACGGTCGGGACGTCACCGCACCCACACACAATGGGGATCGCCCTGGCCGTCCGCGGCGCGTCGGTGGAGGGACGCCTCGAGCCGACCTCCTTCGAGGTGCGCTACGGTGAGCACCTCCTCGTCGCGGGGCCCAACGGGTCAGGCAAGACCACCCTGCTGGAGTGGATCGCACGCGGGTCCCCCAGTGGGGCGCACGGATGCGTCGACGCTGCCTCCGGGGTCGTCCTCGTGCCCCAGGTACTCCCGCGGCCCGGCGACCCCCTAATCCCCGAAGACGCGTGGCACCTGGGCATCGGAGAGGCCGGGAAGGGATTCGTTCCCCCAGCGGCGTGGAACCGGCCGCTCGGTGAGCTCTCCGCGGGAAACCAACGCAGGGCACAGCTGGCGTTCGCGGCGCGGGCCGACGCTCAGATCCTCGTGATCGACGAGCCCACGAACTACCTGGACCTGAACGCCCTGGAGTCCCTCGAAGAGGCGATGCGCGAGTGGGAGGGAACCCTGGTTATCTCAACGCACGACGAGTGGCTGATCACCCGCTGGTGGGGCCGCCTCCATCGGCTCGACGAGAGACGATAGCGCTGAGGGCAGCCACGCCTCGCGCGCGAGGCCCGTCGGAGCATCCGGCAGCGCCTCGAGTGCGCGCGTAGACCTGGTCGAGCATCCACTCTCCCGGATAATTCGCGATCTACAGGTGCAGCGGTACTCGCCGATGACGTAGGGGTCATCGGGTGCGTCCACGAGAGGACCGTAGACCTCAAGACTGCTCATGTGGTGGACCAGCGGCTCGAACACGCGCTGTGCGAGATGGGCACCCTGCATCTGCTGTCCTCCGTCAACTGGGAGGACGCCTCCGCGTGGGAGAAGGACCTCGATGTCCAGGCCCGCACCCACGCCCCCATGTCCATCGGCAGCAAGCCGACCGTCCAGCAGCGACACCCTGGCACATCACCAGCCCACTGGCGACACACGCCCTCACCTCCTGTACAATGTTCTGTACATGAACGGCATAGGAGGACGCCATGAAGATCATGACCTACACCGAGTCGCGCGCACGCTACGCCGAGGTCCTCGACCAGGTCGTTAACGACCGCGAAGAAATCGTCATCACCCGACAGGGCCACGGGAGTGTCGTCATGATGGCTCTCGACGAGTACGAGTCCCTCATGGAGACCGTCTACCTCATGCAGTCCCCGGCAAACGCCCGTCACCTGCGTGAATCGATCGCACAGCTGCGACACGGCAACCTCGAAGAGCACGATCTCATCGACATCCCTGATGAGGAGAACTAACGATGCTCAAAGTCTTGTGGACCCCACACGCCTGGAACGACTACGTCTGGTGGCAGTTCGAGGATCGCAAGACCCTCAAGCGCATCAACGCTCTCGTTGCGGATATCCAGCGCAACGGGAACGAGGGGATCGGCAAGCCTGAGCCTCTCCGCTACGAGTTCTCGGGGTACTGGTCACGCCGGATCGACTCACGCCACCGCCTGATCTACCAGATCAGCGACGACGGCAAAGCCCTCTGGACCATCTCCTGCCGCTTCCACTACGGCCAGTAGGCGCTCACGAGGCCCGGGCCGATTGCGCCCCGACGGACGAGGCACAACACTGTGACGCCAGGCGCCGCGACTGCTCTGCAGCCGCGGCGCTCTCGCATCCATCAGGCTCTATTCACTCGTCAGGAATCCCCAGCGGGCCCGGTCGTACTGAGGGCTCCTCAGTCTCGGCACGCACGCGCCGCGCCGAGTGCCTCCGCCGCCTCGCGTGCGAGGCCTGTCGGAGCATCCGGCAGCACGTCGAGCGCCCACAGAGCCTTAGCCAGGACGCTCGAACCCTTCATCTTGGGCCGCAGCTCCTCGGGCACAGGCACGGCCATGCCGTAGTCGCCCGCGAGCGCCACCAGGGCCTCGACCAAACTGTTGGAGGCCCGCACCCTCGCCAGGGAGGGCAGCAAAGCCGCAATGGTCTGGGCGACGCGGTACCCGGACAGGGCAGAGACGGACGCGCAGTCGGTGAGCGTCTGGGCGACCCGCCCGGGACCGAACCACCCGTTGCGCAGCAGGTAGCCGAACTCACCAGCCATGGCCGCCGGGTCGTATCGCCCGGTGTCGGCGAGACCAGCGATAGCCTCGGCGGTGATCGCTCGATAGTTAGACTGGGCGGCGGTGGATGCCCACGCCAGGGCCGAGTAGGTGGGCGCGCCCGGCGCCCGCCATCCCTCTCCCAGCGCGCGCACGATCACCTCGAAGGCGGTGATGACCTGCGGGAACTTGAAGAACGCACCCTGGAGGACGGGCATCGCATGGGCGGCTAGAATGTCCGGGTTGTGTTGGAGCGCCCATGCCGCCCACGCGTAGGCGACGCCGCTCGACCGGTAGTCGCCAGATTCCAGGAGACGCCCGGTGAACTCGGGAGCCACCCCCGCGACGTTGGCGAGGGCACCCGCCAGCGAGTCCTCGCCCGTGGCCGGTGATTGCCCGGGGATCACCCACGTCTCGTGCATGTCGTCGGTCTTCGTGTATTCGCCGCGCACGACTCTGACGGGTTTTTGGTAGGGGGCGCGGATGATCTGCCGCTCCCACTGCGGACGGATCGGTTCGAGCGGCTCGATCAGGATCGGGTCGAAGCGGTACATGTCCTGGCCGTTCGGCTTGTCGTAGGGCTTGTCGCCGCAGGCGACGCGCAGCTGCTCGTGGAGGAGCGCAACGGGGCCTCGGTGTTGGTCCCACTCGCTGCCCTTGCGCCGGTAGCCGCGGAAGTGCCCGGCCTCGGGCGCGTCCTTCACCTCAACTCCGTGCAGGAGGCGCGAGGCCAGGTAGGACAGCTGGTTGGCGCCCTTCCAGTTGGGCGCGCTCTTCCAGTACGCGGCGAGCAGCGCCTTGTCGGCCTCCGCCAGCTCGAGGCCTTCAGCGCCAATGCGCGTCAGGAGCGCGGGGATGGAGGCACCCGCGGCCGCGTCCTCGAAGAGGGCGTGCAGCACCGCGACGGCCGCGTCGTTGTCGTCGGGCAGCTCGGCGACCCACTCGGCTCGCGGCAGGTCCGCTGCGGGGGCGTCCGGGAACGTCCACGAGGCCTGTGTCCCCTCCCCGGGTTCACGTCCCTGGGCGGTCGCGCCGGGGGAGGACGACCCCGCAGGCCCGGCCTCTGCCTCGTCCCCACAGTCCCCGGAACCACCACAGCCCCCGGAACCAGCGGGTGCCCCGATGAGCGCGGCAGCCCGGTCTCGCAGGTCGAGGGGGAACTCAACCTCAGCAACCGCCTCGCTGACGGCGGACGCGCAGCCGGGATGGGCCTTGACGAGGGTGGCCAGGAGCCGCAGGTGCGCGTGCAGCAGCTTCTTCTCGGAGCGGGCAAGGACCTGGGCGCTGGCCTGCACGAGGGCATCCACCTGCTCATCCGTGAGCTCCCGGGCGATGCCCTGGAGGGCCTTCTGGGCCAGGGACACGCTCGGCGAGGGCTGGGCTCCGAGCAGGGCGATGAGGTCCGAGGTCGCCGCGAGCTTCTCCTCGCGCGTCGGTTCGAGCGCCTCCCAGGCCCGCGAGAAGACGCGAGCGTTGTAGGCGGAAAAGTCGCGCCGCTGTGCGGCCAGGCACTCAGAGAGGATACGGGGGCGCAGGCGGGGGAAGCGTGTCGCCACGTAGCAGATCAGGTCCTGGCTGTGCAGGCGCTCGAAGTCGCCGCCTGGGGCGGAGGGGTCCTCGCGGTACATCCACACGAAGAGGGCAGAGCCCGGCAGGGCGCTCTCGACGCGGAAGAACTGCCAGAACTCGTGGTCGAGGAAGGTCGGGTTCTCCTCGAAGAAGCGCTGCGTCTCATCCGAGGTGGGGTAGGGCGCGGGAATGATCCTGCGCGCGAAGTATTCCAGGGAGGGCGCGGAGGTCAGGTGCGCTCCACGCTCGGCCAGGAGGGAGCGGTAGGTATGCCAGAAGCCAATGCCGCCGGGACTCCCGGCGGCCTCCTCGAGCCACTCGTTTGAGCGCTGGGACGCCCCACGCCGGTGGGCGGCGAGCAGCCGCTCCAGGTCCCTTCCCTCGCGCGGGTCACCACCGCTACGGCCCAACCAACGGGCTCCGTAGTCGTCGCCGGCATCATCGCTCCCGGCCAATGCGGCGCGCAGGAACGCGCACATGCACACCGCGTCCTCGGGGACGGCCTCATCCCGCTCGACGTCTGGCGGGATAAGTCGCTCGAAGGGCACAGACTTGAAGAGGGAGCGCCGGTCCTTCTCCGAGGCCCCCTCCAGCACCTCCTCGTAGGCGTCGATGGAGGTCTGCCCGGATGCAAGGAGGCGTTTAAGAGCCGCCCTGCGGGCGGGGAGCGTCATGTCCGCACTCATTGGCCCATTTCCTTCAGTGTGCGCGCGTACTTGGCTGCCTGTGAGGAGCCTCGGAAAAGGCCGAGCCAGCCGATAAGCTCCTCTCCGAGGGGCGGTGCCCAGCCCTGCTCGCGCGCCCGCGCGTACTGTGCGGTGACGACGCCCAGCAGCTGGCCGATGCCCGTGCGTCCGTGCCCGAGGCCGGGCAGCAGTGCGAGCGCCAGGTCCAGCGCGAGGCGGGGATCGATGTCCCCCAGGTCTTCGAAAGCCTGCGACCACCGATTCAGTTTCACGGTCTGTTGCACGCCCCGCAGGCCAGCGACGGCCCTGTCGAAGGTGAGATCCCCGCGCGCCACCAGGGAGGCGAGGGTCTCAACACCTAGGGCGCGCGACTCGACCTCACGTTCGCCCATCGCCTGGCCGAGGAGCTGGGCAGAGAGCGAATCCCAGCGCCCGCCGTGTTCACACAGGGCCCGATAGCAGTCGATGGTTAGCTGCGTACTGTCGAGCACATACCACTGCGAGGCGAGCAGGCAGATGGCGAAGTGACGCACCGACGCAGGGTAGAGATAGCGGTGGGCAGTAAAATCACCCGAGGCACTCGCAATATCCGCAAGCGCACCCAGCTCAGGGCCTGTCGCGCCCGTATCCGCGCCGACGACGCGCGGGAAATAGAATGCATAGACCGGCGATCCGTCGCACGCGACCTTAGGCTCCCCGGTGCGCGAATGATAGGCAGGACGCCCCTCCCACGTCACGGAGAGGGAAGACAGGTAGCTCTCGGCGCGTCTGCGCACAGCGCCCGTGAGGGCGAGGCGGATGCGGGCCGCGGCAGGCAGCTCCGCCTCCCGCTCCTCCACAAGCTCGAGCGCGGCGGCGCAGTCAGGATGCTCGGTGTCCACGCGCAGCAGCGCCTGGGTGAGGTCGGCTCGAAGCGGCGGGGCGTCCCCGTTGTCCAGGGCGCGGCGCACGAGGACAAGCGGGTTCACGGCTCCGCGATCGTCGGTGGGCGTGGCCAGGAGGTGGTAGCGCCGTCCACTCTCGACCAGGCCCGCAACTTCGATGATGCGCTCTCGCATGAGGGTCGGCATATTTTCAGATTTCAACCAGGCATCGCCAGAGGCCAGCAGGCCCTCCGCACCCTCCCCTCCCCCATCGAGGGCTATCTGCAGGAGAGATCCGAGCATGCGCTCGTACCCGAATCTGCGCGTGGTCAGGCGCCGCACAAGCGGGCGCAACGATTCCAGCGTACTCGAGTCGAACTCGGGGGATGCCAGGAACGCGAGCAGCGCCTCATACTCGAGCCCCATCTCCGCGCCCTGCGCCAGGACGCCGACCCTCCCGCTCACATCGTCGGCGCTCATGGGAACCAGGTCAGCCACCTCCCGGGGCGGAGGCAGAAATGCGGCGGGGGCCTGCGCGCCGGGAGCCTCCCCAGGCACGAGGCCGGGGTCGGCCTGGTCGGTCGCCGTGTGCCCAGGGTCGAGGAGGTCGAGCGTGGCAACGACGAGCGGGTCCAAGTCCGCCTCGGACAGGAGTCGGCCGACCACTGCGGAGTCGAGGAGGCCCAAGCGCAGCGCGTCACTCGCCAGCTCAATGGCCAGAGCCTGCACCTGCGCGTGCGGGAAAGACAGCGCAATCGCCAACAGGGGTTCGAGGGCACCGGGGCTCAAAACCTCGAGGCCACCACGCAGGATTGTCACGACTGCGAGCGCGTTGGCCTTGGACCCCATGAGCGCGCCCTCGCAGCTGCGAGTAAAGAGCTCCAGGTCGAGTCGCCCGGCGCGCGCGAGAGCACTCAGGTGGCGAAGCGCCAGCGTCACGGTCGCCCCAACGGGCGCGGACATGAGGGCGCACAGACTCGCCTGCCGCGCCTCGGCCTCGTCGAGGGTCATGGACAGCATCCGCAGGGTGCGCGAATACCACCCGGCGCGCCCAGACGGCAGGTCTGCAGCGAGCATGTCGAGGAGGGCGTCGAGCAGGCGGTCACGCTCGATGAGACCCTCGTCGACGCAGGCCGCAAGCGTGCGCGACCAGCCGGGCGTCCGCTCCGAGCCCATGGAGGCAGAACGGTCGGAGGCGGACAGCGACACGCCGCGGTTGCCCTCCTGACGCAGCATCCCCCACACCAGCTCCTCGCGCAGCTCCCTATCAGCGCGCATGAGGGGCAACTGCAGCCCGGGTTCGAGAGCGATCAGCGCCGTTAGGTACCGCTCGTCATGGTCGAGGCTCAGGTCGCCGCGCAGTTCAGCCAGGTGCAAGAAGCCGATCCCCTTGAGCCAAGCACCGGTGGCCCTGGAGCTGACGTCCAGGTCATAGAGCGTGGGCGGTCCTTCGTTGATCTCGAGCATGCGCGCGTAGACCTGGTCGAGCGTCCACTCGCCTGGGTGATCTTTGATCCACAGGTGCAGCCGCCAGAAGTCAGCGCATTCCTCCAGGGTGTCGGGCAGCCATTGCGTGGAACTCACGATTCCTCCTTGAGCATGATGGAGACGGCGAGGACATGCTTGCATGGCCCCCGCCCTCCCCTGTGTTTCATCCACCACGGGCAGGTGCAGCGGTACTCGCCAATGGCGTAAGGGTCGGCGGGCGCCTCCACCCGGTAGCGGTTCGCGCCCGAAGCGACCCGGAAGCGCGCGCCCTCCTCCCGCGAAACCGCGCCGCGCTCAATGAGCGTGCGCGCCCCGGCCAGGCGCGGATGCATGGCGGTGAGCGCGTCGGGACGCACGGGCAGGGGCCGGTGGAAGTA
>ERZ772930.511-NODE-511-length-12208-cov-4.24809_pt1 | contig 12208 bp, 15 predicted proteins | sample MGYA00511685_ERZ772930 | MGnify/ENA primary metagenome ERZ772930 (study PRJEB29015, sample SAMEA2738053) | human oral metagenome | biome: human oral; feature: human-associated habitat; material: saliva | place: China | collected 2226 ... | reverse complement strand
CTGCCAATACATCTGGATGCCAGTCCACAGCAGGTTGGCGCCAGCAACAATCCCGTCCCACACGCCAGTGATAACAGGTAGGACATAGGCGGCGATCCAATCAGCCACCGTCTGGACAGCCGACTGAATACCCGTCCATGCCGCCTGCATGTACTCCCACAACACGGCCGCGCCAGACTGAATACCCTCCCACGCCTGCTGCAGGTAAGGCCACACGTACGTGACCGCGAAGTCAGCGACGGCCTGCAAAGCCAGCCGCCACAGCTCAAAATACGCGATGACGGGAATCAAAGCCACCCACACGACGGTCTTAATACCATCCCACACGGCCTGAAACACGGGCACCACATACGTGTTCAACCAATCGACGCACGCGCCGATAGCATCCTGAATACCCTGCCACGCAGACGCGAGCCCCGACACCACAGTGGAGTTAAACCAATCGACAGTGCCACCAACCTGGTCCCACGTCGACGTCCACCATGAAGAGAGAGACTCCATCGCAGCAGACCACACTGACCCAACCCAATCCACGAAAGAGTAGAACGCGTCCGTGATCGCAGCCCACGCTTGCCGGCCAGTCTCTGTCTGTGTGAAGAAATACGTCAGGCCCGCCACCAGAGCAGCCAACGCCACCGCGATCAGACCAATCGGGCCAACGCTCATGACAGCATTAAACGCCATCTGCGCGCCCTTCGCCACATTCGTGGCCTTAGCGAACTGCAGCAACCCACCAGCAGCCTTCACAGCATTGACGGCAGCCATGGTCGTACTCAGCAACTCGAATACACCAACAGCCGTCCCGACCACCACAATCAGGGGCGCAACAACATCCGTGTTCTGGGCTACCCAGTCAAGCACATTCTTCAGCGCGTCCGCCACCCCCTGAATAACAGAGACGGTGCTACCACCGAACGCGCCAGCAATATCCGCGCCAAGAGGGGCAAACACGCCTCCCAGGGCGGACCCAGCATCCCACAGGGACTTGAACATGTCCCACACAGACAGGCCAGCGTCCCTCAGGTTAAACAGGAAATCAACCAGCCCAGAGTCTTCCTGGAAACCAAAGATCGGCCCTGTGAAATCGCCCTTAGTGAGGACATCCCACACGCCCTGCAAGGAAGGCACAGCCGTGTCGTTAATCCAACCAAACGCCTTCGACGCACCATCTGACACACTGCCCATGAAATCCGTGAGCGCAGGCTTGACCTTGTCAACAATGCCCATAGCGCCCGTCACCAGGGTGGCCTGCAAGTTACCCCACGCACCCTCAATCGTGGTGGTGCTGGTTGCAGCCTCTTCGGCGACGTCCGTGAAGCCAAGATCCAGAATCGCTTGGTTGAACTCCTCGGCTGAGATCTCACCCTTCGACATGGCGTCACGGAAGTCACCAACATACGCGCCATTCTTCAGGAGGGCCTCCTGGAGCTTACCGGACGCGCCAGGAATAGCGTCCGCAAGCTGGTTCCAGTTCTCCGTCGTGAGCTTGCCCTGGCCAGCCGTCTGAGTGAGCACCATGCCAACCGACTTGAACGTCTCGGCATTACCGCCAGCCACAGCATTCAGATTACCCGCGGCCTCGGCAAGACGGTCATAGCCCTGCACACCATTAGCCGCCAACTGGGCAGTGATGTTCTGGATGTCCGCCAGCTCATAGACAGTATCGTCTGCGTACTTCTTCGTACTAGCAGTCAGCTTCCCAATCTCATCAGCCGACACACCAGCAAAACCAAGCGTTGACTTGAACTTGTCAGTAGCATCAGACGCATTCAAAGCCTCCCGAGCCACGTCAGCGAAACCGGCCGCCGCCGCGATACCACTAACAGCCCCGAGCGCAAGAGCACCAGCCTTGGCAACACGCTTAAACGCAGCGCCAAGACCGGACTCAACCTTCTTCTCAGCAGGCCGCGTATCGGTGCCAGCCAGCTCCTTGCGGATCGCTTCCTGGAGTCCCTTCATGGAAGGGGAAACCTGAATCCACGCAGTACCTAAGGAAAAACCGTTCTCAGCCATTAGCTGATACTCCTAACTATGTGCTTCGACCCACCGGCGGGCTCGCTCATTTTGCCTCTCCCGCTCAGCTTCCGCCTTCTCGAACCAACCAGGTTCAGGAGGGCTGGCAGGCTTAGGCACATCCTTCTTCTTGCCGCCCAACGCGGTGACGATAATCCCCTCCAGCCGGTTACCTTGGGCGAACACAGCCGACACCTCATCAGTCCATGCGCTCGACCCGCCAAGCCTCTTACGTAGAAGAGACCCAGCAGGTAGGTTGTTGATCAGAACCCCAACCCGACGCAGGCTCAGTCCACCAGTGAACACCTGCGTCAGGTCGAGGTTGTACGTCATCTGAAAGTCCGCCTCCAACACCTCCCAGTGTTCCCACAGGAGATGCAGGAGGTCAATCAGTTTCCCTGACCGGAAGCCTGGAAGACCTCAGTCAGGAACTCAACGACAGTCGTCACACGCAGCTTCCCGTTCTCATCACGAAGGGAATCCAGAGCAGCCTTACGCTCACCCTCATCAGGGATAAGCAGTGCCAGCATCGGGTTGGGTCGCCCCTGCTCCATCAGTGCCGTCATCGCATCATAGTCGTCGAGCAGATCAGAGGGGTTGAAATCCAGGGCAATACCCCGAACCTCAACGTGGATGGGCGCCACCTCGCCACGATCATTCTTTGACTGGGCTTCACGGCGGGCAAGCTCAGCAGCGGTGGGGGTCTTCTTCGTAGTCATGGTTCTGTTCTCCTACACTCTGTTCTCCAAAAGGGTTGTTGCCTGCCGTGTGCCGGGAGAACAGAAGCGCGACACACGGCAGGAGACAAAGGTCAGCCGACCTTCAGGCCATCCTCGTTGCTGAGGAGCTCGTACTTATCCAGCACTTCGAGGTTGTACTCGTAGGCGGACAGCTCACCAACCTTGAAGGTGACGCCAGAGCGCTCTCCAAGTTCGAGGCGCGGGAAAATATAGCGGCGCTGCTTGCCGGTAGAGACATCGAACAGGTCAGCGACACCGCACAGGGTCTCCACCTTACGGGAGGCGGACACCGTCATGTGGGTGATACTCTCCGTGCCGGTCGTGGTGACCTTCTCGGCCTTGGTAGCGCCAAGGTACTTCTTGAGCAGTTCCAGCTTGGTCTCAAGCAGAGTTGCCTTGAACGAGGTGGAGGAATCCGACATGTAGGTTCGGACGACCCCGTGGCCCTGGTGGCCTCGGATCTTGTCCACGCTGTCGGACATGTCCAGCGTCATGCCGTCGTCACTGGTCCAGCCGACGTCCACCATGCCCTCGGGCATGGGCGTGGTCAGACTGGTAATGGTGGACAGGTCGGTGCCAGCCGGGCCGAGATAGAGTGTATCCCTCTCGGAACCAGCCATGAACGCGTTGTCAGCATTGGTCTTAGCCATTGGTAACTCCCAACTTTGCGGTAATCTGGTACGTCGCAGTGTAGCGGCGCATATCGGTATCAGGGTCGGGCATTTCCGCTGGTGCGGGAGAGCTTACGACCGCTACAGGCCCATCCGCCTCTGGAAGGTGGTGGAGGGCATCTCCTACGTGGCGAGCGAGCTCACCTGCCCACCAGGAAGTGGGCGCGTAGGAGTCGATGGTGATCTGAGCCGTGTAGAGAATACGTTCAGACCGTCCGGGGCCACCCGTCGCCAGTACTAGCACGTAAGGGTGAGGGTTTTCCTCAGTGGAAGGTCGGATGCCTCCCACCGTGGTGCCCTTGAGTTCACCTTCGAAGTCCTGCTTGTTCAGGTAGTCAATCACGAACTTCTGCAGGTCAATGCTCATCATCAGCCCCTTCCTACAGCGCGTTCCAGCAAGTGGTGCTTGGCTTGGCGCCTGCGCGCTACGTACGTCTCAGGAAGCACATAGGCGCGGGCACGGTCTGTGCCGACTCGCACCCCGGAGGTGAACCCATCACCCGCGCGGGCAGCAATCCCTGCTGCCTTGATGGCGAGCATGTCCTGCACCTCCTGACTCTTCAGGAGATCCTTGACACCATTCTTATGAATAACGAACTCAACTTTCACGTGGCGCCTCCTTCCATAGCCTCAAGTATACCCCCAAGGGGTATACGACAGGAGTGCCGACAGGCTGCCACACGTCACCTCGAAGACGCACCCTGTCGGCAGGGAGGATATACATGACCTCATCTAAAGGAGTATCCCAGTACACAGTCACGGCCTCCCTGGTTCCGTAGTCTTCGCCTGTGCCCTCCCGGTCGGAGGACTGCGTTGTGGCGACTAGAACGGGAGGCAGGGGGGTTTCCTGTACGCCACCGCTTCGGTAGGCGACCCCGAGTGGGTCACGCTTGGGCTCACTGTGCTGCAATAGCACGACAGGCTCTTTCCACGCGTCCATTGCACTCATCACTGCCCGCCTCCGAACAAAGTATCGGCCGAGCCAAAAAAGGATGCTGACACCCCATTGACGTCATCGCGATCCTGCTTGGTCAGGAACAGGTCACCCGAGGGGTTAGCCCACGACGTTGACAGGGAGAACGGCCCAGTCGTCTGAGTGAGCTGCGTAGCATCCCCTGCAACACCCGCAGGGCGCTGACGAATAGCCCGGCTCACCACGCGGCACGTCACGGCTGTCAGCACCGTCTTCGGTGCATTCTTCCAACCTGGGCAGCGGTAGCAGATGAGGTCAGTAGCGTCCTGTAGGAGAATCTTGACGCGCGCGTCAGTGATCACATGATTGTCCTCGACGGGCAGGCGAGCACGCAAATCATCAAGTGTAGCGAAGGGAATGTTACTCACGGTTACGGCGCTTCCTGCCGGGGGATGCGGCGGGGACAATCAGCCCGAGTTCCTCATCGCTGCCTGCCAGCGCGCGCACCTCAGCTTCCAGGGCCTTGTCCGACACTTCAGCCTGCCCACCCTGGAAATGCACGCGCCCAACCGGTGTGATCAGCAGCATCTCAGGGTACTTCACTGATTGAATGTTCAAACTTTTCTCCTTACAAGGAACCCGTGGCGGGGCCTATACTCTCAAGACCCCACCACGGGCGGTGTGTCACAAAGCCTTCAGCTTCAGCTTGCCGTGGTGCTGCTCAGCACCATACTTCAGGCCGATCTCACCATAGATCTGAACCTTGTCAGACGAGCCAGTGCGACCCAGACTCTCAGCAAAGAAAGTGCCCTTGCCCGGAATCTCCAGGAACACAGGCGAACATTCCTCCAGTGACACAACCAGGAGCGTGTCAGCAGGCACATCATTGTCAAGCATGATGTTGCACGTACCAAAGTCCGTCTCAATCGCAGTGACATTCACGCCACCAACCGCGCGAGAGGTCTCACGGTAGTTGTTGTCTTTGATGAACACCTTGGACAGGGCACGCTTGACCTTGGCACCAACCAGGATCGTGCGGGTCTCACCCTCACGAATACCACCGTTCTCCCAGACCTTCTGCAGGGTGTCAAGCACCAGGTCCTCAGTCAGGTTAGCGGTCGTAGCCGTCACGACGTTCGTCGTAATAGCCTCCACAAGGCCACGCGTCTTACGCGGGGACGTGTTGGTCGTGGGGTTGGCATAGACGCCCTGAATGAACGCCTTGTTGACGTCGCGGGCGACCTGCTTGAGCGTCAGGTTAATCTGATGCTGCAGCTCATCCTCAGGCAGGGTCGTGGTGCCGATTGTCACCATCTTCTCGCCATCAGTGTTGCGCATACGGGTGGTAGCCTGACGGGTGTAGCTCAGCTCCACGACCTCCTGGTGAATCTCCAGGACGTTGGACACACGGGAGCGCGCACGCTCTTCACTACCAGGGGCCGTAGCACCCTCAAGACGCTGACGGGTAATATCAGCATCACGCAGATCCTCAGTCTGCCACTCAATGACAGTAGAACCCGCCGACTCGCCACCAGTAAGCCCGCCGATAGCAGACAGGAAAGGCGTGTCTTCCTTGGAGATCTGGAAAAGTTCTCCAGCGTAGTTGGGCAGATTATAGGTCGTGCCCACTCCAGTTGCTCCGGACATTCTTCCTCCTATATTAGAACATGTTGGATGCAGCCGAGAGCTTCGCCAGCTTCAGGCTGGAGAGGGCTGCGTGATCATTGTTGGCCTCAGCACGCGCGATCATCTCGTCAATGCTGAGAATCTCCCCACCAGGATTCTTTGAACCTACCGTGGGGAGAGTGGGCGTGGAAGGAGCCACGGCACCAGCTGCCGGACCAGTGAGCCCGGACAGGACATCGGAAAGTGACTCAAGGTCGGCGTCATCACGGATGAACGAGCCGAGAACCTTAGGGATGCCTGCCTTCTCCAGCCGGATGGCGCGCTGCTCGGCACGCTCCTTCGCTTCAAGGCGTTCCTTGGTTTCCTGGAGCTGGCTGGTGAGGGCTTCGACGCTGGCCTTGAGAGACTGGATAGTCACCTGAACGTCATCAGTCTTATCCTCAACAGGTGCCGGCGCCTCAACGGGTGCCTGCGTCTTACCCTCAACGGGCGCCTGCGTCTCAACAGGCGCGGGCGCCTTAGTCTCAACAGGTGTATCCGTCGAATCTGCAACGTCGTCCCCCTTAACCTCAACGGGTGTGCCATTGTCCTCAACAAGGGCTTCAGGCACGATCACATCAACGCCCTCACTAGTTGCCTGCTCACCAGCCTGATTGAGTGCAGCGGACTCTACTGCCTCCGTGCCGGGGGCTGGGTTGCTGATCTTCTTCGTACTCATTTCTGTTCTCCTTTGTCTTTGTCTTTGTCAAGAGAAGCTGTCAGCTTCTCAAGCTTACGAGAACGGAACTCACTAGCCGGGCGGGGGGCACCCTGACCGTCTGTGAACATCTCAGGATGCCCTTCTCGCATGTATGAGGCAATTATACCCCCCGGGGGTTCCTTCACACCAGCCTTCACTGCGGCGCGCCGTGCCGACAAATACACCTCGTACATCTCATCAGGATGATAACCTGGAAGATTCTTATGCTCCCAATCCGGCACGATACGACAGTTGCACGCGTCATGGAACTCATGACCCGCGCCACCCGCCAGATCCTTCGAGTGATACACCCACCCCCTGGAGGCCAGCATGCAACAGAACGCACAGGTCTTCCCCACCGGGACGCGGGCAAACCTCGGGGCAGAGGGGTCCAAATCCGCGGCCCGAAGGATCGTACGCCTCGGACCCGTCTGAATCTCCCTACCCAGAGCTCCAGCCACCGCGCGGATAGCCTTGACTGGGTCCTCACTGCCAAGGCCAGCCGCATACCGGCTCAAACGGTCAATACGCTCCGCTTGACCAGCAGGCACAATAGCCTCAGGCGCATAGGCCTTCTTGAAAGAAGGCCGCAACTCCTCATACCAGTCAAGGCTACCCTGCGTCAGTGCAGACCCATACGTATCCACAATCTCTCCGAGGACTTGCTTCATCTCCTCGCGAGCCAAAGCCACATCATCGAAATTCAGTTCCCTGAACAGGGCCGCCAGCTGGTCCTCTGAGCCTTTCAGCACAGCATCAACCAGCTTGTCGTAGACCTCAACCTCCTGCAATGACGTCACGGCTACTCACCGCCCACCCCGCGCAGAATGGCATCCAGGTTATCCCGGCCACGCTGCTGCTCAGACTGGGCACGAATCCGCATGATCTGCTGACGCGTATAACCCAGCTCCTCCAAGGCCACGTCTGTCTTACCGAGTTCGGGGATCGCCTGAATTTGCTTAATCATGGCGTCCGACTGGGACACGATGGACGGCCTGGCTGGGTTACGCCAGTGCGTAGAAATACGCGCCGCATCATCAGGCAGGAGGCCGTCACGCAGCATCAGAATGTTGCGGTACACCCGGTTCAAAGCGTAGGAGTTCGCGTCGTTGAAGTCAGAGGCTTCCGTCACCAGCTCCTCCCTCGCCGCGTATATCGCATCAGCCGAGGATGGATTATCCTGCACAATGCCTAGGCTACCCACCGGGAGAGACAGCGCGCCAGCCATCTCCTGAGCCAGTTCACGCAGCTGGTCGACGTAGGGCTGCATGGACTGCTGAGGCAGCACATCCACCTCAGGCAGCTCACCTTCCTCATCACGGCTGATACCCTTGACCGACCCGAGACGCCAGCTCCAAGAGGACTTAATCTGACTGAACGTCGCCTCGTCCACGCCACGCAGCAGCAGACCAGGAGCCGTGAACAGTTCCGAAGACACGTCCATCCGCATACTGGCGCGCACAGCACGATCCACGATAGACAACACGCCGTCAGTCAACCGCGACCTACCCAGCGGCCGGTCGAGAGTGCCACGGTACACGAGAGCCTCCATGGGCGTACGACCCAGATTATGCTCCACATGCCCTGTCACATACCAGCCTTGCGACCCAAACAAGCTCATGCTCACCATCACGGTGGGGGTCAGCATGATCAGCTCGGTCGGCCTGCCGAGATAATCCACGTCGTTGATCAGCAGGCCAGCCTTGATGCCGCGTCGACGTCGATCCCACAGTGCAGACGCCGTCATAGCCGAGTACGGCAACACGAGCACAGGCGGGTCACCAGCGGCCACGTCACCAGGCAGGGTCACCAGGAACGACACGCCGTGCGTCGCTGCACTCGAAATAGCATGCCCGATCTCGGTAGCAAACCGGTTCTCATCGAGAATCGAGGCCAGCCCGTAAGGATCCTCCGACCCGTCAGGGGCCACCACACCATCCCAGTGACACCTCGACGTCAGAGAAAACACAGCCTTCTCCGGCCATGTTGACACGATACGCAGATCACGCGCGATCTCACGCGGCAGGGAGATATTCAGGCTGTCAACGAAGACCTTGCAGTCCAAGTAAGCCTGACGGCGCATGTTGGACGCGTAGCGGGCCTGCCACGTGCCTACCAGCTCATTAAGGGTGGCCTGCAGCGTGTCAGACAGGCCGGCTACGACAGGCGGGCTAAACATGCCGGGCCCTGCGCCGGTAATCAGACGGGTATCAACATTCATAGTCACGATAGAGCCTCCTGACTCTTGTTCGGTCGACGACGCGACGTGCGCGCCATCCACAATGCGACGCTCACAGCCTCCAGTGGAACTTCGGCGCCCTCCCGCCCGGTTGAGTGCCAGCCCCACACCCCGTCGGCACCGCGAATCTTCTTATCAGATACTGCCACAGACGCGTCCAGGGCATCGGTGTCTGCATCATGCCCACCAGGGTGTGTCACGGTATGTGCTTGCACGGCGTTGAGGAATCCGCTGCACGCGGTGAAGTACTCCCTGGTATCAACAACGTGCAGGTAGCCCTTCGGGACTTTCATGGCGCGCAGATCCTGCTCTAATGCTAGCCCACCTGACCTGCCTGACACGCCCACTGCACTGTAGCGGGTGCGGCGCTCATACAGCCAGTCCGCGAGCGCACTGCTGGTCATGGTGCCTGTGTTGACGTCGATGAGTTCCACGTGCGCGAGGCCCGTCTTGCGGTCGTAGAGGCATCCTGCCACGGCCGTGCGCGTGCCATCCTTGGAGAAGGCGACGCCCAGCGCGCGTGTCACCCCCTGCCCAGTCAGCTCATCAGGCAGCTGCGTCACACCGGTGGCTTCCCAGTCGGGGGCGCTGATCAGGCGACGCGTGGCGTCGATGGATGCCCACCAGCCGAGGCGCTCGCGAGCAAAACCGTCGTCGGAGAAGCTTTTACGCTCACCCTCAAGTACTCGCATTTTGAGCCTGCCTGAGAGCATGGCGGGGTTGGTGCGCACCCACAGGTCTTTGTCGTCGAGATCAATGTCTGTCAGGGACTTCGGCTGGCTTGGCGGGGACCATTCGTCCCAGCACGTGTACTGGGATTCACCTGAGAGCGCGTCACGGCGCTTGCGGGAGAAGACTTCGCCGTTTGCTGTGGGGCTTGGGGGTGTGCCTGTGTAGATCCACTGGGGGTTGCCCAGAGGGGCGGAACTCGTGGTGGAGAGGAGGGCTTCCAGGGCTTCATCGCCAAGCTCCTGGGCTTCATCCAGGACGAGGACATCGACGGTGAAGCCTCGGCCTGAGCCTTTGGAGCGTGCGGCGATTTCGATGCTGCCGCCGTTTTTGAGGTAGATGGCTTCTTGCCCGTTGACGTTGCGGATGCTGGCTACGAGGGCGTTGAGGTCGGGGAATTTCGCAGCGGGGTCGTTTGCGCATTCTCCGAAGAAGTGCTTGAGGCGGCGGAAGTGCTTCTGGGCGGTTTTGACTTCGTGCGCGGTGTGGAGGATCTTCTCTCCCCTACCGATGGTGCCGAAGAGTTCCCGGATTTCGATGATGACGTTTTTGCCGTTTTGGCGTGGGACGCATAGCCCGCAGGTCATGTTGGCCCACCCGCTGTCGCCTACAGCGAGCCAGTGGCCCAGGACGTGTTCCTGCCAGGGGTCGGCGTCTAGGCCATAGGCTGCTGCGAATGCTATGGCGAGATCCCCTAGCGACTCGGTCGCAGGGGATGACACAGACACGCAGGGCTGTTGTGAGGCTTCAAGAAGCGTTGATGTCACGCTTGCGTAGCCTTGCCTGGAAGATGGCGACTGCACTGGTGCCTTCCTCTTCCTCGTTGGTGTTCTCGCTTGCGGCTGCCTGCTTTTCGAGTTCGGCTAGTTCCTTGGATAGGCGGTTGGCGGTGTTGAGGAGGGGCGCGATCTTGTTGGGGTCTGCGCCTTCGATGGCCTGCCATGCCTTGGCTAGGAGCATGCGGACTTCTTCTTCTCGGGTCATTCTTGTTCTCCTACCGTGGTGATGTTGTGGATGCCTGATTCTTCGAGGCGGGTTTTCATGAGGTCGGTGACTTCTACGCCGTCTGCCACGTATGCGCGCACGGAGCCGTCGATTGCTCGGTTGCGGTTGACGGCTGTGATTTGCCGGGGTGTGCGTAGGTAGACGCGCGCGAGCCTCTTGGGGTCTTCGATGTATTCTGCGCGGTGGAGGCTGTGTGTCCGGTATAGGTGGTTGTATGTGCCGACGTAGGGTTGGAATGCTTGTCGTAGTGTGTGTCGGTTGGGGTAGATGACGACGCTGTGTTCCCCGTTTGGTGTGTCGTTGAGGATGTCTAGCAAGTTCATGTTTCAACTATACCACACTAGCGCTAGAGGGGGTTAGATATTCCGCGCTGTGTTGTGGATAAAAGAGTGCCCCCTACCATGACAATACAAATGGTAGGGGGCAGGATCACCACAGAGAGAGCTGACAAGGGCTGGTGATCCAGGATTCGTCCACAAGCACTAGTATACCAGAGACCCGCCCGCCAGCAAGCTAAAACTCATAGCAAATCAGAGTTAAGGCTATGATCCGCCTCACACGGGAGGGCGTCAAGGAACTCCTGAATCTGCCTACCCTCAAGCAAGCTCACACGCCTCACACCAACCTTATCCAAAGCAGCCTTAACAACATCCGACCGACCAGCTTTAATCAGCGCAGTAGCACGATCCAAAGCAACAACCGCCAGCTCAGCATCCTCCACCGGCTTAGGCTCAGACGCAGGCTCCACCACCACCCTACCGTGGGGTGCGCACAGACAGAGAGTGGCTCATAGACAGAGTGGACAGAGTCTGTCTATGACTCGGGTATAGGGTTTTCCTTGGGATATCAACGAAAAGTCGAGGTAGTTAAAACTTTTAATTGACATATAGTATATATATTCTCTCTTTTTCGTTTGTGTTTTGAAATCCTCTATGACATGTCATAGAGGTCTTTTTTTTCACTAGGAGTCTATAAGGAAAAGTCTGTCTGTCTGTCTAGCACCAGCAGCAAAACGTTGGAATATCAACGAAAAGTCCTAGACGGAGCCTCAGACAGAGTCTGTCTACCCTCCTCAGACACACACACAGACCGAGTTGGCACACACGCATCGAAGTAGTTGAATCTTGTACAGGAGCCAGCAATGCCCCTAGAACGCGGTTTAAGGCCTTTTCAGGGACGGTGCAGTACCCAGTACTAGAGAGAGGCTAAAAAGCCGCCAGAGGGGCTTAGAGAGGGCTTCCCACACGAGGCAGCGAAATAGACACACACCCAGGTAGGAGGACAGGAACCGCCCACATACAATGATCTGAGGCACTTTCAGACGCCGGAGGTACCCGAGAGGAGGGCTTCTACCCCCTCCCTCCCTGAGCGCGCACACAGGTAGGAGTGCACCCCAGCATGAGGGCAGGTGCGAAATAGTCTCTATACAGCGATCTGAGAGTCCCCTACCTTGCACGGCAGAGGTTGGAGCATGAGAAACAAAAAACCCCCCTGTCTTCCTAGACAGAGGGATAAGTTAAACCCCTGTCGTCA
>ERZ772930.509-NODE-509-length-12226-cov-13.1653_pt1 | contig 12226 bp, 10 predicted proteins | sample MGYA00511685_ERZ772930 | MGnify/ENA primary metagenome ERZ772930 (study PRJEB29015, sample SAMEA2738053) | human oral metagenome | biome: human oral; feature: human-associated habitat; material: saliva | place: China | collected 2226 ... | reverse complement strand
CCTTCCCGTAGTGGTATTCTTCTATCTATGCACGTAGTCTTAAAGACCAGGCACGTAAATCCAAATATCCACGTACGTAGATATTAGAGCCACGTACGTAGTCCAAACTTATCTGCCACTCGTCCACAACTTTTATCCCTACGCGGAGCAACAGTCTCATATTGGTCAGCGGGCGAAGCTATATAGATCGGCGTCGTGACCTATATTGGTCCGTGAGTGAAGCTATATAGGTTCGCCCAGCGACCAATATAGGTTCATACGACCCACCTGTATAAGGTAGCGAGGAGTGCCGTATCTTTGCAGGACAAAAGATCTATTACTCACGACAGCAATTCAATGAAAGCCCTCCCTCGAGGTACCATCCACGGTCTCCTCTTCCTCGTCGTCCTGACCCTCCTTGTCCATGCCCTTTCGCTCGTGCCCTTCCTCCACGACCTGCGCCTCAGCCCGATGGTGCTCGGCGTCATCGTGGGGATGATCTTGGCCAACACCGTTCGCTCCCAGTTCCCCGAGAGCTGGGATGGCGGGCTGAAGATCGCCAGCAAGCAAATCCTGCGTGCGGGGATCGTACTCTATGGCTTCCGCTTGAGCTTCGACACGCTCCTCGCCGTAGGTGGTGGCGCCATCCTCATCGACGTGATCATCGTCGTTGGGACACTTATCCTCGGGAACTACCTCGGGCGAGCGCTGGGCTTGGACAAAGACGAACGCTTACTCATCTCCTCGGGCTCGGCTATCTGTGGAGCAGCGGCTGTACTCGCCACAGAGCCCGTCGTAGGGGCGAAGCCACACAAGACGGTCGTCGCCGTAGCGACGGTAGTACTCTTCGGTACGCTGTCGATGTTTGGCTACCCGCTCCTTTACCGTGCAGGGCTCTTAGATGCCCTTTCCCCACAAGCTGTCGGGGTCTACACGGGATCTACCATACACGAGGTCGCACACGTCGTCGGCGCAGGAGCTGCGATGACACCCGACACCCACAGCTCCAGCGTAGACATCGCAGGCATCGCGACGATGACGAAGATGCTCCGTGTCCTCATGCTCGCACCCGTCCTGATGATCCTCGGCTACATCATGCGCCGAGGAAGTGGAGGCAACGCTACCTCGGGGAAGATACAAGTACCTTGGTTTGCCTTCTACTTCCTCATCGCTATCGGGATCAATACGCTGCTGGGCATAGGAGCTGAGCACATCGGCCGAGTCGCAGCATATCACCAGCTGACGCATATCATCGAGGTCATTGACGGCTTCATGCTGGCGATGGCGATGACAGCGATTGGCTTGGATGCGACCTTTGCCAAGTTCCGCCAGTCGGGCGCTAAGGCCTTCCTCCTCGCCCTCGGGCTGTATGTCTGGCTCGTCGGCGGTGGCTATATCCTCGCTCGCCTGCTGGCATAGCCACGGGAGCGATAGGGACAAACATAAAACACGCAGCGCCCCGTGCCGTAGTGGCACGGGGCGCTGCGTGTTTATATCTGTAGGAGTCGGAAGGCTTAGCCCCAGAACTCGGCGCCACGGACCGTGCGACCACGGTGCATGACGAAGCGCAGCTGGAGGTCTTCGTCGAGGAAGAGGATATCTGCGTCGTGGTCTGCCTCGAGAGCGCCCTTCGTATCCTGAATACCCATGATGCGGGCAGGCGTGTAGGAGCACATGTAGATAGCATCGATGAGGGGGATATTAGCCTTCTGCACGGCGGTGCGGATGAGGAGGTCCATCGTAGCGATACTACCAGCGAGAGCCGAGCGGTCGGAGAGCTTGCAGACGCCGTCCTCGACGATAGCATGCCCCGTGGGGTCCTTGAAGTTCACCGTACCCGTGTAGAGGAGGGCATCGGTGGTGAGTGCCATACGTTCGCGGCCCTTCACGGCATAAGCCAGGTGGACCATCACGGGAGGCACGTGGATACCATCACAGATCACCTCGATATCGAAGTCGGGCATATCGAGGATGGTCTCTACGGCACCGGGCTCCTTGTAGACACCGACCTTGTGTGCGACCTTCATCGCATTGTAGAAGTGCGTACCGAGCGTGTAGCCATGTTCCCAAGCTGCGCGGACGTGCTTGTCGTTGGCCTCAGTATGTGCCAGTGCGACGACGACACCGCGCTCACGGATGTAGCTACCGAAGTCCAGTGCGCCCTCGATCTCGGGAGCAGCATCCCAGCGCTTGATGACACCGTCACCGCGCTCCATGATCTTCGTGTATTCCTCGGGACGAGCGGGGCGGATCAGCTCGGGGAGCTGAGCACCAGCCATCTTCACAGAGAAGTAAGGACCTTCGAGGTGGAGACCTTCGACGGTGGACTCATCGTCCTTCATCAGGACCTCCGTGCACTCGATACCCTTCATGATCGTCTCATAGCTCGAGGTGGAGAGTGTGGGGAAGATCGTCGTCGTACCCTGCTGGAGGTGGTAGTCTGATGCCGTGCGGAAGGCCTCTACCGTCCCATCCATGTAGTCTGCTCCGGCAGCGCCGTGCACGTGCATCTCGATCCCACCAGGGATGATGTACGAGCCTCGAGCATCCAGCTGACGTGCGCCCTCGATAGGGAGGTCGGTATTAAGAATCGCTTTGATCTTCTTGCCTTCGACGAGGACACTGCCACCATCGATCCAGCCTGTGGGCGTGTAAATGCGCCCGCCTACGATCTGTATATACATTATCTATTGGATGTATTTGTATGAAATATGCTCATCAATTGTTCGCCCACCAGATGCACTGGCAAGCCCATTACCGTGTAGAAAGAGCCCTCGATACGGCGGATGGCACGGTAGCCGATCCACTCCTGTATACCGTAGGCGCCGGCCTTGTCCAGTGGCTGGTAGCGAGTGACGTAGTAGTCGATCTCCTCATCCGTCAGGGGGAGGAACTCCACCGTCGCCGTGTCGGAGAATGCCACCGAGCGATCGGCCGTCATCAGTACGACACCCGTAGTGACGGTATGCTTCTGCCCGCTTAGCTCGCGAAGCATCGCCTTCGCCTCCGCAGCATCACGGGGCTTACCGAGGACTTTATCCCCGATGAAGACCAGCGTATCAGCCGTGATGAGGAGCGTGCGCTCACCGAGAAGTGGGCGATAAGCCTCCGCCTTCACGCGAGCGATATAGAGGGGGATCTCCTCGAGAGGTAGGTCAGTAGGGTAAGACTCATCGACACCCTCCAGGCGTATTTGCTCAAAGGGAAGATCCAGCCCACGCAGGAGCTCCACACGGCGTGGAGACTGTGAGCCTAAGATGATCTGGTAGTCGTCGAGGTGCTTCCACATAGTATTATACGGTCTCCTTACCAGCCAAAGCCTGCTGAGAGCGACCACTGGCCATTGGCGCGCAGGGTCTGCTCGATGACGTCACGCACCACACCATAGCCCCCATCACAGAGGGAGATGTAGGTAGCGATGGACTTGACTTCGGGAGCGGCATCCGCAGGAGCGCAGGGCAGAGCCACGAGCTTCATGATGGGGATGTCGGGGATATCATCGCCGATATAGGCGATCTGGTCGGGCGTAATACCCGCTTCCTGGCAGAGGATGTCGAGCTGAGCAGCCTTGTCTGAGACCCGCATATAGACGTGCTTAGCACCGAGCTGGTGGAAGCGCTGCGTCATCGCTTCGCTCGCACCACCGGAGATGACTGCCAGCGTATAGCCCTGCTTGACAGCGTACTGCATCGCATAGCCGTCCTTGACATTGACCGTACGCATGGGCATACCATCGGGGCCAATGGGGCTCACCGTAGCACTCACTACCCCGTCCATATCCAGGACGAAGGCGCGGATCTTCGACAGATCAAAGGGGATACTACTCATTTCCTAAAAGAATTTATGATACAAAGGTACAACCATTTACCCATATCTGTGCCTATTTCCTCCATAAAATTCGGCACATCTGCCCATAGAGCAGGTCTATAAAAGAGCGAAGCCGCCACAGCTGAGATGCTGTAGCGGCTTCGTCTTAGTCGTGATAGAGTCCGGTGAGATTACTCGACCTTACCCTTGATACGCAGGGTGAAGGCCCCATCGCGGCCGTTGCTATAGACGGCGACATTCTTGAAGAAAGGACCGGGACGGCCTGCGGGGTTGAAGGAGACAGTGATCTTGCCTTCGCGGCCTGGAGCGATAGGCTCCTGGCTGTACTCAGGCGTCGTGCAAGCGCAAGGCGTAGCGACACGCGTGATCACCAGAGGAGCATCCCCCGTATTCTTGATAACAAAGGTATGTGAGACCTTACCATTAGCTTCCTTAATGATGCCGAAGTCAAACTCTGGCGCAGCGGAAGAGATGACGGCACCCTTTCCATTCTGTGCGACGACGAAGCCGATACAGAGAAGGAGTGCTGAGAATATAAGAGCAAATCTTTTCATAATCTTCTGTTCGTTTAAATGATCCCTCTGAGAAGAGGCAATTCGTTGCAAAGATAGGTAAAACTTTTTAAAACGTCGTACTACTCGAGGGACAGAGAGCCGCGAATCGCACGCATGACGATACCACAAAAGCCCTATAGAAGCGGGCTAGTGGAATGCCCTGGAGGTCGGGGCTGTGCGTTTGGAGAAGGTCAGCCGAGTCGCAGAGAAAGGGCTACTACAGCACCAGGATCACGCCCCTGATAGTGCCGATGCAGAAGCCAAGACGGTACACTGGGCTATCATCCCAGAGTTATTCATCCTGACTATTGACCGCCCGCTATTGGCGATCCGCACATCGGGCAGGAGAAGCCCAAGGCGGAGGCCAATGTAATAGCGGCGTAGGTCGTGATGGTGCTGACGCTCGATGGATCCCTCTTGCGCCCACAGCGTGGTGGGGACAAAGACGGAAAAGAATCGGAGCGTAAAGGCAAGCGAGAGGGGCGCAGGGAGATACATACATTATATGGTATCGTCCCTGCGTATGGAGGAAGCGGGAGCCTACTGACGCACGTAGCGGCGCAGGTGCTGCAGAGCGTAGCGCATACGCCCGAGGGCCGTATTGATGCTCACGCCGGTCTCTTCAGCGATCTCCTTGAAGCTCTTCTCTTCCCAGTAGCGAAGGCGTACGACCTCCTGCTGCTCGGCAGAGAGCTGGCTCAGGCCATAGCCCAGCTCATCGACATATTCGCCATGAATCAGGCGCTCCTCTGCGATAGCATCGGGGGCGGGGATCTGGATCGTCATCAGGAGGTCTTCGGTCGAAGTCCCTTCGATCGTCTGCTCTTGGCCACGCGTGCGCTGACGGCGGAAGTGGTCCATGATCAGATTGTGCGCGATGCGCCCGATCCAGCTACGGAACTTCCCCTCAGCCGTGTAGCGGCCTTGGCGAATGGTCATCATGACCTTGATGAAGGTATCCTGGAAGATATCTTCCACGAGATCTTCGTCATTGACCCAGTAGCGGATCGTCGTATGTACATAGGCATCGTAGCGAAGGAGAAGCGTGTCAAAGGCTTCGTTAGTCCCAGCGGAATAGAGGTGCACCAGCTGATCATCGCTCATGCTTTCATATCGTCTCATTTTCGTTTCAGTTTAGGGCTGGATCCACAGGGCGCACCCTCTCAATCTCGGGGCAGACTCTGGCTACGGTCCAGCGATAGACTTAATTACTTTCAGATATGTAAAGCTTGCTCGATAGGCGACTATTTATTGCTACGTAATGAATGAAATTTGTGCGTGGAGATGAGCGTTCTATGCTTCATCTCTCGACTACAAATTAAGAGATATGTTTTGAATTCACCAAATCTTCCTCCTTCGACAATACGAATAGACCATAAAGTCGGTTACATCGGTGCCCCCTATTTCACCTCTTCTCCGCATCTCTTCAGCTGAGGCAAATTGCCCTCCTCAGGAGAGGCAAAAATCAACCAGTGCTGGTCGTCGATCGGAGGAGTACTGGTCACGATGCGAAGTAGTACTGGTCACTATTGGCAACCAGTACTGGTCGCTAAGTCGACCAGTACTGGTTGATTTTTCAGCTCCCACGCAAACGACAAAGGGCCCTCCCTTAGGAGAGCCCTTCATCACAAGGAACACCTTGGTAATAGGAGAGATATAGCGGGGATAAATCCCTGAGGCAGACTTACCTCCGACCGATGGGGCGCTGGGCAAAACGGCGAAGGCGCTCGGCGATATTCTTATCAAGGAGGGGCGAAAGCACGATGATCGTCACCGCCGCGATGATGAGGAGAATTCCCAGAGCCATCGTGCCCGAAATCGTTTCACCGAAGACCACCACCCCGATGACAATAGCCGTCAGCGGCTCCATGGCCCCGAGGACCGAGGTCAGCGTCGAGCCAATACTCTTGATCGCCCGCACTAGTGCGAGATTCGACACCAGCGTAGGGAGGAAGGCCAGCAAGAGGAGGTTGACCAGCGCCGACCCGCTTGGGATGGCTTGTACCCCACCACTAAAGGACGTATTAATAAGGAAGAAGCCCGCGCTGGACAGGAGGACGTAGAGCGTCAGCTTCAGATTGTCCATCTCGCGGATGCGGCGGACATTATTCACCGTCACAAGATAGATCGCATAGCTGAGCCCCGAGAGCAGGACCAGCAGGATGCCCACCAGCGAAGCGTTCCCATCCTCTCCACCACTACCCCTCAGCGAGAGAAGTGCCACGCCCGAGAGCGCAAGGACAATAGCGATGATCGTGAAGGGCGAAGGACGCTGCTTGAAGAGCACCGCCATGATGAGCGTCACGCCCACCGGATAGAGGAAGTGCAGCGTCGTGGCCATCCCGCTCGACATACTCCCATAGGCCTGGAAGAGCAGAGCAGCCGACCCGTAGTAGAAGAAGCCCAAGAGGACGAGCCAACTCAGCTCGCGCACGCCTACGGAGAAGTTCACCCTGCGCACCATCATCAGCACAGCTACCAGCAGCGAAGCGAAGAGCATACGATAGCAGAGGATGCTATCCGTCGTCATGCCCTCGGCCATCGTCGGCAGCGTGAAGAGGGGCAGCAGCCCGAAGGTCGCAGATGCCGTCATCCCGTAGAGGAAGCCCTTGAACTTATTCATACTATATATAATGTATTAGGCGATGTGCTGTGACCGTAGTCCCGCAGTCTTCTTGCAAAGGTACAACTTCCCCAGCGAGCAGGTGTGGAGGCAGCTCCCGCGACTCCCCCCGCTCTCCCCCTCCTCACAAAGGAGATACTCCTCTCTCCGATAAGTCCGCTCTTGCAAATTCGCCGAAATAGACTATCTTTGCATCGGTTAAGCCCCCTACCCTCCCTTGCGGATGGGCTTCAGGCGGGGTGAAATTGACCATGGAGAGATGGCAGAGTGGTCGATTGCGGCGGTCTTGAAAACCGTTGAACTGAGAGGTTCCGGGGGTTCGAATCCCTCTCTCTCCGCAAAGAGGCTTCAAAGTGACTGCAAAATGGTCGTCAGAGAAGCCTTCAAAACAAGAGGAAATCGTTGTAGGACACGGTCTTACAACGATTTTTCTTTGTATGCAGTCTATAGACCTGACGGCTTACCCCTAGGGTCTAATAGTCATCAATCGGTCAAATTCTGCTACAGAAACTGCTACACAAATCGGAGCGTAGCAATCTGTGTAGCAGTGACGGCTAAATGAAGGGCTAATTGAAGGCAGCAACATACTCTCAGGATATAAGCGATACAGAGGTCACCTACATCATTGCGGTCTCGTAGATGATCCACGATCAAGATCTGATCCTCTGCGGGAAACTCATAGAACTCCCTGACCGCCATATTCTCAGAGGTAAAGACTCCCGGCTGGATATACTGGACTCCTACACGACGGATTTGAGAATGAGGGGCTATCAGACAGTCCACGATACGTCTACGGCTCGGAGCCTCATAGCCACGAAAGACGATGAGGTGATTCGAGACGCTGAGGATAACCCTCTCGATCCGTATACCTACTCGGCTCAGTCGCTCATTGAGGTAACTCGCCCATGCCCCATCCAGATACCGGAGGGTCTCTACTCCCGACAGTGTTGGAAGGTGATCGGTGATGCTGAGTCGTGTTACCCACCCCATATCAGCTTCATAGGTATGCCCATCCTCTTCCCAACTAGCCATCCCATCTCGATCCCTGACTGCGATATGATCTATCACTTGGATCTCAGACAGCGGGCGAGGAGTGATCGGGGCTTGCCCTTCCTTCGCCTGAAGCATCCCTCGGGGCGTCCTGCAGCCCCAGAGGCCGAGACCGAGGAGTGCGATGTATAAGACCTGCCGAGTGCTCATGGCTTTACTTCTCTATGGGGTTGTATGGGAGGTTGAGCATAGGATCACCCTTGAAGCCCATTCGTCCTCCGAGGGCCTTGATAGCTTGTTCGGGATTGGCATAGAGCTGGACGATGATCTTCTCTAGCTCCTTCCTCGTCGTGGGGCGCTGGTTCCACTTCCAGCGGACGATATTCTCCCCAGCGGAGAGGTTGGCGATCCCTATGCAGGTATACCGATAGTCCCCCTCGCTGTCAGCGACCTCTAGAATCAGCCCGGGTAGTCCCCCAAACTTGTACGGCCCCTCAGAGAGTGGGATCTCTGATGTAAACCAAGCGATCCACTGCCTCCCCCCAAAGGAGACCTCTGCCCTCTGACAGCTATGTCCGAGGATCTCCCGCTTCTCGGGCTTCACCTGCCATTGTAGGGTAGGCTTAGGCTCTACATAGCTCATCACAGGGGCTCCAGCAGGCAGGCGGTAGTCAGTGGTAATATCCTGCGTCTTCGGATAGCCCCGGTAGAGGATCATCGGCGGGACAACATCTGTCACGATCTTCCGAGGAAACTGACCAGTCTCGATCAAGGGCGTGGCGGCAGAGTCTGCTTGGTAGTGTTTCAGACTATACACCTTACTGATCTGTGTCCCTATGTCTAAGCGCACCTGATCCTGAGTGACATATTCCCGATCAGTAGGATCAGAGATGAAGTCTAGCTGGTAGAGCACACGATACTGCACCCGATCCAGACTATCAGCCTCAGCGAGCGAGCGAGGCTTGTCGAAGACCTGTGCCCCGAGGGGGAGGATGCTGAATAGGGATACTCCTAGGAGTATGAGTTTAATGGCTTTCATATTATTATATCTATAGTTAGTAGTTAGAGCTTGAATGAGACCTTCACGAGCACCGCACGAGGACGTAGACGATAGCTGTGCTGGATGGTAGCGTAGGATAGGCGCTGGATGCTGTGATAGGCCTGCATGCCCAGCAGATTATTCAGTTCGCAGCCCACCTCTACTCGAGAGCCGCTCCACTTGAGCTGGCTGTCCAGGAGTAGAACATCGGTCTTTTTGCTGGAGGAGCTGACATGATTATGCTCTAGGATGATATCCCAGAATATGTTTTTCCCAAAGGCTACTCCTATCTGTGCGGTCTCAGAGAGGAGGTTATCGATCTCGGTGCGAGAGGCGAATCGGGAGGTATAGTTACGCCCATAGTAGACATTGTAGTCCAGGAGGATTTCCTTGATGGGATTGGCCTTCAGGGCTAGTCGCACGCTCTGGGTATGTACTTTATAGGGCGTGATCGTCCCCTGATAGGCTACCTGCCCTAGATGGTGTGTATAGCCTAGGTCGAGGTCGATCCCTAGGCCTGCCCAGGTAAATCCCTTGCTCAGCGACCACACCCCCGAGAAGGTCTGTGTATGGTGCTTGTGCGCTAGGAGCTCATAGCGTCCTCCGTCCTCACCGAGGAGTAGCATCTGGATAAAGGGCTTGTAGTGCATGCTCTGCCTCGCCCTCAGAGAGGACGACAGGAACGAAAAGATGTCTCGGTAGTCTACCCGCCCCTCTATGGTGGCTGTTTGCTCCCTGAATAGCCTAGGTGTCCCGACCGTCAGACTACGATAGCTCTCTAGGACGGGGTCGGGATACCAATCACGGATCCTCGGCTCCGTATGTGCATAGCTACCTGCCAACTGGAGACCCCAGTGCTGTCCTAAGCTTAGCTTGACCTTGAGATGAGGCTCGATGAGGAGGCCTGCTAGACGATCCGAGCTTGTCCGTCGGAGCTGGTAGATGACGGGGAGAGCTAGATCTATGGAATACTTCTGACGTAGATAGCTTAGGGTCTGCTCCACACCTACACGCAGGATACGATCATAGCTACTGCCCGTGCGCTCCAGTAGGCTACTCGATAGGCTCTGCCACTGGTACGAGGCGAAGACCTGAGGGCTATACGTCCAGTAGCGCACAAGGGGGAGGTTGAGGATCCTAAGGCGATTGTCCGTATAGAGACTTGTGAACCATCCCCGCTGCCCGATCATACTGTGTAGTGTGGGGAGCACCTGCTGCAGTTGCTGGTTATTGGCTGTCTCAAAGTCTTCGTCTGAGGTCGTAAGCCGCTGGGTGAGGATAAGCTCTATCGGGAGACGTGTACGGCCATTGATGAAGTGCATCTGATTGTTCAGGTGCAGGGCATCTAGCCCTTGACGCTGAGGGGTTGCTAGTCCATTGAGGGCGATTGTCCCCGAGGCCCTACTCTGCGAGGCGCTCGCACGAAGCTGATCCTTGAGGTAGTAGCCCTGCAAGTTCTTCTCATAGCTAAGGCTGGTCGAGGCGCTCCCCTGCCGTAGTAGATGCTCGATGCGCTCATCTAGGAGGAGCGGGGAGGAGGAGCGTCCATACCGAGCCTGCGAAGAGCCCTCGGAGCGAATCTTATCATACCGATAGCTCCCCTGCAGCTTGAGCTGGCTACTATCCGAGAGGACAAAGGCACTATTGCCACTGGCCATCAGCGACACATTGTCTGTATAGTATGATGGGGGGAGGTTGGGGGTAGCGGGCTTATCTATGCGGGCAAAGATGTGCTCCTCCCTCGAGCCACCCCTCTGCACGCCAAAGGAGCTCTCGTAGTACTGCCTGCCTGAGTTATCGACATACGCCACGCCGAGGAACTGCGCTCTCCGGGCAAGGTAGTTACTCCTGATCCGGCTATTGGTCTCAAGCCCATCACCATAGCCAAGACCCAAGTCAAGCGAAACACCCCAGATCCCACGCTTCTTGGGCGAGAGCTTGAGGTTGAGGATGACATCATCCGAGGAGCGTTTGCCTACCAGCGCCTTGATGCCCTGGTAGTTATCCAGCACCTGTATGGTGGAGATGTCGCTCGCGTCTATATTGCTTGTGATCAGCTCATAGCCCCCCTGGGTCAGATCGATCCCCTCGATATTGATTTGCTTTAGGGGCTTGCCTTGGTACTTGAGCAGGCCTCCCTCCATACGCATACCTGGGATACGGCGGATGACATCCCCGATACTGCGGTCAGTGGCCTTCGCTAGACGAGCGACATTATAGTTGATGGTATCTTGGTTTCCCCAGACCCGTGGAGCTTGCACGGAGACTTCCTTGAGGAGATAGGTATCCTCCTTGAGATCAATATCTAGCTCGTGCGCCGTGGGGAGTGTGAGACGCTGGGTATAGGTCTTGTAGCCGAGGCAGCGAGCCGACACAATAGCCTGAGTGAGCTGGCCACTTGCCGTGAGCTCAAACTGCCCTCCAGCATCCGTATGGGCGTAGCTAAGGATGGTACTATCTGTCACGGAGAGGAGGGTGATAGAGACTCTAGGGAGTGGCTCCTTGCCTGAGTGGACGACCCCTCGGATCTTGATGGAGCTCTGTGCCCCGAGGGTAAGGCTGAGGCCGATAAGGCCGAGTAACCCCACTCCCCCCTTCCAGAGGGAGACCAGTAGACTCAGTACATAGCATGAGCTACCAAGTGGGCTTGAGTAGGTGTTTCGGTATCGCATCGCTAACGTGGAATTAACAATACTATTACGGGGCGAATAAATATATGAATAAATTTCATACCAAGCAACAGGCTGAATTACCCACCCCAAGACACTCATACAGTAGGAGATATAGCCACGCCATGAAGCCCCCATATCCCCTAGCATCATCCGTGCCGTAGGATGCTGATCGGGGGTATTCTCCCTCCCTAAGCAGCCACCTATTTAGGTTCCTTTGGAGCGCATTCCGAGAGCCCTATCAGTGGACACGTAATGATCGCCAAAGTGGTCTCGGTATGTTCGCTCCAATCACCTTACATAGGTGACGAAGGCGTTCTTTATAGGAGCGCAAGTGCGCTCTCGGTATGTTCGTTTTGCCCCTCTCGGGATGATTGATACAGAGGTGGTTATATCGGGTATTTTCTGACGACTTGAATCGCTCTCCAATCCTTCCCCTAAGCCCCCCCTTATATCCCCAAGAAAAGCCCTCCTGCCCACGAAGGAGACCATTTCTTCCTCTGGCATACACCATCCGCGTCCTCGGCGACAAGATCGCCGCCCG
>ERZ772930.505-NODE-505-length-12245-cov-6.81288_pt1 | contig 12245 bp, 7 predicted proteins | sample MGYA00511685_ERZ772930 | MGnify/ENA primary metagenome ERZ772930 (study PRJEB29015, sample SAMEA2738053) | human oral metagenome | biome: human oral; feature: human-associated habitat; material: saliva | place: China | collected 2226 ... | reverse complement strand
AGTTGTATTGTTAGCAATGTTTGTAGTGTTAGTATCTACTTTCACATTAGTTGCATCGATACGTTTGCTATTATCTACGATAGCCTTTGTATTAGCATCAACTTTAACGTTTACGTTGTTAATTGCTGTAGTATTTTTAGCAATATTAGTTGTGTTATTAGCAATATTTGTAGTGTTGTTTTCTACTTTACCGTTGATATTAGTAATTTGTTTCTTAATATCGTTGATAACTGTAGAGGATTGACCTACTTGACCTTTTAACTCATCGATAGCTTTAGCATTGATATTGATATTTTTAGTGTTGTTTGCAATAGCAACTTTATTATCGCCAATGAATTGACGGTTTTCCATTGCAATTGTACCAACTACATTAATATCTTTTGCATTAGCTTTCACACCATCTTCAACTATAGAGATACGTGTGGAATGATCAGCAATATTATCTTGTAAGTAGTCTAAACGTTGATCATGACGATCTACACGACCTTTAAGGCCATCTAAATCACCCTTAAGACCTTTCAAGTCACCCTTAACGCCATCAATCTTAACATTTACATCACCAATCTTTGTATTGATTGTGTTGTTGATTTGTTTGTTGTTTTCATTGATTTTTACATCGATGTTTTTATCAACTTTGTTAATGATTGTTGTGTTATTAGCATTGATTTTTGCATCAATATTTTGATCTACTTTATTAATGATTGTTGTATTGTTGCTGTTAATTTTATTATCAATGTTTTGGTTGATAACAGTGTTGTTAGCCTCAATCTTAGTATCGATATTTTTATTAATAGTTACATTGTTTTCAGTAATCTTGTTATTAATTGTAGTTTCGATATTTTTAATTGTAGTGCCAACTTGACCTTTTAATGCATCAATAGCTTTTGTATTTTTATCAATAGCAGCTTTGTTATTGCCGATGAATTGACGATTTTCCAAAGCAATATTGCCAACTACATTGATATCTTTAGCATTAGCTTTAACACCATCTTCTACTACAGTAATACGTGTAGAGTTATCTACAATATTATCATGTAAGTAGTCTAAACGTTGATCATGACGATCTACACGACCTTTAAGGCCATCCAAATCACCTTTAACACCATCAATCTTAACATTTACATCACCAACTTTTTTGTTGATTGTATTGTTAATTTGTGTGTTATTTTCATTGATTTTCACATCAATGTTTTTATCCACTTTGTTAATGATTGTTGTGTTGTTAGCATTGATCTTAGCATCAATATTGTTATCTACTTTATTGATAATAGTAGTATTGTTAGCTTCAATCTTATTATCGATAGTTTTATTAATTACTGTATTGTTTTCGTTGATTTTATTAGTAATTGTATTTTCGATATTTGTGATTTGATTGCCAACATGACCTTTTAATTCATCAATAGCTTTTTTATTGTCGCCGATGAATTTACGGTTTTCAATAGCAATTGTACCAGCTACATTGATGTCTTGTGTGTTTTTGTTAACTTGAGCTTCAAGATCTTTTAAGTTACCTTTAACACCATCAATCTTTTGATCAATTTTGATGTTATTGGAATTAATCTTAACATCGATATTATTATCTACTTTGTTAAGAATTGTAGTATTGTTAGCTTCAATCTTATTCTCGATATTTTTGTTAATTACTGTATTATTTGCGTTGATTTTATTGGTAATTGTATTTTCGATATTTGTGATTTGTGTGCCAACATGACCTTTTAATTCATCGATAGCTTTTTTGTTGTCACCAATGAATTTGCGGTTTTCAATAGCAATTGTACCAGCTACATTGATATCTTTTTCCGCTTTATCTACACGTTTAGTAAGACCATCCAAGTCACCTTTAATACCATCAACTTTAACGTTTATGTTGTTGATATTATTGTTGATTACTTTATTATTTTCAGTAATCTTCGCATCAATATTTTTATCTACTTTATTGATGATTGTAGTATTGTTAGCTTCAATTTTATTGTTGATTGTAGTTTCAACATTTGTAATTTGTGTACCAACATGTCCTTTCAAATCATTAATCGCTTTTTCATTGTTGGAAATACGAGCAGAGTTAGCATCGATGCGTTTACTATTATCTACAATGTTTGTAGTATTAGTTTTCACATTATCCTCAACAACGGAAATACGTGTAGAGTTGTCAGTAATATTATCTTGTAAGTAGTCTAAACGTTGATCATGGCGATCTACACGACCTTTAAGACCATCTAAGTCACCTTTAACACCGTTAACCTTTACATTAACGTTATTAATTGCAGTTACATTTGCGTCCACTTTGCTATTGATATTAGTAATATTGTTTTTAATATCTTTAATATCTACTTGAACATTGCCGATGTTTTGACCAACTTTACCTTTTAAATCAGCAATATCTTTAGTGTTGATATTAACTTGGTTTTGAGTGTTGGATACATCAGTTTTGATAGTTTTGTTATCTTGTTCAAGCGCCTGGATGCGACCTTCATGATTGCTTAACGCTTCATTGTGATAGTCGAATCGCTTCATCAAGTCAGTATAATTTTTATCAACTTTAGTATTTAATTCAGTGATTGCAGTCGCATTTTTGTTGATATTTGTAGTGTTATTAGTGATGTTAGTAGTATTAGCATCAACTTTTGCACTTACATTATTTACATTATTAGTAATTTTTGTAATGTCTGTTTTTACTACATTGATCTTAGCATCTACATCATTATTGACTTGATTAATAATTTTTGTGTTATTTTCAGTAATTTTATTGTCAATTGTTGTGTTGATGTTAGTAATCGTTGTACCAACTTTACCTTTCAAGTCTTCGATGGCTTTTTTATTTTCACCGATAGCTTTTTTGTTATCAATGATACCTTTGCGGTTTTCCATCGCAATAGTATTGTTGAAAGTAATGTTGTTAGTGTTTTCTTCAACTTTAGCAGTCAAATCAGTAATAGCTTTGCTATTATTGTTAACGTTAACAGTTAAATTATTGATAGCTTGTTTGTTGTCGTTAACTTTAATCTCAACGTTGTTAATGTTATTGTTCAACTCAGTTTTAACATTAGTAATATTGTTATTTAACTCAGTTTTCACATTGTTGATATTTGTTTTAATATCAGCAATTTTAACATCTACATCTTTGTTAACATTATTGATAATAGTTGTATTGTTATTTTCAATAGTCTTATTAACTTGATTTAAAATTGTAGTGTTATTATTTTTAATTTCAGTATTAATGTTTTGATTTACTTGGTTAATAATATTAGTATTATTAGCTTCGATGTGTTTTTTAACACTTGCATCGATATTAGTGTTTACATTATTAACAACATTGTTCGTGATGTTAGTAACTTGTTTATTGATTTTTGTATCGATGTTGTTGTTGATTTCAGTAAATCTAGCATCGATATTATTGTTAATATTCGTAATATCTTGTCGAATATTAGTAATTTGAGTACCAACTTTACCTTTTAGGCCTTCAATATCTTTACTATTTTGATTAACTTTAGCATTGATATTAGTAATATCATTTTTAATGCCTGTAATGTCAGTTTTAACATTACCAACTTGCTTGTTAATATTCGTAATATTAGTAGTATTATTTTCTACTTTTTGGTTAAGAATATTAATGTTAGCTGTGTTTTTCTTAACATTTTCAACATCAGTAGTTACATATGTATTGTAGTTATTAACAATAGTAACTCCGTTAGAACCACCTTTTTTAGGTTCTTGTTGTTGCTGTTGTTGTGGCACTTGTTGTTGCCATTGTTGTTGCTGCTGCTGTTGTTGCTGTTGTTGCGGCACTTGTGGACGTGGACGTCTTTGTTGCTGCTGTTGTTGTTGTGGCACTTGTTGTTGCCATTGCTGCTGCTGTTGCTGCTGTTGTTGCTGCTGTTGTTGTTGCTGTTGTTGTTGCTGTTGCTGTTGTTGTTGCTGTTGTTGCTGACTTTGCGCTTGTGGATCAATTGGATGTTGATATTGGTTATGACCCCAAGCATTTTGCTCAGGTGTTATCCATCTTTGGCTACCAATAAGATCAGCTCTAGCCCAATCCTCAGGGCTGGATGCATTAGCAACACCTCCAGAAAAGCTAGCCGCCAAAATAACCGCTGCTACGATTGTAGTAGCGGATTTTTGATGTGACTTAGCCAACTCAGACGTTACTACGTAAGCGTGCTTAGTTGCACTCCAAACAACTTTGAATACCTTATTCATATAAGTTCCCTCCCAACATTTGTGGCTCTCACCCCACAATGAAGAAATAAATCAAATATTGCACTCTTTTCACTAAATATTCACAATATTTAACATAATATTACCATATAATATTTTAAACTTCCATAAAAAATTTAATAAGTTAAACTTATGCTTCATTTTTTATTCATCGTAAAATCAATAGAAACACATATAAATACTAGGGGTTTGAGTTAAGAGCATCGTATAAAATGAAATTTTAAATTTTAAACTAAATTTACTTTTATAGTTTTCATTTTATTCCTAAGTATTCAAAACATGAAAAAGACCTCATCAATGTATCACTTATACATTGATGAGGTCTTTTTTACTCTATATAGTTTTATCTATAATATTAGAATTTAGATTCGATAGCACCTTGAAGGTCGCCTTTTGGCAAGAAACCAATTTTACGATCTACAACTTCGCCATCTTTCAAGATAACGAATGTAGGCAATACTTCTACTTGCATATTACGTGCTAATTCTGGTTCTTCATCAGCATTTACTTTTACAAAGTTAGCTTTACCTTCAAGCTCACCTGCGATTTCTTCGATGATTGGCATCATACGTACGCAATAACCGCACCATGGAGCCCAGAAATCAATAACAGTAACGCCACCTTGATTTACTAAATCTTGATATTCAGCAGTTTTTAATTCTTTTAATTCGCTCATTGTACCCTCCTACGGTAATTGAACTAATACACAATCTTGAATGACATGCAGGTTTAAAGCATGTGCTTTTTCAACAACAGATGGTTTATCCGCTCCTGGTTGCAACCACACAGTAGAAATGCCAAGTTCTTTACATTCATCTAATGCAGCCAAACCCGCTGCTTCTGGTACAACAAAATCTACCACAGCTGGTACAACAGGAAGTGCAGAAAGACTAGAGTAACATTTGTCTCCATCTATTTCTGCAATATTAGGATTAACTGGATATACTTCATATCCGTGATCTTTAAGACGTTTATAAATCTTATAGCCGAACTTTTCGGTTTTATGAGTGGCTCCAATAACGGCCCACACTTTTTGATCTAAAGCTTGTTGAATTGTCATTTTGACCACCTCTTATATACTATTATATAGGAATATCGAATATTGTCAATATAATATATCGAATTTTATAACCAAAGAATTATTCTCTTTTAGCAAACATCCTATAAGATAAAGCAATAGCCGTTTTATGCTCTTTATCTATATTTTTATCTCAATCGTTTTCTGACTAAGACTAGGTAAATTTAAATCAATCTTAATTAATTCAGAAATACTTATTTCCCGATTATTTAATGTATCGGCTTTAACAAGTCCCCCTGCAATAGCTAATTCACCGACGATTCTATTAGCAGACCATTGATTATCACGCAATTCCCGAATAGTAATACTCTTCTGTCGTTTAGACAATCTATGCCCTTCAGAATCAATTAAGAGCGGTGCATGACCATACGATGGTACTTTTATATGTTTAGAGTGTAAACACTGTTGTAATGTTTTATATAAATATATTTGCTGTCCTGTAGTATCTAGCAAATCATCTCCACGAATGACCTCCGTGATTCCCATTGCAATATCGTCTAGAACAACGGCTAAATTATAGGCATACATACCATCACCACGACGTAATACATAATCATCTAGCTCACCTTCTAAATGAATATGTTGAACACCTTGCCAGCGATCTGTAAATTCTATATCACAAGAATCTATGGATAAGCGCAACGAAGGATCCTTTTCAGCAGAAAACGTTTTCACCTTTTCCTCATCTATATGGCGACAATGTCCATCATATCGATGAACTACCTCTCCCACATGAGGGGCTGAAGCAATAGACTGTAATCTAGCACGATTACAAAAGCATGGATAAATTAGTTTTTCTAATGCAAGACTTTCTAATATATTAGCATAGTATTCTTGTCGTTCACTTTGCCAATATGTTGATTCTGGTCCGCCAATACGCGGACCTTCATCCCATTCAAAGCCAAGCCACTCTAAATCATCTAAGAGTGCTTCCCCTAATTCCCGTTTAGAACGTTGAAGATCTATATCCTCCATTCGAACTACATAAATTCCCTTTTGCTGTCGCGTAGAAATATATGATAATAAAGCAATCCACACATTGCCAAGATGGATATATCCTGTTGGGCTTGGTGCAAACCGACCTTTCATATTAGCCCTCCTACATTACAAAACAAGTGGCATACTCTGTACAATCAAACAGAATATGCCACTATATTATATTAAATAATTAGCCTAAAGAAATGATATTATCGAATACATCACCAGCGTCTTTAATTTTTTGTTCGTTACCCATTGTACAAATATGATTATCCTTTAATACAGGTTCAACCACATCTGCTAAAGCAACAATATCCTCTGGCTTACAAGCGATAACTTGTTTACGAAACTCTACCTTATCCTCTAATTTAGCACCGCTAAAGTACATGCCCATTGCACGTGGGCCACGCAACGCTGGAGTCATAGGCAAGTCTAAGGAACTCATCGTACCAATAATATATTTACGCATTTCACGGTCAGTTAAAGTAAACTCACGAAGGTATTGAGGTAACTCTTTGTACACATTCAATGTTTCTACCAAATTTGGATCGCGATAGCTACAGAAAATCATGTTGCCATCGTCATAGAAATTAGCAAAGGCACCATAGGCACCACCTTGAACACGAATTCGAATCCAAAGGTACTCATACCGCAAAATCGTTTCTAGTACACTCATAGGACCAACATGCTTAAACCCATGATCAACAAAATTACCACCTTGCGCTACGTATTGCACCTTACCAGCTGTAACGATACCGTCATTACCAGAAAGTCGAGTAATTTGTAATACATCATTGCTTAACTCAGTAGTATCCCAAGTTTCAACCAATGGTTTCATTAAGTTTTCAAAAGCCTCTAATTCGCCTTCTTCACCAACAAACATAATATCTACGTTGTTAGACCGGAAAATCTTACGAGCTACATCGGCTAATTTTTCAGGCAATAATGGCAATGCCGCTGGATTAGATGCCAATTCGCTAATCTTTTGGTAATACCCAAAGTTACCATTGTCTCTAAATTTACCAACCGCAGATACTTGTGCCATAACGCGTTGGCTTACAATGGAGTTACCGCGACGGAATGCTTCGTTATCCCAAATGGCTTTGCTTTCTTGAACAAGCTCAGTCAAACGACGATCATCGCTATAATCTGCTTTTTGTACTACTTCATTTATCAAGCGACACAAATCAGGTAATTTAGAATGCAATGCTTTAGCACGTACAATCATAAGTGGTGTAAATTCATCGCGCTTACCATCTTTGCTGATTGCTGTAACATCAGAGCTTAAACCACCAAGATTCATATTGATATCTTTAGCCAATGCTTCATAGTCGCGTTCAGATGTATCAATACGACCAAGTATATCACTTAAAATATCTGCGTAGAACAATTCATCTTCTGTGAGGCAACTCAAGTTAAAGTATAAACCTACATAGTTAATGCCTTTTGTGAAAGTAGGTACAAAGTGTACTTTCGTATTACCAATCTTGCTTTCACGGCGTTCTACCGCTTCAATATTAGGATTTAAATCAGATAACTCAAGCAATGGAATCGATGCCAACGCTTCTTCACTATCTGGAGTTTCTTGACGGATTTTAAGGCGTTTTGTTTGTTCTACAATCGCGTCAATCTCCTCTTTTGTCATATTCGCTTTTACAGCAGCTAAATGTTCTTTAACCTCTGCATCTTTGCGCTCTTGAAGTCCACGTTCAGGATAGATAGATACGAGTACTTTGTGATTGTTATTTAAAATAGATTGACGAATCAAATCTTCAAAGTACGTACCAGATAAGCCTTTTCGAATATTCACTAGCGCTTCTTCGTAGTGTAAGAGCTCAAGCGGATCATTATCGTATAACCAGTTATCCATCATACGGATGACATAGGCAAGACCGATTGGACGACCACCAAAGTCGCTTTCACGAAGAGCAAACTCAATGCTATTCAAGGAAGCTTCTAATAATTCTTTATCTAAACCTTTATCACAAAGCTCTTGTAATGTAGATTCTACAATGCGTTGCAAGTCAGCTTGCTTATCTAGATTAGAGCCTGTTGCTTGTACAGTCCACATAGGTTGGCGAATGCTATCTAAATAATAGCCACTCACATCAGAGCCGATACCTGCTTTTACTAAAGCCTGTTTTAAAGGCGCCGCTGGGGACGTTAATAAAGCATGTGTTAAAACCTCGAAGGCCAAGCTATGCTCAGGAGTCACACTAGGTAATACATAGGCAAAGGAATGCAAAGTACGATTCTCTGTTGGTTCCTCAGAACCTACACTATACGGATAGCTCACCACTTTACCTTTTGTAAATGGAGCTTGTAAACCTACCTCAGTATGAACCTCAATGGCATCAAAGTGACTTAAGTATTCATCATTCAAAAATGCTAATTGTTCTTCAATATTCATAGCCCCATACAGGAAAATATAACTATTGGATGGATGATAGTGAACACGATAGAACTCTTGGAATTCTTCATATGTTAAATCTGTAATATGATCAGGATCCCCACCAGAATCAACACCATAAGTAGTATCTGGGAAAAGTTCGCGCATCATTTGACGCTCTAATACGGAATCAGGGGAAGAGTACACGCCCTTCATCTCATTAAATACAACGCCTTTATAGGTAAGCTCATCATCGGCATGATCCAGCTCATAATGCCAACCTTCTTGCATTACGATTTCTGCATCGTCACGTACGCGAGGATACAATACAGCATCAAGATATACGTCCATTAAGTTGCGGAAGTCTTTATCGTTCTTACTCGCCACAGGATACATTGTCTTATCAGGATATGTCATGGCGTTTAAGAACGTATTCAAAGAACCTTTTACGAGCTCTACAAAAGGCTCTTTCAAAGGAAACTTGCGAGAACCACATAATACGGAGTGCTCCATAATATGCGCTACACCAGTACTGTTGTGAGGTGTTGTTCTAAAAGCAATATTGAATACTTTATTAGAATCTGGTGAATCGATATAAATTAATCGGGCACCAGACTTTTCATGCTTCATTTCATAAGCGGTACCATTGATCTCATCAATGCGCTCAATACGGTCAAGGCGAAAGCCAGAATAAACCTTATTTATTTCCATGCTGTCCCTTCTTTCTATATAAATAAAATGATTTCTTTCTTAACAATTAATTATACCATATCGATGACTTTATATATAGATGTTAAGAATAATTATCGAAACACAAAACCCCATAGGCATAGGCCTATGGGGTTTATGTTATTTAGTATGTTACATTTGCCACTTTTGATTGCGGCGCAAGGTTAATAAGCCTTCTAGTACAGCTTGAAACTGTACAAAGCTCAATGTATAGGGTTCATACATATCCGGCACTACCTTGTAAGAAATAGTAACCTCTGCTTTATCATAATCGTAGAAGATACCATGTAAATTACTTACCGTAGTATAACCAGTTTGAGCTTGCTCCAATGTTGGAATAGGCTGATTTTTTAGATTTCCTAGTAGATCGCTAATGAAACCTTCCTTACGACCTTGGTCATTGAGCATTTCATCCATAAAACTACGTAGACTATCCATAAATAGATTAACCTCTTTGGTCTAACAATAAGCCATTGTGAATTACACGAACAGCATCTTTTACACGGTCTTCAGCAACAAGGCAGGAAATACTAATTTCAGAAGTAGAAATGATTTCGATGTTAATGCCTTCTTGGCTCAAAATATCAAACATTTGTGCAGCTACGCCAGGTTGACCTAGCATACCAGCACCGATAATAGAAACTTTTGCCATGCGTTCGTCAATATTAACAGCTTCAATATCAACCGTTTCTTGCAATTCTTCCAATACTTCGCGCGCCAAAACTACGTCATCCATAGCTACTGTAAAGATAAGGTCAGTTTTTGGTTCACCAACGGAACGGATAGATTGAACAATCATATCTACGTCTACGTTTTTCGCAGCCAATGCTTTAAATACAGTTGCTGCCACACCTGGTTTATTTTCAACCCCTACAAGGGCTACTTTTGCAGTATTTTTATCATCAGCTACGCCAGTAATTACGCGTTTATTTGCTTCCACAGTATAATCCTCCCGAATAATAGTACCTGGTTTATCATTAAATGTAGAACGTACATGAATAGGCACGCCATAACGGAAGCCCATTTCTACGGCACGTGGTTGCATTACACCTGCACCAAGGCGAGCCATTTCGAGCATTTCGCCATACGTTACTTCTTCTAATTTGAAAGCTTCCTTCGCTACGCGAGGGTCTGTAGAATATACGCCGTCTACATCTGTGAAGATTTCACATACATCTGCCTTCATAGCGCCTGCCAATGCAACTGCTGTTGTATCAGAGCCACCACGACCTAATGTAACCATGTCACCATATTCAGTAATACCTTGGAAACCAGCAACAACTACGATGTTGCCTGCATCCAACGCTTCAAACACGCGATTTGGATCAACGCCCAAAATGCGGCCTTTATTGAAACTATCACTAGTTGTGATACCTGCTTGGTCACCTGTTAAGGATACAGATTTTTGACCACGTTCGTTAAAAGCCATTGCCATCAATGCAATTGTTACTTGTTCACCTGTGGATAACAAGCGGTCCATCTCACGACCATAAGGCTTGGATGTTACTTGTTTAGCCAATGCTACCAAGTCATCCGTTGTATCACCCATTGCGGATACAACAATAACGATTTTATCGTCTGCTTGCTTCTCACGAAGGACGCGATCAACAATATTAAATATTTTTTCTGGTGTAGCTACGGAACTACCACCAAATTTTTTAACGATTAAGGCCACAATAATCCCTCATTTAACTATGTTTACTAAATATCAATATGAATATACTTTACCACAAACAAATAGCACTGTAAAGGGATGTACAGCAATCATTCCACTGGACTAATACAAAAATCCTTTTTCTGCGGACATTAAGATATATACAAAAAGACCAGCCCTAAGGCTGGTCTTTATTAGTTGTTTTAGTTAATTAAGCAACTGTAATTTCTTTTTCAGATTCCCATAAACCGTGGATGTTGCAGTAAGAAACAGCAATCAATTTACCGGATTTGTTCAAGGAAACTGCCAAAGAACCTTCAGAAATTGCATGTACAGGGCCTTCGTTAGCAGTTGCACCGTCACCATGTACGTTGAAGGAAATTTCACCAACTTCGAATGGCAATTGAGTACCTTCAGCTACGAAGTACAATTTGATCCATTCAATGTGATGTTCTACAGTGTTAGGATGTGCGATATCTTTACCAACGGACAATGTTACGTGGAAAGTTTCACCTGCTTTTACAGTGTCAACTGTTTCGATAACAGGAACGTGTTTTTCAGTAGCGAAATCGCCGGATTTAATGTAATCATGTACAGCCATAGTTAACCTCCTGGTTATTGTTATATACATACTTAATGTCAAGAATATTGAGCACTACTGTGCTTATGACTATATTATACATTTTCGATATAGTTTTAGCAAGGACTTTTTCGAAACTTTTAGATTTAATTATAGTTAAAACTCATAAATACAAAATATTAGTTGCTAAATGTACTACTAAACATGCTACTACACATGCCTTTAGCAGTATCCTTAAGATTTAAGTACATATACTTAAAACTCAATACCTTTAGCAGCCTTAATGCCCTTCTCATAAGCATGCTTTACTACGTTCATTTCTGTTACGGTATCTGCTATCTCAATAATTTCTGGTTTAGCATAGCGGCCCGTCAAAATTACATGAAGTCGTTCTGGCTTATTCTTTAGCATATCTACTACAGAGTTTACATCAATAAGTTCGTAATTAATGGCATTATTGATTTCATCCATAATGATAAGATCCCATGTATCAGAGTTAACCTCCTCTACCAAAGTATGCCAAGCAGTTTGAGCCGCCGCTTTGTGTCTTGCGAGCTCTGCCTCTCCTACTTCATCATGTTTATAGTAAATAAAGCCTTTACCCATGGAGCGTATTTCTACT
>ERZ772930.503-NODE-503-length-12298-cov-11.0838_pt1 | contig 12298 bp, 11 predicted proteins | sample MGYA00511685_ERZ772930 | MGnify/ENA primary metagenome ERZ772930 (study PRJEB29015, sample SAMEA2738053) | human oral metagenome | biome: human oral; feature: human-associated habitat; material: saliva | place: China | collected 2226 ... | reverse complement strand
TACAGGAAGACTGCTACTTTGCACATAGCCCGCCTGCGTTTTTTCTACCAAATCCAGATAAAATCGATAGAAATAATCCACTGCCTGCCCTGAGCCTGCCAACTGCTCTTGCCACAGGTTATCATTGAGTTGGAAAGTTTCCAAGGTCAGATAATTTCCTTGACTGATCCACTGTTTCTGGTAATCCAACTCTTTGTTTTCTTGCTCCAAACTTTTTCCTACCCCAACTAGCAAGACTGTCAGTAAAATAGTAGTTCCAATTTTCATCAAATAATTAAAGAGTAGACCAAATTTGAAAGATGAAAAACTTTTCAGCAGAGAGCTGATTGTCATTTTTTGGATTAAGAGGTAAGTCAACCAACTGATAAAGAGATAAAGTTGCAAAAGCAAAAAATGCGACAACCATAACATAGGGAACAAATCTTTTGGCTTATAATCAAGCAAGAAAAACACTCCTAGATTGATCACAAGCGTCCCACCTAGTAGGAGGTAGAGGTTGCCTTTCACAACATCAGCTAAAACAGCCCGATCTTGAAAACCAAGTAATTTTTGTACCCCAACTCTTTTCATCTCCATCATCGGTTGATACACTGTCACTAACACAAGAAGTAAAATAGCCAAGACAAAAACAATGGCAGATAAAAGCAAATCTCGATTTATGACTTCCACTGCACTTTTGTAGGTCGGCTCTAGCAAGGTAGCCTGGTCTGTCTTGAAAAAATCACTCCATTTCTGTACAATCCTATCCTTGTCCATCTCTTGTGTAGAAGTTATCGTATAGCGACCATTTAAACTACGAGATGTATCCTTGATATAGGTTTGAAAAGTCATAAGCTGAATAGGCTTGGCTTTTAGAAAGGTCGGAATCGTACCAAGTTTATTGGAAATTTCCTTATTACTGTAAACTCCCTCACCATCTGTGGTAAAATCAAGAGAAGAAATCCCAAACTCTTGGTAGGGGAAGGTATCTTTATCAAAAACACCAGACTTGATTACTTCATCACCACTGTCTGTTTTGATGATGGAGACTTTATACTCCTTTGATACATCCTCAAAAAATCGAAGAACAGATGCTGCAGGTTCGTTAATATCTTTCAAATACAAATCCAAAGAATCTACAGTCTTTCCCATTTCTTGAATCCGAACCACTTCTCGTGTGTAGTTTACATTAAAAACAAAAAAAGTGGTACACAGAAGCAGGAGTAACATACAGAAATTACTGATTTTTTTCATAAAAGTACCTCCTTAGTACTTTATCATCTTAGTCGTAGAATTTGTTCCCTTTTTTCACAAATTTATTTTAGATTTCTTTTTTACTTTTTATACTACTATGATACAATATTTTTAATCAGTTTCCATTTATTGTTAACTTTTTTCACAAATAAGGAGGAAGTCATGCGCTACGATTTTGGAAATGTTTATAAAGAAATCCGTGAGTCAAAAGGGTTAACTCAAGAGGAGGTCTGTGGGGATGTTCTCTCAAGAACCAGCCTATCAAAAATCGAAAGCGGGAAAACAACTCCTAAATATGAGAATATGGAGTTTCTTCTCCGACAAGTCAATATGAGTTTTGAAGAGTTTGAATATATCTGTCAACTTTATCAACCAAGTCAACGCACAGAAATTATGCAAACCTATCTCAATATGAGCTCAATCCTAGGGACTAGTGAACTCGAAAAACTATTTCAAAAATGTCAAGACTACCTCAAAACTCACCACGACCTCCCCATAAAAGAGATACGAGATATGCTAGAAATTGTTATCTATACCCGCCAAAATGGGACTAAAAAACTGTCAATCGAAGTTAACAATACTGTAAAGAAGCTATGGAAGAAGATAGAAAAGCAGGACACTTGGTACGAGAATGACTTAAAAATCCTCAATACCATTCTCTTTACCTTTCCTATAGAACATATCCATCTCATCACTGGAAAAATCTTGCAACGCTTAGAAGTCTATAAAAACTATCAACATTTATATGACTTGCGAATGGCAATCCTACTCAACCTCTCCACCATTTACTTATACAATCAAGATAGAAATATGTGTAAACAAATATGCTATACTTTACTAGAAGATGCCAATAACAAGAAAAGCTACGATAGGCTTGCTATCTGCTATGTCCGTATTGGGATTTGTACGGATGATTCTAAACTTATCCAAAAAGGTTTCTCCCTCCTGGAACTAACCGATGAAATCTCCATGCTAGCTCATCTCAAAAAAGAAGTAGAGACCTATCATCAACCAAAGGAAATATAAAAAAGTCGAGGGATTTCCTCGACTTTTACTTCTTATTCTGTTAGTTAGTTCTTAATACCAACCGTTGTTAAGCCAGAAGTTCTTGGCAGCTGTCCATGAACCGTAACGTCCTGCAACGTAGGCATCTGCTACACGTTCTTGGTTTTCAGCTGAGTAGTCACCGTTCAAGTATGAATCTGTCAATTGGTAACGTCCGATGTAACGTCCGTTTGTCGCTGTGTAGCTACCACCTGACTCTTTTTGAGCGATCCATTCTTTGGCTTCTGCTTCAGAACCACTTACTGTAGAAGCTACTGCAGTGTTACTTTCTGCTGCTGGTGCTGCTGGCGCTTCATAGGTTGTTGTTTCAGTTGTTTCTTCTGCAGTTTCTTCTGTAGCAGCTGGTGCTTCATAAGTTGTCGCAGAAGCTGCAGCGGTTGCTGTTACTGTCGATGGAGCTGTTCCTTCGATGACCAATACTTGGTCCACAAAGATCAAGTGGATGTTTTCAATCTTGTTTTTTTCTGCCAATTTTTCAACAGTAGTGTTGTACTTCTCAGCGATTTCTGAAAGAGTGTCGCCTGGTTTAACTGTGTAAGTTACATTTTCTTGCGCAGACGCAAGTGATGGAGCAAAGAAAGCAAGCAAAGCTGCTACTCCGGCGATAGTTGTTTTGATTTTTTTAGTTGTTAATGACATATCTAAAAATTCTCCTTCCATTGGATATATCTATGATACCTTTTAAATGTTACCGTTGTTTAACGGTTTTATGTAGAAATATTACAAAAATGTTTTATATTTACCGTTTTAAGGAGGTTTTTGTCACAAAAGGCCTTGTTTTATACTATCTTTAATCATTTTGAGGTTTTGATTAGGGAAATAAGCGCAGAGGTTCATTCTTTGATATAATAGATATAAGAATCTTTGTAAGGGGAAACAGATGCACTCACTTCGTTTTCAATCTGTCTTTGATATTATCGGACCTGTCATGATTGGTCCATCAAGTAGCCATACAGCTGGTGCCGTTCGTATCGGAAAAATCGTCTCATCCATCTTTGACGATACACCAACAGAGGTAGAATTCCAATTATTTAATTCATTTGCCAAGACCTACCGCGGTCATGGAACTGACCTTGCTCTCGTCGCTGGTATTTTAGGTATGGATACGGACAATCCCGACATTCCAAATAGTCTAGAGATTGCCCATAAACGGGGTATCAAGATTGTCTGGACCATTCAGAAAGACAGCAACGCTCCTCACCCTAATACCACTAAAATTACTGTTAAAAATGAACACAAGTCCATCAGTGTGACAGGGATTTCCATTGGTGGGGGAAATATCCAAGTTACGGAACTCAATGGCTTTGCCGTCTCTCTTAACATGAATACCCCGACTATCATCATCGTACATCAGGATATTCCAGGTATGATTGCCCATGTCACAGAAGCCCTCTCTCGTTTCGATATCAATATCGCTCAGATGAATGTGACTCGGGAAAAAGCTGGAGAAAAAGCCATCATGATTATCGAAGTCGATAGTCGAAGTTGCGAAGAGGCGATTGAAGAAATCCGAAAAATCCCTCATCTCCACAATGTCAATTTCTTTAAGTAGGAGGAAACATGTTTTATTCTATCAAAGAATTGGTCGAGCAGGCGGATCTAGACTTCCGAGGAAATGTTGCAGAGCTCATGATTGCGACAGAATATGAACTGACCGGCCGATGCCGAGACGAAGTTCTCCTCCTCATGGAACGCAATCTAGAAGTCATGAAAGCCTCCGTTGAGCTCGGTCTTAGTGAAAACAAATCCCGCAGTGGCCTAACAGGTGGCGATGCGGCCAAGCTAGATCGCCATCTCAAAAGTGGCAAGGCCTTGTCAGATTTTACCATCCTATCAGCAGCCCGAAATGCCATCGCAGTCAATGAACACAACGCTAAAATGGGCTTGGTCTGCGCCACTCCAACCGCAGGAAGCGCTGGTTGTTTGCCAGCTGTTCTCACTGCTGCTATCCAAAAATTAGACCTTAGCCATGAAGAACAACTTGATTTCCTCTTTGCCGCGGGTGCCTTTGGATTGGTTATCGCAAACAACGCTTCTATCTCAGGTGCTGAAGGTGGTTGTCAGGCCGAAGTCGGCTCTGCCTCTGCCATGAGTGCCGCAGCCTTGACCTTGGCCGCAGGTGGAACGCCCTATCAGGCTAGCCAAGCCATTGCCTTTGTCATTAAAAATATGCTGGGCCTCATCTGCGACCCCGTCGCTGGTTTGGTCGAAGTTCCCTGTGTTAAGCGCAATGCTATGGGAGCCAGCTTTGCCTTTATCGCAGCAGATATGGCCTTGGCAGGTATCGAGTCTAAGATCCCTGTTGACGAAGTCATCGATGCCATGTACCAAGTCGGATCAAGTCTTCCAACTGCCTTTCGTGAAACGGCTGAGGGTGGACTCGCTGCCACACCTACTGGTCGTCGCCTACAAAAAGAAATCTTCGGCGAATAAACTCATCTATTAGGAGAAAGTATGCCCTCTATCTCAGCAATCTTTTTTGATCTAGACGGAACCCTGGTTGACAGTTCCATCGGGATCCACAATGCCTTTACCCATACCTTTAAAGAGCTAGGAGTGCCTAGCCCTGATGCCAAAACTATTCGTGGTTTCATGGGTCCGCCTCTTGAAAGTAGTTTTGCGACTTGCCTTCCAAAAGAACAAATCTCAGAGGCTGTGCAAATCTACCGTTCTTACTACAAGAAAAAAGGGATTCACGAAGCGCAACTCTTCCCCCGAATGACGGAATTGCTCCAAGAACTCTCTCAAAACTACCCTCTCTATATCACTACAACAAAGAATACTCCGACTGCCCAGGATATGACTAAAAATCTGGGAATCCATCATTTCTTTGATGGCATTTATGGTTCCAGTCCTGAAACGCCGCACAAGGCGGATGTCATCCGTTATACCTTGCAGATGCATCAACTGCCTGCAGACCAAGTCCTCATCATCGGAGACACCAAGTTTGATATGATTGGAGCCCAAGAAACTGGCATTAAAAAGTTCGCTGTTACTTGGGGATTTGGAGAAGAGGCCGATTTACTCAGCTATCAACCTGACTGGATTGCCCATACCGTTGACGATATCATTAGCCAGCTCTAACCATACAAAAATACTCCTAACACTAGTGAACTAGGTTGAGGAGTATTTTTTTGTATAGGTTGTTACTATAAACGATTATTTGCTGTGAAACGACTCAGCCGTTTTTAGCTAGACTAAAAATATCTTAATATTTTCGTACCATGTCTTCAAATTGAGAGTCTTCCTTATTCTCTTCATTTTTTTCACTATTTTCTATCACTTTTTCTCTAAAGCGTTGACTGGGCATAGCGAGCATAATTAGCAGTGTTAATGCACCCAAAGGGACAAATACAATAAAGATATAGGCCCAATGGATACCCACATCTCGTAAGCGACGTACTATCAGTGCTAGTAGAGGAACAAACTCAACTAGCAACAAAATAATACACATACTGAAAAGCGCTATATTCATGATGGGATTATCAAATTCTAATCCAGTGAACAGCGAGTAGTAGACGGGAAAGAAAATCACCATATTTAGCAACCAAACCCACCAAAACTCTGGACGTGTAGAACGACCAGAAAAATTTAAATACCCCTTCCAAAAATTTTTGTAAGCATTCAGCATGCATGGACCTCCTTTCATTATATCTATTCACCATCTAGCCCATATCTTTATCTTGCTTTCGAAAATAAATTTATCGTTTCAGATCTACTTAATTCTCAAAAACCAGCCTCCTGCTTTAAACAGAAAACTGGTTTGTCTTTTTCATTTTAAAAATCAGTCGAAATCCTTACTCAGCATGGGTTGTTTCATTTGCAAAAGAAATGATTGCTTCTTTGAGCTCATCTCCACTGAGTGAACGGAACTCCTCTATTTTTTGATTGATGGCTTCTAGAGGCATGACATTTACCTTACCAACGAAAATCTTGTCCATGACTTGATTATCAACCAATTCGGTCGAAACCAAGAGTTCTTCATAGAGTTTTTCCCCTGGTCGAATCCCAACTTCAACGATTGGAATTTCACTTTCTGTATGTCCGCTTAGAAGGACCATTTTCTTAGCCAAGTCATAGATCTTGACTGGTTTGCCCATATCAAGGATAAAGACTTCTCCGTCCTTGGCATAAGCGCCAGCATGAATTACCAGACGACTGGCCTCTGGAATGGTCATGAAGTAACGTGTCATACGGAAGTCTGTCACCGTAACAGGACCACCTTCAGCAATTTGACGTTCAAAGACAGGAATCACGCTACCACGGCTACCAAGAACATTTCCAAAACGAACTGCACAGTAGGTTGATTTGCTACGTTGGTTAAAGCCAGTGACAATCAATTCTGCCACGCGCTTAGTTGCACCCATAACATTGGGTGGATTGACCGCCTTGTCAGTCGAAATCATGACCATCTTAGGTACTTTGGCCTCATCCACAGCCTTGGCAACATTGTAGGTTCCGAGGATATTGTTTTTGAAGGCTTCTTTTGGATTGCGCTCCATCATCGGAACGTGCTTGTGGGCAGCGGCATGGTAGACAATGGCTGGCTTGTACTGCTCAAACACCTGCAAGAGACGGTCGTAGTCCTGAATATCTGCAATGATAGGAACATAATCAATCCCTTGGAATGTACGGATCAATTCATGATAAACGAGGTAGATGGAATTTTCGCCATGTCCCAGCAAGATGACACGCTCTGGATTGAAGCGGCTAACCTGACGACAAATCTCCGAACCAATAGAACCACCAGCTCCTGTCACCAAGATAGTCTTACCTGTCAGTTCTGAACCCAGACGGGACTCATCCAGACGAATTTCCTGGCGTCCTAAAAGGTCTGTGATATCAATTTTCTGGAAGCCACTGCCTCCACCTGGTTGGTGAAGTCCTTGCACAACTGTCTCAACCTTAGGCATCTTGTAACATTTAACGCCTAGCTTATTACACATCTGCAAGATGCGTTCGTACTCTGAAGGGTCAAGTGAAGGGATCGCTACGATGACACGCTCGATTTGGTGACGTTTAGCCAATTCTGGCAGATTGTCATAGGAGCCCAAAACTGGGATTCCACCTAGTTTTTGTCCCTTTTTCTTTTCATCATTATCCAAAATTCCCACTAGTTCAAGCTCGCTAGTTGGATGTTGGTAGCTGTTCATAAAGAGGGCACCACCATCACCAGCACCAATCAAGAAGGTTCGACGGTGTTCTCCATCTCCGCTACCTTTTTTACGTTTGGAGTAAATCAATTGCCAAGTGATACGAGGAAGCAAGATCAGGAAAGTACTCAACAAAATGAAAAGTACGATGAAACGGATAGAAAACAATGGAAGAAAGGCATAGCAGATTCCATAAGAAAGAACACTACTAAATGTTACTCCAAAAAAGATTTTCATGAAATCCGTAATCTTACTGTAGCGGCTAATACTAGCATTCAGCCCCCAAAAAGCAATCATAATCTGATAGAAGAAGAAGGCTAAAAGAGTATAGATCACGTAGTCCACAGGCGCAGGATTTATTAGGCCATAAAACAAGATATAAGATACGATGATGGAAACCACCATACTCAGAATGTCGAATATCCCCCAAAACACCTGTTTTTGTTGTTTATTCAAAATTTCAACCAGATCAATAACATAATCTGCTAGTTTTTTATTCATCGAAGTTTACTCCCCCTTAAAAGAGTCGGATAAAGCTGTTTTCATCATAATATGCCTCGTTTTAACATACTCAACCTGAGGCTTATTTGCTTTTTCTTAGAAGTTTGACAAAGATAAACTGACGTACAAAGCCTGGGCAGAGTGCAACGATTGCTTGAATGGCAATGCTTTTCGCATATTCCATGTAGGAAATTTGCCCTCTCTCAAGCATGCGCTGACGAGCCTGGCGATAGAGTTTGAGGTAGCGCAAACCACCACGACGTTCAAACATCCCTGCTCCGACACGAACCTGACACAAGATCTGATCCAGGTTTCCAGTCTTAGCTCCTGCGGCAATCATATTAAGCCAGAGGAGATCATCTTCCATATAAAGTCCATCTTCATAGTTGCCTGCCTTGAGAACCATATCCTTCTTGAACATCACTGTCATATGGTTGAAGGCACTTCTCATTCTTTGGTAAGCCACAATGTCTGCGTGCCGAGTTGGGACACGACGGTAAGAAACAAGCTCGTCAGGATTGTCAATAAATTCTGCAATATGTCCACCTAAGAGATCCAGATTTTCCTGTTCCATTAGCTGGACTTGCTTTTCAAAGCGGTCAGCTACCGCTAAATCATCTGTATCCATACGAGCGATGATATCGTACTGACACTGTAAAACACCGTATCGAAGAGCCAAACCTAAACCTTGATTTTCCTCTAAGGGGCAACGCTTAACTGGAATTTCTGACTGAGCTTCCACTTCGTCTAGCACCTGATAGAGTTCTGGTGTGAGAGGCCCATCCTCTACGAGAACAAGCTCACTCGGTTTTAAGGTCTGGTTTTGAACACTTTTGATGGCATCTCTCAAAAATGTCGGATTTTCCTTTACATAGACCGACATCAAGACGCTGATTTTTTGCTTTTCAGACACAGTTTTTCTCCAATATATAGATTTCCTTCCACTATTTTATCACAAAATTTCCTAGTTTCCTATTTTTATATCAAATCAAGGAAAATTCTAGTAAAGAAATCTGTCTTCTTTCTGTATATTTTCAGTTAAATCTTTCCAGCTTTCCTCCCAGTCTTTACTTGACATTATATAGAAAAAACCTTAAAATAAGCTGTTATTAAAGTCATCTTATCGAGGTTTTCATGAAAAAACAATCACTCTTTTTTGTTCTTGGAATTGTCTTAATCGGGACTGTTTTGCGCTCTCCTTTTACTGCTTTACCAACTATTTTAGGAGACATTGCTCAGGGGCTAGGAGTCGAGGTCAGCTCTCTTGGGATTTTAACCAGTCTCCCTCTCTTGATGTTCGCCCTTCTCTCTGCTTTTACGAGTCGCTTGGCGCAAAAAATCGGGTTGGAACATCTTTTTACTTACTGTCTTCTTCTCTTAACTATTGGCTCTGTCATTCGTATCTTTAATCTTCCCCTTCTCTATCTAGGAACTCTGATTATCGGTGCAAGCATTGCGATCTTCAATGTACTCCTCCCAAGCATGATCCAGGCAAATCAGCCTCAAAAGATTAGCTTCCTAACAACTCTCTATGTCACTGCTATGGGAATTTCGACAGCCATCGCTTCATATCTTTCGGTCCCTATCACCCAAGCTAGTTCTTGGAAGGGCCTCATCCTCGTTCTCAGCTTTCTCTGTCTGATCACTCTGCTAGTCTGGTTGCCAAATCATCGCCACAATCACCACCTAGAAAGCCAAAAAGAAAAGCAAGTCAAAGAGAATATTCTAAAAAGTAAAGATGTCTGGGCTATTATTGTCTTTGGTGGTCTTCAGTCCTTGCTCTTTTATACAAGTATGACCTGGTTGCCAACTATGGCTATTAGTGCTGGTCTTTCTAATAGTGATGCTGCTCTTCTGGCTTCTATCTTCTCGCTGATCAGCATTCCTTTTTCAATGACCGTTCCAAGTCTGACTACTCGTCTATCAGATGGTCACCGTCGAATCATGCTGGCAATTATCTCTATCGCTGGTATGATGGGAATTGCCATGCTCTTGTATCCAGCCAATAATTTCCTCTACTGGTTAGTTGTCCATCTCTTGATTGGGACTGCCTGTAGCGCCCTCTTCCCCTACCTCATGGTTTGCTTCTCACTTAAGACCAGCTCGCCTGAAAAGACTGCGCAACTCTCAGGTCTAGCGCAAACAGGGGGCTACATCTTGGCGGCCTTTGGTCCTACCTTGTTTGGTTACAGTTTTGAACTTTTCCAATCTTGGGTTCCAGCTGTCCTTGCCCTTCTAGTCATCGATATCATCATGACCGTCTCGCTCTTTATGGTAGATCGGGCGGATAAGATTCTTTAAACTTCTAGTTTTTACTAGGAGTTTTTTTATATATAAAATTTTTACACATATTTCTTGACAGGGCTTTCATATTGAGATACAATATATTTGAAAAGAGTATATATAAAATTTTTATATAATATAAAGGAGGTTTCCCATGTACTTCCCAACATCCTCTGCCTTGATCGAGTTTCTCATCTTGGCTGTACTGGAGCAGGGGGATTCTTATGGTTATGAGATTAGTCAAACCATTAAACTCATCGCCAATATAAAAGAATCTACGCTCTATCCCATTCTCAAAAAATTGGAAGCCAGTGGCTTTCTGACCACCTACTCTAGAGAGTTTCAGGGGCGTATGCGCAAATACTACTCCTTGACCAATCGGGGCGTAGAGCAGCTCGTTACTCTAAAGGAAGAGTGGACGCTCTATACCGAAACCGTCAACGGCATCATAGAAGGGAGTATCCGCCATGACAAGAACTGACTATCTGACTCAGTTAGAAACCTATCTCCATAAACTACCTGAAGCTGACCGCATCGAAGCTATGGACTACTTTAAGGAACTATTTGACGATGCAGGTCCAGAGGGCGAAGAAGAACTCATTGCTAGTCTAGGAACACCAAAAGAAGCCGCTCATGATGTTCTCTCTAACCTCCTCGACAAAAAAGTCAATGAAGCCCCTGCTCAAAAGAATGACCGTCAACTGCTACACATTGCCCTACTTGCCTTACTAGCAGCTCCTATCGGAATTCCTGTTGGAATCGGTATCCTCATGGCCATCATCGGGATTTTTATCGCGGCTGCCTCTGTCATTCTAGCCTTCTTTACCGTCTCTGTGACGGGCATCCTGCTGGGCGGAGTCTTTATCGTAGAGAGCTTTAGTGTCCTAGTCGAAGCCAAATCTGCCTTTATCTTGATTTTCGGGGCTGGTTTGCTTGCTATCGGTGCTTCTTCTCTTGTTCTACTAGGCATCTCCTATGTAGCTCGTTTCTTTGGGCTCCTGGTCGTCCGCTTGGTGCAATGGATTCTTAAAAAAGGAAAGAGAGGTGACAGACATGCGTAAATTGACAAAAGGATTTCTCATCTTTGGTGTGGTTTCTACAATCCTTGGTTTTATCATGATCATTGTAGGCGCCCAGTCCAATGGTATTCAAAGTTTGCTTGCCATGTCAAAAGACCCCGTCTATGACAGTCGTATCGAAGAAGTGACCTTTGGAAGCGAAGTGGAAAAACTTGATTTGACCCTTGAGGAACATAGCCTAACCATCACAGAGTCTGTAGATGACAAGATCCATATCACCTATCATCCTTCCGTGTCTGGTCGTCACGATCTGACTACTGGCATGAGTGACAAAACACTGAGCGTCACTGACAAACAAGCCTCCCAACATCGTTTTCTCGGTTCAGGAATCGAAAGCCTACTTCGTATTGCCAGCAGTTATTCTCACCGTTTTGACGAAGTCATTCTCTCCCTACCGAAAGGAAGAAAGCTGCAAGCAATCACCGTTTCAGCTAATCTTCGACAGACCACTATCATTAATGCGACCCTTGAAAATGCGACCCTCAATACAAACGGATATCTCCTCCGAATTGAAGGAAGTCGTATTAAAAATAGCAAATTCACAACACCCAATATCATCAATATCTTTAAAACAGAACTGACAGATAGTCAGGTCAAGACGGAGGGGGGACACATCTACGCTGAAAATATTCAGGTTCACGGTAAGGTTGAGCTAGAGGCCCATTCCACTCTAACACTCATTCTCTCCCAGAAAGAGACCGACCGTATCAATCTAGATATGTCTTCTAAGCATGGCGGTATTTATCATAATGCAAAAAGAGAACACCCTCGACAAAGAGAGAATGAACTTGCCAACCCATACAAGACAGACAAAGCAGATGTCAAGAACCTGCTCATTATAAAAGCAAACCAGGATATCTACCTCACCAAGGAAGAAGAATACTCTGCTCCACCTAGAAATCATTGACAAAAACGCTTTCATCTGCTAATCTAAAGATAGAAAACGACCATAAAAAAGGAGGTTCCACCATGACACAAGAATGG
>ERZ772930.501-NODE-501-length-12322-cov-15.3757_pt1 | contig 12322 bp, 6 predicted proteins | sample MGYA00511685_ERZ772930 | MGnify/ENA primary metagenome ERZ772930 (study PRJEB29015, sample SAMEA2738053) | human oral metagenome | biome: human oral; feature: human-associated habitat; material: saliva | place: China | collected 2226 ... | reverse complement strand
AGAAGTTCCTGCGTTACAACGCGAACAAGGCGCTCATGAACCTGGGTTACGAGGCGCTGTTCCCGGCTGACGCGACCGACGTGAACCCCGCGATCCTGGCGGCCCTGAGCCCCAACGCGGATGAGAACCATGACTTCTTCTCGGGTTCCGGCTCGTCCTACGTGATGGGCGAGGTCGTGGACACTGAGGACGAGGACTGGGACTTCTGATTCTCACGAGGCCGGGCACATTGTCTGTGCGCCCGGCCTCGTCGTCTGTGCGCATCCCCTTTCCTGGGGCACCCACCCAAATGTTGCACGTAATTTAACACGGTCAATTTTGAACATAGCCCACAAACGTTGCAATTCCAACGACTAGATTTCAAAATCTGAAGTACGTGTTGGGGAATTACGTGCGACATTGTTGAGGAACCACTCCGCGCCCCTACATCGTCATGCCTCGTTGTCTGCCTTACGCGGCCTGCGTCTGTTCTCGGCGTCGCAGCCACGCGCAGGCCCCGGCGAGGCCGAGAATGGCGGCCCCGCCAGCGAGCTGCGGGTACACGCCGATGGATCCGGCCTTGGGGAGCACACCGACCTGGGTGTCGACGACGCGGATGCCGGGGGTCCGCTCGCCGGGCAGACTGCCCGAAGCGGGTAGGACGCGCACGGAGCTGAAGCCCTCGTCGGCACCGAAGTCAGTCTTAATGACGGTCGTGGCATCGGCGTCCGAGCCCGCCTCGATGTGGAAGGCGACGGGACGAGGCAGCAGGGCATGTCCGACGGGCGCGCGAGTCTCCACGAGCCAGTAGGTCTTACCCGTCTCCAGGGGCGCGGTCACGAAGCTCGACCCTCCGTCGAGGACGGAGATCGGGGTACCAGCCAGGGCCTCGTTGTCGTAGATCGCGAAGGCCGCGCCGTCCAGGGGGTAGGTGCCGTCGTCATTGGGGGTGCCGACGGGCTGCGTGCCTGCCTTTTCGATGCGTATCGGGCGGGGGCGGGCGGGGGCGCAGGCCTCATTGTTGGCCTCGCCGTCGTGGTCGTAGGCGCCCGACACCGCGTTGTAGAGGCCCCGCCCCGGGGTGAGGCGATCGTTCGAGGCGGCGCACTCGAGGAGCGCCTCGGAGTATCCGGGGGCGCTCGTGTCGCGGGCGACTGTCATGCGGATGTACCACGTGGCGGAGGCACCCGGCTCGATGGTGGTGCCCTCGGTGAGAACATACGAGGAGGCGGCGCCCTGCTCGGTTGCGGCATCGAGCCCGTCAAGGTTGTTCGCGATGGCCGCGGAGCGCACGGTCAGGCCCGGCGCGAAGCTGGGCGTGTCCGTCAGGCGCCCGGTCGTGCCCGCGAGGGTGCCGTCGTTGGTGGCCGTGATGCGGTAGGTGACGGTGATGTTATCCGTCGTGGCTCCTTCGATCGCTTCAAGCTCCTTGTGAATGCGCAGCTTGGGGGCCTGCTTGCGATTGGTGAAGGTGCAGGTGATCGGCAGGGCCGCAGGCGACGAGGCCGGGGCGACCTGGGAGAAGTCCACGCCACCAGTGTCGGGGTCGCGGGTAACATTCACGCGCTCGCCGACACCGTTCAGGCAGGTTACATCGGCAAGGCTCCACTGAGCGGAGTTCGGGGCATCGCTCACCTTCCAAGGGCCGTAACGTCCCTCGGCACCAAACTGCAACGGGAACCGACCGGCGCGCGGCCCCGTCTCGGCGATGACAAACTGCGAGAAGCCCGGGATGAAGGCCTTGTACCCGGAGGTGACCACCCCGGCCTCGCCGTGAGCGGTCGGTGTGAGGTTCGCGTCCTCAAAGGAGTTCCTTCCGACGAAGCCGTCGGCCGTCACGCTCGTGGTGAGTGGCGTACCGGTGGTGCCGCTCCAGTCGCCAATGCCCATCGTCGTGAAGGTGAACGCCGGGATCGCGTCGCCGACCTGCTCGGAGTCCTCGGTGAGCACCTTCGCGACGCGCACATAGCGCTCCTGGCGTAAGGAGCCGTAGAGGCATCCGAAAGAGGTCTGGTTTTCCTTGGTCGTGAAGGTGGAGACCGGCGTGGCACCCGCGGGCGGGGTCGCGGGGCAGTTGCCATCAACGCTGGGTACAAATCCGTAGAGGACGAGACGGTAGGGGATCCCATTGACGCTGATCGTCTGGTCCGAGGTGGTCTTCGTGATCGTCAGGACGTCATCTGACTGTGGGGTATGGCCGGGCACGCCCGCCGAGCCCGGGTAGTACTCGGGCTGATCCGTATAGATGTCATATCTGCCTTTTCCTTCACCGACTTTCTTGAAACAGTGCCAGTTGCGATCGGATCGAGCGAGCGCGTAGTAGGGGGCGGTCGATGGGCAGGTGCGCGGCGCGGAGGCGCGGGAGACCCACTCGTAGGGACCCCCCTTGCGTTGCACGGCCGTGGTGTCCGTGTCGTTGTCGGTTTCCTGCTGGTCGAATGGGAAGGATTCTTCGAGATCTCCGATGCGAATGTCGAAGGAGGAGTGCACCCAGTGGATCTGGGAGTAGATCGGGAAGTTGTTGTGGCGCACCGCCCCGATGAGGAAGGTGCTGTTGAGCGGGACCGTCCCGGGGTTGTTCGGCTTGTACCCGAGCGCGCTGGTCGTCGAGGTCGAAATCGCGCTCGGCGTGTATTCGCCGTTGTAGGAGTACCGGTAGTACCAGGCCATGTGGTAGTCCCAGGCGACGCCTCGGGTGACGTAGGACCAGTAGTCGCCGCTCTTCGCCGTATTCGCGTCGAGCCAGTCCTGGGCGTACCCCGAGCGATAAGCGACGGAACGCTGGTTCGGGTCGGCAGAGTTATATTTCGTCATGCCAGGCACGATGCCGAAGTACGAGTTGTCGGCGACAGCCGTCGTGCGGTCCGTGCCAGAGTCGTTGAGGACTGCCTTGCCGATACGCCCCTGGGAGCGGTTGACGGTGATGGTGTCGGCACCGGGGGTCTCGAGCGGAGCCTCCGCGCGGGCGGTGCCGGGCGCACTCACGACGCCGGACAGGGCGAGCCCCGCCAGAGCGGCTGCGACGAGGCCGCGCGCCATGAGGCGACGCGAGCGCTGCGCGCTTACCGACGGGCCGGCCCGGTGCCCGCCGCCCACTAGATTCTCTCGGTCTGAGGCACCCTGGATTCGGGTACCGCACTGCGTATCAGTGAGTCTCATACTGCCCCCACGTTGATATAGTTACCGAATTACCATAACAATGGGACTTAGTTCCCGCATAACCCCATAGGTCAGCATTCATTTTTGCCCACAGCTGCGGACCAAAACAGACTCGCGGCGCAGGTCATACAACCACTCGTCACCACATCGGACAAGACTGCCCCAAATGGCTACCCACCCCACTCTTATGGGACCTTCGGCCCGAACGCACACCATCTGACAGGAAGCACTCCAAATCATCGACCATTTGGTCACAGATCATGATTGTGCACTGCACAACACAAGTGAAAATGCGCCGCCAACAGGACCTCCACCCCCACCCTTAACCACCCTCCACGCAACAGCAGGGGCGCCCGCCAATTGGCGGGCGCCCCCGGTGTGTGTGATGCGAGAAAAGCTGGGCTATCGGGCCATCACAAGGCCTCTGCGACGCATCCACCCACAACCGGCGGCCGCGCCAAGCAGGCACGCAGCCACAGCGAGGTAGGGATACACCCCGGATGCGCCAGCCTTCGGCAACTCACCGACCTGAGTATCGACGACGCGAATACCGGGCAGAGCAGCATCCCCACTCGCGTCGGCATCGGCGGGCAGGATACGCACGGAGGTGAAGCCTTGGTCCGGCCCATAGTCGGCCACGATGAGGGTCGAGCGCGCGCCATCGGTCCCAACCTCGATATGGAAGGGAACCGGGCGCGGCAGCAGGACATGTCCTGCGGGCGCGCGGGTCTCCACGAGCCAGTAGGTAACCCCCTTTTCCAGGGATGAGACCACGAAGCTGGATCCACCATCGAGGGTAGCGACCGGGGTCCCGCCGAGCTCCGCATTGTCGTAGATCGCGAATGCAGCGCCGTCAAGCGGATAGGTGCCATCATCGTTGGGCGTGCCCACGGGCTGGGTTCCGGCCTTCTCGATGCGTATCGAGCGCGGGCGAGCGGGCGCACAGGCCTCGTTGTTGGCGGAGCCGTCGTGATCCTTGGGACCGGCGACCTCGTTGTAGAGGCCGTGGCCCGGAACAAGACGCTCGTTCTCGGTGCGGCACTCCAGCAGGGTCTCCTTGTAGCCCTCGGCGCTCTTGTCGCGCGCCACGGTGAAGCGAATGTACCAGGTGACGGAGGCGCCCGGCTCGATGTCGGTCCCCTCGGTCAGGACATAGTTTTCGGTGGCAGGCAGCGCGGGGACCCGGTCAATGCTCTCCGGTTCCGTTGTGATGCGTGCGGACTGCACGGTCAGCCCCGGCGCGAAGTCGGGACGGTCCACGACGCGGCCGGTCGATCCCTTGACGTTGCCATCGTTGGTCGCGGTGATGCGATAGGTGACAGTGATGGTGTCGGTCGTCCCGCCCTCAACGCCGTCCAGTTCCTTTTTGAGGCGCAGGTTCGGCGACTGCTTTTGGTTCGTGAAGGTACAGGTGATCGGCAGGGCTGCCGCCGAGGCAGCGGGGCCGACCCCCGAGAAGTCCACGCCGCCGGTGGCCGCGTCGCGCGTAACGTTCACTCGCTCACCCACACCGTTCAGGCAGGTCACGTCGGTCATGGCCCACACCGGAGACCCGGAGAGCTCGCTGGTCTCCCAGGTGGGGCCAAAGTAGCCGGGCTTCGGGGAGTATCCGGGCAGGACGGGGCCGGTCTCGGCGATGACGAACCTCGACTGACCCGGAATGAAGGCCTTATATCCCGAGGCCGCGGCAGCGTCAGCCCCGTAGCCGGTGGGAGTCAGCTGCGCGTCCGAGAAAGAACCCGCCTCCACAAAACCATCGGCCGCAACGAGCGTCGAATCCGGGGTGCCGGTCATGCCACTCCAACCATCGCCGGCCAGCGTCGTAAAGGTGAAGGGCGGGATCTCCCCACCAACACCCTCGGAATCTTCGGTGATGTTCTTGGCGACGCGCACATAGCGTTCCTGTTGGAACGACCCATACATACAACCAAATGACGACCTGTTCTCCTTCGTCACGAAGGTTGCCACCGGCTCCACGCCCGCCGGTGGCTGGGCTGGGCAGTTGCCGTCCGCGTTGGGCACAAAGCCGTAGATGAAGAGGCGATGCGGAATGCCGTTGATGATGACGGTCTTCTCCGACGTCGTCTTGCGAATCGTCAGGATGTCGTCAGAGAAGGGTGTCTGGCCGGGGACGCCGGCGTTCTCGCGGTAATTCCTGGGTTCCTTGTTCGCGGCGGGCGGGTTGGGATTCTTGTAGATGTCCGCATCACCCTTGCCCGTGCCCACGTACTCGTAGCAGTACCAGTTCACCTTATCCCCTCGCTTGCGAGCCTTGTAGGGCGCGCCAGGGGGACAGTAGGTCCCGCTGCCTTCGATCCTGTACCTGTAAGGACCTCCGGCGCGGGGCACCGCGGTCGTCTCCGTGTCGTTCGTCGTCTCGAACTGGTCGAAGGGGAAGGACTCCTCCAGGTCTCCGATGCGAATATCGAAAGAGGAGTGGACCCAGTCGTTCCACGTAAGAATCGTGAAATTGTTGTGGCGCACGGCCCCGATCAGGAAGGGCTCGCCCAGCGTCACCGTTCCAGGATCGTTGGGCTTGAAGCCCAGGGCGCTCGTCGTGGAGGCGGAGATGTAGTACGGACTGTATTCAGCAGTAGCTGTGTAGGGCCGGCCTCGAACGATGTAGGACCAATAGTCCCCACTCTCAGCCACGGATGCTTTCAGCCACGGCTGGACCTGAGTGCCGCTGGTGTGCTTGATCGACGACTGGTTCGGGTCGCTCGAGTTGTAGCGCGACTGGCCACTCACGACGCCGAAGTAGCCGTTGTCGGTCACGAAGGTGGTGCGATCTCCTTCAATGTTGTTGATGACGGTGGCGCCGATACGCCCCTCGGTACGGTTGAAGGAGGTCGTATTCACTCCGGGCGCCTCGAGCGGCGCCTCGGCGCGGGCGGGCCCAACCGCGGAGGTCAGCCCCGGCAGCGCAACCGAGGCAACAACAGCCCCGGCGATCAGGGCGCGAGCGAGAAGTCGACGAGGCCTGGACTCGCGGGTACGGATCGAGGCCTTGGGCGTATATCGTTCTCGCGAATCGGCAGTGTCCGCCAGGCGAGCACTGCGCACAGATTCAATATGTTGCATAGTTCCCCCACTTAGCAATAGTTACTAAGCCACCCTATCAAATCCCGTCAATTAATGGGTAAGTTATGCTGGGCATCACTACTTGATGGGCACACCTGGCGCTATACAGCCCCCAAAGGCGCACTACTATCCCACATTAATCCATCCCAAATCCAAACATGCAAACAACCAAACAATGGTGACAAATAGCCGACACTCGCCGGAGCGTCAGGAGGACACCCTTTGCACTTTGTTTGCTCCACCACACTTATAGTCACACGTATAACATGTGCACCAGATGTCACAGGCGCATCATGGCGCGGTATTCCCCGCCATCACGCGCATTGCACGCGACAGCCCACACCGTCCCACATCGGGAACATCCCGACAGATGGGGCACCAGCACTTACTATCGCGGCTAAACTGGGACCGGAAGCGGCCTCGCTTCCACACAGAATGTACGTCGCGCACACCGCGCGGTGGAATGAGGAGAGCACGACTATGAGCATCTTCGACCGCTTCGAGAGCGCCGTCGAGAGAGGCGTCAACGGCGCCTTCTCGCGCGTGTTCCGGTCGGGGATCAAGCCCGTGGACATCACCACGGCGATCCGCCGCGCCATGGACGAATCAGTCCAGGAAGTCTCCGCGACTCGCATCATCGCCGCGAACCACTTCACCGTCTACGCCTCGCGCACCGACCTCACCTCGCTCGAAGCATCCCTCGACGTCCTCGCCGACGAGTTCGCCCAACAGGCCACCGAACACGCCTCCTCCAACGGCTACTCCCTCCTCGGCCCCGTCACGATCGAGTTCATCGCAGACGCCTCCGAGCCCAGCGGCACCCTCAAGGTCGACGCCGAAAACCGCCGAGGACCCGCCGCCCCCGCCACAGCCTCGTCCGCATCCCCCGAACACCCCATCATCGACGTCGACGGCGACAAGTGGCTCCTCACCGAGCCCGTCACCGTCATCGGACGCGGCTCCGAAGCCGACATCGTCGTCAACGACTCCGGCGTCTCGCGTCGCCACCTCGAACTGCGCATCACCCCCACCGGGGTCATCGCGACCGACCTGGGATCCACCAACGGCTCCTTCGTCGAAGGCCACCGCATCGACGCAGCGACCCTCCTCGACGGCAACCAAATCGTCATCGGACGTACCAAGATCCTCTTCTGGACGCACCCAGACCAGAGCGGAGTTTAATGAAGTGACCACTGACCTCGCATTTACCGTCTTCCGCATCGGGTTCCTGGTGCTGCTCTGGCTCCTCGTGCTCGCGGCCGTCAACACGCTGCGACGCGACATCTTCGGCACCGTCGTCACCCCGCGCGGCAAGGGACGCGACAAGGCCGCTTCGCGCCGCAAAGCCTCGCGCGACAAGCGCAAGGACAAGAAGCGCACCTCCACCAACCCCCTGGCCCCCAAGGACCTCCTAGTCACCGGGGGGCCGCTCGTGGGCACCATGCTGCCCCTCGGCGAGGCCCCCATCGTCATCGGCCGCTCCCCCGCGTGCACCCTCGTCCTCGAAGACGAATATGCATCCAGCCGCCACGCCGCCCTCACCCTCCAGTCCGACGGCTGGTGGATCGAAGACCTCTCCAGCCGAAACGGCACCTTCATCGACGACGAACGCCTGAGCCAACCACGCCAGCTCAAGATCGGCGACGTCATCCGCATCGGCCAGACCACGCTCGAATTGGTGGGTTGACATGTCAGCAAAAGCCGTTCAATTCCACTATGCTGCCCGCTCCGACGTGGGCCTGGTGCGCTCCAACAACCAGGACTCCGGCTACGCCGGCGCCAACCTCCTGATCCTCGCCGACGGCATGGGCGGACCCGCCGGCGGCGACATCGCCTCCTCGGTGGCGATCGCCCACCTCGTCCCCCTCGACACGGACTCCCACCCCGCGGACTCCATGCTCCCCCTCCTGCGCGAGGCCCTCCTCGACGCGCACGAGGAACTCACCGACCGCTCGAGCCGCGACCGCGACCTCGAGGGCCTGGGCACCACCTGCATCGCCCTGATGCGCTCCGGCAACCGCCTGGCCATGGTCCACATCGGCGACTCGCGCGCCTACGTCCTACGCGGCGACACCCTCACCCAGGTCACGACCGACCACTCCTTCGTCCAATACCTGGTCGACACCGGCCAGATCACGCCCGAAGAGGCCGAGCACCACCCCAACCGCAACGTCGTCCTGAAGATCCTCGGCGACGCGCAGGCCGACGTGGCCCCCGACGAGACGATCCGCGAGGCCGTCGTCGGCGACCGCTGGATGCTGTGCTCCGACGGCCTCTCCGGCCTCGTCTCCCCCGAGACGATCGGCCAGGTCATGGCCGACATCAAGGACCCGGGCGAGTGCGCCGAAGAGCTCATCCGCCTGGCCCTCCTGGGCGGCGGCCCCGACAACATCACGTGCGTCATCGCGGACATCGTTCCCGCCGGCACCTACCCGCCCGCACCCCCGCAGATCGTGGGCGCCGCAGCCATCGACCGCAACGCCAAGTCGCGCGGCGGAGACGGAGCGGCCGCGCGCGCTGCCGCCCTGGGATCCTCGGCCTCGGGCACCCCCAGCGACGAGGACGACGCCCCCATCGAACTCAAGCCCCACACCTCGTGGTGGACCCCCGTGTTCATCTCGCTCGTGACGGTCCTCGTGGTCGCGGCGTCGTGGATGTCGTGGAAGTGGACGCAGACCCAGTACTACGCGATCGGCCAGGACGGCTACGTCGTCATCTACCAGGGCATCCCCCAGTCGATCGGCCCGTGGAAGCTCTCCCACGCCATCGAAGTCTCCGACGTCGCGCTGGCCGACCTGTCCCCCGTGGACCGCCAGCGCCTCGACACACCGGTCCTGCGCTCCTCGCGCGCCGACATCGACTCCTACATCGAGGGCCTCAAGCGCTCCTCCGTGACGCACACCCCCTCGTCCGAGCAGTCGGGCACCCAGTCGGGCGGCGCGCAATCCGGGACGCAGAGCGGAGGCGATTCCTGATGGCAACCGTCTCGATCGCCCCGGCGAGGCCCCGCCGCTTCCTTGAGCTCGGCCTCATGGGCCTGGCTCTCGCGGTCGGCATCTCCGGCTACGTGCTCACCTCCCTGAACTACACGGGCACGATCCCCGCGAACCTACTGACGCAGGTGGGCGTGCTCGTCGCGCTGGCAATCGTCGGCGAAATCGGCGTGCACTTCCTCGCCCCCTACGCGGACCCGGTAATCCTGCCGATCGCCGTGGCGCTCACCGGACTGGGCCTGGCGATGATCTACCGCCTGGACCTGTCCTATGCTCGCAGGGACGAGGCCGTGGTCGGCTTCCGGCAGGCGCTTTTCGTGGGCATTGCGATCGTCATTGCCGCCATCATCTTGGTTATGCTGCGCGACCACCGTATGCTGCGCCGCTACACCTACACCTTCGGTGCGCTCTCCCTCTTCCTCCTGCTGCTGCCGATGATTCCCGGCCTGGGTCAGGAGACCTTCGGTGCGCGCGTGTGGATCCACTTGGGCCCCATCTCGATCCAGCCGGGCGAGCTCGTCAAGATCACGCTGGCCATCTTCTTCGCAGGCTACCTGGTTACCAACCGAGACAACCTCGCGATCGGCGGCCGCAAGTTCCTGGGCATGCGCCTGCCGCGCGCCCGAGACCTCGGCCCCATCATGGTTGTGTGGCTCATCGGCATCGCGATCCTCGTCCTCCAGCGCGACCTGGGCACCTCCCTGCTTTTCTTCGGCCTCTTCGTCGCCATGCTGTACGTGGCCACGAACCGAGTGTCGTGGCTGGTCATCGGCTTCACCCTCTTCGTGCCCGCCGTCGCCATCGCCGTGCGCTCCTTCAGCCACGTCCAGACGCGCTTCAACATCTGGCTCAACGCCCTGGATCCAGAGATCTACGACTCCGGCTCCTACCAGCTCGTGCAGGGCCTCTTCGGCCAGGCATCGGGCGGCCTCATGGGCACCGGCTGGGGCCGCGGCTACCCGCAGCTGGTTCCGCTGGCCAACTCCGACTTCATTCTCTCCTCCTTCGCCGAGGAGCTGGGCCTGACGGGCATGGCGGCCATCCTCGTCCTGTACCTGATCCTCATCCAGCGCGGCCTGCGCGCCGCCCTGACGGTACGCGACGGCTTCGGTAAGCTCCTGGCCACCGGCCTGAGCTTCTCGCTCGCGATTCAGCTCTTCGTGGTCCTCGGCGGCATCACGCGCATCATCCCGCTGACGGGCCTGACCGCCCCGTTCCTCGCGGCGGGCGGCTCGTCGATGGTCTCCTCGTGGATCACCATCGCGCTCCTGATCCGCGTCTCCGACGCCGCGCGTCGCCCGGCCTCGGCCCCGGCGCCGTGGAACTCGGGCATCCAGCCGGCCGTGAGAGTGGGTGAGTAGGGCGTGAATAACCAGATCCGCAAGATTTTCGTCATCGTCCTGCTGATGTTCGCCCTCCTCGGTGTGGGCGTCACGAACACGCAGTTCATCTCCGCGTCCTCGCTCAACGAAGACCCGCGCAACCAGCGGGTGATCCTGCACGCGGCCGAAACCGACCGCGGCCCCATCATCGTGGACAAGACCGCCATCGCCTCCTCCGAGCTCGAGGACGGCTCCAAGCGCTACGCCCGCTCCTACTCCGAGGGCCCCCTCTACGCCCCCGTCACCGGCTACTTCTCCTCCGTGGGCAACGCCTCGACGGGTATTGAGGCCGCCGAGGAGGACATCCTGGACGGCCAGTCCCAGACCCTCCTCGGGCAGCGCCTGCGTAACCTCCTGACGGGCCAGAACCGCCAGGGCGGAGGCGTCGAACTCACCCTCAACTCCCAGATGCAGAAGGCCGCGGCCGAGGCGCTGGGCAACCGCAAGGGCGCCGTCGTGGCTCTGGATGCGACCACCGGCGCGGTCCTGGCGATGTATTCCTCGCCGACCTACGACCCGAACCAGCTGGCCTCCTCGGACGCGACCGAGGTGTCCGAGGCCTTCTCAGCGCTGTCGGCCGACCCGAACAACCCGCTGACGAACCGCGCGATCTCCGAGCGCTACGCCCCAGGCTCGACGTTCAAGATCCTCACGACGATCGCTCTCATCGAGAACGGCCTCGCCGACCCGGATATGCGCATGCCCTCGCCCGTCTCCACAACCCTGCCGGGCACGACCACCGAGGTCTCCAACATCGAGTCTTCCACCTGCGGCGACGGCAATCCGACGCTCACCGAGGCCTTCGCACGCTCGTGTAACACGACCTTCGTACTGGCTTCCGAGCAGCTGACGAACCAGCAGCTCATCGACGTCACCAACCGCTTCGGATTCGGCCGCGAGTCGCAGATTCCCCTGGCCGTGGCCCCCTCCGTGTTCCCCTCCAACGCTGATGCCGCCCAGCTCGCCATGAGCTCCATCGGCCAGTACACGGTCCAGACCACGCCCCTGCAGATGGCGCAGGTCGCCCAGACGGTCGCCAACGGCGGCCAGATGATGACCCCCTACCTGATCAAGTCGATCGTGGACGCCGACAACCAGGTCGTGCGCACGACCGCCCCGACGGACGGCGGCCGACCGATCTCCGCGGAGACGGCCTCGAAACTGAGCGCCATGATGGAGGCGGTTGTCTCCCAGCCCTACGGCACCGGCACCACGATGGCGCTGCCGAACGTCTCGGTCGCGGCCAAGACGGGCACCGCCGAGACGGGCGAGGGCGATCGCGCGAACGCGTGGGCCATCGGCTTCGCCCCCGTCACCAACCCGCAGATCGCGTTCGCCGTCCTCGTCGAGGGCGACGACAACGATCCCGCGCCGCACGGCGGAGACGTGGCCGGACCGATCGCCCGGGCCCTCCTGGAAGCGGGGCTCGCGTGAGTGTCCAACGCATGACTTCCGGTGCCGGGCGGGTGCTCGGGGGGCGATACACGCTTCTCACCCCGATCGCCCAGGGCGGCATGGGTGAAGTGTGGAAGGCCCGCGACCGGGTCAGTGGCCACATCGTCGCCGCGAAGGTCCTGCGCCCCGAGCTGGCGGGCGAGGAGCTGTCGCTGTCGCGCCTGCGCCTCGAGGCCCGCAACTCCATGTCGATCTCCCACCCAAACATCGCGAACACACAGGATTCGGGCGAGGAAGACGGCATCGGCTGGATCATCATGGAGCTCGTCGACG
>ERZ772930.500-NODE-500-length-12335-cov-3.93901_pt1 | contig 12335 bp, 9 predicted proteins | sample MGYA00511685_ERZ772930 | MGnify/ENA primary metagenome ERZ772930 (study PRJEB29015, sample SAMEA2738053) | human oral metagenome | biome: human oral; feature: human-associated habitat; material: saliva | place: China | collected 2226 ... | reverse complement strand
ATGTTTGAAGTCATCAGCCAAGAAGATACACATATTATTAAATACGACCAAGATCATCTTTATGTACTTGATATGATTCAAAATACGTTAGATGTAAATGGTAAACATATTGATGTATCTTTCTCTAGGGAGAGGCTAGCAGAACTAGACTCCATCCTTAAGAAATATGATACACAGTTGATATCTATTGTGAAAACAGTTCAACAAGTTAATACTATGGACGAACTGACAAACATCATAAATAAAGAACTCAATTCACATCATGAGTCTGAAGGCTTTGTATTAGTCGATAGCAATGGCTTTATGACAAAATTTAAAGGTCCTTATTATAATACTTGGAAGCACCGACGAAATCGAATTCTAGAACCATATCAACAAAATGGTAAAATTCCTTATGAAAACTGTAAAAACGAAGATGATAGAAAATTTGCAGATTTCTTAAGTACACTAGAATATGATGTAGTTTGTAAATCTACTTTACTAAATATTAAAGAAATGATGGAGTGTAAAGGCTTACTATAATTAAATAAGAAATATACTTCTATAAAGTAAAAAACGACCAACTTATGATATACATAAGTTGGTCGTTCTTTATGATGTAACTAACTATTTTAAAGATACTACCAGTTAAAAATAAATATTTTTAACTGCTAGTATCTTCATATATAGCATATTATTTTTGTTATGTTGAAATTATATTATTGTCGTATATAGATAGTAATCTAGTATTCTAAACCTAAATATACAAAAAACATATGAGAAAATTATTTACTAAGTTTCTCCAAAAATGATGTGCCAATCCCCCATTGTTTTAGTTCAAAGTTTTCCAATATGGTTTCACCAATGTCGGCAAAGCTTTTTCTATCTCCAAGATTTACAGGCCCATTTATTCGAGGACTATATCCAAGAATAGGTACCAATTCACGAGTATGATCTGTTCCCTTCCAGGTTGGATCATTGCCATGGTCCGCGGTGATAAGCAATAAATCGTCATCATTGAGCATTGGTATTAGCCCACCAAGTTGGTAATCAAAGTCTTCAATAGCTCGTTTATAACCATCCACATTCCTGCGATGACCGTAAAGGCTATCAAATTCAACAAGGTTTACCATCATTAGACCGTAATCAAATGTAGAGCCTAATAGATATGGAACCATATTCATGCCATGAGCATTAGATTTGGTAGGATAGCTTTCATCCCAACCAACATGAGCATAAATATCTCCAATTTTACCGACTGCTACCGTTGGCACACCAGCATCTTGTAACTCTTGTTGTACCATCTTTTTCTCAGGCATGCGACTATAATCATGACGATTAGATGTGCGTACAAAACTACCAAGTTCACCAATAAATGGACGTGCTATGATACGACCTACATAGTAATCTCCAATGCAAACCTTATCACGGGTAATTTGGCATATACGATATAGCTCATCTAAAGGAATCACATCCTCATGTGCTGCAATTTGAAATACAGAGTCTGCCGAGGTATATACAATAGGTTTTCCCGTTTTAATATGCTCCGCACCAAGACGTTCAATAATTTCTGTACCAGATGCAACTTCATTACCTAAATAACCATAACCTGTTTCCTTTGTAAAAGTATCCATTAATTCTTTTGGAAAACCTTCGTAAAAGGTTGGGAATGGAACGGTAACAGGATGCCCCATCATTTCCCAATGACCACTAGTCGTATCTTTACCGGTACTGAGCTCTGCCATACGGCCAAAAGCGCCTTTGATACTTTCACCAGTATCAGAAATATCTGCAATACGGCCTAAACCTAAAGATTTTAAATTAGGACAATGGATTTGACCTGCTGTTGATTCAATATGCCCTAATGTATTAGAACCTTCATCACCAAACTTCGCAGCATCTGCAGCGTGACCGATGCCTACGGAGTCCATAACTAATAGGATAATTCGTTTAAACATATATCCTCCTATTACGTACTATTATTTTAGGTACGGCATTGCAAGCATAAGGGCTGCCAAAGATTTACTATCCTTAATTTGCTCCGCCTTGATAGCCTCTAATAATTCAGGTAAAGTAAAGTATTCAAGTTCCACATATTCGTCTGGATCCCAATTGGTTTCGCCCATAGTAAGATCTTTTGCTAAATATAAATGTAGCACTTCATTACAGAAACCTGGGCTTGTAGCAATTGTACCCAAAGGAATCCATTGGTTCGCACGATACCCTGTTTCCTCTGCTAACTCACGTTTCGCACAGTTAAGAGGCTCTTCATTAGGATCTAGTTTACCCGCTGGAATTTCAAGCAAAGGCTGTTGCAAAGCATAACGGAACTGACGCTCCATTACAATTTTATTATCTTCTGTAACAACCACAATAGCTGTAGCACCAGGATGATGAACAACCTCACGCCACGCTTCATTACCATTTACATCAGCTATATCATATGTGACTTTAATTAGTTTACCATCAAATTTCATTTCACTAGATTTTTGTATCTCTTTGCTAATTGCCATATATGCTTCCTCGTATATATAAAATGATTGTTATCTTATAAAACCTACTCTTAATTATAACACAAATTATGTACACAAAAATAAGGTCCTACTAGTCATAACTAAACTAATAAGAACCTTATGTGCTAGGATTATATTAATATTACGCTACCTTTACATAGTCTTGTAATACTGTATCTACAATACCACACTTTGCATCTAGCTCCGCTTTCAGTGCCGTTTCAGGATTGAGTTCTCTTGATACCACCATATCTACGATAGACTTAGAGAATCCGGATACGAGAATGACACCACTTGGATGCATTTGTAGAGGAATTGTATTATGAGCATAAACAGATACATTCCAGAAAATAAGCCGTGGCATAGTATACCCAAGAGCCTCAAATTTCTGGCGACACGATTCGATAACGGTTGTGTTATCTTTATGATTTGTAGCCTGATCAAACTGCATATCAGAAATGATAAGACACGCTGAAGGTAACTCGTCTTGACGCAGATGATTTTTAACAGCTGTGTCGAGAATTAAGTCAAAAGTTGCCTCTATATCCGTATTACTATAATCCTCAAAGCGGTGCAATCGTCTCAACTTATCTCGCAATGTTTGACACATCGAAATATCTACCATCTGAGGGCGATTGCTAAAGGTAATGAATCGATTTTTAAAGGATTCATTTTTGTTATGTTGTGCACAATACAATGCAATCGAATCTGCTACGCTAAGTGCTGTGACATAACTATTACCAGATAGAATTTGCCCCATAGATCCAGACCCATCTCGTATAACTAAGATATCATCATAATCCTTAGGAGATTCTTGAGCATTCCATAATTGCTCTAATGTTTTATCATGCGGTATTAAAACATTTCTCCAACAACTATTATTATCTATATAGGCTTGTACAATATCGTACAAAAACATAGAGTTGGCATTAATTTTAACAGAATCGTCTCCCTTTTGTAATGATGTAAGATAAGCCTTACAACGTTCTTCATCATGTTTTAAGAAGGCTTTACGATATTTAAGATTAGCTTTAGATGGCACATGATTATAATTAATATCATTCCATTGGTTGAGAGATGCCTTTCTATCCACTACCTCTAAATGTTCACGTAACTTAGACAAAGTTTTGCGGTATTCACGTGCACTTAGATGTAACAAGGATTGCAAAATAATGGCCTCAGAACGTTTTTGTTTAGAGGATGTATTATTGGACGGCATCCATTTAGCTAACAAGCTAATGGAATCGCCGAGCCCACATCCTATAACATCACGTTTAAACTGGTTGGCAATTAGCTCTCCTAGTCCATCATGTAAAATACCACTCGTTGTATCAAAGAAAATGCGTAGTACATCATCCCAACGGCCATAGTTCCATAACTTGGTACCGATGATGAATTGTAATGCCATCTCTGGATACAAATCACCGATTTTTGTAAGCATCATGCGGAATACATCACGCTCTCCAAGGCCTAGCTTAATATGACGTGCATACATAAGCCATTTCATAGTATAAAGAGGATCTTCCTCATAGGATGTAATGAATAAACGTAACGCATCCACTACATCCATAGTGCAATCTTCACCATAAAAATATCTACTATGGTCATCTTTACCATAGAAATTAATAGCAGCCTGGCGCAATGAAGGCACAGAGAAATTAAGATCCACTAATTTACTACCACTTGTACAATACGCAGTGGCACCATTTGCAGTATAAGATTTTTCATTTTTAGTTAAAGCGTCCATAAATGTATTCATAGTTCCTATCTCCTTGGCATATAAAAAAACCGCTCTAGATTATCACAACGTAAATTTTGAAAGCAAAATAAACAAGACAACCATTAGCGGTTACAATACAAAGTTCAAGACAATTACTAACCTCATTAAGGCTAAGGCTAACTAGACACGATACTCTAGACCAAAAGGTCTCCAAAATCACTTTTTCTGGTTATTTAATCAATGGATTGCTGCAAGTGTCTAACCTTATGAATCGTTTATGAACGATAACTATTAAATTATACTAGATTCTATACTCATCTCTATTAAGCTATATATATTATAAGATTGCTGTTAGAACCTAAGTCTTTCTGTTCTACATGTTGGTGATTTCTTTCACCTTATGATGCAATTATAATACACGCATCCGTGTGTGTCAACATTTTTTTTAATATTTTGCTTTTTTTTGAAAGTTAGAACTAGCAACACATGTTTTACTGCATTGCTAGTCCACTATAATTACTACTAATACTCTTAATACTCTGCCTCAACGCGCCAAATATGATTTCTAAGCAATCTGAAAATAGTCCCAGTAATAATTCCATCTGGCTCTATTCCCTTTATCAATACACCACTAATACTAGCCTGTGTAGATACCTCTTACCCAGTTTTACACCAAACAGCAAAATGCTCACAATTATGAAATAATAAATTACATTTCCTTTCATCAATTTTTTTCTCTAGCACGTTTAACTGTTTCTTTAGCACTAAAAAATTTTTTCTCCAGACCTTTATCCTGAAATAAGGATGTCAATGTATCTTCCTCAGCAATATACAACGTATCCCCTTTTCTAAATTCATCAATACTCATAACTGTTACTATCCCATCAATAGCACTTTTATCTTTATCCTAGTGTATTATCTTCTTATTACCAACATATACACCAAAGTGTAGATAAAGATCTGCACCCTAAATAGTACTGCGTTGACTATAAACTATATCACCTAATTTTAACTTGCGTGAAGCCATTACTACTCTCCTATACAACACATCATTTATGATTATTTATATACGTAATAATATCATCTAAGGAAATATTTTGATTCTTGCCTCGTAATAATCGCCATACCTTTCTAACTAATTTATAGAATAGATATAAACCTGCCAATGGCAAAAATACACCAAATGGATTTTGTTCAAATGGATTCCGTGGATGAGGAAATGGTCCAGGCATAGGTCCTATGATATTAGGCCATCTATGCTCTTGATACACCCCATCAGGATGAACACCGGTCTTATTTCTATTAGAAGAAATATACTCTACTACATCCTCGTATAATTTAGGATCTTCTTTTTGAACTTTTTCAATAGCTTCTTTAATAACATCTGTTTTCATACAATACACCTCATATAAAATAATGTAAAGATAAAATAATTACATAACAATTACATGTATAGTGTAATATATTATATGTGTAAAAAACTGTATATAAGAATATATAATTATGAATTTACTTACAGAAGAATAATTTTCTTATAATTTATCTATCAATAACTTTGCATCTTTATAACCGGCATCAAATGATTTTTTCATCCAATTTTTTGCCAATTCTATATCCATATCACTCTCTTTACGAATCAAATAAATTATCCCTATATAATATAAAATCTTTGCAGCCATCGATTTATCATCACATGATTCATATAATTTTTTTAATAATTCAATTGCGTTACCACTATCACGTTTAGTTCCTTCTCCATTACAGTACATTAAAGCTAGTTTATATGTGGCACATAAATTCCCATTATCACTAGCTAATCTATACCAATACAATGATTTTTGATAATCACAATTTTCACCTTTTCCCTCATAATACATCAGACCTATATAATATTGTGCCCTTGCATAATTATATCGAGCTGACATTTTAAAATATAACATTGCCAACTCATAGTTTTTCTCTACCTTATCCCCCGAATAATATTTATATCCTAATTCAAATATCGCTTTATAATCAGAAATATTTATAATCTCTTCATATAATTTAAGAGCAACACCAATATCCTTATTATTTGATTTTTCCCATAATATATCTGCAAGTTTATACTTTGATTTATTTATTAATTGAGAATCACCTGATTGATTAATACAAATCCTATAATTTTCTTCTGCTAATTCTTTATTTATACTAATTCCATTACCATAATCATATGCTAAACCAAGTAAATAAGCACATTTATAATTACCGTTATCAATACCTTCTTCACATAGTTTAATAGCAGTATTAGGATTGTAATAACTACTTTGATCATCAAATAATAGTTCTGCTAAATCATATATGGATTTTAAATTTCCATCTTCATAGCTTTCAAATAAATATTCATATGCTTTTGATACTTCATTATCTTTTATATGATTTATACCTTTTAAATATAATTCATTAGCATACTCTTCTATTTTTACCTTGGTATATGATTGATAGTAGTCTAAGTCACTACCAATCCTAATATTATTTTCCGAAGATAAATAATCGAGATTTGATACTAATTCTATTAAAAAGTCATACATTTCAATTGAACGATCAACATTGATATAATATCTATTAAAAATATAATCCTGAATATATGTTCTTAAAATTTTAAGATCATTAAATTTAGACTTTGAAAATTCTTTGCAGGTGTTAAGTAGGAAATATTCATCATCATAAAATTTATTTAATTTATTTAATACTAACGGAGTTACTAAAAAGGACTCATGCTCAATATCATTAAAGGAAATACAATCAAAATATTTAGACCTTAAGTTTGAGTCGTTGTAAATAGTTAATATATTATCTAAAAAATTAGTTTTATCATTTGGATTTATATCTAACTTTCTTAAAGCTCCCTTTAATAAAAGCAAATCATCATCATTCCACTTTCCATCAGTTTTATTAAAAAAATCACGTGCAAGACAAACTAGTTTTGATAGATTATCTAATTGAATATAACTACAGCCATTAAATTCACGATCTGGTAATGTCAAAAACCATTTAAGAAATTTATCATTTGCTTCTAAATTATTTAAGCGTTTATTCGTTAATTCTATATAAGATTCTATTATACTGTATAAGTTATTAATATCTCCTGAAAGATTTTCTCTCATTAGATTTATCTTTCTATTGATAGAATATATTAAGTCTAAAGAAACTAAATGCTCTTCCATCAATTTTTTTAGAGTTAATTCTGCTAAGTAATTAGATTGAAGTAAGTTATTTGAAATTTTATCTCTTAATTTATTATTGGACCCTGTAATTACACCTAAAAAACTCTGCATGAAATTTTTAGATTTTAATTCTCTTTGTGCCTCTTCAGCACTAGCTAATAATTCAATACTATCAAAAACTAATTTGTTGATAACAAATTTATCATCTTTAAAAATTTTAATTGCATTTTCTATTGACTTATTAATTAAAAACTTATCATCATCTATCGTTTCAATTATATTTACTGATTTATTTTTCATTTTTAAGACTCCTAGTTTCTGATAAAATTTGTTGAATTCTTTCTTTTTTTTCATTTATACTTGACTCTAATTCAAGCATTCTAATCTTATGTCTAGATTCCTCATACACTATATTATTTAATATTATTTCTTTTTTAGAACCAATTATATTAAATTGATTTGTTACATAAAAAGCTTTTTGAGCTGAATAAGCCGAAGTACGTCGATTTAATATTTTACTAGCAATATCTTGTGGATTAATTTTGGAACTTTTAGAAATATAAAACGAATTATTTTCAAGATTATCTAGGACTCTACTTATACTTTTTGCCAAAATAAATTGACTAGGAATACGTACTATTGTCCGCCATACAATAATTGATTGAATACACTTTTCAATCAATTCATCAGCAAATATTATCCTATCTTTAGAAGCATACATTTCTAATAATTTACTATATATCAAACACCCTCTAAGAACTTCAACTACAAGATCCAATTCACTTTTACTCAACAAATAATCGTTAGCTAAGATAGTTAATCTACTATTAACAATTTCAATAAGTTTAACAGCATCATCCTCTATAAATTGATTCAATAATCTTCTCATAGCTTCAGAACTTAAACCAGTACCGATAATACCACCAATAATAATTCCTACAGGGCCTAATGGGACTAGCAATGCACCTACTACACTTCCCCCTATCAGTCCACTAACTAATGTTGTAACTTCTTTAAAAAGCTGTTTTCCTGATATTTTTCCTTGTGCATAATGCCAAATATCATTGCTACTTAATACCAATACGGTAATTACTTGAGTTATAAAGTTACCTCTCAATAGTTTAGCTAAGTTTTTACTCGCTGCAGCACCATAGATAGGAGCACCATCTCTTATCGCAGCAAGTAATTGTTTTCTAACAGTACTAGGCAGTAACTTAACCAGCTCATTAGAAGGTTTGATTAATAAATTACTAACTCCGGTTTTTGTAACTTGAGATGTTACAACAGAGGTCACAAAAGTAATGCCACCTGCTTGTATCCCAGAATACATAGCCAAATCTATTGCAGTATCTAAATCTTCACCGTTCCATAAAGCTTTAGCTAAAATAATAGTTGATGAAATACCGGCTGCACTAAGACCAATAACAGCACCGTGAGCAGCATCAAATATAAGCGATTCTACTGTTCCAGCCTTTGCAATATTGATTGCCTGTTTTAATGTAATATTCCCTTTCCTAATAATTTTTGATGCATCCTTAGGATTTTTACATCCAGGTACTTGTCCATTTCTAATTTTTTCTTCCATTATACGAATAGCTTCTTCATATTGATCAGATGGAACTTCTAATTGCATTGGATTGCCATTACTATCTAAATAACGATATTTACCATCCTTAAAGCCTGAATTTACGGAAGCTTTAGCATTTTGGCAATATTTTGTTTGTATTAATTGACCATCAACAATCCGATCTGGACCATTCTTAGCATTATCATCTCCAAGTATTTCAGCATTTCTTCCATTTATAGTGTCATATAAATTATTTCCTTGTTCCGCAGCATACCCATGACCTTGTCTGCCATTAAATCTGAGTAACTTATCATTATGAACTATTATTTCATTTTGACTATAATATAAGTCTTCTTTCTTTTTCTTATCCTTCATGATATCCCCTTACATTTTATCTTTACAGAAAAAATATACATTATTATATTAATTATACCACTTCTTCATTTGATATTCATTTTTAACATTTGTTTCTTTTTAACATATTTAAATATGATTTGTAAGAACATTATATTAATAAAAGTACGTAATTTTTTACACATACAAAAAAGCCGCCCAACGTAAGTTGAGCGGCTTTCACCATTCTATTCAGAATTGTATGTAGTTTACATTGTGCCAGTGCTACCGATACCACCTGTACGGACGCCTGTTGCATCGTCATCGTTAGTGAGTAGGTATTTAGAGAAAATCCCTTGCGCAACGCGTTCGCCTTTTTCAAGGGAAATAGGTTCTTTACCATAATTGAGTAAAGCGATCATGATATGACCTTCGTTGTCCTCATTATTATAGTAATCACTGTCGATGATACCTGTGCTATTCACAAGTGCTAGGTGACGTTTAATAGCCATGCTAGAGCGAATATGGATGGCAAGGTATTCATCGTATGCCATGAAAGCTTTAATGCCTGTTGGCACTAATACTACTTGGCCTGGTTCTAATGTAACAGCTTCAGCGCATTCAATATCATAGCCTGCGCTTTCTGTTGTTTTACGTGTTGGTAAATTGATATCTTGTTCTTCAAAAGCAGAAACTACTTCAAAGCCACGAATATCCATGTAACACCTCTTATTTTAAACAATCTTTACGGGACAAGTTAATACGGCCTTGTTTATCGATTTCGATAACTTTTACCATGATCTCATCACCTACATTTACTACGTCTTCTACATTTTCAACGCGTTCTTTTGCAAGTTTAGAAATATGTACAAGACCTTCTTTACCTGGTAATACCTCTACGAAAGCACCAAATGCCATCAAACGAGTTACTTTACCAAGGTATACTTCACCTACTTCAACTTCTTTAGTAAGGTTTTCAATAATTTGTTGCGCTTTTGCAGCACCTTCTTGTTCTACAGAAGCAATGAATACTGTACCATCATCTTCGATGTCGATTTTAGCACCAGTTTCTTCTATGATACCACGAATCACTTTACCGCCAGAACCGATTACGTCACGAATCTTATCTGGATCGATTTTCATTGTAATGATGCGTGGAGCATATTCAGACATTTGTTGACGTGGTTCAGCAATTGTATCAAGCATAATGCCCATGATGTGCATACGGCCTTTGTGAGCTTGTTCTAATGCTTCTTGAAGGATTTCACGGGATAAACCGGAGATTTTAATATCCATTTGAATTGCTGTTACACCTTTTGCAGTACCAGCAACTTTGAAGTCCATATCGCCAAGAGCATCTTCCATGCCTTGAATATCTGTTAAGATTGTGTAGTGTTCACCTTGCGTTACAAGACCCATAGCGATACCTGCTACAGGAGCTTTAATAGGTACGCCAGCGTCCATCAAGGACAATGTGGAACCACATACGGAAGCCATGGAGCTAGAACCATTGGATTCTAATACTTCAGATACTAAACGCAATGCATATGGGAAGTCTTCTTCGCTAGGAATTACAGGAACCAAAGCGCGTTCAGCCAAAGCACCATGACCAATTTCACGACGACCAGGACCGCGGGAAGAACGAGTTTCGCCTACGGAGAAGGATGGGAAATTATAGTGGTGAATATAGCGTTTTTCTGTTTCAATACCAATGCCATCAATTGTTTGTGTTTCGGACAATGGAGCTACAGTAGCTACGTTCAATACTTGAGTTTGACCACGTGTAAATAAACCAGACCCATGTGTACGAGGCAATACACCTGTACGGCAAGAGATTGGACGAACTTCATCAAGTTTACGACCATCTGGGCGAATTTTTTCAACAGTAATCATATGACGAACGATTTCTTTAATCATAGCGTCAAATGCTTTATTTACGTCACCCATATTGTCAGGGTAGATTTCTTCAAAGTGTGCTAATACATCTGCACGTACTTCACTTTCTTGAGCATCACGTTGTTGTTTATCTGCACAACGAACTGCTGCATCAAGTTTATCATGACCATAAGCGCGAACTGCATCAGCGATTTCAGCAGGAACGTCTTTACTTTCAAATACGCGTTTTTCCTTGCCTACTTTTGCAGTCATATCTTCTTGGAAAGCTACGATTTTTTTGATTTCTTCGTGAGCTGTCATAATAACTTCAAGAATGATATCTTCTGGAACTTCTTCAGCGCCACCTTCAACCATGAGGATAGCATCTTTAGTACCAGCTACTACAATGTTAAGGTCTGTTTCTTCTAATTGAGCTTTAGTTGGGTTTACAACGAACTCACCATTGATACGACCCATGCGAACGCCTGCAATAGGACCATTCCAAGGCACATCAGAAATAGATAATGCTGCAGAAGCACCAATCATGCCACATACTGCTGGATCGCAGTCTTGATCTACGGACATAACTGTTGCTACTACGTGTACTTCATTACGTACACCTTTATCAAATAATGGACGAATAGGACGGTCGATCAAACGGCTATTCAAAATCGCAGATTCAGGTGGACGTGCTTCACGTTTAATGAAGCCACCTGGTAAACGACCAACAGCGTACATTTTTTCTTCATAGTCTACTGTAAGTGGGAAGAAGTCGATATCCTTCGCCTCTTTAGAACCTGTAGCGGTAACGAGTACACGAGTATCGCCATAGCCAACCATTACGGCACCGCCAGCTTGTTTTGCAAGTTCCCCAGTCTCGATCGTAAGCGTACGACCAGCTAGGTCCATTTGGAATTGTTCCATTCCTATTCCTCCTAAAAATCTTCTTATATGTATACCTTCTTATTATATATCATCAGTAAAAAATAAGCTATTTTTTCACTTCATTTATAGCAACTAGCACAATAAAAAGGACAGAGTTGCCGCTCTGTCCTTTTTTCCAGTTTCCACAATAGATTATCGGCATTCGTTTCCCTTTGCCTAATGTTATTATAACACAAGGAAATAAAATCAGAACCACCCGT
>ERZ772930.497-NODE-497-length-12424-cov-2.91252_pt1 | contig 12424 bp, 12 predicted proteins | sample MGYA00511685_ERZ772930 | MGnify/ENA primary metagenome ERZ772930 (study PRJEB29015, sample SAMEA2738053) | human oral metagenome | biome: human oral; feature: human-associated habitat; material: saliva | place: China | collected 2226 ... | reverse complement strand
AGATTTTTCTAAACATTCAGAACAAATGATTTTAGAACTTTCTGTAGGACTATAAGAGCTAAGTTCTGGTTTTCAACAGATACTGCAGTTTATTAAAAAGAAATTTCTTGATTTTCTACGCATAACTCTCTGTTCATGGCGGACATCTGGGTGTTTTTTTGGTAGTGGAAGCTGGTGTTTGCGATAGAAATCTAGTTCTGGTTTGACAATTCTAAAGGGTCTTCAAGAGTCCTTACAGAGTAGGATTTGATCAAGGATGCTGTCATCTTGTGGTGGAATACTAAGAACATCTTCCGCTTTTAAGAAGCTTGCTCAAGCAGGAAGTTTGGGATCATAATGAGATTCTTGCCAAGCATAGCCTTTACTTAGGGCTTCTTGCTTTTCAAGTGGAAAGAATTCTTGAGCGAGGCTTTCATTGTAGCTAAAAGGAGAGTAGAAAGGAGAAAAAAACTCACCTCGTTCTCCTGTTTTTTGCATCTGCAGAATAATTTGAGCCAGGAGATTTTCATATTCTTCTTTGGAATATTGTACATTAAGGATACAATAGTGTTTGTTTTTTAAACCAACACAACCAAAAAGATGTGTACAATTTTGACATGAATGGGAATAATAAACCTCTGAACAGGAGATTACATTAATACAAAACAGATTTTTATTTCCATTAACCGTAATGCCCTCATAGCACCGTGAACTTGCATTTCCGCTATCAGTCAGATCATACCCATCATGTATAGCAGTACTTAGGCTGATATATTTTGAATTTCTGACTCCTTCATCTCCTCCGTGAGTATCAAAGATGAAAGCTGAATGTTGAGCATGACTTACATTATGTCCAAAACTTCCTTCGCATTGCATGATTTTGTTTGCCACGAGAGGAAAATTAGCTTTGAATTGATTAAATTCAGTTTGGAGTTTCCCTAAATCACGATTGGGATTTAAAAATTTTTCTTTCCAATAAGCAAAATACTCATCTTTGGAAACTTGTTTATTGAAGATACAATAATTTTGATTTTTTAGGTTTACACAGCAAAAACAGTGATGACATCCTTCACAATTATACAAAAATACACTTTCACTACAGTTAAGAACTTCTTGACTATAAGAAACCTTATAACATCAGTTTGCATCAATGATTGCATAGCATTCTTGGTTGTTTATTGAGAAAAAGTAATCAACACAGGAGGAAGAGTTATTGGTATACATCCCATAATAACAGTTTTCTGAATTACAACCTACAATAAGATAGCAATTTTTATTGTAAGCTCCCATAGCACAGTATTCAGCATTTTCCGATCCAATATTTGTTAAGCTTGCAAGTGGAACTTGATGTAAAAGTTCATCAAACAGCTCCAAGAAGCTCCTTTCTTCATTCCACTTTTCCCCATATATCAAAGGATTCCATCCCTCTCCATGTCGAATATTCTGCTCATAGACTGTATAAGTTTTCTCTGGACTATAAATAGAAATAATAGCTTTCCCACTAGCATCACAAGTTCTACGATACAGTTTTCTGAGATTAACAAAGCTCATTCTCCTCCTTTCTCTTTCTTCAGGGCAGAGTTTAGGCGTCGGAATTGGATATTTTACTCAGTTAATCACTGGAGAAATCTTATCATAAAATTCCAAATCTGACTGATAGATTGGAAATTGAGCTCCAGAAACTTCGCAAGTTTTCCATTCCAGGATTGGATCGTTCATCTGCTTTGAGATGTAGTCATAGACTTCTTTTGAGGTGTAGTGCATGGGTTTTCTGGGTTAAGAATAAATGTGAAAAGGGTAGAACAAAATAACATTAGTTAATATATGCTTTCCCTTGACAATGTCAACAAGATGATTATTATAAACTGTGCTTAAAAAATCACAACAAAGTCGGCTTTTATATTCCCTGCTTTCTCTATGGATTTTCATCGTTTTTTTACTCAGCTGGGCTTTACTGAGAAGGAGGCCGAGATTTTCCTTGCACTCTACAAACTAGGGACAAAACCTGCCTCAAGTATTGCGAGTTATTTACACATGGAAAGGACTTCAGTCTACAAAAGTTTACTAAAACTGACTCAAGAAGGGGTTGTCCTGGAAACCAAAGTGAGAGGAGTAACGCATTTTTTTGTGCCAGAGATCCGTTTACTCAAAAAATATATGCTTGCCAAAAAGGAGGAACTTCAGCATTTGGAAGATAATTTTGGGCTGATTGAAGCCGAGCTTGCTCAATATGATGCGAGTAAATATAGCTATATCCCCAAGATTAGCCTTTTTGATGGAGAGGATGGGATCAAAAATCTCTTCAATGATATCTATGATACCACGATCAAGCATCAGTATTTAGTGATTAAATTTTTTGCGACCAATACCTTTGATGCTCAGGTTTCTGTCGGTAAAAAGCTCAAAGATTACTACGAAAATATCTTTGCCAAGCTCCAAAAGCAGAAAGTTCTCGTGGAAGCCTATCTTGGGAATGGGGTAATGATTATGGAGCAGATTTCCAAAACGACCAATATCCAAAATCTGAGCGAGCTTCCAGCAGGAAATTCTACGATGAATATTTTTGTGGTTGGGGAGGTCGTGTATTTGGTTATTTTTAAGGAGCTTCCCTTTGGGATCAAGATTGATAGTAGAGATTTCTCCAGTGTAATGCACTTTCTCTTTGAAAAGCTTCAATCAAACTAAAAAATCTGATTTCCCTCCTCGTTTGCTCTACTTTTTCAGGCTGTTGTTTTTTAGTTGAAATCAAATAATAAAACCTTAGACTGAATCAGAATTTTATTCTTTTTGAAATGAAACGAATGACCCTTATTCCTACCGTCCTTGAAAAAACCAAAAATGGAGAAAGAGCTTACGATATTTACTCAAGACTCCTTGAAGATAGAATTATTTTCGTGGGAGAGCAAGTACATAGTGCGATGGTCAATACGGTCGTAGCGCAGATGCTCTATCTGGAAAAGAAAGATCCTGAGAAAGATATCATTATGTATATCAATACGCCTGGTGGAGAAGTCTATTCAGGACTGGCAATTTACGATACGATGCAGATTCTCAAGTGTGATGTGCAGACCATTTGTACGGGACTTGCGGCTTCTATGGGATCGCTTTTACTTGCTGGAGGAACGAAAGGGAAAAGGTTTGCTCTGCCACATTCTAGGATTATGATTCATCAACCGTTAATTTCTGGAGGAGGGATTTCTGGACAGGCGACCGATATTCAGATTGAAGCTGAAGAGATGCTCAAAGTAAAAAAAATGCTGACTGAAATCATCGCAAAGCATTCAGGGAAAGGCTATGATGAAGCCCTTGCTGATATGGAGAGAAATAAATGGATGAGTCCAGAAGATGCTTTGAATTACGGTTTGATTGATAAGATTATTGGAGCATAATTAAAAAATCCTTTTTTCTAACAAGAGCCTCTTTTTTTATTAAACAAGCGTCCCAAGTTGAAGGAGAAATCCAAAAAACAAAAATCAGATTCAAAAAATATAGGTCAGTATCCCTAAATTACGAACGAGCTTATTCCCAAAGGAAAACGTAATAAAATAAGGGGCGATCATAAAGATCAACAAAGAGAAAGATGCCCACTTCCCCAAAAGCATATTGATAACAAAATGTTCATTTGTATTTGAGGTTTCTAGTCCTTGAAACATTGCATCAAAGATAAAACGAACAAAACTCCAACTTAGGAGTTGAAGCACGGCTCAAAGGATAAGATAACGAGACTTGGAAAGAGAGCCTTTTCGCTTTTCATAGCTAAGAAGAAATGAGTTTTTTAACTCAGATAAAGTCAGATTCTTTCTCCTTGAAGTAAGAGAATGTTTTTTGATCAATAGATAGACACTATATCAAACAAAAAGTAAAAGAATACTACATGCCACGAGGAAAAAAACTCTCCAAAACAAAGACTCTAATGCTCTCCCGAAGAGACTAAGTGTCTGAGGATTCTCAAGTGCGTTGAAGAAATAATGTCGAATCATGAGATAAGAAATAGTAACTAAAACTTCTACCTTCATTATACCCCCCCATAGTATTTTGTCAAATTTTTACCCTCTTTTTCTTCCTATTTATGCCTAGACTTGCCTTGATTGGAGCCTCTGAGAATCCGGAATCCCTTGCGTTTAGGCTCTTTACGCGTCTAAAAGAAGGAGGTTTTGAAGTCATTCCTATCAATCCAAACTACCAAACGATTGCTGGAATTCCGTGCTTTGCTTCTCTTTCTGAGCTGAGAACTCCTCCCGAAGTCGTAATTTTTATGGTCAATCCGAAGATCACTTTGCAGATACTCCCTCAGGTTGTGGAATTACAAATCAAAAAAGTCTGGTTTCAGCCTTGAACTTTTGATGATGAAGTACTTGCTCACTGCAAAGAAAAAGGACTCAAATCTGAATATGAAAAATGTCTTTTAATCGCCCCACTTGAAACACTAGAAAGCTTCATCGCATGAGCATAAACTCTAGAAAAGAAATTTTCAACATAAGAACTTTATGAAAATCTAATAAGAATAAGTATTTACGACTTTTAAAAGGACTCGAACCTATGCCCCTCTACTTGTAAGAACATAAATTTTGGATTAAAAAAAATCCCAGCTTTAAGCTGAAATCCTTAATGGAGCGGGTGACGGGACTCGAACCCGCAACAGTCTGCTTGGAAGGCAGGAACTCTAGCCAATTGAGTTACACCCGCAAATCACATTTGCAATGTACAATATACTTTTCTTCCTCCTAATTTCAAGTCTTTTTCTATGGGCCTAGCTGGACTTGAACCAGCGACCAAAAGATTATGAGTCTTCTGCTCTAACCAACTGAGCTATAGGCCCTCATCTAAAGCCCAAAAAAGAAATGAATTCAGATTTTTTTAATGGTGGGTGATATAGGACTCGAACCTATGACCCCCTGCTTGTAAGGCAGATGCTCTAGCCAACTGAGCTAATCACCCATTATTTATACCTACAAAGTGGTTAGAATTTCAAAAAGAAATTCAAATGGCGGTCTTACGGGGAATCGAACCCCGATTAGAAGATTGAAAGTCTCCTGTCCTAGCCGTTAGACGATAAGACCATACAAGTTAGAGTGGCGGGATGGAAGGGACTCGAACCCTCGACCTCCTGCGTGACAGGCAGGCGTTCTAGCCGGCTGAACTACCACCCCAGCTCCGAATATCATCTAACTAATGGAGCCAGCTGTCGGAATTGAACCGACAACCTACCGCTTACAAGGCGGTTGCTCTACCAATTGAGCTAAGCTGGCATTTAAAGTCCCTAATGGACTATTTCTTAAGAGTATCAAAAGCCTTTGAAACTCTTGCCTTTTTTCTAGCAGCATTTCTCTTCTTAATAATTCCCACCTTAGCTGCCTTATCAATAGCTTTATACACTTTACTCAAATCCTCAATTGTCAAAGCTTCTTTAGCTTCTACTCCTTTGAGGAATTTTTTCATCGCCATTTTCATCCTTAATTTGAAATCATAGTTTCTCTTTGCGAGAACTTGAGATCTATTCATAGCTTTAACTGCGGACTTCTTGATTGGCATTGAAAAAGAGATAATGAATAAAGTATAAACTCTCCGAGGGTGGGGATCGAACCCACGACCAAATGGTTAACAGCCATCTGCTCTACCGCTGAGCTACCTCGGATTGAGATTTACGAGAGCTACTATACAAAATTCAGACCCATTTTCAAGAGATTTTTCACTTTTTATGGAAGATATTTTAATTACAAGACAATAATATCAATCCAAAAGCTATAAAATCTGATTTTTTATTCTTGTTAATCAAACCAACTACCGGGAACAGGACTTGAACCTGCACACCGTAAGGCACTTGGTTCTAAGCCAAGCGTGTCTACCAGTTCCACCATCCCGGCAGAAGTTGATTTAATACTCGGGAGATAGGACTCGAACCTATAACCCCCAGATTCAGAGTCTGATGCTCTACCAATTAAGCTACTCCCGATTATTTGGTTGCGGAGGATGGAATTGAACCACCTATCTTCGGGTTATGAGCCCGACGAGATACCGTTTCTCTACTCCGCATTATTTATAAGACCTGGGGAACCAGGATTCGAACCTGGACAAACGGAGTCAAAGTCCGGTGTCCTACCATTAGACGATTCCCCAATCATCTCCAAATTCGCGCTTGAACTTATACTGTTTTACAAATAAAATGCAAGAGAAAATAAAAACGAAAAAATCACTTGTATTTTTTAAGCGAAATCATAGAAGGAAGCTGATTTTATTTCTTTTTTAAAGAGTATGAATTTAGAAAAAACACTTGTTATTTTTAAGCCTGATGCAGTTTCTCGTGGAATTGTTGGACAGGTTCTAACTCGTTTTGAGCAGATAGGACTTAAGATTGTAGGAATGAAAATGTTACAACCTGATAGAGATTTCTTCTATCATCACTATGAAACAATTGGAACGATGATTACCCGCCGTGGAGAAAAAGCTTTTAATCTCAACCTTGAAGCAATGCAAAGAAGTCCCGTAATTGCTATGGTACTTGAGGGTGTAGAGGCAGTAAGCTTAGTGAGAAAAATGGCTGGAGCCACCGAATCTAAGTCTGCTGCACCAGGAACAATTAGAGGAGATTTTTCCCATATGTCATTTGTGTATGCCGATGAAAAAGGAATAGGAGTTCCTAATGTAATCCACGCTTCTGGTGATCCTCAGGAAGCGGAACTTGAGATCAAGCATTGGTTCAAGGAAGAAGAAATTTTCAACTACAAAAGAGCTGATCAGAATTTTGTGAGTTAATATTTTCAGTCCCGCTCTTTAATGTTATTACTCTTATATATGATAAAGATCCCCCTTCCTAATAATCGCCTTATTCTCAATTGACATAGAATCTTTAATAAAGAACAATTATTTTTTTATTTGAATAAAAAATTCAAGACTGAAGTCAGCAAGGAGCAAGAAGTTCAGGAATTATTGAGTACGTATAAAGAATTGAAGATCGCAATTTGGCATGGAGATACTTTTTTACAGGAAGAGAACTCGGAAACTCAAGATATGATCCTTAAGGTACTAAGAAATTGTGGTGAAGTGAAAATCACAGGACATCATCTAAAGAACTAATTGATTGATAATGCCTGAGAAGGTCTCTGGATCTAAAGGGAAAAACAAGCCTTTTTGAATACGAGCCATTTTAAAATTAGGAGAGGAAATCTGAATTCCAGTTCAGGTTTTGCTTATTTCTAGTTCAACAAGAAGAGGAAGATAGGTAGGGACTGTCTTCCTTTTTAATTCGTAATCATAAATATAATCAAATTGTTTCTTGGTAGCCTTCTTTCATCGATCCTGATCAAAAATAAAGTTCCCAAAAGAATAGAAAATAGGCTTTCCATTATAGATTTCATAGGATCAAGGGACGTGTGAATGCCCTCCGAGAAGAATATCCGCCCCAGCATCTATCAATTGATGGGCAAGTTCCCTCTGTGATGCATTAGGTTTAATGCGATATTCTGCGCCTCGATGCAAACCTAGGATTTTCACATCACAGGCTTCTTGCTTCATCGTTTCTAAAATTCCTGTCATGAGAGCAATATTCAAAGGATTTCGAGCTAGTGGTGCTCCTCCATATTTTCCATGTCTTCCATCATAGGAAAAAGCCTGAAAGCAGAATTGGATTCAGTTTTTTTGAGTTTTATAGATTTTTTCTGCTTCTCAAGTAGTATTTCCTGCTCAAAAATGGCCGATTTCATGTGCCGAAAGCCATTGACGAGTAAGCGAAACCCCAGCCGCTCCAGCATTATTAGTATGATTATTAGCAAGCGAAAGGACCAATTCATTATTCGCCTGAAGATCAAGTAAGGTCTGAATATTCCCTGTATTAGAACGGAATAGGAATCCTGCTTTAGGCTGATCATTATCTTTAGCAGAAAACATACTCTCTAAATTAAAATAGAGCAAACAAGTTCCACTACTATAACACGGGAATTGTGAAAGTGGATTGTAGTTTTCTCAAGAAAACATGCGACCATAGCCCTCATTTTTTGCCCATCGCCCAATTCATCTTGAAAGCATGATATCTCCTCACACGACCAATTCAACCTTTTCTGGAGAAGTATAATCTGAAGATAAAACGTTCATCGCATCATCAAAAAGCTGTTTAGCAGGAAATGATTTCACAAAAAAAAGAAAAAATCAGCATAAAAACAAAAGGGCAGTAATTGACAATCGTATTTTCTTTCTCATCTTCATAGAATACTTTAAAACAGTTAGATTTTAACAAACCCACTAGGAAAATCAACGAATTTCCCAAAATTTGCATCTTTTAAAAAAATTGATATACTTGGCATACTCTCTTATTTATCATTATTGTAAAATTAACTATGAGCATAAAACAAACTCTTCTAATAGGAGTTACTGGAGCTTTAATCAATGCCGATTCACCCAAAACACCATTTCCTAACCAAACAAAGAAAGGACTTATAGAGACGCTTAATCCTAAACAAGAAAAACAATCAGATCCTCTTGTATGTACCACAACATTCAAAAACAATCCTAGCTGCAATCAAGTAGAAAAACTTTCAGATCAAGCAATTCAAAAAGTTACTATACAAGATTTAGAAGAAACACCTTTTCGATGAAAAAAAAGGATAATTAACCCGAATTATTGAAATCTTCTGGGCTACTCTCAGGCAAAAGCGATTATGGAAGACTACAATGATCTATCTTCTGTCGACCCTAATCAAAAACTTCTCTGAAATGAAGAAATTACTTTTCCTTTGATTTATCCAGACTTAGAAGCTTTTTTTCCAAAAAGACTTGAAACCTTGTTATTATATCCGAGTTTTGAAAAATACAGCAATCAGATAATGAAGCACACGATAATTGTGAGTTGCTGTGAGAATGGCAAGACCGCACTTACTTACTATGAAAACTGAAAACTCAAACTAGCAACCTATGTTTCTGCATGAACCAAAAATCATAAAACCATAAAAGGTAAATACCCACTTAGTCATAGTTCAATCTATCGCAGATCCCAAAAATACAATAGAGCTCCTATGCCGTATTCTCTTAATATTAATTGAGGATATTTTCTTCATCAATGACGAAGTAATGGAAATCCACAATCTCATGGCTGTATAAGAGTTCCTGGATTATATATTAAATGGCTCTATGAACACTTACCAAGAAGCCAAGGAGAAACTATTATCATTTTAGAAGGACTTTATACTCCAACGCTTAAGAAAATAGGAAATAAAAAATCTTCTAACTAATAGCGGATTTTTCTACTTCACTACTAATTTTTTTCCTTTGCCTTTCAATTATATAAAGAAAAAAATCAGATTTTAATTTTATGTATCATCAAAACAACGAGGGAAAAGAAAATAAAACATTTGTCCTTGTAAAATACTAAGGCATCTTTAAAAGGGAATTATCTCTTTAGATAAGATATTTTCTTATGAGCAAAATAAACACAAGCCCCTATCTTTCTGTCGTTATTCCTTCGAGGGCAAATAATTTACAGCTTTTAGGGAAGATTCTGACCTGTCTTGCACTTCAGACTTTTCAAGATTTTGAGATTCTTATCGTTTGTGATAGGGAGTTTACAGAGCCTGAACGAAAAAATTTTCAAACAGCATGCAAAAGTTTAGCTTTTGAAGGCGAAGAAGAAAAAATCAGATTACTTTCTCATCGAAATACCGATTTTGTTCCTCATCATCCGTGAGCTGCAAGTTACGTTAGGAACTTTTGAATCAAAACAGCAAAGGGAAGCTATATTCAGCTTTTTGATGATGATAATGAATTTGATGCTCATTACCTTGAAAAGGTTCTTGAGCTTCACAAAACGGCAACAAAAAAATATCAGAAGGAAGTTTTTATTACTCCAACTTTGATGTGGAGAAATAGCGATATTATCCAAAACCAATGATTTTCAGATTATAGCTACTTCCTAGCACGTCCTAAGATTCATTTTCTCGAGCCCGAGGAAAACTTTGCTGAGATTAAAATGTTCAGTGGAAATGGGATTTTTGGGAAAGCGGAAATTATGAAAAAAGTGCTCTATGATGAAGAAATTGCTTGGATCGCTGAAGATCTGGATTTTATCTATAGTGTGCGAGAGCAAGGGACGCCTATCCTTGTTTTTAAAGCATTAAAAATCAGACACCAAGAAAGAGATAAAACCTATCTCGAAGAGGCACGAATTGGAACCGCATCTTCTGCTCAACAAAAAATCAAAAACCTTTTCCTCTGGGTAAAGAAACATGGGAATTCCATCCAAACATTAACTTTCTTTCTACGAAGCTCTCGAGGAATCTGCGGTCGACTTTGAGTAAAAGCGCTCCTCTACTGAAAAGAAGCGAGATGGAGCATTATAGGCGGTATTATCAAAGGCTATATCAGATGATGGGGATTATTTTTCAGGAAGAAAAAAGACTAAAATCAGAATTTTCAATTATTTCAATCCATAATTTTGTGGCCAAAAGAAAGGAGAATGTGAGCATCACTCTGTCTTGCACATAATTGAAGAAATCAGTGTTTTTTCATTACGATCCACCAAGGTCATTTCCCAATCTTCTTGAAAACTTTGACCTGGTTGAATCGTATATTTAAGGACATAAGAATACTGTCTGGTATGTTTTTCTGTATTTGTGGAATTAGGAATAAGGAAAAGATCCTCAAGCACTACACTATCCGATAAATGTTTAGTAAAAATCTGAATATTCTTTTTATTCCAATGATTCGCTCGAACAATTGAATTTTTCAAGGGACGATCAACAAGTTCATTCATTTTGGTGATCTCATTATTCGCAAGATAGTCATAAAAACTCTGAATCAACTGTGTATCTTTTGTCATTTGATCTTTCTGAGAAGCTCAGGTTTCTATTTGATTTTCAGGAAATGACAATATTTCTCATGAGGAAAGTTCCGATTCGTCATAGAGAGAGGAAACATCGATACTTTCTGACTCATGATAGCCCTGACCATAAATAAAAGCCTTATACAAAGCGAAAAGGAAAAACACTAAAGAAAAGAGGAAAAGCACCATAATCCAAGCAGGGATTCTCTTGTCTTTATTGATCTCAATCTGATTTCTCTCTATTTTTCTAGTCTTTTTTGGAGCGAAGCTCACCTCAAGAGTTCTTTCTTCTTTTGGTTTAGAAGTTTTTTTTATTCTGGAAGAAGTCACTGTAGCTTTCTTTTTTTGTTCTGTCGCTCTAGAAACTTTTTGAGTTGAACGAGGTTTTGTGGCTTTTACGATTGGCTTATCTAATTTCTTTTCTACCATTTCAAAAAAAAGGGGATAAAAACTGAGTTCAGTTAAGATTTTTTTCAGTATAGAAAGTTTTTAGAGGAAATCAAGAGCTTCTCTCCGTAGAGCATTCTTACTTTTAAAGCTAAAACTAAGCTTATTTAAGGAATTTAACAAAATAGATCTAACTTGAACTTGCTTTAATTGCTTTTTGGAAAAAAGCACCTTTTTCTTCAAAATTTTTCCAGATACTATAGCTCGGTGAGGCAGTAGAAAGTAAACAAATTTTCCCTGGCTCCGTATACTGAAACGCAAAAGCCACTGCTGCCTGCATATCATCAGTATGCAAAACTTTTCCCTTAAAATCTGGAAGTAATCTTGCCATTTTCTCTCCTGATGGGGGGAAGAAAACCAAATTCTGAATTCAGTATTCTTGCACCTTTTCCATCAAAAGCCTAAAATCATAACCTCTATCGGTTCCTCCGAGGAAAAGTGTTCCTATCCTTTTTCAAAAGGTTTTTAGCGCTTCTAAAGTGCTTTCTGGAGTGGTAGAAATCGCATCATCATAGAAATGAATCCCCTGAAACTCACCTACAAACTGCAGTCTGTGCGGTAATCCGGTAAAATTTTTGATCGTATCATGAATAACTTCCATCGGAACGCTAATTTTGAGCGCAACCGCAATCGCAGCTGCGATATTCTGAGTATTATGCTCACCAAGAAGAAGTTTGTCTTCAGTCGGAAAGAGTTCTTGCATCTCATGGATAAAATAACCGTTTGCCCAAGAGGTCTTTCCTCAGATTCAATACGTTTCAATATTCTCATAAGCCGTTGCAAGCCCATATTCTTCCACGGTTTTTTGCAGTACAATATTAAATTCTGATCCCTTGAGAATGTTCAACTTTGCCTTCACATACTTCTCAAATCCTCCATGCCAATCCATATGTTCTGGGAAAATATTTCCAAGAACTGAGATATAGTTTTGCTTTTCTAAACGCTCCAACATATAGCTTGAAAGCTCACAAACCACAAAATCTAATTCCTCTGCAAAGTCAATTTCCTCCAAAACAGGATTCCCAATATTCCCAACGAGTTTAACTCTATAACTAGCATTTTTGAGGACAGAGAAAATAAGTGAAGTCATCGTTGATTTCCCTTTACTTCCTGTGATAGCAATAACTTTTCCTTGATAGTTCCTAAAAAAAAACTGCATCTGAGTTAGAATTTTATCTTGATAGCGGAGAA
>ERZ772930.492-NODE-492-length-12454-cov-4.26405_pt1 | contig 12454 bp, 9 predicted proteins | sample MGYA00511685_ERZ772930 | MGnify/ENA primary metagenome ERZ772930 (study PRJEB29015, sample SAMEA2738053) | human oral metagenome | biome: human oral; feature: human-associated habitat; material: saliva | place: China | collected 2226 ... | reverse complement strand
GGATCGCTGAGCTGACCCAAAAGCGTATAAGTGGAGCGCGAGTAGATGCTCGGCACCTCCACCGTTTGGGCACTTAATAGAAATGTATCTGCCTTGGCCGTAAGCACTTCGTCTTTCGGCTGTGTAGTAAAACCTACTTTGGAGGCATTATCGTTGCAAGCCGCAAAGACAAAAGCTCCCATGGCGACAGCTGCTAAGGCTGCCCAGAATGATTGTTTTATTATCCTCATCTATATAATAGATCACTGACCCACACCCCTAGGGCACACCCCTTCACAAGAGGGATTGACCCCAAGAGAGGGTACTATTTCGGCTGCTAAGATAAGATATTTCTTACTGCAAAAGGCTATTATAGAACTGGCGATAGTCATCGGCCTGCTCTTTCTGCATACCGGGATACGACAATATTGGCTTACCAAGCTGCTCGGCATACTTGGTGGAGGCCCATTTCCCGGCCTCCTCGGCAGGTAATATCACACCATCGCTGTAATGGATGGCAATGCGGCGGAGAGCCTCGGGGTCGTAGGCTCCTTGTAGCGGAGCCACCCAATCGTCTTTGAGATTATCGAAGGCCAATATCTCAAAAAGCTTCTCCGTAATATCTCCTGTTACCTCTGTATCAAAGGGCGTGTAAACCACTTTAGCCTTGCCAATATCGGGGTCGTCTTTGTAGAGCGTGTGCAGATACAAGGGGGCAAGAGCGGCAAACCACCCCGTACAATGGATGATATCGGGGATCCAGCGCAACCTCTTGATAGCCTCAAATACCCCCCGGAAGAAGAATATAGAGCGCTCTGCGGTGTCGTTGCCATACTTTTCCTCTATCCCAAACTGGCTCTTACGTTGGAAAAACTCCTTATTATCTATGAAGTAAACTTGGATGCGAGTTTGAGGCACCGATGCCACCTTGATGAGTAACTGACAGTCTGTATCGTTGACAATAATATTGATACCCGAAAGCCGAATCACCTCATGCAACTGATGGCGACGCTCATTAATCGTTCCATACTTAGGCATAAAAACGCGCACATCGTCTCCTGCTTCTTGCACGATTTGGGGGAGCAAGCGAGCAAAAGATCCCATTGGGGTTTCGTCTAAGTAAGGGGTAATCTCCTGAGCTATGTAGAGTATTTTTTTCTGTTCCATAAGCTATAGGCTCATCTGATTTATTGCAAAGATACGAAAAACCTACGTGGAAAACTTTCTCCTCCTCATGGAGCCCCTCCTGCCAAAAGGCAAAATGGAGCACAAAACCTCGGCTCAAGCGGATTCTAGCCCCGCCCCCGCCCTCCCCCTTTAAGCAAGAAAAAGGGTGCAGGGGGGCTCTCTTTGCCTCACACTGCACCCTCAGAGATTTATATACTACTAGGTTACTCTTTCGGCTCGGGTCTAGTAGCAACAAAAGCTTTTATAAGCATGAAAATGCAAGCAAATACCATCAGAACAGGTACTGCAACCCAGAACGCACGTGTGGAATAAGACAAGCACACAAACGCCCCGGCAAAGGCCAACACATAGACAAAAAACAGGTCTCTCCAACGAGGGAGAATCACCTCTTTCTTCCTTTTCTTATCAATGAGAGCAAAGAGCCTTACTACCAAGAACATGAATATAGGAATCGTGGAGAGCCCCACCACTATCGGCATTAGGTTTGGCTCGCCTTCCGCGGAGGCTTCGTACCATAACCCGATAAAGAGGGCAATGAAAAAATAGGGGAGAAGTGTCCAAGTGAGCAGCTCGTAATTAATTTTCTTCTGTGCCATAACTATATTCTTTTATTCTGTTTATTTCTCCTATTCTTCCGTATTCTTACCATATGTCAGAGGCTACTATTTCGATGCCTCATCTCCCTTGTCAGAAAGACGATCCACATAGACACTTTCCTAGGAGCGGACAACAACTCTATTATTTTACAAAAGGATTTTTTGGACACTCGGAGGGGAGAATCTTTCGACGGGAATACAAATGCCCCTCGGGATGCTCTTCATAAAATCCGATCCGAAGCGTATCTCCACGAACTTCATAGGACTCCTTTATAGCATTATCAGAAGACCACTTGGCGGAGGGGACAAGCATATATATAAACCCATCCTTGGCATAATAAACCCCATCTTTATACCTCACCAACTTAGGATAAAGCTCCCCATTCTCATATACGACGCTAATATCTTCCATAACCCCATTTGGGTGATAACACGTTCCAATAGAAATCCGAGTATGTGTTTTTACAAATGACTCAAAACGCTCGGGATCTGCTAGGAGCGACTTTAGTTCTCCATCATTATACCACTCGCCAAAGAGGGCAGGATCTTTAGGTCCATTCTGGACCTTAGGACGTCTCACAAGGTCTACACATGAGGAGAGCAACAAAACTCCCAAAAGAACGAGAATGAATTGTTTTTTACCACTCGCCATGAATACAGGATCTTTTATTCTGTTTATTTCTTCTTTGAAGCGAGAATCCTCGCACGTTGGCAGCCTCAGAGAAGTGCTCCCTTTCAGCCGGGTTCTCAAAATCAACCACAGCGCAAATGTAAAAAAAACATCCTAATGAGCAAACATTTTTACTCAGAAGTGAAAATAAAAACAGAAAAAGGAGAATTATTCTGAGGCTGCTCTACCAAAAAAAAGCAACAAAAGAACGAACCTTCTCGCTCGCCTTTTTATCTCTCCTCGGAGGGGACAGAGGGTAGCCGAAGGGTGTAGGTGGCTCGGTAGCCTTGGGCGTCCGATATTTCGAGCGGAGCGAGAGACGTGGCAGAAACTAGCGGGAAAGGCTCTCCGAAACCACGTATTTCGTTTGCCACCCACAGGCTGATTGTTTGAAAAATATAGGGCAGAATAGGGGTTCCACTTTGCCCAGAAAAAGTTAAGAAATCAGGCAGGGTTTTGGTCGTTAATTCGACCTCGAGCAAACCGGTTAGTCCCTGCCCCATATTTTGCTCATCGCTCTGATACGTCAGCCCCAAGGCGCAGTGAAGCGAAGGATCTTGTGCCAGTAGGTCGAGTTGCCCCATCACCTCTTGGTACAGTTGCTCCGCACGATCATCACTATAAATAATGGCAGGGAACTCTCCGTCGAAGCCATTTGCGACGAAGAACTCCTGCCATGGGAAGAAAGACAAAGCCGAAAAGAGAGAAAAGTTGGGAGCGTATATATTGTGTGAGCCGAAGCCCACTTGCTCCTCCTCTTCCTCCAAAGGCTGTGTTGCACTGGGCATTATGGGGGTGATCATGCGGGCGTCAATCGCAGCAATGCTCCATACCGCAAGGGGTATCCGGAGCGTCCATCTCTATGGTAGCGTGCTGCACTCCGGCCTCCTTGGCAATCGCACGCACACGCTCTTTGAGGGCAAGTATCTCAGTAGGCGAGACACAGCTCTCGGGATTGAATACCACATGGATGGTAAGCACATGCAGCTCACCATCAATACTCCAAAGGTGTACATCGTGAATAGACAAGACCTCGGGCATCTCTGCAATAGCCTGCTCCAATGCCGGCAAATCTATGTCCGTGGGCACGCCTTGTAGGAATACTTTGAACGTACCAATAAGGGTGCGAACCACATTAAACAGCACCCAACAAGAGATAGCAATAGAGAGAATAGGGTCGAGAATAGGCAGGTTAACGAAAACCATTACCACACTGACAATCAAGACAGCAGCCCATCCCAGTACATCCTCCAGGAGGTGGAGCATTACGGCTCGCTCATTAAACGAATGCCCTTTGCCCACTCTCAGAGCCGCAACTCCGTTTACCACCAATCCAACAATGGCGAGAAGGAGCATCCATCCGGCCTTAGGCTCTCCGGGTTCGATCAGGCGTTTTGCCGCCGCCGTCAAGACAAAGATGGAGCCGACAATCAGTACCACCGAGATAAAGAGGGCACCCAAAAGCGAAAAACGTTTGTAGCCATAGCTAAAACGGGCATCGCGCCCTCGCTCGCTCAACTTCTGCAGATACCAAGCAACGCCCAGCGAGAGGGCATCCCCAAAGTCGTGCAAGGCATCGGAGAGAATCGCGATACTCGAGGTGAAGAAACCGCCTACGAGCTCGAAGAGAGCAAAGGATATATTAAGCCAAAAAGCGACTTTGATGTTACCCGTTGCAGAGTGGTGATGATGCCCGAGGGCATGGTGATGCCCATGATGATCGCCGTGCTTATGCTCATGAGCATGCTCGTGATGATGCTCGTGACAATCGTGATGAATGTTTTTGTGTTCGTCCATACTACATCCTCCTTTCTGTGATTTCTTTAGAGTACAAATGTACAAACATTAGGGACTCCTTGTCCTCTTCTACCTACTATTGGGTAAAAACACCTCCAAAATGCCCTCCCCAAGGCTCAATACCAGAGATGGCGAGATGAGATTTGGCAGAGAGAGATGAGAGCCCATCTTGGTACACAAAAACACAAATTCCAACAAAAGCTTCAAAAAAAATCAACCTTCCTTGACACTATGTATAGAAAATACTCGTATATTTGGCTCGTTGTTTTCGGCAGGCTTCGCTGTCACAAAGCAGGAGAGACAAGGTTTTATTATTTATAGATATTAGGATTCATGAGAAAGCAGATTCACTTACTCTTCGTGGCTCTATTCCTCTATTCGCTATCGACAAGTTCGCTACGCGCTCAAAATGAGGGAAGCTTCTCCTTAGAGATTCAAGCCGGAGAGCTGGCAAGCAAATTGCCAACAAACAAAGACGAGGTTCACGACCTAACCCTAAAAGGGACACTCAACAGCAGCGATCTTAGCGTATTGCGCACCCTCCCTCAAATGAGCCGCTTAGACATGCGAGAGGTCACGATCGAACCCGGAGGCGATGGCTACACCTCCGGTTACTATCCCGGCCAAACGCTACAGGTAGAGAAGACCAATGCCCTCCCCAAAGCACTCTTTGCCGGAAAAGAATCGCTCCAAAGTATCCTGCTACCTACCCGACTCGTGGAGATTGGCGATGGAGCCTTTAGAGCAAGTGGACTTACCTACATACAACTCCCCGAAAGCGTAACCACGGTGGGAGAGCGAGCCTTTGCCGAATGCGTTGCCCTCTCCAAAGCGAAACTTCACACCAAACTTTCTAAAATTGCCCATGGGCTTTTTGAGGGATGTACTGCGCTCACCACCCTGCAGAATAGCAAGATCACCGAAGTGGGAGACAACGCCTTCCGGGGATGTAAAGCCCTCAAATTCACGCTTCCCGGCGGAGTAACTCACATCGGCGACAAGGCATTCCAAGGATGCGAAAGCCTCGAAATCGCTTACCTTACCAATACCGTTGCCTACCTCGGCAACCACGCCTTCGATGGCTGTAGCTCGCTTTCGATGATTTTCATCAAAGCAAATATTGCAACATTGGGCGAATACATCTTTGCCAATTGCCCCAAACTCGTCAACATCAACACGCCCTACGACTTTACGACGCTCCCCAAGGGGATGTTTTCGGGGTGTGGCGCCCTCAAAGAGGTATGGCTGGGTAGCGGGCTCAAAGAGGTTGGTGCCGAAGCCTTCGAAAACTGCACAGTCCTCACCACGCTCCGCATAGACAACCCCTCGGCACCTACGGTTGATGCAACCGCTTTCGCTGGCGTTAATTGTAGGAGCGTAGAACTCCTCATCCCCAACGGCAAAAGTGCCCTATACAGCGCCCATGATGAATGGAAAAACTTCCAAGTAAAGGAGCTCGCCTTGGGCGACAACGGCGTAAAAGTTGCCACCATCTACCAAAAGAGCGGCACAAGCAAGAGCCTCAAAGTGGGCATCCGGACCACTCTCCCTCTCACCTTTAATCTGGGCAATGGCTCTATCGTCAAAAAAGCTCCCGGCACATACAGCAGCGCCAAAAAGCAAGTAGACTGCACCAATGGAGGGAAAACGGTAGAACTCCTATCCATGCCCTCCGCACTACGTGACCTGATCATCAACGACCTCGATGGCAATGACATAGAGCAGATCACCTTTAACGCTCCGGATCTCGACTACCTCTGGCTTACCGGTAGCCAGATCACCTCGTTGGATCTCTCGCAGATGCCTAAACTGCGCCAGCTCAATATCTACGACAATGCACTCCTAGAGATCCTCAACCTCTCCCACAATCCCGAGCTGACCTACCTCGACATCTCATTTGCCGAAAAGATCCAAAATCTCGATCTCTCCGCCACTCCCAAACTCACGACACTCAAGGCGGCACAAACTAAGCTCTCAACTTGGGACCTCTCTAAGGTGCCCCTAATCACAGAGCTAGACCTCAGCATGACCAAGATACAATCGCTCGATCTCAGCGCCCTCACCCGGGTACAAGTGATCATGCTCCCCAAGTGCGAGCTCGAGCACCTCACCTTCCCCTCCGCCCCCGACCTCAAAGAGGTTTTTATCAACGACAACAACCTCTCGGCAGACGAACTCAACGCCATCTACAAAGCACTGCCCCAACGAGATGCTGCCGATGAGGCGAAGATCTATATCAAGAACAATCCTGGTGCAGAAACCTCTAACACGGGCCTTCTCAAGAGTAAAAATTGGGTTGCCGATATGGAGGGAACAGGCACAGACACCCCCGACCTCACCCAAGAAGCCATCTCTTTCTTTACAGCGAATAAGACCATCAGCTTTAATGTAATCGGGGCTCAAAGCGAAACGCTATCTATTGATTGGGGCGATGGCTCACACCTAGAGAGAGCCACCGTAACCCCGGGAATGCAGAAAAATCTCAAACACACTTTTGAGACAACGACTCCCCAGCACGAAGTAAAGATCTACGGCAAAAGTATTACTACCCTTAGCTCTACCCTCTTCAACGTGCTTGGCCTAACCAACCTTGATGTAACGCATTGTCCTACGCTACAAAAGCTTGCAGTCCCCAACGGCAACGATCTCCTATCCGTCGATCTTAGCAAGAACAATGAACTCACTTATATCGACCTAGCAGGATGTAAACTCAACACCATTACCCGAAGAGGGCGCAAAAATACAGGAGCTAAAGCTATCCACCAACGACATAAGAGAGCTCGATCTGAAGGGGATGAGTGCCCTCGAAGTGCTCAGTGCCCCGAGCAACAAACTCAAGGAAATAGACCTTACCCCCTGCCCTAAACTCAGGAAGATAAATCTAAATCTCAATGGTTTGGAAAAGGTGATCGGCCTCAAAGAGCTAACCGAACTGACCGATTTGGATATTGCCAACAACACCTTGCCCTTCTCGATGCTACCTCGCAAAAACATGACCACCTATGTATATAACCAATATTGGTACGATATACCGAGCGAATTGATCAAGGACTATACCATCGACCTCTCTGCCGAGTACAGGGTACAAGGCGTTACCGACCAACCCGAGCAGACCTCCTACAAGTGGTATATCCAGAAGACAATGACAGAGAAAGTAGAGGTGCCCCAAACCGCCTACACCGAGCAAAATGGAGTATTTACCTTCAACGACACGCTCTTCCCCCAGGGCAGCGAAAAGGTCGAAATCTTCGTGCTCATGACAAACCCTTCGTTCCCCGATATTAACACAAAGAGCCAGGGGCTCCGTAGTGGATTCATCACCATGAAGCGCATTCATGTGGAAGAACCGTTAGACCCCTCGAAGTTCGACACGAAATTTGAAGGTATCTACGAAAATGCATTTGCCGAATCGAAGAACCTCATCGAGATCAAACTTCCCAAGAACACAAAAGAGATCCGTCACAAAGCCTTCAGCAATTGCCCCAAGCTCCAAGCTGTGGTGATTGGTGCTCAGGTGGAAAAACTCTCCGAAAAAGCCTTTGAAGACAGAGAAGGGCTCGTGATCTATGTACCCACAGAAGCCGTCAAGAGCGACGTCGAAAAGATAGGGAAATTCAAAAAAACAAAGGTAGTAGTAGGTAATCCCCCCGTGGCAAACAATACAATTACAGCCGGCAGAGCCTACAACCTTACCTTCGAAGGCGCAACCCTTATACTCTCTTCTCTCACAGCAGAGAGCCAAGAGGTAGCACTCTACGACCTCCAAGGACACTCCATCGCACGCACTACGCTTCCCGGCAATAGTGCAATTCGCCTCACGCTCCCCCAGAGCGGGTGTTACGTGCTCGCCATTCAAGGAGAGGTCTCCAAAGTATTCATCCCCTAACCTACTCAAGACAAATGAAAAAGATATATCCTACACTACTCAGCGCTATTATCCTAAGCATGGGTAGCTTATCCGCACAAAATGCGCTCCATAAGGAGATCCACCTCTCAACTACAGGCTCTCTCCAAAAAGAGCTCTCCCTAGAGGAAGCAAAGGGCTTGACCTCCATCAAAGTAACGGGCGAGATCAACGAGAGCGACATCGCCCTACTTAACAGCATGGCCTCCGCCGGCAAGTTGGAAAAAATAGACCTCAGCGAGGCGACTTTTGGCGAAACAAAAGACCCGCTCCTAGTCGATGTCTCTCAATACTTCTTACCTATGATTGCCTCCCTTGGAACCGAAGACGTTGCAGGCCTGGAGGCCTACGAAAAAAGCTTGGGGCACGAAAAAGACCCTCGCTCAGTGCCCGGGTTTTGGACGTTTTTCACGAAAAAAGAGATGTTCTTTATGACCGGCTACATGAGAGGTTGGGACATGAAGATAAACGAAGCCGTGCTCAAGAGTGAGAATGCAGCTCTCGTGCGGAGCCCTCAGATCCGCTCGTGGCTCAAAACGATGGGGTATGAGTATCGCGAGGCTCGCACCGATGGCGACCTCATCTTCAAGAACGAAAAGACGAACATATGGTGCCTACTCCACTTCACCCCGTATAGCAAGACCGACTTTCCCGGCATCCATTTCTCCTCGGATGAATACGAAGTCTGGTAAAGGGCACCTCCCGGGGAGACTCGCCTACAACTACCCCACGTAGTGCCATAGAGAGGCCTCCCCAACAGAGAAAACCCACGATAGTCTCAATCGGCTACCGTGGGTTTCTTATGGTAGAGAGGCTCTCCCGAGAGGGAGGATACTACCTCCTAAGAAATAGCATACTAGGCGCAACTAGAGCCTATCGTCTCTTCTTCTCTTTGGGTTTGGGCAGAGGCTTACGAGGAGCCTTGTCTTTGCGGAAGTGCTTCTCCCTAGGGGCCGAGTCTTTTCTCCCACGAGCGGTTTCCCTCTTAGAGTCGGAGCCTTCGGCTGCATCGGCATAATCAACGATAATGCGCCGCCCCTCCACTTCGTATTGAGAGAGCTCTTCGATCAGACGATGGGCATCGTGGCTATCCACTTCGAAGAAAGAAAACTTTTGCATCAGGTCAATCTTGCCAATGCGTACTCGCCCCGGCACACAACGATTGATCAGCTCGATAAGTTTATTTGGGAAGAGGCGATCCGTCTTACCAAAGTTGATAAAGAGACGCGTCATCCCCTCCTCGACCACACGAGGTGCACTATTTCGTCTCTCACGTTTCTCGTCTCTTGTCTCCCGCTTTAGGCTCTCGGGCTCTATCTCTTCTGCAGTGCTATAGTAGGCGAAGAAGCGCTCAAACTCGAGCGTCATGAGGCGGCGGAGCAGTTCGTCTCGGTCAATCCACGAGAGTTTTTGACTCACTTCGGGCAAAATGGCAGCAATCTCTTCGGCATGGGGGGTAGAGTCTACATGCTCCAAGCGATCGGCAAGATGGAAAAGATGCTTGCTACAAATCTCACGCCCCGAGGGGAGTGTACCGACTTCCATTTTGGCACTAATCAGCTTCTCGATGCTGCGAATGCGGCTCTTCTCTCTGAGGTGGCAAAGGGCAATGGAAAGCCCGGTTTTGCCGGCACGAGCGGTACGCCCCGAGCGGTGTGTATAGTTCTCTACGTCATCGGGGAGACCGTAGTGAATCACGTGCGTTAGGTTGTCCACATCCAAACCACGGGCAGCCACATCGGTAGCCACAAGTAGTTGCAAGTGGCCGCTACGGAAGCGTTGCATTACACGGTCGCGCTGCTCCTGGCTCAGATCTCCATGGAGGGCATCGGCATTATAGCCATCGGCAATCAGATGCTCGGCTATCTCCTTGGTCTCCATACGTGTGCGGCAGAAGACAATCCCATAGATAGAGGGATAGAAATCAACAATCCGCTTGAGGGCAAGATAGCGCTGGCGAGCCGGCACAAGGTAGTAGATATGGCGGATATTGCTGTTGGCTTCGTTCTTACGCCCAATGGTTATCTCTTTGGGGTCGTGGAGATAGCTGTGGGCAATGGTCGCGATCTCTCGAGACATCGTAGCCGAGAAAAGGAGCAAATTGCGCTCTTCGGGGATCTCCGAAAGGATAGCCTTAAGGTCTTCGCTAAAGCCCATATTGAGCATCTCATCTGCCTCATCGAGCACTACCGTATGGATCTCTTCGAGAGAGATGGCACGGCGGCGCATCAAGTCGAGTAGACGCCCGGGGGTGGCTACCACGATGTCTACCCCCCGCTTGAGAGAGCGTATCTGCGTCTCTATGGAGCTACCTCCGTAGACGGCCAATACACGTACCTCCGGCAAGAATTTGGCAAAAGACTCCAGGTCGCTTGCAATCTGCAAACAAAGCTCTCGTGTGGGAGAGAGTACTAACGCTTGGGGGACATTGCGTTGGGGCTGGAGCTTCTCTAGGAGGGGCAAGCCGTAAGCGGCTGTTTTGCCCGTACCCGTCTGCGCCAACGCTATAAGGTCTATATTATCTTCTAATAGATAGGGGATCACGGCAGCCTGCACCGGCATTGCCTCTGTAAATCCCAAGGCACTAACTGCGTCCAGCAGGGGTGCACTAAGTTTGAGTTCGTCAAATGTCATCGCCTACAAAGGTACGCTAAAATATCCTCTAAAGCATCATAAGAGAGGAGTTTAGGTACTGATTCGCCGCCACTTAGGGGAGAGAAGAGTCCCTACAAGAGAGCCTCCACAAGGGATTGGCCCATGATGCACAAAAGAAACAAGAAAGAGAAAAAAGTATCTCCACCTATAAGCCGGCGGATAATCAAAAAGTTTTCTATCTTTGCGACAGAGTATTAATTTAGAAAATTTAGAGCCCACATAAAGCGACCATCAAAGAAAATATAGTATCAACTTAGTAATATATGCTTATGAAGACTCGTCTTACTCTTGGAGGGCAGAGGTTGCTGTTTTCACTCCTTTCTGCTGCACTATTTTTAGGATTCTCCGGCCTCTCGGTAGAGAGCTTTGCTCAGGGCACGATCACCCTTAAGACCAACAAGGCCAAGGGAGATAAGGTCAACCTCAAAGTAGTTGCTCTTGATGAATTCACCATTACCGGCACCGAAGCCAACCCCAAACCCTACGGAGAAGGCTGGGCCACCTACACCTTGACGGAGCCCACCATCACGATTAAGGGAAAGATAGAAGAGCTCTGTTTTATTGCCATAAAGGCAACATCCATCACGCTGGAGGACTGCACCGACTTGTATAAGCTCGACTGCCGACAAAACGACCTGACGGAAATTGTTCTCAAGAACACCAATAACATCGAAGAACTCTACTGCGTTGAGAATGAGATCAGGGCTCTAGACCTATCCAACCAGACCCAGCTAAACTCCTTGGATTGCTCCATGAACTTTATAAAAACACTCTCGCTAAAGAATTGCCCCCTCCTAACATTCTTGACTTGCTACGAGAATCAACTTCAAACCCTAGACCTAACAGACAGTCCCAATCTGCAAAATATCATTTGCTCTCTCAACCAAATCTCAGAACTCAAACTGGGGAAAGTGGATCAACTCACCTCGCTATCGGCTACCGCAAACCACCTGAGAGGCGAAGCTATGACGCATGTGGTAAATGCACTGCCCGACAGAACAGGACTCGCCACTCCCGGAACTTTTGGAGCGTATGCGGGCTGGGATATTAACGAACAAAACCAATGCTCCACAGACGATGTAGCCATTGCCCGAAAGAAGAACTGGGAAGTAAGCCAGCACGATGGCGAAGATTGGATTCCCTATCCGGGTGTACCGTCTTCGCTAGAGGCCATGGGGCAACCCACGCCGGAGCTTTACGTAACCCCATCCAGCAAGACTCTCTCTATCAACAACGCCACCCCCCACACCTCGGTACGCATCTACTCGACAGAAGGCGAACTAATGGCCCATGGAAAAACGGATGCCAACGGAGCTGCCCGACTCCACAACACCCCTTTGGCAACCGGTGTTTACATCGTATCTATTGGCGGGAGAACGCACAAGCTACTCGTGCCATAAGCCCCCAAAAACAGCGATAAAAACACAAGGACTCCCCCAAGAGTGAGGGAGCCCTTATCCCAAAAAACAACGAGAGAGGCTGCGCCATGCTACCCAAACCGGGTGCGTGACACAGCCTCTCTTTCTATTTGATTAGTCGCCTCCCGCCCTAAGGGGTCTGCCTTGAGGGCAAAGAGACGAAATGCTAAAAGCAGTAGGAGAGAGTGATTACTCCTCTACACTCCAATCGGTCTTAACGAGACGTTGATAGCTATTGTAGCGATAC
>ERZ772930.491-NODE-491-length-12470-cov-11.1559_pt1 | contig 12470 bp, 14 predicted proteins | sample MGYA00511685_ERZ772930 | MGnify/ENA primary metagenome ERZ772930 (study PRJEB29015, sample SAMEA2738053) | human oral metagenome | biome: human oral; feature: human-associated habitat; material: saliva | place: China | collected 2226 ... | reverse complement strand
TAGCTCAGAACAAGTTTTTTATAAAGTAGACTAAATGATTAACCATCTCATCAAATTTTAGATGGTTTTCTTCTTTATTTGTAAGTCATGATCATTTTATGAAGATGAAGCAAGTAGGGTTTAAAAATAGCTTCCATAGGCGTTCCAGCCTGTTTAGCAAGATGTTGGAATTTATGAGGACCTTGATGGATATTATTTTTCTTCATAGTATGTTGTGTTATAATGTAGATACGATATGAATAAATTAAGATATCTCTGTAAATTATGTAAATGTCACTTTGTGTGAACATGAGTACATTTGAATTTATAGAATGATAGGAGGTGGTTTAGAATGATAAGTTTAGAGCTGATGTCTGAAGAAAATAGTATAGATATTTATTCTTTTGAAAAAGAAAATCGGGAGTATTTTGAGCGAAGTTTACCTCCTAGACCAGCTACCTATTTTGATTCAGAAGGTTTTAAAGAACTTACAAGGGAATTGTTAAGGGAACAAGAGAACCATGATGTCTACATGCATCTTATTAGAGATGCACAAGGCATTATGGTCGGAAGAATCAATTTAAGTGTTTTAGGGAAGGATAGAAAAATAGCAGAACTTGGATATAGGATTGGAGAAAATGTTACTAATTTAGGATATGCAAGCGAAGCAGTTAAACTCGTTTTAGAAAAGGCCTTTACTACTTATGGTTTACATAAAATCATTGCAGGAACGGCAAGGGACAATCAGGCCTCTCAGAGAGTGCTTTTGAAAAATGGTTTCACCTTTAGTAAAATCATAGAAAATGACTTTCAAATGAATAACGAGTGGATTCATACGGCAGTATTTGAGATAAGGAATCTATAGCATCATCATTACCAGTCGTTTGCCAAAACTCAACATTCCTAGTAGACATTCGTCTACTTTTTTTATATAATAAAACTAAACCAAAATGGTTGAATTTTAAAAATATAGTCAACCTTCAATGAAAGCATCACACTAGGAGGTAAATCATGTACCAACCAGAAAAACTTAAGGCTCGGAGAAAAGAGCTAAAACTAACACAAAAAGAGATTGCAGAGCGACTTGGGATTAGTTTTCAGGCTTATTCAGCTTGGGAACGTGGAGTCAAGGAGCCTTCTAAAGAAAAAGTTAAACAGCTAGAAGAGATTTTAAAAGTACCAAAAGGCTATTTTACTCAAATCGAAATTGTCCGTCTCTATAATAGCCTTTCCAATAAAGGAAAAGAAAAGGTGGTAGTTTATGCTCGCAACTTGGCTCAAGAAGAACAAGCCAAGAAGGTGACTGCTATTTCAGAAAAACTCTACGAGTATCATGTCTATGAACGCATGTCGGCTGGGATTGGTGCTTCGGTTTATGATGATCGAAACTTTGATACGGTTTATTTCAATGAAGAACTAGCTCACGATTTTGCTTCATGGGTGTCTGGAGATTCCATGGAACCCAAATATCAAAATGGTTCAGTGGCTCTGATTCGAGAGACCGGATTTGATTATGACGGTGCTGTCTATGCAGTGGTTTGCAATAACCAGACCTATATCAAACGGGTCTATCGAGAAGAAGATGGCTTACGTTTGGTCTCCATCAATCCTAAATATAAGGATATTCACATTTCTTACGAAGAAGATCCGCGGATTGTGGGTATTATCGTGGGTAATTTTGTACCGATGGAGGGATAGCCTATGGGCTACTTTGATTATTCCAGAGAGCCCAAAAGTGATATTGCCTTTGTCGATATGAAATCCTTTTATGCCAGTGTCGAGTGTGTGAAAAGGGGTTTGCATCCGCTGAAGACCTCGCTTTGTGTCATGAGTCGCGCGGATAATTCGACTGGTCTTATTCTAGCCTCCTCTCCCATGTTTAAGAAGATTTTTGGAAAGTCAAATGTTGGCCGGGCCTATGATCTGCCCTTTGATATCAAGACCCGCAAATTTTCCTATTACAATGCCAGAAAGCAGGGGTTGCCTACAGATTCAGACTATGTTCGCTACATCGAAGATTGGGCTCAAGTCACCTTGATTGTCCCTCCTCGGATGGACGAGTACATCGCAGTCAATATGGAAATCCAGCGAATCTTTCAAAACTATGGTAGTCCAGAGGATATTTATCCCTACTCTATCGATGAGGGCTTTATTGACCTGACTAGTTCGCTCAACTATTTCATCCCAGACAAGAATCTCTCTCGCAAAGACAAGCTGGATATGCTTTCTGCTCGTATTCAGAGGGATATTTGGAGGCAGACAGGGCTCTACTCTACGGTGGGGATGTCCAATGCCAATCCCTTACTGGCCAAGTTGGCTCTGGATAATGAGGCCAAGCATACCCCGACCATGAGGGCCAACTGGTCTTACCAGGATGTGGAAGAGAAGGTCTGGAGCATTTCCAAGATGACGGATTTTTGGGGGATTGGCAGGCGGATGGAGAAACGCTTGCATGCTCTGGGGATTTTTTCGATTAAAGAACTAGCCACCAGCAATCCAGACCAGCTAAAGAAAGCTCTGGGTCAGGCTGGCCTGCGTTTATGGTTTCATGCTAACGGGATTGATGAGAGTAATGTTCATAAACCCTATAAAGCCAAGTCCCAAGGCTTGGGAAATTCTCAAATCTTGCCGAGAGACTACGTGAAGTTACGGGATATTGACATTATTCTCCGAGAAATGGCAGAGCAGGTGGCTATTAGATTGAGAAGGGCGGGAAAGAAAACAACCCTTGTCTCTATCTATGTCGGTTTCTCTAAACAGGAGGTTAGGCCGTCTATTCACACACAAATGAAGGTCGAACCGACCAATAATACAGCTATCTTAACGGATTATGTTTTGAAGCTATTTCATAATAAATACACTTCTGGAGCGGTCAGAAGTGTCGGAGTCAACTATTCAGGATTTGTGGACGAGTCCTTTGGTTTGATCTCCCTCTTTGATGATGTTGACAAGTTAGAAAAAGAAGAAAGGCTCCAGACAGCTATTGACTCCATTCGGGAACAATTTGGTTTCACTTCTCTTCTAAAGGCCAATGCACTGGAAGAAGCCTCTAGGAGTCTTGCCAGAAGCAAGCTGATTGGTGGGCATTCTGCTGGAGGATTAGACGGATTACAATGATTGATCGTTCTTATTTACCTTTTCAATCTGCGCGAGACTATCAAGATCCAGGCATGCAGAAGTGGATGGGCTTTTTCCTCTCAGAGCATACCGGCTCGCTTGGTGAAGAAAAAAATCGTGTTGATTTTTCGACGAATTTGCATTTAGTTGAGAAGCTACTCTTGCTTTCTCAGCTTTATGTTGGGCAACTGAAGGGATGTTTTGTTGTCAAGGAAAAGAAGCATAAAAACACAATCATCGGTGAGGTGAGTGAATTATCAGCTCAAACTCTATCTATTAGGACAAATGAGGGATATAGGCTGGTAGAGATTGTAGATATCCTCGAAATTCGACTGTGGGAGGAGGAAGTTTATGACTAGAAAAGAGCTGTATGAAAACAAACTACAGATGGATTATTTTTCAGATAGTTATATCCGCTTTGAAGAGGATTTCCAAAAATACTCTGCCATGAATGTTCCCTTGACTTTTTTGATCGATGATATCCTACGAACCATGGCAATGAATCAGAAGAACTACTTTGTCTTAAACAAGGAAAATGCCAAGGATGGGCGAGAGCATCGCTTTTATTTTAGGGTGGTGACGGAAAAAGAGTCTCCTAGAAATCGAACCAATGCATACGCTGGAGTCGAGAATACTGACCAACAGCTCTATTTTGGTTGAAAGGATGCATTTTAAAAAGAAATTAGAGTAATTTTTGGATAGATTCTTGGATGGTTTTGGGGTCTGTTTTGGAAGAGAAGCGCTCAAAAACTTGCCCATCTCGGCCAATGAGAAACTTAGCGAAATTCCATTCAATTCGTTTTCCCAAAGGGCCAGATTTCTGGTTTTTTAACCAAAGGTAGAGAGGATCTGCTTCCTTGCCGTTGACCTTGACCTTAGCAAAACGAGGAAAAGTAGTCTGATAATGTAGGCTACAGAAACTATTAATCTCCTCTGCGCTACCGGGTGCTTGTCCCATAAACTGATTGCAAGGGAAATCTAGGATTTCAAAGCCCTGATCTTGATAGCGTTCATAGAGTTCTTGAAGTCCCTGGTACTGGGGCGTTAAACCACATTCTGTAGCAGTGTTGACAATCAAGAGAACGTTGCCACGATAGTTATCCAAGGGGATTACTTGGTTGTTTTGGTTTGAAACTGAAAAATCATATACACTGGTCATTTTTCTATATTCTCCTTATGCATTCCTGATTCAGAGTGTCTCACCTCGTGTTCCGATAAAAAGGCGTAGGTCATGGTTCCAAAGATTGCTCCAGCCCCAAGGCTACATACTAGCAAAGGTAGCAATCTTTCAATTTGGAAGAGATTTTCCAAAAAGGTGTCAAGGGGAAGATGTTGAACAAAGAGTTTATGAAAGATTAGTAAGAGGAAGAGACCAAGCTGAATGCTGAGAAATACACCCCAACTACGAACTTTGATTTGACTTTTGCTGTAGCTTTTGTGATGAATCTCGGACTGGTCGTCCTTGTTCAAATGTAAGTCTCGAACTGCTAGTCTCGCCCTAGATGAGAGGGCGAAGATAAGTCCAAAATAGAGGTAGGGCATGGCATCTCGAACCAACTCTATGAAGCGTCCAAATAGGAGATAGAACAAGAAGAGTAGGAGGGAGGAGTAAACGATTTGGATCAAGGCACGGGTACCAGCCCTGTAGATTATCTCTTGGTGGCATTCATCAAAGGGGCCTTGTATGTGAAAGAATAATTTGAGTAAGCGAGTGGTGAAATCTTCTTTTTTCATGGGAGCGATCTCCTAAATCAACTGCTTTTGATCTACTTCTTTCACTACTTGATAAAAGTTATAGAAGTAGACCAAACTTGAAATGATGGTTACGGCTAGGAATATTGGTAATTTCCATTGGGTGGGGTTAGTTAAAAGCTGTGGCAAGGATATGAGGAGAAAGAAGAGGGCGGCGTTGAGGCTAGGTATCCGTTTTGATTGGATTTTTTCCAGTCCTTTATTGAGCGCAGGAATAAAGAGGAGTAAGAGTATTAAAACGGTATGAGATATAGCTCCTGAGATAAGGGCGATGGTGAGGAAAATACTGATAAAAATATGACTAATCAGTAGTCTTGCTAGTAATTTCATAAGGCACCTCCTAGTCGTCTTCTCGATCTTTCTTGGCTTTTCGAATGCGAAGAGAGACGATAATTTGTATGGTCAATCCGAAGAAGAAGGTAGCTAGGATAGTTGATACAAAATGTCCTGCACTTAAAAGAGAACCAAGATAGTCCTTGCTATCATCGGTTAGGACATTCAGAAGCGGTATTCCAAAGAACATGCCCATGCCGTAGATTAGGCCGGCTTTTAGACCAGGAAAATAAAGCTGTTTGCTTTCTTTCTGACTCAGCATTTCGGGATCAATAGCTGTGATGCCCGTTTTTTTGGTTTGAGAGACTACATAGAGGGCAGCCATCATCGAAATACCAAACACTACGAGAGGATAGCCGATAGCGACAATTTGCGGGTATTTGTAAGCAAGGACAAAGGGGATGAGGTTGCCAAATATCATGAGATAAAAGAGAACGATAAAGACCTGATTCCCGATACGATCGGCCTCGCGCCGTTTGTGTTCGTCAAGTGGTCCTGAAATGCCATAAATGCGTTTGATCAGTTTTTCAGTGAGGGTTTCTTTTTTCATGAGTTTGCTCCTTTTTTAAAAATCGTCTTCCCAAAAGAGACTGTTGAGGTCAGTTTGGAGGCTGCGGGCGAGATTGAGACAGAGTTCTAGGGTTGGATTGTACTTGTCGTTTTCAATCATGTTGATGGTCTGTCTCGAGACACCGATATCTTTGGCGAGCTCGAGCTGGGAAATGCCCAGTTCCTTGCGAAATTCTTTTACACGATTCATAGGTTCTCCGTTCTAATATGTCGTATATATTTGACTATATTATATTCTTTCGAGAGTGACATGTCAAGTATATGTGACATTTTTTCTTGAGATTTTTTTCGAAGGTCTCTAGCTTTGCCTGACAAGTGCAAGCTGGTCAGATTTGTGGTAAAATAGATAGGATATGACAAAAGAATTTCATCATGTAACGGTCTTGCTTCATGAAACGATTGATATGCTGGACGTGAAACCTGACGGTATCTACGTTGATGCGACTTTGGGTGGAGCAGGCCATAGCGAATATTTATTAAGTAAATTAAGTGAAAAAGGGCATCTCTATGCCTTTGACCAGGACCAGAATGCTATTGACAATGCGCAAAAACGGTTGGCACCCTATATCGAAAAGGGGATGGTAACCTTTATCAAGGATAACTTCCGTCATTTGCAGGCACGTTTGCTGGAGGCTGGTGTCCGGGAAATTGATGGAATTTGTTATGACTTGGGAGTGTCCAGTCCTCAGCTAGATCAGCGTGAGCGTGGTTTTTCTTATAAAAAAGATGCACCACTGGATATGCGGATGAATCAGGAAGCTAGTCTGACGGCCTATGAAGTTGTCAATCATTATGACTATCATGACTTGGTTCGGATCTTTTTCAAATATGGCGAGGATAAGTTTTCTAAACAGATTGCCCGCAAGATTGAACAAGCGCGTGAGGTGAAACCAATCGAGACGACGACGGAGTTGGCAGAGATCATTAAGTCTGCTAAACCTGCCAAGGAACTCAAGAAAAAGGGGCACCCTGCCAAGCAGATTTTCCAGGCTATCCGAATCGAAGTCAATGATGAGCTGGGCGCTGCAGACGAATCTATCCAGCAGGCAATGGACATGCTGGCCCTGGATGGTAGAATCTCAGTCATTACCTTCCATTCGCTGGAAGACCGCTTGACCAAGCAGTTATTCAAAGAGGCTTCAACAGTGGAAGTTCCCAAAGGCTTACCCTTCATTCCAGATGATCTTAAGCCCAAGATGGAATTGGTATCCCGTAAGCCAATCTTGCCAAGTGCTGAAGAGCTAGAAGCCAACAACCGTTCGCATTCAGCCAAGTTGCGCGTGGCCAGAAAAATTCACAAGTAAGAGGAAAAACATGGCAGAAAGAATCGAAAAAACAAGCCAGTTATTGCAATCGAAGTTTAAGGGTTTTTCACGTGTGGAAAAGGCCTTCTATGTTTCGATTGCTGCAACAATGATTATCCTGGCAATTAGCGTTGTGTTTATGCAAACCAAGCTATTACAAGTTCAGAATGAATTAACTAAGGTCAATGCTCAAATCGAGGAAAAGAAAACCGAGCTCGACGATGCCAAGCAAGAGGTCAATGAATTGATTCGTTCAGAGCGTTTGAAAGAAATTGCAAACTCCAAGGATTTGCAGCTGAATAATGAAAATATCCGAGCGGCGGAGTAAGATATGAAACAGTGGAAAGAAAAAATCATCCGTTATGCCGTTCGTAATCGCAAATCTCCAGAAGAAAACCGCCGAAGAGTAGGAAAAAGCCTGAGTTTATTGGCAGTCATACTCTTCGCTGTCTTTTTGGTGAACTTTGCGGTTATTATCGTAACGGGTAGTAAATTTGGTAAGGATTTGGTTCAAGAGGCCAAAAAGGTTCACCAAACAACCAAGACCATCCCAGCCAAACGGGGAACCATTTATGATCGAAATGGAACGCCTATTGCTGAGGATGCGACTTCGTATAATATCTATGCCGTTATTGACAAGACCTACAAGTCAGCAACAGGCAAAGTTCTCTATGTAGAGGATTCTCAATTTAATAAGGTAGCTGAAATTTTCCATAAGTATCTGGATATGGAGGAGTCTTATGTCAAAGAACAGCTTTCTCAACCAGATCTGAAACAGGTATCTTTTGGAGCTAAGGGAAATGGGATCACCTATGCCAATATGATGGCCATTAAAAATGACCTTAAAACAGCTGGCGTTGAGGGGGTTGACTTTACAACTAGCCCTAACCGCAGTTATCCCAATGGACAGTTTGCTTCTTCCTTTATCGGTTTAGCGCAACTCCATGAAAATGAGGATGGGACCAAACGTTTGATTGGGACATCTGGATTGGAGAGTTCTTTAAATAACATTCTGGCGGGTACAGATGGGATCATCACCTATGAGAAAGATCGTCTGGGAAATATTGTTCCGGGTACAGATCAAGCTTCTCAACAAACAGTAGATGGAAAAGATGTCTACACAACCCTTTCTAGTCCCTTGCAATCCTTTATGGAAACCCAGATGGATGCCTTCCAGGAAAAGGTAAAAGGCAAGTATATGACGGCTACCTTGGTCAGCGCTAAAACAGGGGAAATCCTGGCTACGACCCAACGGCCGACCTTTAATGCAGATACCAAGGATGGCATCACAAAAGACTTTGTCTGGCGTGATATCCTCTATCAAAGTAACTACGAGCCAGGGTCAACCATGAAGGTGATGATGTTGGCTTCGGCTATTGACAACAATACCTTCCCTGGTGGCGAATACTTTAACAGTAGTGAATTGAAAATAGCAGATGCGACCATTCGAGACTGGGACGTCAATGAAGGATTGACTAGTGGTGGCACCATGACCTTCTCTCAAGGATTTGCTCACTCAAGTAATATCGGAATGACCTTGCTTGAGCAAAAGATGGGGGATGCAACCTGGCTGGACTACCTCAACCGTTTTAAGTTTGGGGTACCGACCCGTTTTGGTCTGGCAGATGAGTACACAGGTCAATTGCCTGCTGACAACATTGTCAATATCGCCATGAGTTCATTTGGACAAGGGATTTCTGTTACCCAGACCCAGATGCTTCGTGCTTTTACAGCTATTGCCAACGATGGGGTTATGTTGGAGCCGAAATTTATCAGTGCCCTCTATGATCCAAATGACCAGTCTGTTCGTAAGTCTCAAAAGGAAATTGTCGGAAATCCTGTGTCAAAAACAGCAGCGTCCTCTACTCGGGAGCACATGGTCATGGTCGGAACAGATCCTGTCTACGGTACCATGTACAACCACAGTACAGGAAAACCAAATGTCAATGTTCCAGGTCAGAATGTAGCCCTCAAGTCTGGTACAGCCGAAATCGCTGACGAGAAAAATGGAGGCTACTTGGTTGGTTCTACCAACAACATTTTCTCAGTTGTGGCTATGAACCCTGCCGAAAATCCTGATTTTATCTTGTATGTAACGGTTCAACAGCCTGAACATTATTCAGGTATCCAATTGGGAGAATTTGCCAACCCAATCTTGGAGCGGGCTTCAGCTATGAAAGAATCCCTCAATCTTCAGTCAACTGCCAAGAACTTGGATCAGGTCAGCAAGACGACAAGCTATGCTATGCCGGCTACCAAAGACTTTACTCCGGGTGACCTAGCAGAAGAATTGCGCCGAAACCTGGTCCAACCAATTGTTATCGGAACAGGAACCAAGATCAAGGAACTCTCGGTTTCTGAAGGAGATAATTTGGAAGCCAATCAGCAGATCTTGATCCTGTCAGATAAGGTCGAAGAAATGCCTGATATGTACGGCTGGACAGATGAAAATGTGCAAACATTTGCTAAATGGCTGAATATAGAAGTCGAGTGGGAAGGTAGTGGCAAAACGGTCAAGAAACAAAGTGTCCGTGCCAATACAGCCCTCAAAGACATTAAAAAAATGAAAGTAACTTTAGGAGATTAAGATGATTAGTTCCATTAGTGCTGGAATTCTAGCCTTTCTATTGACCTTGATTGGCATTCCAGCCTTTATCCGATTTTATCGAAAAGCACAGATTACGGGTCAGCAGATGCACGAGGATGTCAAACAACACCAAGCTAAAGCTGGGACTCCAACCATGGGAGGTCTTGTCTTCCTTATCGTTGCAGTAGTTGTGAGCTTTCTTATTGCTCTCTTTACCCAACAATTGACCAACAATGTAGGCATGATTTTGTTTATCTTGGTGTTGTATGGTTTGGTAGGTTTTCTGGATGATTTCCTCAAGGTCTTTCGTAAGATCAACGAAGGCTTGAATCCTAAGCAAAAGCTTGCTCTCCAGCTCCTTGGAGGAGTGATTTTCTACCTCTTTTATGAGCGTGGTGGCGATATGCTTTCAGTTTTTGGCTACCAAGTTCATTTGGGTTTTTTCTATATTTTCTTTGCCCTTTTCTGGCTAGTTGGTTTTTCCAATGCGGTGAATCTGACTGACGGGATTGATGGCTTAGCGAGTATTTCCGTGGTGATTAGCTTATCGGCCTACGGTGTGATTGCTTATATGCAAAATCAACTGGATATTCTTCTTGTGATTCTTGCCATGATTGGTGGTTTGCTAGGCTTCTTCGTCTTTAACCACAAACCTGCCAAGGTCTTTATGGGAGATGTGGGAAGTTTGGCTCTTGGTGGAATGCTGGCAGCAATCTCTATGGCCCTCCACCAAGAATGGACCCTTTTGTTGATTGGGATTATCTATGTCTTTGAGACAAGCTCTGTTATGATGCAGGTTACCTACTTCAAACTTAGTGGTGGGAAGCGTATTTTCCGTATGACACCTGTCCACCACCATTTTGAGCTTGGAGGATTCTCAGGCAAGGGCAATCCTTGGAGCGAGTGGAAGGTTGACTTCTTCTTTTGGGGAGTTGGGCTTCTAGCAAGTCTCTTGACCTTAGCCTTTTTATACCTGCTGTAAAACTAACTTTTGATTACAAAATAAAACAGGATGAAGGTGATCTTCATCCTGTTTTTGTGATGTTAAAAGTTAGTTGGATTCATCCTTTCTTCCATTTAACATAAAAGTGGCTGTAAGGGCTAGGCTGAGGCCTGCTAAGAAGAGGAGTGGGTAGCACCTTCTACTTGGTTGAAGGTGAGTTCGGCAGTGACTCCATTTTGTCGAACTGCTGTCAGACTGGTTACACGACCAGGGAAATGTTCAAAGGTAATGACATCACCTTTTTGTGTTGCCAGTTGGATGCGACCATCTTTGAGGACAGTTGCCTTGACTGCTTTGCCATTGACCTTGACCTGACTGGCTTCGATATTTGGATAGTCTACAACCAGGTCTCCGCCGACATTTGACAGGAAGGACAAGCTTTGAAGGTTTTTATCTTTCCACTTCATGCTGACTTCAAAGTTACCACGGGCAATCAAGCCAGAAACTTGACCGTCTTTCCAAGCATCTGGAAGGGCTGGCAATGGCGCAATATAGCCAGTATGAGATTGGAGGAGCATTTCTGCCATCCCACTAGTTGCTCCAAAGTTTCCGTCGATTTGGAAAGGCGCGTGAGTATCCCAAAGGTTTTCTAGGGTTGAGTATTTTAGCTGTTCAGCGAGTAAGCGATGGGCACGGTTACCGTCCAAGAGACGAGCCCAGAGGTTGATTTTATTGGCCTTAGACCAACCAGTACCACCATCTCCACGGTGGTTGAGGGTAGCACGCGCAGCTTCTAGGTATTCAGCTTGATCTTTGCTAAAGAGCGTACCTGGGAAGAGACCAACTAGATGGGAAACGTGACGGTGGTTGTTTTCAATCCCTTCGTTGGTGAATTGTGGGCTGTCTTCTTCGTACCATTCCTTGATACGTCCTTCTTTGTTGATGTGAAGGGGTTTCAGTTTGTCAAATTTAGCCTTGACCTCTGTGACTAAGTCTTGGTCGACTTTCAGATGATTGGCGACTTCCATGTAGTCGTGGAATAGCTGCCAAACTAGCGACTGGTCAAAGGTGTTTCCGATGGTGATGGTACCGTGTTCTGGTGAGTAGGATGGAGAAGACACCCAACGGTCACTGGCCTGGTCATAGTGTAAGAAGGAGTTCCAGAACTTAGCAGTCTCTTTCAACATAGGATAGATCTTTTCTTTGAGATAAGTTTCATCCTTGGTGAATTTATAGTAGTCATAGACGTTCTGCATCATCCAAGCATTAGCAGCTGGCGACCAACCCCAATAGTAATTCCAACCAGGAGTAGTCCAGCCAAATGGAGTTGCTTGAGTGTGGACCAGCCAACCATTTTCTTGTCCGTCTTTGGATTCGATACCTACGTATTCCTTAGCAGCGATACGACCATAATAGCGCATGTCATCAATGTAATTGATCATTGGCTTGGCAGTTTCAGCAAGGTTGCTCATGTAGGCTGGCCAATAGTTCATTTGCAAATTGACATTGAGGTGATAGTCAGCGTTCCAAGGTGGATTGTCTACAGCATTCCAGACTCCTTGGAGGTTTGCAGGAAGGGCATCTGTCCGATCACGAGAAGAACTGATCAATAAATAACGTCCGTATTGGAAGAAGAGTTCTTCCAATTTTTGCCCTTTGCTAGGGTTATAGCCTTGAAGGGCCTCTTTTGTCGTTTGAGCAGTCTTGTTTCCGCCTAGGTTTAGTTTAACGCGGTTAAAGAGACTTTGATAATCCTTGATATGGTCTTGCTTAAGTGTTTCGTAGTCCTTGGTCTTAGCAGCTTCGACAATCCCTTTAACTGTTTTTTCGAGGTCAATGTCTTTTCGATAGTTGGTTTTAGGATTTTGAGCAAAGTTAGTCTTGG
>ERZ772930.490-NODE-490-length-12474-cov-6.05492_pt1 | contig 12474 bp, 8 predicted proteins | sample MGYA00511685_ERZ772930 | MGnify/ENA primary metagenome ERZ772930 (study PRJEB29015, sample SAMEA2738053) | human oral metagenome | biome: human oral; feature: human-associated habitat; material: saliva | place: China | collected 2226 ... | reverse complement strand
GCGACGACAGATTCACTGCATCGCTTAGTTCGGAGCGTAAGATGGACATGTAGCGAAGCTACATAAGGCCATCCACAGCGACGAACACCCAGTATCCTGGAGGGAAGAACCGTACATGAGAACTCGCTGATTGACGAAATAGAGGGTCAACCCTAAAGGGTTGGCCCTCTATTTTTGTGCTCTAACGAGCACAGCTTTCATACCTGCTAGAGCCGTCTCCAGCCAAGGTTGTACAAGTACTATCTATGGATAGTAATTTATAGGACGGCGTGGGAAACCTAGGGCAATAGGGCGTAAAGGAGCACAGCGACGCATACGTCCATTGCATCAGGTTCGACGAAGCCCTATAGTTAAGTCTGTACATTGGCATAATGTATTATATATTGCCATGGGCGAGTGTGATAGGAAGCCGCGGCTAGTGGTAGGAAGCAAACTAAATTTATACGGTAACAGGGCACATCGTGCTAATATTACCAAACCTTAAATCATGTGATTAACTCTAAATTTATGCAAATAAGATATTTCATAGACTTCTATGATAATCTTGTGAGGGATTTTGTTGATAATACTGATATACTTGTGGTATTCTCATTATGTATGAAAGTAGATGGGAGTGATTATTTTATATGTATAAATATGGCAAGTGCTGTATTAAAAAGTTTTTATATTTCGTTGTTGCATGTATTGCAATATTAGCTGTTTCCATTGGGGTTATGTGGGGACTGTCTGGTGATTATAAATTATATGGTGTGCCGGTACTCAATTATCACCAGATAAATGATGAAAAGCACTCTGCTTTAACACTGCATGTAGATCAATTTAAGGAGCAGATGGAATATCTCCATAATCATGGATACAACACGATTACATTAGATCAGCTATACGATTATTTGCAAAATGGTACAGAATTACCAGATAAGCCAATTGTTATTACCTTCGATGATGGGTATGTAGATAATTATACATATGCTTTACCTATATTAAAGGAATACAATATGAAGGCTACATTGTTTATGATTAGCGATGCAGCGAATACGCCTGGATTTGTTAGTACGGAGCAAATGCGGCAAATGGAGGCCGGCGGCTTTGATATTCAAGGTCATACAAATCATCACAAGATACTAACCCATATGGACCCAACGGAATTGCCGGATGCAATCTTAGGTGGTAAAACCTCTATGGAAGGTATTCTAGGGGAGCCTATCGTTTATTTAGCCTATCCAGGTGGTTTTAATGATATGCTCGTTCAGTATGTTACGAAGCAATCTGGTTATAAGATGGCTTTCACCGTTCAACCAGGTACAGTTAAGCCTGGAGATAATCTCTATGCCTTAGATCGATTAGCTATATTCCAAGGTGATACACCGTATTTATCTTTCTGGTTGCGCCTACATTGCGCACCATTTATTAAGTATTCTTGGGCATTGCGTGATACATTACGCGATAATGGATGGCCAACCTTGGCATCTATTTTGCCTTTATTCTAGGAGGAATTATGTCTTACGAAGTTGTAGCAAGACCATTACGTGTTGCGGTGTTAACTGTTTCTGATACTCGTACATTGGAAACTGATAAAGGGGGCAACAAGGTTCAAGAGTTTTTAGAGCAAGCGAATCATATTGTGGCAGAACGCAAAATTGTTATTGATGATTATGATTCTATTAGAAACGCTATGATTCCGTGGTGCAATGATGAATCTATCGATGTAATCATCTCTACTGGTGGCACCGGTATTGCCATGCGCGATGTGACAATTGAGGCTGTAAATAGCTTGTATGAAAAGCATATTCCTGGCTTTGGTGAAATCTTTAGATATCTTTCCTACACAGAAGATATCGGCACAAAAGCGATGGCTTCTCGTGCGGAGGCTGGAGTGAACAATAATACATTGATGTTCTCTGTCCCTGGTTCTGTAGGTGCTGTGACATTGGCTATGAGTAAACTCATCATTCCTGAAATGGCGCACCTCGTTCGGGAAATTACAAAATAATAAGATAAGACTGCTCATAATGAGCAGTCTTTTTTGTTAGGTATGAAATATTATCATTATAGACTCTAAATTTGCCATGTAAGACAGAAACTAGGGGCATAAAAACTGGTTTGTTTAATTCTCAATATATAAACAATACCATTGCAGTATTGTTTTATTTCGATTATACTAGATTTAGTAATACGTTTGTCCGAGTGCACGAGAAAGGAGACCTTATGAAGTTAAATCAGGCCACGGATTATGCATTTCGCATGGTCTTACATATGGCGATGTTACCTTCGGGTACGAAGATAACAGGTGCTGTATTGGCTGAGCAAGAATTGATTCCAGAACGATTTTTGCTCAAGATTATGCGTAGTCTCATTGCAGCAGGGATTATGAAATCCTTCCGCGGTGTAGATGGTGGGTTTGCCCTCAATCGAGACCCTCAAGAGATTTCATTGCTCGATGTAATTAGAGCGGTAGAAGGGGATGCGTATTTACAACGGTGTTTATATGATGTAGGTTCTTGCTCTAAATCTTGTAAGGGGCATTGTGCTATAAATGAAGCAATGGGGACGATTCAGCATCAATTAATTGGTCAGTTGAAAGAGGTTAACTTTAAAATCCTCGCGCAACGTGAACAAACTATTGTAGCGGGGTCCTTACCTTTTTTACAAGCACAATGATTCAAGGTTTTTTGTAAAAGCTCATCAAGTGATGTAAGTTTTTTATTCTAAGGAGGAAAACACATGTTTGAAGCTGTAGATTTAGCTCGATTACAATTTGCGCTAACATCTATCTATCACTGGTTGTTTGTGCCGTTCACACTAGGCATGACAGTGATTGTCGCTATCTTAGAGTGGACATATGTGTCTACAGGTAAAGAAGTGTACAAAAAAATGGCAAAATTCTGGGGCAAATTGTTCCTAATTAACTTTGCCATGGGTGTGGTAACTGGTATCGTTCAGGAATTCCATTTCGGTATGAACTGGGCAGAATATTCTCGTTTTATGGGTGACATTTTCGGCGCTCCATTGGCCCTTGAAGCATTAATGGCATTTTTCTTGGAATCTACATTCATGGGTGTTTGGATCTTCGGTTGGGACCGCTTAAATAAAAGCGTTCACGCCCTTGTAGCTACGTTGGTAGCATTAGGTACAAACCTATCTGCGTTCTGGATTCTCGTAGCGAACTCCTTCATGCAACATCCTGTAGGCTTTGTATTGCGCAATGGCCGTGCAGAGATGGAAAACTTCCTGACAATTGTTCAAAATGGCTATGTACCTGGCCAATTCTTCCATATCGTGTTGAATGGTCTATTAACAGCAGGCGTAATCATTATGGCAATCAGTGCATGGCACTTATTGCGTAATAATGCGACAGAATTCTACCGTCGTTCTGCTAAATGGGGCATGGTTATTGCCCTTGTATTCGGTACTTTAGGCGCAATGGCAGGTCATCACCAAGGTCAATACATTACAAAAGTACAACCTATGAAAATGGCTGCTATGGAAGCTTTGTGGGAAACACAAGATCCAGCTCCATTCTCTTTAGTTGCTAACATCGATACTAAAGCTCAAAAGAACACAAGCGCTCTTGAAATTCCTGGTGGCTTGTCCTTCTTGACTCAAAACTCCTTCACTTCTGGTAAAGTAGAAGGTATCAAAGATCTTCAAGCTAAAGCTGAAGCTCAATACGGTCCTGGTAACTATATTCCAGACGTTCCAGCAATCTTCTGGACATTCCGTGTCATGGTTGCAGCTGGTTCCCTTATGTTACTTGTTGCATTCGTAGGTCTTATCCTTAATGCAAAAGACAAACTTGTTGAAAATCGCACATTCTTGAAAATTATGTTCTGGATGTTGCCATTGCCATTCATCGCTCACTCCACTGGTTGGTTTGTAGCTGAAGCGGGCCGTCAACCATGGCTTGTATATGGCTTACAATTGACTGCAGACGGTGCTTCTAAATCCGTTACAGCTCCAGAAATTATGACTACAATCATCGGCTTTACACTTGTGTACATCGTAGCAGCTATTGCGGCTATCTACCTTGCTGTAGAACACATCAAAAAAGGTCCAGATGGCAACCCATCTCACGATGTAGTTGAAAAAGAGGAGGCGAGATTATGGAATTAATTTTTAATAACCTTGAAGTGGTATGGTTTATCTTAATTACTGTACTATTCGCTGGCTTCTTCTTATTAGAAGGTTTTGACTATGGTACTGGTATTTTGTTACCATTCATCGGTAAAACTGACGTTGAACGTCGTCAAATGATCAATGCCTTAGGTCCTGTATGGGACGGTAATGAGGTATGGATGATTACTGCAGGTGGTGCATTATTCGCATCCTTCCCTCATGTATATGCTACATTGTTCAGTGGTTTCTACTTGGCGTTATTCTTGATGCTTGCAGCGCTTATCATGCGTGGTGTAGCATTCGAGTTCCGTTCTAAAAGCCCTAACTTGTTATGGCGTAAAACTTTCGACTACTGCATCTTCTTTGGTTCCTTGATTCCTGCATTATTGTGGGGTGTTACGGTTGGTAACTTGATCCAAGGTACGCCAATCGATGCAAGCATGACGTATGTAGGTACGTTCTTTGATTTGTTAAGCCCATACACAGTGCTTTGTGGCATCGCTTTCATCTTGGTATTTACATACCACGGTGGTTTGTTCACTTCTATCAAAACTGCTGGTGCTATTTCTGAACGCGCTCGTGCAGCTTCCTTGGTAGTAGGTGTTCCTACAGCTATCGGTGCATTAGCATTGGTAGGTGCAACTTATGTATTTACAGATTTGTTCAACTCTGTATTAGCAATTGTTTGCTTTGCGTTGGCAATCGTGTTCTTCCTTATTTCTTGGGGCGCAACACGTACTCGTAATACAAAATGGGGCTTTGTATTCAGCTCCTTATCCGTTATCTCTGTAACGGCTGCTTACTTTGCTGGTTTGTTCCCTCGCATCATGGTTTCTTCTTTGAATCCTGAGTGGAGCTTAACTATTACAAATGCAAGTAACTCTACTTACACATTGACATTGATGACTTGTGTAGCTTTCGTATTTGTGCCAATTATCTTGGTTTACCAAAGCTGGGTATACTGGACATTCCGTCATCGTGTAACAGAAAAAGACTTACACTATTAATAGAATAGCTTTATAACTCTGGTGAGTTGTAAAATTTAGGTCTCAATGTGAGGCGTGCCGTAGCGGCACGCCTCTTTTTTGTGGTAAGATGAATAATATTGATAAATTTAGATTCATTTGGACTCAATTAGATTATAGTTTAGCTTAATCTGAGTACGACCTAGATGGAGGAAATCTAATCAATTTGATTTTATATTTTTAGTAGTTTTACCGTAGAGGATAATATGATACAGCGTACCGCTTTTAAAGCGCTGCTAGAACATAAAGGTCAGCTTTTACTACTGGGATTAACCTGCTTAGTAGAAAGTCTGTCCATTGTTGGGCAAGCTTGGTTCTTTGGAACCTTAATTAATAATTTTATATTTTTAGAGAATACCTTAGCTGATGAGATGAATACAATCTTGTATTTGACTATTGCCATTATTGTGCGATTGTTAGCTCATTATATACAAGAGGCTGTGGCAAATCGTTTGGGCAGTGCTGTGAAAGCATCTTTTAGAGAGCATGCCTTAGAGCATATGTTTAAGCTTGGTATACAGCATAAGGAGCGTCACGGTGATGTAATTCATTTGCTTACGGATGGTTTGGAGCAGGTTGATGCTTATGTAGCTCGCTATATTCCTCAAATCTTATACGCTATTATGATTCCGCTCATCATGGGGATTGCTATCGTAGATGCATTACCGATTATTGGTATTATCTTGATTGTTACGGTGCCATTGATTCCATTCTTTATGATTCTGATCGGTAAGCAAGCTGATCGATTGAATAAAGAGCAATGGGAGCGCATGAGCTTTTTGTCAGGGCATTTCTTAGATGTATTGCAAGGGATTACTACGCTTAAATTATTTGGTCGTGCAAAAGATCAAATTAAAGTTATTGGTCGCTTGTCTGAGGAGTTTAAAGATTCTACTTTAAAAGTTTTGCGCGTAGCATTCTTATCAGCATTGGTGCTAGAACTAGTAAGCACCATTAGTACGGCCTTAATTGCAGTATATTTAGGCTTAACCTTGCTAGATGGTGAGATTGCCTTCTTCCCAGCATTCTTTATTTTGCTATTGGCACCAGAGTTTTATACACCGTTTAGACAATTGGGTGCTGCTTTCCACACGGGAATGGCAGGTAAAACCTCAATTTTAAAATACGAAGACTTTATGAATCGTGAACCATCCTTACCTGTTGGTGGTGACACAAGATTAGATGGTTCTGTAGAACATATTGAGATTAAGGATTTAACTTTTACCTATAAGAATAGTGATAATGGAGTTCGCCATATAACGCTTGAGTCTAAACGCAATGCACCTATTATGCTCGTTGGTGAAAGTGGGGCGGGCAAGTCCACTATTGCACATATTGTAGGCGGGTTCTTGCAAGCGCTACGTGGCACAGTAACAGTAGATGGTCATGATATATGTGATTTAAATATCGACTGGTGGCGTCAACAAATTACCTATGTATCTCAGCATCCACACATTATGAAAGGCACCTTGCGTGAGGTTCTATCCTTTGGCATGGATGTAAGTGATAAAGAAATTCTTGATGCTTGTAAAGAGGTTCAACTCTTAGATGTCATCAGTCGTCATGCTGACGGTCTTGATGCAGTCATCGGAGAAGGTGGTTTAGGTCTAAGTGGTGGTGAGCGTCAACGGGTTGCCTTAGTACGTGCATTCTTACGGAAGGGGCAGGTTCTGATTCTTGATGAAGTAACGGCCCATTTAGATGTAAAAACGGAATCTATCATCAGTACAGCTATTCAACAATTGATGAAGGATAAGATTGTCATCATTATCGGGCATCGCTTACAAACGATGCACTGGGCTTCTAAACTATATGTTTTAAAACAAGGCATCATTATTCAACAAGGCTCTTATGAAGAGCTAGTTGCTGTGGATGGTTATTTTAAAGACCTCGTAGCATCTGGCTTGGGACAATTCTCTTCTGCCATAGAAGAAGAATTAAAAGCAGGTAAATATTCAACTGCGCAACATATAGCTGTTATGGATGAAACTCTGAAACAGGCGTGTATTACTGATGCTAAGAAACAGGAAATTATTACTGATGCGGTGACTAAATCATCTACACTTGATAAACATGATGTGAAGATACAAAAAATGGGCTTACAAGGGTGGAAGCTATTATTCGCAGTTCTAAGTCCTGCTAAGTGGTCCTTAGTGTTAGCCTTGATATTTACATTCCTCACGGTCTTCATGAATGTAGGTTTGTTAACTGTTTCATCTTGGTTATTAGCGTCGGCTGCGTTACAACCCGGTCTTACCTATTTAAGTCTTGCCATCGTAGGGGTTCGTTTCTTTGGTGTTAGTCGTGCAGTATGTCGTTATTTTGAACGTTACACCTCGCATCGTATGGCCTTCCAAGGCCTCTATGGTTTGCGCCTGTGGTTCTATGCACATTTGGAGCCATTAGCACCGGCTATTTTAAAACGCTTTGGTGCTGGTGATATGCTAGGTCGCATTATGGGGGATATAGAGGTATTACAATTCTTCTACTTGCGAACTCTGATTCCACCTGTAGCAGCCATTGCTTTGACTGCATTAGTTGCTTATGGAGCATCTACGATTGATGATAGCTTGGTTATGCCAATTTTAATGGCCGCTCTTGTTTTAGGGGTAGTAGTACCATTAGTTGTTTACGCCCATAATAAACAATCTCTACGTGCCATTGGGCCTCAACAAGGAGACTATAAAGCACTGTTAAGTGATACTATGGATAGCCTCGAAGATGTTATTAGCTATGGCAATGAAAATCTTGTATATAAACGAATTCAACAGATGATGAGACATGTTGACGGTCATAAAGGAACTATTGATCGGGGTATGAACTTAGGCAACACATTATTCCTAGGCGGCGTTCAGTTAACTGTTGTTGTGGTAGCGATTATGGCTGCTAATGCATTAACTGGGGCGTGGGCCAGTGTAATGGTTGCGGTAGCCGCTATTGGTACGCAAGCTTGGTTTGAAGCGTTACAACCGATGATTGCAGCGGTCCATCACGGTGCTGAAAGTAAAGTAGCCACAAGCCGTCTTATAGCACTTGCAAATGAGCCGTTACCGGTTGTGGAGCCATTAGAACCTAAGCCATTTAATCCGAATCGAGATATTACTTTTACAAATGTATCCTTTGGCTATGATCATGCGCATACTATCTACGAGAACCTTAGATTGGATATTAAACAAGGTCAGTCGATTGCCATCGTGGGTGCCAGTGGTTCCGGTAAGACTACATTATTTAATATGCTAGAGCGTTTATATGATTACAACGGCTCTATCCATGTGGGGGATGTAGAATTAAAGGATATTTCTATGGATACCTGGCGTAATGCATTAGGTACCATTACTCAGGACACCTATATTTTCCATGCGTCCTTTGGTGATAACATTCGCCTTGCCAGACCGGAAGCAACAGCTGATGAGTTAGAGCAAGCCATACACCGTGCATCCTTGCAAAATGTTGTAGATAAGCTGTCCGATGGTATACATACAATCGTTGGTAGTGGTGGACATGGACTAAGTGGCGGTGAACGTCAACGTGTGGCGTTAGCGAGATTATTTTTGCGAAACCCTCAAATTGTTTTATTAGATGAGCCACTAGAAGGCTTAGATCAAGTAACTCGAAAAGCTTTACATCGCGATTTGATGCACTACGTAGAAGGTAAAACATGCTTATATATTACGCATCAACTAGAAGGTTTAGAACAAATGGATCGCATATTGTTTATGGATAAAGGTGAAATTGTAGAAGATGGCACCTATGAAGAGCTCATTGCGTTGCGTGGTCATTTCTACGAATATTGCTATCTATCTATGGCAAGTATTCAATAAAAATTAATATCAGTAAAAGTATCTATTATAATTATTAACTTATAATAGGTAGTATATTAAAGTACAGTAATAAAGCCCCTTGCGCTATGCGAAAGGGGCTTTATGTATACCTATATTTAATAGTAGATATGGGAGTCTTTTATCGATAAATCATGCAGTATATGGTATAATTTTTATATCGAAAGCTAATTTCTCACCCTTGGAGGGGTTATGACTAAAATTTTCACCAAATTAAGAGCTTTGGTGGATGAAGCATTATCTGATCGTGATACGGCGGTAAATAAGGAGCCTATTATAGAAAATACTCCTTTAGAAGAAGATTTGTTTGACCATCGGTTGCTATATATAGAGGAAGACACTATCAATCGTATGTTGCGTGCCGCTCTTCGCAATCACTGGTTCTTTTATGCTGTAACATTTGAATTTGAACCAAATAACCAAATATTCCTATCCATTATTACTAAATGGGGGAATGTGATTAATGTGGAATTCACCTTAGAGGATCTATGGTTTGATGATTACTCATCATCCTTTGCGATTCGCCTAGATACAAATAATATAGATACAGGTGGGTTTATTTTAAACTCCCTCTTACATTTAGTAGGTAATTGGTGCCTCAGCCTATTTGGCGTATTCTTTAATCCTATCGCATTAGGTGAAAAGGGTTCTACTGTACGCTTTGAGAAAAAAGGCATTATTCAATTTGACCTATTACCAAATACACAAGTAAAGAAATTTATACCGTTACCAGAACGCCATATTGGTAGTAATGGTCCTGTTCTTTTGGGAAACCCTCGTACTAGTCAATCTGTATTGCAGCTTGATTACTATGCATTCCATGATCCAGTAGATACCTTTACGGTACCAGATGTACCAACTCGTACTAGTTGGCTACGTTCTATCGATATTGCGGCGGTTCTCTTATTGCCGATTGGTGTATGGATTACCTTTGTTATCTTGCATCATTACTTGCCAACTGAAACGTTGGAGTTCTCATTCTCCACGTACTTCTTAATTTCTTTAGGGATTTTCATCATTTCCTTCTTGGTTATGAATATTCCGCGGTATTTGTACATGTATTTTGACTCTCGTAAACAGTGGCAAAGTGCGTTTGTACATAATAATATTAAGATTCAAATGCGCAAGCTCCATCGTCGCATCTTCATGCAGCAGGCTACGCTGACCTCTGACTGTGATGAGTGTACTGCTAATGAAAGCCAAGAGCGAATTAAACATTTGTTGTTACAAATTCGGGACAAGCGATTCCTTGCGAATCGACTTAAGATAGCCGATGATGATAGAGCCCGTAAACAAAAGGTTAAGTTTATCATCGCCTATATTGGTTGTACATTAATTGAGTTAATGTTGATTATGAACTAAATTGAGTTAATGGTGATTATGAGCTAAATGGTTTTAACAACATAAGAAAGAAAAAACGTATCTCTTTAGAGATACGTTTTTTCTGTTTCATGATCAAATTTTTTTTACCGTTTTTTACGACGTTTGCGGACTGTTTTTCTAATTTCTCGCTCTGTTTCTGTTTTAGGTTGTTGCATCGACTCATAAGTTGGTCGATTTACAGGCATAAATGGTGGGTTACCATATTGATTCGGTTCTGGCTGACCAGGCAATACCCAGAATAGGAAACCGATGAGCCATATGAAGAGTTCAAGCAAGTAATTGAATGGAGATACAGCAGAGTAGGTATTGATGAAGATCATAATGACCGACCAGAGAATCCCTGCCCATGCATTAAAGCCGATGTCGTGAATACGACGACCAAATAAAATGCAAGATAATGGGAAGAGGGCTGCTAGTAAAATCCAAATAATAACTCTTGTAAACCAGTATGCAGGTAAAGAGACAACAAAGTCCAAGAATAGATCATCGATATAGTGGACGATGTGGAATAGAATCATCAGAGCGATAAAGCATATGATGAATTGTAGTCGATTTAACCGTCCCGTCAGGTTAAAAATCGATAAGCCCATGCGACGCCCTTGGAATGCAATGAGTAAACCGATGGCACATATGAGCAATGTTCGTAATACAACATAGAGTAAATCCATAAGTTCCCCTTTATGTATAGCTTATAGTTGAGTTAATTCTGGCAAGACTAGCTCAAATGCTACACCATGTTTCATTGATTTTACAGTATCTACTGTAGCTTGAATTGCTTTAGTAGTAAAATTCATTGCCAGTTCTGCTGCATCATAAGGTGAATATCCCCTCATTACTGCACCTGATAATACAGCGGTGAAAATATCTCCGGTTCCTGTTGCTTTCACAGGGATAAGAGGTATAGAGTAGGTTTTTAAAAAGTCTGTAGGCCCATCATAGACGGCGATGACCGCATGTGTTTCCGATGGAACGCTTGTCATGATAACCATGTCAGGCCCCATGTGATGTAATTGTTTACAACGATCACGCAATTCATCATCATTAATAGGATCTGTAGAAAATGGAATATCTAATAAGAAGCAAGTCTCTGTATAATTGGGCTTTACAATATGAGCCTTGGAAACAAGTTGGCGCATAGCTACCACCATATCAGGAGTGTAGATTGAATAGAGGCGACCATCGTCCGCCATAGCTGGATCGACGATGACCATTTGCCCATTATTGCCAAAACGGTCGATTGCTTCCTCCACAAGGTGGATTTGTTCTGGCGATGCCAAGAAACCGCTTACAATAGCGTGAAAGTCGATTTCGTTTTTATCCCAACAGTCCATGAAATCCCTCATGTGAGCCGATAAATCTACAAACTCATAATGGGGATACTCCAAGTGATTGCTCAAAACGGCTGTAGCCAAAGGTACTGCCTGGCAGCGCATAGCACTGATAATGGGAATCATAACGGTTAGGGCACAGCGGCCGATTGAGCTCATATCTTGAATTGTTAATACTCTAGGTACTGCTGTCATAGACACCTCCAATTAATTATATATTTTATTGTACGTTATGTACGGCTTTCTGTAAATGTAATGATGCTATTCATGAAATTAACTTCATAATGTAGTATAATAAAACGGATAGACTTTTAATGGAGGATAGTGAAATGACAAGGTATGTATTTCGACGCCTAGGTGGCGCAATCATAATCTTATGGGTCATCATTACCGTAACATTTGCGTTAATGCACGCAATTCCGGGGGGACCTTTTACAACAGAAAAGAAATTGCCGCCTCAGGTGAAAGCAAGCATCGAAGCAAAGTATCATCTTGATGATCCCGTGTGGAAACAGTATGGAGATTATTTAGGTGGTGTTATTACCGGCGATTTGGGGCCATCATATAAGTATGAAGGTCGTAGTGTGAACGACATTATTAGTGATGCATTCCCAATTTCTGCTCAGCTAGGCTTGCTATCTTTAATGGTAGCTGTAGTAGGTGGTATTACAGCGGGGGCGATTAGTGCCATGCGACCGAATAGTATTGTAGACTATGCTGTGACCGTGTTATCGACATTGGGAATCTCAGTGCCTACATTTATTACCGGTGCTGTCCTTGTATATG
>ERZ772930.489-NODE-489-length-12497-cov-12.5874_pt1 | contig 12497 bp, 10 predicted proteins | sample MGYA00511685_ERZ772930 | MGnify/ENA primary metagenome ERZ772930 (study PRJEB29015, sample SAMEA2738053) | human oral metagenome | biome: human oral; feature: human-associated habitat; material: saliva | place: China | collected 2226 ... | reverse complement strand
CTTCGACATTGATCTCGGTGCCCGCGATGAGGAAGAGCATGCCCATGCCGACCTCACGGAAGACGGAGATCGGCTCGGTGAGGGATGCGAGTCCCAGAACATTCGGCCCGATGATGACGCCGAAGATCAGCAGCCAGACGACGTCGGGCACGCGCTTGCGTGTGAGCGAGGACAGCAGGGGTGCGATGGCCGCAGCGGCGGCGATCAGGAAGAGGGAGACGATGGCTCCCTCGGTGCCACTCGTGCTCGACGCGGCGACGAGGCCGTGGCCCACTCCCCCGCTCGCGGCGGGCAGAGACATCGGCAGGCTCATGTGCGTTCCTTTTCGGGTACTGGAATCGGGCGCGCGCCGACGACCGTTGGGGTCAAGGGCGCGTATTCAGGAATTATGGGCATGACAAAGGCCCGGGACGACAAGTCCCGGGCCCGTGCGTGGATGCGAGGTCAGCCCTCGACGTCCAGGAGGCCGTTCTTGTAGGCCTTGGCCAGGCGGCGGGGCACGCGGATCTCACGGCCGGCGACCTTGACGGTGTTCAGCTCGGTAAGATCAGCCTTCCAGGTAGACCGGCGGGTGCGGGTGTTCGCACGGGACATCTTGCGCTTGGGAACTGCCATGTCTTACCGCTCCTCTTCTTTCTCGACGACTATTCTGATCGGTGCGCCACGCGGGCGCACGGCGACAACCCGACAAGACTACCACGGACCAGCCTCTGAAGCACATCACGAGCGTCTACCCGCCTGCGATCCTGGTTACAGACTGAGGGCGGGCTCTCTCCCTTAGACTGAGCGCATGTCCGCTCTTCGCACGCTCGCCTCCGGCACGCTCCTCACCCACGAGATTGAGATCAAGCGGTCGCGTTTCATCACGACGCTGGCCAGGACGGACACGCCCGAGGAGGCCCGCGAGCTCATCGACGCGGTCAAGTCTGAGCACCCGCAGGCCCGCCACAACTGCTCCGCCTATCTTATCGACCCACCCGACGCCGCTCCCCTCCAGCATTCCTCGGACGACGGGGAACCCTCGGGAACGGCGGGCACCCCAATGCTGGAGGCCCTGCGCGCCTCCGACACGTGGAATGCGACCGCCGTGGTGACCCGCTACTTCGGCGGCATCCTCCTGGGTGGGGGTGGCCTCGTGCGCGCCTACTCGACGTCCGTGTCCGAGGCCGTCGCCCGCGCCCCTATCGCTTACCTGGTCGGGCGCGACGTTCTCGAAACTCAGCTCAATCCCGGGGACGCGGGCCGCATCGAGGCGGAGTTGCGCGCGCGAGGAGCAGCGGTCGTCGACACGATATGGGGCACCGACGTCACGCTGCGCATTGCGATCGATCCGATTGACCGAGACTCGATTGACGCGTGCCTCGCCCAGGCCTCGTCGGGTGTTGCAAAGTTTCGCTACGTGGAAACGCGACGGATTGAACTGGACGAGGCTCCGAGCGCGGGATGACAATTCAGGGGTACTACTTTCTTGGAAGGACCCCCCTATGGCACGCATCGCCTCCACCGTCGCCGACCTGATCGGCGGCACCCCCCTCGTCCGTATTCACCACGTCGCCGGCGACGGCGTGGACGTCGTCGCAAAGGTCGAGGCCTTCAACCCCGCCTCCTCCGTCAAGGATCGCATTGCCCGCTCGATCATCGACGCGGCCGAGGCATCGGGCGCCCTGGCCCCCGGCGGCACGATCGTCGAGGCCACCTCCGGTAACACGGGCATCGCCCTGTCGATGGTGGGCGCGGCGCGCGGCTACAAGGTCGTCATCGTCATGCCTTCCTCCATGTCCGTCGAGCGCCGCGCGATCGTGCGCGCCTTTGGTGCCGAGCTGGTCCTCACCGACCCGAAGGGCGGCGTCTCCGCCGCCGTCGCCGAGGCCGAGCGCATCGCCTCCGAGCGCCCCGGCGCCATCATCGCCTCCCAGTTCACCAACCCCGCGAACCCCGCCGCGCACATCGCCCACACGGGCGAGGAGATCTGGGCCGACACCGACGGCCAGGTCGACGTCTTCGTTGCCGGCGTGGGCACGGGCGGCACCATCTCGGGTGTCGCGCGCGTCCTGAAGGACAAGAACCCGAACGTGCGGATCATCGCCGTGCAGCCGGCGGAGTCCCCGCTTCTCACCGGCGGCACGCCCGGCCCGCACGGCATCCAGGGCCTGATGCCCAACTTCGTCCCCGACACCTTCGACGCCGACATCGTCGACGAGGTCGTCTCCGTCGAGACCGCTACCGCACTCGAGTTCGCGCGCCGCGCTGCCGCCGAAGAGGGCCTGCTCGTGGGCATCTCCTCGGGCGCTGCCCTGGCCGGCACCGCGGTTGTCGCGGCCCGCCCCGAGCTGGCCGGCAAGAAAATTGTCACGCTGCTGCCCGACACGGGTGAGCGTTACCTCTCGACCGCGCTGTTTGCCGGTCTTGAGGACTGACAGACGTTCATGACACGCTAGAGTGGCCCCGGATAGAATGTCCGGGGCCACCTGTGCATTCACCGCCCTATCCATCGGAGGAGGACCCCGTGAAGTTCACCGTTCGCACGCTGACACGCGCTCTGTCTTCGGCGTTGCCCACCAAAGCGCTCGGGCTCTTCCACGAGGACCTCGTGACGGCGCAGCGCCGCGACCCCGCGGCCACCTCCGCCCTGGAGATCGCACTGACCTATCCGGGCGTGCACGCCCTGTGGACCCACCGCGTCTCCCACGCTCTGTGGTCCCACGGCGCCCGCACTCCCGCGCGCGTTCTCTCCTCCATGGCCCGCGCCGTCACCGGCGTCGATATTCACCCCGAGGCAACCATCGGCCGCCGCGTCTTCATTGACCACGCGACCGGCGTCGTCATCGGTCAGACCGCCGAGGTTGGCAACGACGTCGTCATCTTCCACGGAGTCACCCTCGGCGGCGTCGCCATGACTCCCGGCAAGCGCCACCCCACCGTCGGCGACCACGTCATGATCGGCGCCGGCGCGAAGGTCCTGGGCCCCATCACCGTGGGCGCGGGCGTCAAGATCGGCGCGAACGCCGTCGTCGTCAAGGACGTGCCCTGCGGCAACGTGGCGATCGGCGTGCCCGCGCGCCTGCTGCCCAAGCCCGAAAAGGACACGCGTGACCGCGACCTGATCGTCGATCCGAACTACTTTTTCGAGGAGCCCGCCCTCTACATCTGAGGCGGCGTCTTCCCTCGTCAGCATCGGTCCGCGGGAATCTTACGCAGAGCCGTGACAAAGTGAGCGCCCTCACCTATAGTTGGTTTATGGAAGCTCGAACTCTACATGCCCCACTGGACGCGTTGTCAGCGGCGAATCGCCCCCAGGGTATTGAGATCGCCACGCTCACAACATTCGACATCCCCGCGCTCGCGGTGCTCACCCTCGAGGCCTACGACGAAGCCGTCACGCCCGAGGCGCTTTTGGAAACATCCGAGGAACTTCGCCTCACCTTCGAGGGCGCTTTCGGTGACACCACCGAAGACTCCTTCGTGGGGGCCTGGGACGGAGGAACCCTGGTCGGCGCGATCCTCGTCGTGCGCGAATCCCCGTGGGATGACGCCCCAGACGGGCCCTTCGTCGTCGACTTGATCGTCGCACCGGACTACCGCAGGCGAGGCATCGCAACTGCGCTCGTCTCGGAGGTGGCATCCAGATGCACGGACTGGGGTTTCGACACCCTGGCCCTGCGTCTGGATGCGCGCCACGGCGGCGCCCACGAGCTCTACTCGATGCTCGGTTTCGAGGAGATCGCCTAACAAACGACGGGGAGTGCGAGCCGGCGCCCACACTCCCCAGTCGATTCTTCGCGCGTTCAGCGCTGGCAGGACGGACACCAGAACAGGCGTCGGTTCTGCATGAGCGCCTCGCGGATCGGCGCCCCGCAGCGCAGGCACGGCCGGTCCGTGCGGTGGTACACGTACCAGCGCGAGGCCTCCTCGTCTCCCTCGATCGGCGGGTTGGGGGCTTCCTCCGGGTCCATCGTATCCAGGCGACCAGCAGCCAGACCGCGGTTCATGAGGTCACAGATGAGGACCCACAGCTCCCGCAGGCGCTTGAGCGAAATGTTGGCGCCCTTACGGTGCGGAGAGATGCCCGCGAGGAACAGGGCGTCGGCGCGGTAGATGTTGCCCACGCCCGCGATGATTGACTGGTCCATGACGATCTCGCCGATCGCGCGCTTCTTGGAGTGGGCAACCTGAGCGAAACGCTCCATGGCCTCGGCGTCGCAGCGCGCCCCGGCATCCAGGGGGTCGGGACCCAGCTTCGCCTCCGCCTTGATGCGTTCCTCATCCGTGATGAGGTCGCAGCGGTTGGGCCCCACCAGGTCGGCGACGGCATGGTCGTTAAACAGGCGCAGGCGCACGGCTCCGACCGGCTCCGGCGGCTCCCACTCCCCCGCCCTGGCCTCGCCGAAGCCCTCGCCCCAGCGGGTCTCGGAGTGGCCGTTCCACTCCCCCTTCGGGACGTTGGGGACGCGGTGAGCGACGCCGTGCCCCTCGTCGACGACGGTCTCGTCGCCGTTGAAGCGCCACCAGCCGTACAGGCCCAGGTGGATGTGCACCCAGCGGTCCGGCCAGGGCGCATCCTCGCCGAGGAGGGGTTCCCCACTGCCGGCCGCGGCGCCCTCGAGGAGGGACACCCCGGCCTCGTACGTCTCGCCCGGGGTGGGCGGGACGAAACCGATGAACATGTGTTTGCCGTGCACGCGCACCCGCTGCATGACCCACCCATCCAGGAGGGCGGCGGAGGACGCGAAGCGCCCCTGCGGGGACGACGCCGAGACGATACCCCCGACGAAAAGCTCGTCGAGGGTACCGGCTAGGCGACGGACTGCATCGCCTTCAGGCATGCGACCTCACTTCTTGACGACGACGTTGACCAGCTTCGGCGCGCGAGCAATCACCTTGAGAGGCTGCTCCCCACCGAGGGCCTTGGCGATCGGGGCCTCGGCCAGGGCGGCCGCGATGAGGTCCTCCTCGGAAATGGAGGGGGCGACCTCGATGCGGGCCTTGACCTTGCCGTTGACCTGGACGACGGCCGTGACCGTGTCCTCGACCAGCAGCGAGGCGTCCTCGACGACCGGGAAGGGCTCGCGCGCGAGAGAGGCCTCGTGGCCCAGGCGGCTCCACAGTTCCTCGCACACGTGCGGGGCGACCGGGGCGAGCATGAGGATCAGCGGTTCGATCGCGTCGCGCGGGGCGGCGTCCAGGCTGGTCAGGTGGTTGTTGAGGACGATGAGCTTGGAGATTGCGGTGTTGATGCGCAGGTTCTCGTACTCTTCGGTGACCTCCGCGATCGTGCGGGCCACTAGGCGGCGCGTCTTGTCGTCCGCGGGCTCGTCGATGACCGTCAGCTCGCCGCTCTCCTCGTCGACCACGTTGCGCCACAGGCGCTGCAGGAAGCGCTGGGAGCCGACGACGGCGCGGGTCTCCCACGGGCGCGACAGGTCGAGGGGGCCCATGCTCATCTCGTACACGCGGAAGACGTCGGCGCCGTAGGCGTCGTACATCTCGTCGGGCGTGACGATGTTCTTCAGGGACTTGCCCATCTTGCCGTACTCGCGGCCCACGGGCTCGCCCTGGTAGGTGAAGCCGGTCGTCTCGTCACCCTCGACCTCGTCAGCGGGCACGTACTGGCCGCGCTCGTCGGTGTAGGCGTATGCCTGGACGTAGCCCTGGTTGAAGAGCGTGTGGTAGGGCTCGGCATCCGGCACGTGGCCCAGGTCGAAGAGAACCTTCTGCCAGAAGCGGGCGTAGAGCAGGTGCAGGACCGCGTGCTCGACGCCGCCGACGTACATGTCGGTGCCGCCGCTGACCTTGCCCTCGCGCGGGCCCATCCAGTATGCAAGGTTCTCCTCGCCGGCGAAACGCTCGGAGTTCGTCGGATCGGTGTAGCGCATCTCGTACCAGCACGAGCCGGCCCACTGGGGCATCGTGTTGGTCTCGCGGCGGTAGGTCTTGGGGCCATCGCCCAGGTCGAGCGTGACGTTCACCCAGTCCTCGGCGCGACCCAGCGGGGCCTCCGGCGAGGAGTCGGCGTCGTCCGCATCGAAGGTGCGCGGGCTGTAGTCGCTGACCTCGGGCAGCTCGACGGGGAGCATGTCCTCGGGCAGGGCGTGCGCGACACCGTCCTCGTCCCACACGATCGGGAAGGGCTCGCCCCAGTAGCGCTGGCGGCTGAAGAGCCAGTCGCGCAGGCGGTAGGTGACGGTGCCGTAGCCCAGGCCCTTGGCGACCAGCCAGTCGATCATGGCGGCCTTCGCCTCGTCCTTGGCCAGGCCGTTGAGGGTGATCTCGTCGTTCGCGGAGTCGACGGCCACGCCGTCGCCCGTGTACGCGCCGGCTTCGAGGTCGGGGCCGTAGGGGTCTTCCGCCGGGCCGATGGTGCGCACGACGTCGAGGTCGTAGGCGCGGGCGAATGCCCAGTCGCGGTCGTCGTGGGCGGGCACTGCCATGATGGCGCCGGTGCCGTAGCCCCACAGCACGTAATCGGCCACGAAGATCGGGACCTCGCGTCCGTTGACGGGGTTGATGCCGAACAAGCCGGTGAAGACACCTGTCTTGGTGCGCTCCTCGTCGGCGCGCTCGGCTTCGGACTTGGCCGAGGCCTGGGCGCGGTAGGCGCTCACTGCTGCCGCGGGGGTGGCGGCGCCACCCGTCCACGCGTCCTTCGTGCCTTCGGGCCAGGATGCGGGCAGCGTGAGGGCTGCCTCGTCACCGGCGTCACCGCCGGCGGTGCCGCCGAGGATCGGGTGTTCGGGGGCGACCACCATGAAGGTGGCGCCAAAAAGGGTGTCGGGACGCGTCGTGTAGACGTCGAGGGAGTCAACGCAGGCGCCGGCCTCGCGCGCGCCGGGCACCTCGAATCGGACTGTGGCGCCCTCGGAGCGGCCGATCCAGTTGCGCTGCATGGTGCGCACCTTCTCGGGCCAGTTGATGGTGTCGAGGTCGTCGGCGAGACGCTTGCCGTAGGCGGTGATGCGCATCATCCACTGGCGCAGGTTGCGCTTGAAGACCGGGTAGTTGCCGCGCTCGGAGCGCCCGTCAGCAGTGACCTCTTCGTTGGCCAGGACAGTACCCAGGCCGGGGCACCAGTTGACGGGGGCCTCGGAGACGTAGGCGAGTCGGTAGGAGTCGACGACCTTGGCCCGGGCCGCGCGATCCAGGGAGCCATAGTCGGAGCCGTCCTCGGGGCGGATCTCGCCGGACTCGAGCTTGGCGATCAGCTCGGCGATCGGGCGAGCGGCACCCTGGGAGCCGTCGGGGGCCGTGGCCTCGGGGTCAAACCAGGAGTTGAAGACCTGCAGGAAGATCCACTGGGTCCAGTGCACGTACTCAATGTCGGTCGTGGCGAAGGAGCGGCGTGAGTCGTGGGACAGGCCCATGCGGCGCAGCTGACGGCGCATGTTCGCGATGTTCTGGTTCGTGGTGATAGCCGGGTGCTGGCCGGTCTGAACAGCGTACTGCTCGGCGGGTAGGCCGAAAGCGTCGTAGCCCATCGTGTACAGGACGTTGTCGCCCTTCATACGGCGGTAGCGCGCAAGCGTGTCGGTCGCGATGTAGCCGAGCGGGTGCCCCACGTGCAGGCCCTTCCCCGAGGGGTAGGGGAACATGTCGAGAATAAAGTAGGGGTTGCGGGAGGCCAGCGGGCCCGCCAGGGCGCCGGTCGGGTTGTCCGCGTGGAACGTTCCCAGCTCCTCCCATCGGTCCTGCCACTTCGTCTCGATCTGACCGGCGAGCTCAGCGGTGTAGCGCTGGGCCGGGGCACTCTGCGGATTTTCGCTCATCTGTGCGTTCCTCGCTTAACGATGGGTCGCGTAACAATACTCCCCACCAGGGTAGTTCACCCCCGTCCACCCCGCCGGATGCGCCCACCTACCGAAGCGAGCACAAATAGGTGACAATAGTCGCATGAGCACTGTCTTTGAAAACATCATCTCGGGCGTGTGGCCCGGACGCTTCGTGTGGGCTGACGACCTGTGCGTCGCTTTCGCCACGATCGAACCCACCTCGCCCGGACACGTCCTCGTTGTTCCGCGCTCCCCCTATGACGCGTGGACCGACGCACCTTCGGATGTGGCCGCGCACCTGATGAAGGTGGCGCGGGCGATCGGCCTGGCTCAGAAGGCGGCGTTCGGGGTGCCTCGCGCGGGCATGGCGATCGCCGGCTTCGAGGTGCCTCACACGCACCTGCACGTGATCCCTCTGCGCGACGAGACCGACATCCTCCTGTCGAAGGCGGCTCCCGCCAGCGACGAGGAACTCGATAGCGCGATCACCACGCTGCGCGAGGCGCTCCTGGCCGCCGGCCACGGCGCTCACGTGCCCGTCTCAATGGGATCCGCTGCGCTCTCCTGAGCTCACCGCTCCCCCATCTGCGCGCCCCGAGAGGGCGCTCCCAGCCCTCCCGACCGCCTCGGTCAGGTGGGCTGGCTCGTTTCCGGGCCTCGTCAATGCGTGGGGCGCGAGGCGGTGCGTCAGTCGCGCACGATAACGCCCGAGGCCAGGGCCTCCTCCAGCTGCACCATCTGACCGTCATCGAGTACCACGGTGAGCTCGCCCGGGGCGCGAGCGACAACGACCACGCTTGCGCCGGGCACGAGGCCGACCTCCTCCCAGGCTCGCAGGGCCTGCGGGTCGCGGTCGGGCAGGCGCTCGACTATTCCCCCCTCCCCGACCGACAGGCGATCGAGGGGCGCACCCGGAACCTCATCGCTCGATCCGTCCGCACGCGGGATTGGGTCGCCGTGAGGATCGCGCGTCGGATAGCCGAGCACCTTGTCGAGACGGTCAAGCAGGCGCTCGGAGACGGCGTGTTCGAGGATCTCCGCTTCTTCGTGCACCTCGTCCCAGGAAAAGCCGAGGGCCTCATGCAGGTAGGTTTCGAGCAGGCGGTGACGGCGCACCATGCCCAGGGCGACGGCGCGCCCCTGCTCCGTGAGGCGCACGCGCCCGTAGCGTTCGTGCGTCACGAGGCCCTGCCTGACGAGGCGCTGCACGTTCTCCGTCGTCGTCGAGGGCACCACGCCCATGTGGTCACCAATATCTTTCGGCTTGACGCCGTCACGACCGGCCTCCTCGGCGCTCCACACGAGCTTGAGGATGTCCTCGACGACCGTTGAATATTCGCGCGACGACTCCGACATGGCTTCCCCTTTCCTTAGCGTTCCCATTGTAGGCAAGGCCACCCTCCACGCTCACACGGGATGCGACATAGGACACGAGCGCCCTCGATGACTTGCACCCACCCAACGAGGCATGTATATTTATCTATCGGTTGCAAAACCCCCGCGTCATTAGCTCAATTGGCAGAGCAGCTGACTCTTAATCAGCGGGTTGAGGGTTCAAGTCCCCCATGACGCACAGCTTTCCCGGCTCCGGCTGGTGAAAGTACCCCGCGTCATTAGCTCAATTGGCAGAGCAGCTGACTCTTAATCAGCGGGTTGAGGGTTCAAGTCCCCCATGACGCACAAACAACCGGCGGCCTTAGGGTCGCCGGTTTTTCACATCCGCGGCGCCACTCACCCTGCATAATCCCGTGCGACACCAGCTGCTCCGCCAGATCTCCGGCCGCCGCCGCAGCCCCGCCAGATCTCCGGCCGCCGCGGGGCCTGCCCGCTCGGCGCGTCGGCTCGGGATTATAGGACTCTACGTGTCGCTGGTAGCGTGACTTTTCAGCGCCGACGGCGCGGCCACTGCACGCAACGAGGGGTGGAACCCTTCGGGGTCCCGTCCCTGTCGCATCCCTAGAGACATGTAAGGCACCTGGAGGCCTACAAGCCGCCAAGCCCCACTTCTGTTTCTATAAACGCATCCCGCGCACGTGAACCCTTTAACTCGCACGCTAGCCCGATAGGTGACGGCCTGGGCCCGGCTAGTGGATGCCTGGGCCCACCTATGCGCACGTTAATCCACCTAGTGGAGCGTGGGCGGCGGCGCCCAGCTTCCACTAGGTGGGTGCAGCTGTGCATCAGCGGGTTAAGGGTGCCAGTAGACGGGCCCGGCTGCCAGGCACACGGCACAACAAACTCGCCCGGCGGGATCCCACGACTGCTGGTCCGCGAAAAAACTCGCCCCACACGGCCCCTTCAGCCGCATTTCCGCGAAAAAACTCGCCCGGCACGCCATAAAACACCCATTTTGAGCCATTTTTCGTGTGCTGGGCGAACTATTTCGCGCTCGCGCCCACATCAGGCCGAGCAGGGCGAAATATTTCGCGTACAGGACGCAGAAACATGGCGACGTTGAAACCAACGACACCACTGCTCACCCACAACAAGGCACCGCTGAAACCGGCATCACCTCTGCGCCCGAAAAATGCACCAAAAACGCCCATTTCCCGCCTGCAAAGGCGATGGCGGTTTCAATCCCAGACGCGCACAAGCGAGCAAAGGCGACGATGGTTTCAAACCACCGGGCCACCTGGCCGACAGGGCCAGGCCGCGGCGCGCGCGGGCCCTGTCACCCGCACGTTAACCCGATGACATGCGCGTGGGCAACGCCGCCCAGGTGCACGTCTAGGGGTTTACGTGCGCATCAACGGGTTAACGCGCATGTTCAGGGGTTCATGTGTGAGCAGCACACCGCGATTGACACCGAATCCGCCAAAGTGCAGACCCATTGCCTCAAAATGACCGATTTTCGGCATTTTTGCCCAATGGGTCTGCAGTTTGGCGAGCACACCGCCTCGCGTCGCGGCCTCACCGCTTCCAAAAGGGGGAAATGGCGTCATTAGAACCACGACACGCCGGCGACACGCCGTCACCCAGCTCCTAATGCTGCCAAACCCCCACCACCACCGGTATGAAGGGCGCCGGAGGTAACCGGAAGGCCTGGCTGCAGCACCCGTGGGCGGCAAGGCCTGGCCTTCCTCAAAAGTCGCATGCAATTCGATTTGGTGACGATTGAACAACGCCTAAAAACGTCGCGATTTCAATGTTGTGAATTCAGAGCTTGAGATAGTCGCGGGGGAATTGCATGCGAGATTGGTGAGCCAGGTCTGAAGGGTGCCGGACAACGAGCCAACGCACCGATCGAAGCTCGCGGTGCGGACGGCTCGCGGTGCGGACGGCTCGCGGGCCGCCCACGGCGCAGCCCGTCCCCACGGTTGGGCACTGCGCCCAGAAAACCTGCAGGCCCACAAGCAACAACCAGCGCCACACAGCAACACGTAGTGTCCTATTCCCTCGACTCGTTGTCCGGCCAGGCCCCGCAGGCCTCGCGTCGGCCTCCGATCGGGCGGTAACTGCGCGCGAATGAACAACTCTCCTTGAACCCCCAGCGCCCCGACCGCACCTTATAGATCACCCAATCCGAAGCTGAGCTCGCAATAGGCGATGCGCTTTTCAACAGTGTGTATACTAAACAATCATGAACCATTCCATTTAATTCGCTCGCCTACGACTGGGGAACATCATGAGGAAAAGCCGGAGAGTTCTAGCTACGGGTGCTGGTTTGGCTCTTGTCGCTGGAGGTACGGTATCAATGCTTGCGCCACGCAGCGCACAAGCCGATGCCCAGCCCTTCTCCCTCTCACAATACGTCTCATCAACAAGCACGACGGTGTGCAATACGACCCCTGTGATCACGACCTATCACGGTACCGTCGTGCTGGACATTCCGATCACTACGCTTCTGGCAGGCCACGAGGCAGAAATCCGCGCTGCGGCTGCACAGGGGCTCTCCCCTCATGACTCCGGCAGCAACGACAACTCCGATATCACACTGACCGTGAGTGTCCCTGAGGCAGTCACGTTGGGAACGTCTCGCGCGAAATCCACCTCGTCAATGCTCGCCTACACCTCGTTCTCCCCGGGCGATGAGCGCACGCAGGTCACTGCGAACATCTACCTCAGGGATCTGAACTGGCAGCAGCTGCTCGATATCTACGATGCAGAGAAAGCCAACCCCGGCCAGCACACGATCAAGGTCCAGGTCCCCTATGCCGTTGGCACAACTGACCCCACGGAAGCGACTCAACTAGCCAGCGAACAGATTAGCGTTACAGGTACGTTCAACTTCTTCGCATCATCGACCACCCCCGCTCAGGTGTTTCACTTCGATACGAAGACCCTGGCACTCGCGCAGTCGCCTACCGACTGCTTCGCGTCCGCACCAACCCGGACAACGCGCTGGGTTGATGAAGAGGACGGCCACGACTTACAGGCCCCGAAGACCGGGCCGAACTTCTTCCAAGTCGCAGGAATTCCCGACTACGAATTCTCCTCTTCGGAGTTGTCTGAGGATCGCTTGACCGGTATTTACAAGTACAAGAAGGTATTCGGTTCCCTTCCGGCCAATGGTAATGACCCGACAATCGACACCGATTTTAAGGTCGGCCTGGATGGGAAAGCTCCGACCCAGACGGAAAAGATCTACGCCGAGAGCAAAAATTCTCTTGTGACCATTGAGAAGGTCATTCACTTGGACGACCTTCGAGGTGGACGCATTGCTGATGTCCTGAAGAAATACGACGAGACGCCCAACGCTTTCGACGATATTGCACTGAAGAATGCTCACTTGGG
>ERZ772930.483-NODE-483-length-12537-cov-11.6421_pt1 | contig 12537 bp, 7 predicted proteins | sample MGYA00511685_ERZ772930 | MGnify/ENA primary metagenome ERZ772930 (study PRJEB29015, sample SAMEA2738053) | human oral metagenome | biome: human oral; feature: human-associated habitat; material: saliva | place: China | collected 2226 ... | reverse complement strand
TGCGGGTGTTGGTGGGCGGGTTTGCTCCGGTCGTTGCTCGTGGATCGGAACTGCGTATCTGGATAGGAGCTGTACATCTGGATAGGAACCGCGCATCTGGATAGGAACTGCGCATCTGGATAGGAACTGCGCATCTGGATAGGAACCGCGCATCTGGATAGGTTATTAAGCTATCCGGATGTTCGTAACCTATCCGGATGTTTGTTACCTATCCGCGTGATGGTGTCCTGTCCCTGAGCTGGCGGGAGCGCCAGTGCTGTGGAACGGCCTGGTGCAGGTCTTGGTGGGTGCCCGCGATTGCGGCGATGTGTGCTCGCGCGGGTGTTGGTGGGTGCTTGTGATGGTGGCGAGGTGTGCTCGCGTGGGGTGCGGGTGTTGGTGGGCGGGTTTGCTCCGGTCGTTGCTCGTGGATCGGAACTGCGCATCTGGATAGGAACTGCGCATCTGGATAGGAACCGCGCATCTGGATAGGAACCGCGCATCTGGATAGGTTATTAAGCTATCCAGATGTTCGTAACCTATCCGGATGTTTGTTACCTATCCGCGTGATGGCGTCCTGTCCCTGAGCTGGCGGGAGCGCCAGTGCTGCGGAACGGCCTGGTGCAGGTCTTGGTGGGTGCCCGCGATTGCGGCGATGTGTGCTCGCGTGGGGTGCAGGTCTTGGTGGGTGGGTTTGCTCCGGTCGTTGCTCGTGGATCGGAACTGCGCATCTGGATAGGAACTGCGCATCTGGATAGGTTATTAAGCTATCCGGATGTTCGTAACCTATCCGGATGTTCGTAACCTATCCGGGTGTTCGTAACCTATCCGGATGATCGTTACCTATCCGCGTGACGGCTTCGATTCAGCTTGGGCGGGAGTAGAACTGGACGCGAGTGGGTTCTCGACTTGGGAGGCGATGCGGGCCTGCCGGTGGGAAAGGTGAGTGCAGCTTATCCTGGTACCTGTTGGCGCGCGGGGCATCCCGGTGCGTGCAGACTGATTTACAGAGACGAAAGAGGCTCCATGTCCCTCCAGATGCGCGTTGTTCACTTCTGTATGGGGCTTGTGCCTCCGTTGCTACACAGCGAGACAGCAACTGAGCAGATGGCGCTCCACGCTCCGAAGTGCCATCCTATGCCTGCGTCGATGCGGGCGCGTTTCACGGCGACGAGCGAGGGAGGCGTCACCCGCGTGTTCCCGAAGCGGGGCCTGCGCTCGGGTGGTGCGCTCATCTATCTGCATGGGGGCGCCTACGTGTACCCGATGGTGGCGGGGCAGTGGGGCATTGTTGAGGGCCTCATCGATCGCACCGGCCTGCCCGTCATCATCCCCGACTACCCACTCGCCCCCAGGCACACCGCGAGCGAAGCGTTCGACTTCGTCCAGCCCATCATCGACGAGGCCCAGGCTGAGTTCGGCCGCGTCATCATCTTTGGCGACTCGGCGGGTGGCGGGCTGGCGCTGTCCCTCGCCATGCAGCGACGCGACGCGGGAGCGCGTCAGGTGGACGGCCTCGTCCTGTATGCGCCGTGGGTGGACGTCACCATGACGAACCCAGCGATCCAGGACGTGCAGCCCCGCGACAAGATCCTGCGTGTCCCCGGCGCGGCGTGGGCGGGCCGCGCGTGGGCGGGCGACCTGGACCCGGCTGATCCGCGCGTCAGCCCCCTGTACGGTGATGCGACGGGCCTGCCGCCGATGCGTGTCTTCCAGGGCGATGCGGACATCCTTGGCCCCGACGCGATCGAGTTCGCCCGCAAGGCCGCTTCCGCCGGGGTGGATGTGCGAGCGCGCGTGGAGCCGGGCGGCTTCCACGTGTACGTCCTCTGTGTCCGTGCCATTCCCGAGGCCAGGGCCGCCCTCGACTACAGCGCTCGCTTTATCTCGGGGATCCTCACCCAGGCGTGACCTGAGCGTTTCACGCGGCGTTTCACGGCCTCGTCGAGGGGGCGCGAGGGCGGCGTCCCCCAGCTCCCGCCGGGAGTGCCAGACGTTAGGACAGTCGCACGCGCTGGGGACAGGAACGAGGCCGGGGAGGGAGTGCCGGTGCGTCTCAGTTCAGGCGTGCGTCGACGATGATCCAGCTGTGCTCGTAGACATCCAGGGTCATGGACGCGCTGCCCGAGTGCAGCTTGCAGGCTTGGTAGAGCACCTCGTAGGTGCCGCCCATGGTCTGGATGCTCGTGGGCTGGTCCGTCTCGATCTTCGTGGTGCGCAGCGTCCCGTCGTTGAGGGTCATCGTGAAGTAGTTGTCGTACACGGTGCGCCCGCCTCCGCGACGACGCGACTTTCGATGCGAGCCCTGCTCGTAGGTGCACGAGGTGACGGTGACGACCTGGGGCCCTTCGACCAGGTCCTGGGCCGCCGGGAGGCCGTAGGCGACGGAGAAGTAGCCGCTGAGCGGGAACACGATGATGGCAAAGAACAGCCCGCGAAGGCGCATGCGGCTGGTCACGTTGTTACCGGCGGCCTTGGCTTGCTTCCATTCGCGGAAGGACACAGGGATGCCGATCAGGCAGCCGATGGCGAGGAGAATTCCGAGCGCGGAGGCTACAGCCGTCCAGACGAGCCTCTCCTTACCGAAGTCGTAGATGCTCCCTCCGAGGAAAAAGACGATGAGCACGACGACGGCCAGCACCGTGAGCGCGGTCGTCGCGAAGGAACGCTTCTTCTGTCGGACGGGGGGAGTGGGCTTATCGTCGTAGGAGGGGTCGGGCTGGGCGTAGCCATAGGAGGCGGCGCCTGCGGGCGACTGGTACTGCTGGTACTGGTAGCCCGAGGCCTGCGGGTTCTGCTGGCCCTGATAGGCAGTGCCGTAGCCGTCTGGCGACATGGCGCCGGGTGCCTGGTAGGGCTGCCCGTACTGTTGGTGCTGGTACCCGGCGGCCTGCTGGCCGTCGGCGCCCTGGTAGGACGGGTTCTGGTACTGGGAGGGAGCGCCGGGGGGAACCTGGCCGGGGGTGAACTGGTTGGACGGGGAGTCGAACTGGTTGGGGTTGCTCATGTGGGAACCTCTGCTGTGCTGGTTATGGGGTGAGGCCGGTTTCGGCGGGCGCACCCGTCGCGGTGGGCAGTCGTGCGGGGAGCGTCTAGGTGTCGGCCTGTTTGTCGGTGTCCACACTACCGCTCAGGTTCGTCGCGAGGGCGAGAATCTCACCCATTCGTCGCTTCCCCAGGGCGTGAGCTTGATCTGTGAGGGCGTTGACGGTGAGCGTGAGAGCCTCCTTGGCCGTCGAGCCGGTCACGGTGAGCGAGGCATTTCGTCGAGCTCGGCGATGTGGGGGGGGAGAAACGGGGAGGGGATCTCTGCGCCCACGGCCTCACCGTGCTCGCTCAACGGCGCGTGTTTGTTGAACGGGTAACCGGATTGCTGCGCGCAGGCGGTGGCCCCGTCGATGCTCGCGTCGTCGCGGGTGATGGGTGGGCCTCGTGCCGGTTCAGTCTTCCCGCACGTCGATGAGGACCCAGGTGTGGCGATAGACGTCCACGGTGAAGGTTGCGTTGCCGGATCGTGTCACGCAGGCGTCGTAGAGCACGGCGGGAATGCCGGTTGCTTGCTGGATCGAGGTTTGTGAGTGGGTGACGACTGTTGTTGTGTGCCTGGTGAAGTCAGATGCAGTCATGATGAACATGTTGTCGTAGACGGTCTTGCCGCCGTATCGGAGGCGTCCCTCGGTGTGCGTGTCTTGCTTGAATTGACACGAGGTGATGGTGACGGTTTGTGGCCCGTCGATCGCGTCGCGGATCCGGGGGATGGCGTATGTGACCGGGAAGTAGCTGATGAGGGCGGACAGGAAGCACGCGATCCCGAGCAGGAGGGAGATGACGGTCGCGCCGAGTCCTCTTCCCGTTTTTCCGGGGCGCGTGAAGCTATACGCGAGCAGGCCGATGCCGAGCAGGCAGGCGAGAGGAATGAGGAGGGCGGCTCCGGCTCCGATCAGTTCCCAAATGAATCTGTCTGTGCCAAAATCTCGTCCTTGCCCGCTCATCTGGTAGATGTAAACGAAGGCGAGGATGAGGGCCGTCGAGAGGGAGATGCGCGTTTTCTTGCGTCTGCGGGGGGAAGCCTTCTGGGGCTGGGCAGTCATGATCTCCTGCTGGGGGTGTGAGGGGGTGGACGAGGCCTGGGCTAGGCGGGTGCACCCGCCGCGGTGGGAAGTCGTGCGGTGAGCGTCCAGGTGTCGGCCTGCGTGTCGGTGTCCACACTACCGCCAGTGCTCGCCGCGAGAGCGCGAATCTCATCGACGGCACGCGCCCCGAGGACGGGGGCGTATGCGGTGAGTGCGCTGATGCTGAGAGTGCATTCCGCCCACGTGGATGAGCCGGAGATGGTGATGGATGCGGTCTCGTCGAGCGCTCGGATGTGGGAGAGGGTCGCCTCAACGAGCTGTGCTCCGAGAGCATCGGTGTCTGTGGGCAGTGTGTCATCGGGCATGAAGAGGCTGATCACGGAAGTACCGGACAGTTGGGCGCGAGCGATGGCCCCCGCGATGGTTGCCTGGTTGCGGGCGGGCGATGGCTCGCCGGACAGCCGGCTGCGAGCTTGCTGTAGCCAGGAGGTCGCGCCCTCCGAAGTGGAGGGCAGGGGCGAGGGGGTCAGTTCGGCCTCGGGTGACCGGTCCGGTTCTTTCCCGGCGGACGGGGCAGCGGGTTCGGCGGAGCGTGTCTGACCTTCGTCATCGGAGGCCGAGGAGACGTGGCGAGCCGCGTAGTATGCGGCGACGAGGATGATCCCCGTGGGGGCGAACTTAATGAGGGAGGGGACGGGTCCGGGCAGGTCCAGGTCGGACACGAGGGACATGACGACGAAGCAGAGCACGAAGAGGCCCCCCATGATCCCCAGGGTTTTCACCTGCTGGGGGCTCAGGCCGCCCGGATCGTTGTCGTTCATCTCGTCGTCTCCTGCGTCATGGGGTGTTTACTCCACGGACATGTCGGCGTTGATCCAGCTGTGCTCCGTAGACTGCCGGCGTCATCTCGAAGTCGTTGTCGACGTGACAGAAAACCCTACCGTGAATGTTTCGGCTCCAGTGTGGCTCTTGGCTGCGCGTTGTTCATGGCGTCTGCGAGGCGGGTGCGGCTGTGCCGTAACGAGGAGTTCCGAACGACGCGTGCGTCGGTGACGCTCTCACAGATCAGGTGCGGCGCTCTCACATGTCCGTGGGGGTCGCGCCCGTCCACTCGAACCAGCCTTGATGCTGGACGATCCACGCCATGAGGGCGTATCCGGCCTGGCCGGGCAGGGTTTGCCCGTCCGCGCCGCGTGCCAGGGAGGCAGCCATGTCCTCGAACCACTGGTCGTGGGCAACCAGGGGCGTGTAGCAGTCGACGAAGGGAATCCCTCGGCGTGCGCACACTTCGGAGCATGAGGAGGCCAGCGCCTTCAGGGATCCGGAATCAACGCCGGCGAGGGGAGGGGGGCCTACCACGAAGCTGGGGATACCCAGCGACGTGGCGCGGTCCGTGATGTTAGCGAGGTTCAGGCGCGAGCGGGCCGTCGAGATGCCGGCGGCGACGTCACCCGGCCCGATGCCGATGACGAGGCCGTGGGGCTCTGGGTCGGCCAGGCGCGGCAGGACCTCCGCCTCCCATCGGGCGGCCATCTGCTTCGTCGTCTCAGAGGGCACGGCAAGGGTCAGGAACGTGGCGGGCAGATCGAAGGTCGAGTGCGCGTTGACGCGACCAACCCAGCCCAGGCCTCGGGGGTCGCCGACGCCGGCGACGAGGTCGTCGCCGATAAAGCAGATGCGCATGGTGGTCCTTTCCGGGTGTACCTGCGCGCGCCCGGATCGCGGGCGCGCGCAGGAAGGTCGCTAGCCTTCGAAGGCCTGCGCAATAAGGGTAGCTGCCTGCTCCTTGTGAAGCGACGCGCGTCCAGCTGCCGTCGTGGCCGACTCGGGTCGCGAGACGAGGCGCACGGGGCGTCCCAGAGATGGGAACAGGTTGAGCGCCAGGTGCGGCCAGGCGCCCTGGTTGCGGGGCTCGTCCTGCACCCACGTCACGGTCGCGTTCGGGTACTGGGCGAGGGCCTCGGCCACCTCGGCCTCGGGCAGCGGGTAGAGCTGCTCCAGGCGAATGATGGCCGTGGACGTGTCTGCGCGGCGCTCGCGCTCCTTGACGAGGTCGTAGTACAGGCGGCCCGAGCACGCCAGGACGCGCGTCACCGACGCCGGATCGGTGATCGTCGAGTCGCCGATGACGGGCTGGAAGCCGCCCGAGGTGAACTCCTCAATCGGCGAGGACGCGGCCGACAGGCGCAGCAGCTGCTTGGGCGTGAACGCGATGAGCGGCTTGCGCGGGCGCTTGTAGGCCTGGGTGCGCAGCATGTGGAAGTAGTTCGCCGGCGTCGAGGGCTGGACGATCCACATGTTGTCCTCGGCGGCCAGCTGGAGGTAGCGCTCGATGCGCGCACTCGAGTGGTCGGGTCCCTGACCCTCGTAGCCGTGGGGGAGGAGCATGACGAGCGAGGAGCGCTGGCCCCACTTCTGCTCGGCTGAGCACACGAACTCGTCGATGACGGTTTGCGCGCCGTTCGCGAAGTCGCCGAACTGCGCCTCCCAGATCGTCAGGGTTTCGGGGCTCTCCACCGAGTAGCCGTAGTCGAAGGCCAGCACGCCGTACTCGCTCAGCGGGGAGTTCCACACATCGAAGCGCGCCTGGTTCTCGGTCAGGAAGCGCAGCGGCGTGAACTCGCGCCCGTTGTCGGCGTCGTGCAGGACCGCGTGACGCTGGACGAAGGTCGCGCGCGCCACGTCTTCGCCGGACAGGCGCACGCCGGTGCCCTCCATGAGGAGCGTACCGAAGGCGAGGAGCTCCGCGAATCCCCAGTCGACCGGCTTGTTGCCTAGCGCCATCTCGAGGCGACGCTCGCACAGCTGACGCAGCTTGGGGTGTGGCTCGAAGCCCTCGGGGAAGCGCGTGTGCGCGCGGCCGATGCGGCGCAGCTGCTTGGCGGGGGAAGCCGACGTCCAGCCGATCATCATGCCGATGCCGGGCATCTGGGACTCCGGCATGGTCCATTCCTCGTCGGGGGACTCTCCGGCCTCGCCGACCCCGACGGTCAGCGCCGGGTCGTGCGTGCGGCTACCCGGGTTGATCTCGGACACCGAGGAGGCGCCGCCTGCGCGGGTCTCCTCGAGGATGCGCCCGAGCTCCGCCTCGTACTGCGCGATCGACTGGCGGGCCTCGTCCTCGGTGAGCTGGCCGCGACCCACGAGGCCGCGGATGTACACGGCGCGCGTGGAGGGGATGCGGTCGATGAGCGAGTACATGACGGGTTGGGTCATCGACGGGTCGTCGCCCTCGTTGTGACCGCGGCGGCGGTAGCACACCATGTCGATGATGACGTCCTTGTGGAAGGCGTTGCGGTACGCGAAGGCCAGGTGCGCGCAGCGGATGACGGCCTCGGGGTCGTCCGCGTTCACGTGCAGGATCGGGACCTGAAGGCCCTTGGCCAGGTCGGTCGCGTAGCCAGTCGAGCGGCCCTGCGTCGGGCCCGTCGTGAAGCCGATCTGGTTGTTGACGATGATGTGGATCGTGCCGCCGGTCTTGTAGCCCTCCAGCTGGGAGAGGTTGAAGGTCTCCTGGACGACGCCCTGGCCGATGAAGGCCGCGTCGCCGTGGATGAGGATCGGGATGATCGGCAGGTCCGGGTCGCCCAGGTGCTCCTGCTTGGCGCGCACGATGCCCTCCAGGACGCCGTCGGCGGCCTCCAGGTGCGAGGGGTTGGCGGCCATATAGACCTTGGTGGCCAGGCCGTCGTCGAGGGAGTACACGCCCCACGTGCCCAGGTGGTACTTGACGTCGCCGGAGCCCTGGACGGAGTTGGGCATGTAGTTGCCTTCGAACTCGTCGAAGATCTGCGCGTAGGACTTGCCCGCGATGTTGGCCAGCACGTTGAGGCGGCCGCGGTGCGCCATGCCGATGGCGACCTCGTGGATGCCGGTGCGCGCCGAGTCGGCCAGGATGTGGTCGAGCAGCGGGATCAGGGACTCCCCGCCCTCCAGCGAGAAGCGCTTCTGGCCCATGAACTTGGTCTGCAGGAACTCCTCGAAGGCCTCCGCGCGGATGAGGGTGCCCAGGATGTGGCGCTGGGCGTCGGGGGAGGGGGCCTCGTAGGGGCGCTCGATGCGCTGCTGGACCCACGCGCGCTGCTCGGGATCCTGGATGTGCATGTATTCGATGCCGACCGTGCGCGTGTAGGTGTCGTGCAGGCGCGTGAGGATGTCGCGCAGCAGCATCTGGTCGGAGCCGCCAAAACCACCGGTGGGGAAGGGGCGATCCAGGTCCCACACGCTCAGGCCGTAGGAGGAGAGATCGAGGTCGGGGTGGCGACGCACGCGGTAGGCCAGCGGGTCCGTGTCGGCCGCCAGGTGTCCGCGCGAACGGTAGGCCTGGATGAGCTCCGCGATGCGCGCGGGCTTACCCTTTTCACGGTTCGGGTCGTAGTCGTAGTCCGCTTCCCACGCGTAGGGGCGAGCGGGCACGTGCATCGAGGTGAAGACACGCTCGTAGAAGCCGTCGCGGCCCGACAGCTTCGCGTCCACCAGGGCCAGGAGGCGACCGGAGGCGGCGCCCTGGATGATGCGGTGGTCGTATGTGGAGGAGAAGTACATCGTCTTACCGATGCCGAGGGAAGCCAGCCGCTTGGGGGAGACACCGCGGAATTCAGCCGGATAGTCGGTGGCGCCGACGCCGACGATGAGGCCCTGGCCGACCATGAGGCGTGGGACCGAGGTGGTGGTGCCGAGCGTTCCGGGGTTGGTGAGGGTCACGGAGGCGCCCTGGAAGTCCGCGGTCGTCAGCGTGGCCGTGCGGGCGCGCGCAACCAGGTCCTGGTAGGCGGCGACGAACTCGGAGAAGGTCAGGGTGTCGGCGTCGTGGATGACGGGAACCTTCAGGGAGTGGTTGCCCTGCGCGTCGGCCACGTCGATGGCCAGGCCGAAGCCGATGTGCGCGAGCTGTTCGATGGCGGGCTTGCCGCCCTCGAGGGTGTAGCGCACGTTGAGGTCGGGCATCTCACACAGTGCCTCGACGAGTGCGTAGCCGATGAGGTGTGTGAAGGAGACCTTGCCGCCGACGGTGCGTGCGAGGTGGGCGTTGATGAGGGCCCGGTTTTCGATGAGGAGCTTGGCGGGAATCTGGCGCTGGGAGGTGGCCGTGGGGATGGATAGCGAGGCTTCCATGTGCTTGGCGGTCGCGCGGGCGGCGGACTTCAGGACGCGGAGCTCGTCGTGGGTGGGGGCTCCGTGGGAGCGGGTGAAGGCGGCTCGTCCGTGCTGCAGGCGCGTGTAGGGGCTGGTGGCCTCGGCGAGCGCGGCGGGCGGCGCGGGCGGCAGGTCGGAGCGCGTGACGGACACGACCGGGGCGTCGTGGGTGGCTTGCGCTCCCTCGGCCTCTTCGATGTCGAGGGTCGGGGGAGTGGCGCTCACTGGTGCGGGCTCGGCGGCCGGCGCCTGTGGTGTGCTCGCCTGGTCACCGGGGGACGAGGCCGGGGTTTCCTCGGCGGTCACGGCCAGCTCCTCGGGAATGTCGGGGCGTTTGGCACGAAGCTGCGGGGGAGCGGACTCGGTCGCGAAGTATGCGCGCCACGAGGGGTCTAGCAGCTGCGGATCGCGGTCGTACAGCTCACGCATCTTCGCGAGGTACCACTGCGGGTCGGGTTGGGAAACTGTGTGTGTGGGCACGTATTCCTCCGTTTGACTCACGCCGCGCGCACGGGCTTGTCTCGCGGCGACCATACCGGCTCGATTCTAACGCCGAGTGACAGCGTTCACGAGACCTGGGCGACACTTGGTGAGAATTTCAAGGGCCTTTGGTCCGGTATGGGGAGAGTATTGGCACAGCCGCCTCTGTGTGCGGGCGCGCACGCGAGGAGAGGGACACGAGAGCGCTAGACTGGAGACATCATGGACTGCGACACTGCCGGCTCTCGCGCCGCTCTTTCCCGCCCCCTGCCCGCGCGCGTGCGCCGGGCCCGCCCCGGCCTCGTTCAGGGAGGTGAGCGATGACGACCGCGCTCATGCTCCTGCTCGGCGTCGTCCTGACCGCGGGCACCTTCGTCTTTGTCTCCGCGGAGTTCTCGCTGGTCGCGATCGACCAGGCGGTCCTCGACAAGCGCGCTGAGGAGGGGGATCGCGGCGCGGCCTCCGTCCTGCGCGCCACCCGCACCCTGTCCACCCAGCTGTCGGGCGCCCAGGTGGGCATCACCCTGACCACCATCCTGCTGGGGTACACGACGCAGTCGGCCCTGTCCGACCTTCTCGAAAGGCTGCTGGGGTCGGCGGGCCTCGCGTGGGGCCTGGCCACCGGCATTGCGGCCTTCACCGCGGCCGTGTTCATCAACGTCTTCTCAATGCTCTTTGGTGAACTCGTGCCTAAGAACCTCGCCCTGGCCCACCCGATGGCCACGGCCGTGCGCGTCGTCCCCTTCCAGATGGCTTTCACCGCCGTCGCCCGACCCGTCATCTGGGTGCTGGGCGGCACCGCGAACTGGGTGCTGGCTCGCATGGGTATCGAGCCCCAGGAAGAGATCTCGTCAGCTCGCTCGGCCTCCGAGCTCACTGCTCTCGTCGAGCATTCCGTCGAGGAAGGCACCTTCGACATGTCCACGGCGGACCTCTTCGTCAACACGATCCGCATGAGCACGCTCAGCGCCGCCGACGTCATGACCGACCGCGGTCGCCTGCACACCCTCAGCGAGGGTGACAGCGCACAGGACGTCCTGGACCTGGCCCGAGAAACCGGGCACTCGCGCTTCCCCGTCATCGGTGAGGACTCCGACGACATCCTCGGCCTGGTCTCCCTGCGTCGCGCGGTCGCCGTGCCCGCCGATCGGCGCGCCGAGGTGCCCGTCATCTCCTCCTCGCTCATGACCGACGCGCCCACCGTGCCCGAGACCGTGCCGATCGGCCCACTCATGGTCCAGCTGCGCGACGAAGGCCTGCAGATGGCCGTCGTCGTCGACGAATACGGCGGCGTCTCGGGCATCGTCACACTCGAAGACGTCGTCGAGGAAATCGTCGGCGAGGTCTCCGATGAGCACGATCAGCGCCGCCTGGGCATTCGACCGCGCCCCGACGGCACCCTCCTCGTGCCCGGGACGCTGCGCCCCGACGAGCTCGCGCGTCGTACCGACATCAGCCTGCCCGAAGACGGCCCCTACGACACGATTGGCGGCCTCGTCATGAACGAGCTGGGCGAGATCCCCTCCGTCGGCTCGCGCGTGAACGTGGACGGAATCGGAATCGAGGTCACCCAGATGCAGGGGCGCCGCGTCGCCCAGGTGGCCATCACGCCCGCGCCCGCCGACGACACGGAGGAGGACGCATGAGCGTCGGAGTAGGACTGGGCATCACCGTCGCGCTGCTCGCGATCAACGCATTCTTCGTTGCCGGCGAGTTTGCCGTTACCTCGACGCGGCGCTCGCAGATCGAGCCGCTCGCCGACCAAGGGGCGCGCGGCGCCGCCGACGCGCTCTACGCCCTGGGACACGTCTCCCTCATGCTGGCGATCTGCCAGCTGGGCGTGACGGTCGCATCCACGACGCTCGGCGTGGTGGCCGAACCCGCGATCGCCCACCTCGTCGAGTCCCCACTCGAACGCCTGGGCGCACCCGAGGCGACCAGCCACGTCGTCGGATTCGCGGCCGCCCTCATCATCGTCCTCTTCTGCCACGTCGTCTTCGGCGAAATGGTCCCCAAGAACATCTCAATCGCCGCCCCCGTGCGCATGCTCCTCATCCTGGCCCCCGTCCTCGTGCGCCTCGGGCGTGTCCTGCGACCCATCATCGAAGCCATGGACCGCTTCGCAAACTGGTTTGTGCGCCTCGCCGGCTACGAGCCCCGCTCGGAAATCTCCTCGACCTACACCATCGAGGAAGTGGCATCCATCGTCGTGGCCTCCCAGGCAGAGGGCGTGCTGACCGACGAGCTCGGGCTGCTCAGCGGCACCCTCGAGTTCTCCGAGGAGACCGCGGGATCGGCGATGGTACCCCTCGAATCCCTCGTCGTCCTGCCCGAGGGCGCCACCCCCGCTGACGTCGAAGAGCGCGTCGCCCACACCGGCTACTCGCGCTTCCCCATCGCGGGAGAAGACGGCGCCATCGTCGGCTACGTCCACCTGAAGGACATCCTGTACGCCTCCGGCGAGGAACGTGAACAGCCGATCACGCCGTGGCGCATCCGCCGCCTCGAGGCCGTCTCCTCCTCCGACCAGGTCGAGGACGCGCTGCGCCACATGCAGCGCACCGGTGTTCACTGCGCCCTCGTGCGCGACGAGGGCACCCTGGTCGGTATCCTCTTCCTGGAAGACATCCTGGAACTGCTCGTCGGCGAAGTGCGCGACGCCCTCCAGCGGCCCTAACGAGGCAACGGTTGGCACAGGCCACGGCGGCGTTGCTAGAGTGAAACGATCGGAAAACGAGAGGGGAGACAGCGTGAGCGAGAACAAGTGCCCGCTGCCCAAGCGGTCGCAGCTGCGCGCCGCGCGCTCCCAGGGCGGCGAGGATAACCCGACCACGGGCACCATCCCGCTCGGTGATGAGCCGCCCCCGCC
>ERZ772930.479-NODE-479-length-12629-cov-5.40449_pt1 | contig 12629 bp, 8 predicted proteins | sample MGYA00511685_ERZ772930 | MGnify/ENA primary metagenome ERZ772930 (study PRJEB29015, sample SAMEA2738053) | human oral metagenome | biome: human oral; feature: human-associated habitat; material: saliva | place: China | collected 2226 ... | reverse complement strand
CTCCATGAGATAATTATCAAATGAGTATTCCCTCTGGTTATATGCGATATCACCTACAAAGGGAATATTCCTCTTGATATGCCTTGCTAGATCTATCGTTCCTCTTACGTTGCCATCGTTATATTTATTGTTGATATATGTCTTGAAAGCGCCTTTTCTAGCAGCGACTTTGAGATAATGCGGGAATAGAAATAGAAGCAGATTAAACATCCGCTCCTCCTGATTAGCATTGGTATCTAGACTTATGAAATTAGGAAAATCCAGCACCTTTTCTAATAGGTACTGGAAGAAATAGTCGTTTTCACCACGACTAAACCTCGACTCTATGATAAGACGTTCATCGCCCGAGCCAAGAAATCCCATGACATTTCCCGTGCAGTACATGTCATTACAGCTTTGTAGAATCATCTGATTCTTGGTTATGTCTTCCGCATCCTTCATTATCTCAGGGAATACGAACACACCTTCTCGTTCAAGCTGCTCAAGCGTCTTGTCGGAAACGCACGAGGCTATGGATTTTACTTGATAGAATTTCTCTTTTTCACAAGATTCATTATCCTTAATTTTCATTGGATTCATCTGCAACACCTTCATCTAAGGCAGAATTTCCATAAACTCCAGCGAACCTCTGCATGATCCCCTTTTCATCATATAGCCCACGCACATATTCTTGTAATAAAGGGGCAAGGAAGTCTTCCCACAGCTGGTTAAAGTCCATATCTTTGAGATTAAGAAAATACGAAGCACCTATCTGATAGTTTTCATTTAATCCCTCAGTATTTTTAATCGCTTCATTTAATTTATCCATTCTTTTTTTTGCTTCAGTTCTAATATTAGTATCCGAAAGTGTATCGAGCATTTTTTGCGTTGATTTAGCCCCAATCTCAACAAACCTAAATCTTCTTCGCATCGCAAAATCGAAGCTATCTACAGATCTGTCGATATCATTCATAGTGCCTATGATATATACATTCTCAGGGATGTAGAACTTCTCATCTGGGTTAACATGCATATTTGAGTACTGGGTTGCCACTTCACCAGCCTGTCCGCGGTATCCTGGATCGATTGCAAAGAACAACTCACCGAGGATTTTTGAAATTTCTCCACGGTTGATTTCATCGATGATGAAGATGTATTTCTTTAATGGTTCTTCTTCGACTTTTGCCTTTCGGTTGGCTTTTCCTGTTGCTTTAATGGCTTTGAATAAAGCAAAATCGTATGAGTAGTTCTGCGTGCCGAATTGCTTACCGAAGAACTTAGTAATATCGCTTACTTTATTGAATTCGAGTCCAGACTCAAGCATCTTTCGTAATTCATCTATATTTAGGCTTAGTTTGTTTACTGTTTCATTGCCTGGTATTGCAAGATAAATGTGCTTATCATCCATATTGGTGATAGTAAACTTACTGCCTTTTATAGTTTTAAATTCTTCTTCCCCAAACTCAATGTCTGCAAAGAATTCCTCGAGCGCAGTGCTTGAAGATATTTCTTTCTCCCTTACCTCTTTAGGCTTCTGAGAATCCTCGAAGTTTCGTCTTGCTCTATCTACAAAGCTTTTAAATATACCGTCTTGTAGCTCAAAACCCATGCTTCCATCTTCATTCATTTTAGGTCTTAAACCTTCAACGAAATCTGAATAATCGTAGCTTGGATGGAACTGGACAAACTCGACTTGTCTTCTCTGCGCTTCGGTTAAATCAGCCCATTTGTCTGTGTAACCACCACTTATTATGTCTGCGGCTATTTGCTTAGAAAGATATGTTTTCCCCGTACCAGGTGCCCCTCTAAATACTATATTCTTAGATTTTAGAAGCCATCCTGAATACATTTTAGTCAAAGCAACTTTATCTTTTGAATTCATGTTTTTATTTGTTTTGTTTTTTGGCGCAATCGTAAAGCCCAGTTTCTTTAAAAATGCTCTTGCAGTACGCGATCCACATCCTAAAGTAGTAATATCTGGTGTTTGTCCTTCAAGGTACTTAGCTACTGCAATTACATATTTAGGGGGATACCTCTTTCCTTCATCGTTTATAAGATCATATCCAGTACTTTGATTATTGTGTGGAATACCATGCTGATCAATATACTCTAACGCATCATTAATACTTTTGGTTTCTACATTTGGAACAGCCATCGTTAATCTCCGTTTGTTCTTTCTCCTTAATCACATGAAAGTTTTTATATAATATATTTGTTTAATTATATTAATATAATTATTCTCACGCAATATATTGTAAATATTTAACTTCTGAAAAGACAGTCACTTTCGGTATTTCATAAACACTTTTGGTTATGAGGAAAAATTTCTCGCTCTTTATCCATATATCAAAGTCTTCAGAGATTTAAAAGAAGAGTACGTAAGATTTAATTCTAGAAATGCTGGTAATACCTTAAAAGCTGCTGAATAAATAGATTCTCTAATACAAAATTACTCAAGAAGTGAATATCTGATATTCGTTGAATTCGGGAATTTGCTACGTAAATACAAGAATCCCATTATTAACTCATTCATAATGGTAGATCGAATAGGACCAGATGGTATATATAATAGCCGCCTTCCTAATGACCCAATTGAGTCTTTAAATCGCAAGGTAAAAGACCTAAAGCGACTAGGTAGAGGATTTCGAAACTTTGAACATATGAGAAATAGATTTCTTTTTGCTACTCGTAGGAATCCAATTTACAAAGGCTATTAAACTAAACACTGATGTTTTCCCATGCAAAAGGGATTGGGCAAAATGCCCAATCCCTTTACATTTCGTAAGACCCTAAAACTAGACCCTAAAATTCACCCCTATAAAACTTTGATGACCCTTTTTGTATTTATTTTGCTCGTTTAATCGGTTTTACAAAGGCTATTTCAGATTCCTTTATTCATATTCTCCATTCAAGTATGCCAAAACAAATTTTTCCATATTTAGACTAAACTCCTCCCAAGATGCAAGCGGAGTAAATGTACTATGTTCCTCGTCAATAGTGCAAATCAGTTGTTTATCAGGTTGCCAAACGATATTAACAACGCTGTAATTGTCTACTTCCGCGACCAATGACAGTACTTTTTTTCTTTTCCATTTAGTTTCTACCGTATCGAGATAAGGGTAAAATCGAATAAACTTACAATACTTGTCATTGGTAAAATTTATCTTGAGTTTGTCTCCTTTAAGAAATTCAACCAAACTATTCGGCAAGTTGTACTTTTGCAGTGCTGCATTCTTACTATCTATATTATGTAAATCTTCTGGCTCGTATCTTGCTAAAAACTCTATTATTTCTCTGTTACCATTCTTAACGGCAAGAGAATATGGTCTTTCTCCGCACTTATTTTTGATACTTGTATCCGCTCCATACTCGACAAGCAAACGAACAATTTCAAGGTTACTGCATCTCACAGCTTCCAATATTGGTGTACTTGTATCGTTAAATACCGAGTCCGCTTTGTGATAATTTACATCGGCTCCCTTTTCTAGGAAAAATCTCACCGTTTCAATATCATTATTAAAAGCTGCATATCTTAACATAAGTCCGCCGTATTTGGCTATGGTGATACCGAGACTCTCTAAAGCGTCTATATTTTCAGCCGTATGTTCTCCCCAAAAAGCCGTTTTTAAAAGCTCAGCTTTTTTCTCTTCGTCCAAACTTTCCAAATCATTTTTAAACATAAGAACCGTTTCGGCATCACAACACCTTACCGCAATTTCAATCGGCTTAGGGTGGAATTTTCCTTTGTGTGATGCATTGTTATCAAATAAATATTTGATTATGTCCTTTTTGTTTAAGTACAGTGCTACTTCAAGCGGAGTAAAAGGCTCGGGATATGCTCCATTTATTTTAATAATCTTATTAATTCTTTTCCCGAGCAGTTTTTTCAATGCTTCTAAATCGTTGTTATAAATTGCTATTATTTCCAAGTCCAACTGAGATGCATCAAAAGTTCCAAAATGTGCAATTCTATATGTTTCCATAATCCCTCGCTTGAGCTTTAATATAATATTTGTATTTGAAGTTTACTCCAAGGTTTCATTTTATTCCTCTACAGCTACTTATATATCATCCACTATTACCTAAAAGCCTCCCACCAAAATGATGGAAGGCTTATGTAAGCATATTTTGAATGAGCTAGATAAATTGGAATTTTTCTATTCATCCAAAGCGCTGTAAAGTTTGTCCATAATTTCAGAAAGATCAGTTGGAATTCCTTCATCCCAACCTGGATTTTCAAGAATTTCACCTTCTAATGCCTTAAACATTACATCAGGTATCTTTACTTTTGCTTTACTTTCGTCGTATTCTTTTGTCCAATCATATCCATCAGAATATAAATCGTTAGCAGGATTAAATGCGTAAATGTGTTCATTATAGAAATCCGAAAGATAGTTTTTCTCAATGGTATTTATAATATCATAATCTTCTAAAGCCCATGAATAGTTTTCTTCGCACTCTTTTCTATCTGCACAGTTCTCTTTGTAAAAACTAGGTGTCATGTACCAGTACAAATAAAGTATTGTACCTCTGTCAGTATCCGGCTGCTCAACAATCCACTGGATTACTTTTTTAGAATTATCAAAGTTCCAACTTATTGCTAATAGCTGCCTTTCTTTCGGAGTATTTTTCTTAAGAAAATCAATAATAAGCTCTGTGCTTAATTCCTCAAATTCATCTTCATCAATTATAACTTCATCCCATTCAAAGTTGTCATTCAGAATATCACTTATCGTTAGCATGCTGTGCCTCCTAAAATTCTAATTTCTCTATCACTATTTCCCACAAAATTCTCCCCCATAAAAGGAAAAAATCAAGCGTGATCCTGATTTTGGTGCATTATTTTTAGTTATTTATCTGCCTCAGACACACTTTGTCTAATCTGAAGTAACAGTATCACCATACTCACTGTTAGTAATATGTGACCGATTCCTGCCATACCTGAAATCGAAGCGTTTAGTCCAGACGACAGGTTACTTTCTAGAACCTGCGTTATACCACGAACCACGAGCATTCTTAACGATCACCTAATCCTCAATTAGTTCATATACCTCCATTACTTTCTTTGAAATCAAGTATGGATATTCTCTAATAAAATTCATTAAATCATTTTTTGTAATTTTAATAAGCTCTTCGTCTTCATATGTTCCATAATCCTCATTCTCATAAAATAAAACCGGCTTTACGAGGTATTCATCAAACATACCCTTAACTATTTTACAATACTCCTCTACTGGATATTCCTTATCCCCACTCTTACCTGATTTCACTTGTGGCAAAAATCTAGTACCATTTTCTCCTATTAATTCACATTCATATACAGCTGTATTGTGTTTAAGACTCTCTGTGTTAACAATGCAATCATATGTTTTTTGAATATACGTTAAAGCTAATCCTTCCTTTTGTCTGTCAGTTAACATATGCCAAAAAAGCTCATCCGTTATCTTTCTCATTGTATATGGAGTTTCATTTGGATGTCTGTAATTCCAAATGTTCATGGTTAATTCAGGAGCAGTCTTAATCTCCATCATAGTTGGTCCAATTCCCATCGCATTAACGATAACGCCAGGAACATTAATAACATCGCCTATACAACACCACTCACCTGTATATATGCTACTTATATCTCGTTCAGAATACCAATCCTTAATATCATAATATTCTTTCATTGACTTTTGATTACCTAAAAGGTTCTTTGACACTTTAAATAGATAGTATGAACCATTATGTAAAACCCAAATCAAGTCATCTTTGTCAATTTGACAGAGTAACCTTAGAGTATTAAGCTGTTCACCAGCTTTTATAAGCGGTCTTATTTCGTTATCAACCATTCCTGCTCTTAAACCAAGATAGCCCCAGCCAGTACCAACAAATCCATGCTTTAGAAATTTATCGAATATTTCATTTCGGCATGTATTATATCCAGGCTCTCCATTACTAATTCCAGGGGTTGATATAGTTGGGACAAATTTCATTCTGAATACTCTTGCCATGAACCAACCTCACTTTTATTCTTATAAAATCTAGTCTAATTCCTCTTCAGCCTCTGTAGAATCCATGCCACCGCTAAGGATGAACTCTCTAAGAAGCTTGTCGATCTTGATACTAACCTTTGGGGGTATAAGCTTCACGCCTTCGATTCTCTCAAAATATTCTTTAGCTTTCGTCTTATCGACTGTTTGCTTAAGCTCATCGTATCTACCAAACTCATTTAGATTTGAGTCATTGAGCTTCAAACTCATAATATCCGCGAGCTTCTGTTCGTCAAGGCCAAGGTCCAGTGCCATTTGGTGAATCTGATCAGTCTTTGCACGCAGCATGTAATCGTTTATATAATCCCTTAATGTCTTGTCAGGGCTGATATTTACATCACCTCTTTGAATATCATGAAGGAATAGATAAGCATACTTCTGCTCTTCTTGGGTAAGCATAGCAAACGACTTATTAAGTTCAGATTCTGCTCGTTCAACGTCCTCCTCGCTTACATCTTCTGCTCTAAGAAGCTTCAGATACTTGTCAAAACGCGAATTCATATAATCTGAATCGATTACACCAGTATCCATCTCTGTTATATAGCTCTCTAAGTCATAAGGCGCCATGTCATCAAACGATGGATTAGGTCCAATTCGCTCTATCTCCTTATACCTAAGAACTAATATATCATAAGTATTTTTACTAATTGAAACGTAAATTATCTCTCCAGATACTTCATCAGTATATGAGCTCTTATCCCATGTGAAGCCTTGAATTTTCGCTGATTCTAAAAAGATATTTAACTGATTAAAGTCTTTTGCAAACTTCTTTCTCGACTCTACATCATCTGGCAATTTCTCGAAATTATCTATTCCAGAATTCGCAAAAATCACGGTAATACTTTCAAATATTATATTTACCTGCACTAGATTTTCAGTTAGATGCTGAACAAACAGACCTAATGGCTTATCGCCCGAATACAGCTTTACTGCATCACTAATATTCTGATCCATAGTATGTGGCTTTCGATAATATCTAATAGTGCCAAAAGGCTTTTCGTGCCCAAATAGCCTATTAGTACGTGAAAAGGCCTGGATAATATTCTCATATTTCAGCACCTTATCTAGGTACAGAGTGTTAACCCATTTTGAGTCAAATCCAGTTAACATCTGATCGACGACAATTAGCAAATCAATCTGCTTTTCGGGCTCTCTCTCGATTCTCTCATAAGGCTTCTTGTGCGCTAATCGTGCAGCTATATCCTTTTTCATTTTTGCAAATGTAGGGATTGCAAAAGATTGCTCGTACATCTCATTATAGTCAGTTATTATCTCTACGAGCCCATCTTCCTTAATGCGGAAATTACCGTTATTATCAATATTCGGATCGAACAGCGCAGTAATTTTAAGTTTTGGCAACATCTCTTTCATGAGGCGGTAATATTTAATTGCCTCATTTATGCTACTTGTAGCAAATATTGCATGGAACTTACCATTTCTACTTAAAGTGAGCCAGTTATCTGATATATCTTGAACTACAGCCATAGTATGAGCTTCTGTCTCATACTGAGTAATAGGAACGTAGTCTTCAATTCCTTTGATACTTTTACCATTTTCATCTTTATATGACGCCATCTTAACCTTACTAGAGTCCATATAGTAATAAAATATTTTCCTCTTCTCAGGGTTATTAATAGCCTCTTCCACAGTTTTTGCATTTGCCTTCATAAGTGCAACAGCTGTTCTGACATCCTTATCCTTGAAGGTTAACACCTTGTATGGATCGAAACCTAGGACATTTTTATCTCTAATTCCATCTGCGATACTATATCTGTGAAGTTCATCTCCAAATACCGTGGTAGTTGTATTCTTCTTTTTCTTATTCTCATCCTGAATTGGTGTACCCGTGAATCCGAAGAAAATCGCTTTTGTAAATGTATTTTTGATGGTAATCAGCATGTCACCAAATGTCGAACGATGTGCTTCATCCACGATAAATACAAGGCGCTTTTTATTTATCAGCTCAATATCATGAGCATTTAGTCCGCCCTCTTCATCTTTTATATTGCTCATCTTCTGGATAGATGTAACTATAAGTGTATCTGCAGGAGAACTGCTCTTTAGCTTTGATATGAGAACATTAGTGTTTTCAGTTGCTTGAACATCTTCGTTCTCATCGGCAAACCCACGGTATTCCTTAAGCGACTGAGTGCCGAGTTCAATTCTGTCCATAAGGAATATTACTTTATCAGCATCTTTTGAACTCGCTATTAGCTGAGCCGACTTAAAACTGGTCATAGTTTTACCGGAGCCAGTAGTATGCCAGATGTAGCCACCAAGTTGGTTGTCACCCTCCCACTTTGTCTTTGCGACTTTGTCAGAAATGGCATTAGCCGCAAAATACTGGTAACTACGCATAACCTTCAGAACTCCGTCTGAATCATCGGCAACTGTATAAAATCCTATTAGCTGATGAGCCATAGGAATAGACAGTAGCGTGGAAGCTACTTTGTCCCATTCATTAATCGGCTCATTATTGAAGTCTGCCCAGTGGAAATAGTAATCGGTATTGAACTTACCTTCTGGTCCAGGATTTGCAAAGTATACGGCTTCATTTGGCTCCATTGCTACAAATATCTGAACTAATGAAAATAGTCTTGTGAAGACACCTTCATGTGAGTATTTTTCTATTTGGTGGTAGGCTTGGCTTACTGGTATTCCACTTTTCTTGAGCTCAATATGAATTACAGGCATACCGTTGATAAGAAGCATCAGGTCTCCACGACGATCATTTAGAATTTTTGACTTCGTTGGGAACTTAGGCTGCTGTACTATCTGATATCTGCTTTGACCTGCCGCGATTTCTCTTCGGTCATAAATTTTAAGGCTGACTTCTTTACCAAAATGAAGCTTATCATCTGGATTATCTCGAACTATAGAAACACTCTTGCCATTGATGAAACCATTTAACTTAAGCGGCGTTCTCAGAGCTTCTATCTGCTCCAATATCTGCTGCATTTCAGTTTCAGTAAGTGGGTAGTCATTCAGCCTATCGATATCACGATTATTCTCAAAAAGGATGTTCGCCCAGTTGTCTAGCAAGTCCTTTTCTGTATAGTTCTTAAGGACTTCTTTTTCCCAGCCTTTTTCAGATAGTATTTTTATTAAAGCTTCTTCAAAGTCAGCTTCTTTATTAAAAATCATAGAGTTTTCCTCCGTATTTTAAAGATTCATAGTTGGCGCTATACGAACATCTTCTCAAGGCATGCTTTTTTTAGATTTTTGAGCTTTTCAAGCTTACGCTGATGAAGGGTGATAAGGTTGTCGAGATTTCGAAAAAACATTCCAATTTTGGTTTGTTCTATTTTTTTATATGGATAATTTATTGGAGTGTTTTTACCACTCTGTATAGTGTATGTTCCAACTGTACCAATTCCAGCAGATTCATTTATAAAACTCTGAATACCATCAGAGTTAAATGAATAATAAAAAAAATCACCATCTAATTTATTTTCATTCTTAAACCAAATTATATTTCCATCTTTGAAATATACTGGCTCCTGGCTTTTTATCAGTAAGGAAACACCTATGGTTCCTACACCGGTAACAAGCAAATCGCCTATACTAACTTTTCCACATAAGGCACTGTATTCGTCATATTTTTCTTTTGAAATAAATAATGGTTCCGTAATTTTTTCATTTTTTTGTTTTGCAACAATATCTCTTGCTCTTAAAAATCTAACTCCAGAACCCATCCAATCAGACTGATGAATACGCTTGACAGATGTAACAGTCATTAACTCCCCCAACTTACGCTGTTCCCAAGCTTCAGTAAATCCAGCGAATCTAATGGCTGGTTTTTTTGATTTTTCTGCCATTTTATTCACCTCCGAGAAGCTTTTTGAACTCAGCAAGTCCAAGCATGTCAAATTCGTTCCCTTCCAGTTCGTCAATCATCTTTGAAAGCTCTCTTTCCGTGCTTTCAATTTCATTTTCAAGTTCAGCTAGTGTAGAATCATACTTCTTTGACAGTGCTTCCACTTTTGACACAAGATCAGACACTATTCTTTCAGGAAGCTGCATAAGATTGCTGATTAATGGATTAATCCATTTCTCTTTAAGTAGTAATACAATCTGCTCATCAGATAGATTTTCTATAATTTCTTTAGTTCTTTCTTCAAGTAGTGCTTTTTCTTTCTTTATTTCTGATTTTAAGCCCTTTTCTTCTGTATTGAGAGCAATTACAGACTTTAGTTTTTCTTTTGTCTCACTATCGACACTATCATTCTTCAGTGCTTTTTTAACCTCTGCAAAAACAAAACTGTCTTCATTTACACATTCAAGCTCTTTTTCTTCCTCAGATAGGTTGTCAAAGGCTTCTTCGTATTCAGAAGAAATCTCAGCTAGTCTATTTTCTTTATCTTCAATAGACTTAGACTCATCTGAGAGTAGAATTTTCTGAACAAGCTCAAATGGTATGATTCTACCCTTCCAGCCTTCTTGAACTTCTTGCTCTTTGTTATCTTTCTTCTTGATAACCATATTAGGATCTACAATCCTAGTTGCATTAAATCCTTCTGTCTGGATAATTTCTAGGTCGATTGCTATATTTGCCCAATCATCATCGAGAAGCTGATATGCCTCGTACTTATCAACTAGCGGAATACCCGCTAGTCTAGAAAAGATATTTTCAGCAAGAGCCTCTTCCTTCTTAGATATGTTAATATTATCCATTTGCATGATAAGTTCGTCGTGCAAATAATCATCGAGTCCGTCAAATGCATCTTTAAATTTATTTTCGAACCCTTTGATGTCATCATGCTCCTTAATTGCTTTTTTTACATCATCACAAGTGACCCTGCAGTAAGCAGAGGATGTAGCTTCAAGCAAACTGCTTTTTAGCGTAGGAAATGCCTTCCAATATTCGTTTAGAAGTTCAATCTCTGAATTTGGAATCCCTCCAAACATCGACGAAAATATATCCCATGATTCAGCAGCTTCTGATGAGTCCACATATCGAGGAATATTAAGGTTGTACTCATTGCTTCTTATTTCATCACGGCTAACAACTCTGGAGAACTTATCAATATCCTCTCTACGTGTAACTACGTCAATAATCCTCTTAATATCGGATGCACGAAGCTTATTATTCTTGCCTTCTTTCACGAAGCCCTTTGAAGCATCAACAAAAAGAATATCTGTGTTAGTTCTTTTTTGCTTCAGAATTATGATAATGGTTGGGATTCCTGTGCCATAGAAAATATTTGCCGGAAGTCCAATAATAGTATCTATTTGATTCCTTTCAATTAGGTTCTTACGGATCTCACCCTCTTCACCACCACGGAATAAAACACCGTGAGGAAGAACGATACTCATGATTCCTTCTGGCTTAAGGTGGTATAGATCATGAAGCAGAAATGCATAATCTGCCTTGCCCTTCGGCGCAAGACCGTATCCAGCGTATCTAGGATCAGTTTCTTTATCCTGAGGCGACCATGCCTGGGAATAAGGAGGGTTTGACACAACTGCATCCACGTAAAGCGGGTCGTATGAACCTATCGGGTCATTTTCATCAAAATAAGGCCAGTCGTTTTCTAATGTATCTCCATTTCGCGTTACTATGCTGTATGCTTCAATTCCACGCATGATAAGGTTCATGCGAGTGAGATTATAAGTGTTCTGCTTGAGCTCCTGAGCATAGTACTTAATCTTATTTTTACCCTCTATGTACTTAGAAGCACTTAAACCGATGTTGATCAATAGAGAACCTGAGCCACTAGTTGGGTCATAAATTTCAATTTTATCTCTATCTTTTAAGTGTTCTGCCACTATTTCAGACATTAGTAACGATACTTCGTGAGGTGTGTAGAATTCGCCAGCTTTTTTTCCTGCATTTGCAGCGAATTTCTCGATGAGGTACTCATAGATGAATCCAAGCACGTCATACCCTTGCTTTCCATCCATTGGAATATCTTTTATCAGATATATAAGGTCACTTATTGACTTCGTCTGAGAAGCAGCGCTATCTCCCAGTTTACTGAGTCCTGTCTGCAGTGTTTCGAATATGCCGTCGAATACGCTATTATGTGTCGGATTAACTAATCTTGTAAAAGCGGAAAGTGCATCTCTAACATCTGAAACGCTGAAATCCGAGCCTTTTTCAATCCATGTCGAGAAGAGGTTTTCATATGAGATATAATATCCGAGGTTTTTCTGGATACTTTGAGTTGTCTCGTAATCTTCTTCTTTTAATTCAGACAAATATTCATCTGTCCAATCATTAGCTTTTAGATACTTAGCTTCCTTTTCAGAGAGGAATTTATAGAAAATAAACCCTAGAATGTAATCCTTGTACTCATTCGCTTCTATTTTAGAGCGCATTTTATTTGCCGATTCCCAAATCTTAGAAGCTAATTGCTGCTTGTTCATGTGCAACCCCCATCAAAACATGTCTTGTAATTCATATAAAGTTTAAAATAAAGATAAATATAATATTTATTCACTTTTAGCATTGTTTTTATTATACGTCCAAAATAATGTTTTTCAAACTTATCTGTATAATATCGGATGTATATTTATTGTTTTTTATCAGTTTATAATTAGGATGTCGTACATATGCTTGAGAACAGCGTAAGTTGGGGAATTTAGTTATTATTGAGCGTGGTGGCTCACCAAGAC
>ERZ772930.477-NODE-477-length-12642-cov-3.97108_pt1 | contig 12642 bp, 6 predicted proteins | sample MGYA00511685_ERZ772930 | MGnify/ENA primary metagenome ERZ772930 (study PRJEB29015, sample SAMEA2738053) | human oral metagenome | biome: human oral; feature: human-associated habitat; material: saliva | place: China | collected 2226 ... | reverse complement strand
ACCAGGTAGGGCGACAGGTCGGTGACCAAGCCGACGGTGTGCGGCAACTCCGTGCACTGCTCGAAGGCGGAACCACCCTTGTAATCGACGAACAGGAAAGTCAGCCTGTCAGGCGAGACCGATTGAGCCATGCCGAGGACCCACGCCTGCAAAAACTCGGATTTGCCGGCGCCAGTGGTGCCGCCGACCAGCGCGTGCGGGCCGTGCACGCGCAGGTCCAGCTGCATGGGTTCGCTCGCGCCCTGGCCAACGAGGGCGGCCAGAGGAACGGCGGGGATCTTCTTGTGTGGGCGCCCGGGAGCGCGGTCGATGATCGAGTGCGAGGCCCTCCAACGCTCGATGAGCGCATTGGGATCGTCCGCCAGTTCCTGGCCCGTCAGGTCCACGTAGGAGATCGAGCCGGGCAGGTCCGAGTCATCGTCGACGGGGACGCCCGCGTCAAAGAGAGGCGAGAGTGACCTGCCCAGGCAAGCCAACTCCTCGTCGGACACGCGGTCCACGGACACGTCCTGGAGCGCGCGCGAGGCCCGGACATCGCCGATGGACGCCTGAGCGCCATTGAAGGCGATGAACGAGCGGCACGCCGCTGGCAGCTCGGCGAACGTCGGGGCCATCCACACGACATAGATTCCCCTGTCGGGGCCGAGCTCAGCAATGCGGTTCAGACGCGCTCGGTCCACCAGCACGTCGTCGACGAAGACGACCACCGCGGGAATGGGATTCGGATACTCCTTGGTTGAATCCTCGCCCGAGGCCTCCTCCTTCGGTGCGGAAGAAACGTCGGGGCCTCGGTCGCAGACCTCGCTGGGATCCCCTTGGCTGCGTGCTTCGAGGAGTCCCTCAAGCTGCGAGAGCACAACCTTGCCCGAGGTGGAGTCGGAGGCCAGGTGGATGCCGGAGCCGAAGGGGGAGTGCGGGGAGGAGGAATGGGGAAGCCACTTCATCCACTCCCAGCCATCCACCCGTTCAGCGGAGGTCAGGCACGTGACGATGACTTCTGCGGGGGAGTACTGCGCCGCCAACTGCGCCGCAATCGCGCCGCGCGCCTGCCTGAGAATGTCAGCCGGGCCGCACAGGCCCAAGCCGCCGGAGGCCCGAAGATCCGCAACGAGAGGAACGTGTGCGACCCGGGAATACTCGTCAGCGAGCGCACGCACCCTGGCGATGGCCTCCGGAAGCCCAGAGTGTTGATCCGCCCCTTCGATGGTGACCCTCGCGACGTCCGTGCCCTGACCGAGCCGAAACTTGAGGAACTCCGGGTGTTCCGGCCGCCTCATCCACAATGAACCGTCGCGACGCAGGGCCCCCGCGATGACCTGGTCGATCGGAGGATATTGCGCGTGGCGTGATTCCACGTCCTCGCGCCGACTCTCCTCCAGGTCCTGGTACGTGATGCGCAGGGCATCCTCGAAGCGTCCCATGGCCTCGGCGAACTCGGTTTTCGCCTGCCTGCGCTGATCCCACCACGAGCCGAGCATGATGACCGGGCTGAGGACGACGAACAACAGGCTCGTCAGCTGTCGGGTCATGAGGAACATGCTCACGCCCATAATCAGCGGCGCGATGAGGCCGATGATCGGGAAACGCGAGGGCTTGGGACGCGTGGGCGCCTCGGGGAGCTTGACGGTCCGAGCGCTCGTGTGAGGGATGACCTGGGGCGACCTGATGAAACCAATGTCAGTCGATTCCCCCGTCGACTCGGGCATCTTCGTCTGAACCAGCTGGATTTGCGTGTCCCCGAGGAGAATCACGTCCCCGGGGGTCACCGTGGCATGCTGGACGCGATGGTTGCCGACGAGAACGCCGTTGGCGGAATTAAGGTCATGAATCTCGATACAGGAGCCAACGGTAATACGCGCGTGAGTCTTTGACACTCGCCGATCGTTGAGCATCACCGTACAGGAGGGCGCGCGGCCCACGGTGGTGCCGCCGAAGTACAAGGGCACGCACATGCCCCTGTCATTTCCATCCAAGACGCGCAGCTCACCGGCGACGCCGCCCGCGGTGATCGCGTCCTTCGTCGACACGATGTCGACGAGAGACCCCGATTGAAGTCCCGTCTCGGTGACGAACGCAGACGAGGGGAGAACCGAAGCGATGCGCCCGTCCGCAGGATCCAGAACACGAAGGGTCAGAGAATCCGGAGAAGCGAGTGTTCCCGCGCTCTTAGACGGACCCGAGGACGCGAGGGCAGCCGCGACATCGCCGACAGTCGCAGTTGAGTCGGTGGTGACCAGCAGATCGTTGTCACTGTGTCCGCGCCCGCGCAGCGTCAGTTTGATTTTCATCTCCGGTCCTTCCCGGTGGGCGCTTGAGAGGCGCGGTTACGTTGTTTCTCCTCGTCGAGAAGATGCAGGTCGGCGCTGGAGACCAGCCGCGCGGCGACCGCGTATTCGACCAGTCGGACGCGCCGGTGCGTCGCCAAGGACCCGGGCCGGCCGCGCATGCCGGGAACACCCATCCGATCGAGCTTGTCGGCGACGTTGTCGAGTTTTCGGTTGAAACGGGTGATCGACCACCCCAGCCGGGCCGCCGCCTCGACGTTACGAGGAATGTCGGTGGGACCCGACCCGGCCTGCATCAGCCAGGGTTCGCACAGCGCCAGAATCAGCAGATATTGTGACGGCGTGAAACGTGCTTCCCCGACGGTGACGTCGCCGGAGTCAACGGCCGGGGCGCTGTAGCTGCGGAACGTCGTCCCCTTCACGGTGACGGAGAACTCATAGGTCGTGGGACCGGCCGCGAACACGACGACGACCGAGTCGAACACAAGCGGGATACGAGCCCCGGGACCGACCCGCGCCTGCATAGACCCGGCCTCGTCGGCGACGGTGACCGCGATGCGCGACCCGACGTTATCCAGCCACCACATGCCGTCGTGACAGCTGATGCGCACGAGGCGCCGATGCAGGAACGGATTGTCGTCGATACACAGGTCGGCTTCGCGTCCGATCAGGAATTCCTGATCCGCGCGGATCGGGTAGATCTCGCCGCAGTAGTCGACAACCGCCGACTCCTCCATGATCGCCTCGTGCTCGTTGCCCGCGGTGCTCATGGCGTCTCCACGCATTCGATGGCCTCGTTGGACGAGCGTCCGTCCGAGTTACGCACGGCGACGGACAGACACGTGCGCCCAGGCACGGCGGGCACGGTGACCGAGGTTTCTTTCGTCTGGCGTACCGCGTGCTCTTCCTTCGGGTCCTCGACGTGGTACAGGTACGTGGTTCCCGCCCCCGCCGAGTCCCACGTGAAGGTCACGCCATCGGGGGTGAGCGTCCCCGACAGGCCGGTGACCGACGCGTTCGCGTTGGCCGATGGAAGCCCGTCAAGCGGAGGAACGTCGGCCGCGGACTGCGTGGGAGCCTTCGTGGTTCCCTCACCGCGCAGCACCGTCCACACGCCGAAGGCGATGCCTCCGAGGAGCAGAACCACGAGCAAGAACCCCGCCACGACCGCGCCGAAGCCCTTGGATGAGCGTTCCTCGTCCTCGGCCCCTGACGCGTCCCCCGACGCGGGCGCGTGCACAGACGCGTGCGCAGCGGCGGGTGCGTGCGCAGCGGCGGGCGCGGGTGCGCTCGCGGGCGCCGGGGCGGGGTCCACCTTCGTCAAGACGGTGACGGTTCGGTCGTCCTCGTCCGCGATGGACGAGGACGGGGTCGGGGCATGCGAGGAGAAAACGGCGATCGGCGCGGCGCTGGTTTCATCCCCCTCGTCGTCCTCGTAGGCGGTGGTGGGCGCCTCCACGCCCATGGCCTCGAAGGGAGTGGGGGTCAGGCGCAGCGAGGACTGGACGTGCTGCAGGGCGAGGGCAAATTCGCGTGCCGACTGGTAGCGCCGCTTATGGTCTTTCGACATGGCGATCGCGAGGATACGCTCAAGTTCCGCGGGCACATCGCTTCGACCGATGGTGGGAACAGGGGAGCGCAGCACCCGGTTGAGCACGGAGAGTTCGCGGTTGTCTCCTCCGGGAACCTCGAAGGGCGAGTGGCCCGTCAGGATGCCGTGCACGGTGGCAGCCAGGGAGTAGACGTCGATCGTGGGCCCGAAGGGGCCTGTCCCGTCCTGCTGTTCGGGAGGCGCCCACGCGACGGAGAACCCGCCGGCTGTTTCCTCGTCCATTCCTGTCTGCGCGGCGATGCCGAAGTCAGTGAGGACGGGGTGCCCGAACTGTGTGAACAGGATATTCATGGGCTTCACGTCGCGGTGAATGATCCCGCGCTGGTGAAGCGTCTCGACCGCTCCGGCGATGCGCACGCCGATGTCGAGCGCTTGCGACACGGGGATCCGGTGCTCTTTGGAACGCTGGCCCAAGTGTGGGGGCGGACAGTATTCCATGACCAGGTAGTGGCGGCCGTCGTCCGTGATTCCCGCCGTGTAAAAGGACACGATGGACGGGTGGTTGGAGACGCGGGCCATCAGGTTGACTTCCGCGTCGAAGGCGGCCGAGGCCTGGGCATTGGAGTCCGGTCGCAGGACCTTGACCGCCACGTCACGCTGGGGCATCAGCTGGCGGAACAGGTAGACGTCGGCAAAACCGCCCGAACCGAGGTGCCGGACGAACGTCGCGTTGGGAATCGCTGGGGGGTCAAGTGGCCGTCGCATTACTCCTCCATCCGGAACGAGATTTCTTCACCCAGTTCGACGACGTCTCCCGGTTTGAGCACCGTGGGAACGTTCTCGTCCAGGCGCACGGGGGCCTGCCCGGGGCGCGTCAGGTACGTTCCGTTATTGGAACCCAGGTCGTGCAGGCGCACGTCCCAGTCGTCGATCCGTAGCTCGCAGTGGCTGCGTGAGATCTGCTTGCGGGGGCTTGGGACGATGACCAGGCGCGCGGGTTGCCGACCGGCCCCTGCGCTCGATCGCGGGCGACGCCCGATGATGATGTCCTGCTCCAGTGCCACTTCTTCCCCCGTCGACAAGACGATCCGGCCCAGGCTGGGGCGCGGGACGGTGACGGAGCTGCTGCTCAGCGGAGACGAACAGATCCGACACGACGAGGCATGGGTCGCGTTCGGGTGCCCCTTCTCGCACAAGACGGCCAGGACCTGCGGACCGACCGCGGCGGGGGAGGCCTGTGCGGATGGCGAGACCTGCACGGACGCGGACTGCGATGACTCGTCGGGTTCAGAGTTGACGTGGCGGGCATAGTCGCGTAGCTCGCGGGCACGCTCAGGGAGCATCGTCATCCCATCGTGGTCGCCGTCGGCTGTGGCCTCCATGAAGCGGCGGTAGGTCGCGCTCGGCTTCGCCGTGGGGGTCGAGTGCGCGTCCGAGGAAAGCCCGGGGACGGAGTCGATGAAGAAGCCGCCGGGTGGCACGTCAAGCGGAGGTTCAGGTTGCGCGGGCGTGGCCGGGAGCGGAACGCTCGAGATGGGCAGGGACGGGGAGAGGGCGGGGGTGGGTTCCTGGTCAGCCTCCTGCGCGTTACCGGTGAAGGGGCCGGGGGGTGGGGGAACGGGAACGGGGTCGTCGTCGATGACATCGGAGTTTCGAACGTGGCGAACGGCCGCGTCTTCGACGGTTCCCGCACGGGTCACGTCGTCGTAGAGGTACTCGTAGGGGGAGACACGATCCTCGCTGCCCTGCTCCCCGGGCGCGTACCCCGGCTCCGCGTCGATGGCGGGGGATAATGCCTGTTCCTCTTCGGGTTCGGGGTCCGGTTGCGCGTCACCGGAGGAGACGCGGTCGTCACCCGGCGAGGATTCCTCCGCTTCCTCCTCGCGATCGTACCAGGGGATTTGCGTTTCCTCCCCCGTGCTCTCGGCCTGAGCCGACGCCTCGGCTACGGAAGCATCCCCGTCGTGGTGGGACGCCGACGGGTGCGCGTCGGGTTCGTCAGATTCGTCGTCCGCGAGGGGGGCGGGCACCTCAGAGCCAAGGGGCTCCTCCTCGAAGAAGGGGGCCGCAGCCGCCGCGAAGAAGGCCGCGGCGGGGGAATCGTCATCCTCGGCAAAGAAGGAAGCATCGTCGGCGTCACCCGTCGGTTCGTCAGACCCGGACGAGGCCTCCGCGAGCCAGGAGAGATCGGCGGAGGAACCCTCGCCGTCGGAAGGCGCGTCGCCCGAATCGGCGGGGGCGGGATCAGGAGTCAACGACACCTCGGGGGTCGCTTGCGCGCCCGCAGAGGGAACGGGTGCACCGAGAGCGGGGGAGACCTCGTCCGGAGTGACGACGGCGCTCGCGGAGGACACAGGCTCGGAGGACAGAGTCTCGGAAGAAGCGGGGGCGACCTCGTCCCAGCCCACGGACTTGACGGGAGAATCGGCGGGCGTGCCGCACGCTACCTCGCCGACCGTGCCCGACGCGAGCGTGGACACAGGCAGAACCGCGCTGAGCGCCTGCCACGGCGTTTCTTCTGGCCCGAGGTCGTCCACCGGCGTGGCGATCCGCCACCCCGAGTGCGTGCGGAAACGATACTCGGACCACGTGATGACGTTGCCTCCGGCCACGGACGTCGGCCCCTCGGGTCCATCGACGACGACCTCGAACGCGCCGCGCACCGCGATGTGCGCGCCACCGGCCTCGTCGATGATTGCGACAAAACTGGGCAGCGACGCCAGGTTGGCGGCGAACGCGGACGTCAGTTCCTGCAACAGGACAGGCAGGTCTGCGCCGTCCACCATGAGTTCCCAGAATCGCTGGGCGAGCGCCTCATGACCCGGCTCCAGGACGAAAATCCCGCGCTCGGTCACAGCGGCAGGGTAGCCGCCGGGCGTCCACGTGCGTCTACGCATGGCATTCCTCCACTCCGTGTGCGTGCGGTCCCTCCTGCGCCGACACCGACGGCAGGCCAGCGTGAGTCGGGCCACTGAGGGTCGCATCGTTATCGACCGTCTCATCGCCGCTGCTCGGCTGCCCCCACTCGGGCGCGGCCTCCACAACATCCACGATGATGACGGTGACGTTGTCTTTTCCTCCGGCGCCCAGCGCCTGAGCGATGAGCTCGTCGGTCGCCTGCTCGCGATCCGTCACGTGTCGCACGATCATTTCGATGAGCGCGTCCGTCACCTCCCCCGACAGCCCGTCGGAGCAGATCACCCACCGGTCTCCGCGGTGGACGGGAACCATGAAAATGTCCGCGGCGACATCGCCGGACATTCCTGCCCCCAACGCGCGTGTGATGACGTTGCGCCGGGGAAGCGCCCGGGCCTCGACGTCGGTGACGCACCCCGCGTCAAGGAGTTCTTGCACCTCGGAGTGGTCCACGGAGATCTGCTCGAAGCTGCCCTCGGAAAGCAAATAGGTACGGGAATCACCGATGTTGAACACGGCCGCGCAGGGTTTGCCGCGGTACTCCTGGAAGGCAACACCCGTCAGCGTCGACCCGGGGGCCCGGTGTCCGGCGCCCAGCGCACCAACCGAGGACGCAGCGCGGGAAAGCGCCTCCGACAGCAGGGCTGGCGTCGCGAACGCGCCGAGTTCCAACGAGCCACACACAGCATCGACCACGGCCCTCGACGCGATGTCGCCCGAGTCGTTGCCGCCCATCCCATCCGCAACGAAGTAGGCGGGGAAGGACGCACCCCACGAATCTTCGTTGCGGACGCGCCGACGCCCCACGTCCGTGCGGGCCGCGTGCGCGATGACGAGCCGTGCGCCCCCGGGGCCGACCGCCTCGGCGATTGCGCTATCCATCGATGACCACGCTCCGCTGCCCGTAGCGGACGGTGTCTCCGGCGCGCGCGTGGACGGGAGCGCCGGGCATGACCGGCGTTTCCTCACCGTCGGCGCGAACGACGACCGTTCCCCCGGTCGAGTGCAGGTCCTCGACGAGGACACCCTCGCGAGTCGCCGTCAGCGCCACGTGGGTCTTCGACACGCTCCGCTGCGGGTCGTCAACGGGGACGGGGGACGCCGTGGGGTGCGAGGCCGGGGCGAGCGGGTTGCGCCCGAGCACGATCGTTCCCCCGAAGGGGTACGTCACTCCCGTGTCGAAGGTGACGCGAGCCGTGTCGTAGCGCACCCCGAGCTGCGTGCGGTCGTCAGCGTCGTCCTGGGGCAGGGAAGAATCAGGCGCCTGCGCGCTCGTCGAATAGGTGGACGAGGGCGGCGAGAAGGACAGCGGCTGCGCGGTCGCCGCGGGTTCGCCCTCAGCCGCATCGGAGTCCGAGTTCGACCACGGGGTCGAGCCAATGTAGTCCGAGGACGGCGCCGTGGCCGCCGGCGCGGACGCCTGCGCGGAGACCCGCGTGGGCGGCGTCGGCACCGGGTCGGAGGCGGTGCTTGCCCACGGCACGTGCGTCGCTTCTGGCTCCGGGGCGGGAGGCGCGGGCGGCACGGACAGCGGCGCGGACGGCGTGGACGGTACAGAAGGAAGGAAGGCGGCTGCCGAGGCCGTCGCGTTCCACGGCTGGACCACCGGCTGCGCCGGCGCCTGGGACTGAGGGATGATGGGCGTCTTGTACGTGTCGCGTCCCGCCCTCGTGTTGATAGGGACGATGCCCAGCGTGCGGTCGAACCACGTCCGATTCATCTCGTCCATGCTGGCGAAGCCGACGATGATCTGTCCGACGCCGAAGAGGAGACAACGGACGATGTTCTCCAGGATCAGTTTCCCGACGCATTTCCATCCGGCGGGGGCACCCGTGTCAATACGCACCCATCGCACGCCCGCAAGGCGCATGAACGGACTTGCACCGGTCTTTACCAACATTGCCGTGGAAATAAGGTAAAAGATTAAGAAAGCTGCGACGAAAACATCAGTCAAAACTACCAGAACATCGCTTGATCGTGGTGAAATGACCGCTCCAACTAAGAGTGCATGGACCACAACCACGAAGAGCGCGTAGAAGCTGACAAGGTAGAAGCGCCACAGGAATCGTTGCCCGAGGCTGACCGCGACCGTCCCCGCCAGGTGCGGAGGAACCTGAACGGGATACTTGCCCGGAACGATCATTTCATACATTGTCCGTACCTTTCAGGGGTGTGGCCTCGTCGGTGGCCACCGGTGTCGTCTTCTTCTGGCGCCACTGGGCGAGCAACTCCGTGAGGCGTTCGAGGCGCACGCGCAGGGGAACCCTGCGCATCCACAGCGACCTCGCCGACAGGTGCGCCCAGTAGCGCCGATACCAGGGCGTCTTCCCCGAAATCGCGGCCACGACCTCGTCCCTGATCTCCCAGGAGCGCTCCGCCGCGCGCCCCCGGGCGCCCGCGTCGGAGAACACGACCGCGTCCATCGAACGGGCCATGAACACCAGGGCGGTGCACTGCTCGTCCCACCGGTGGAAGCCGGTGTCGTCTGGGATGTCGGCGCGGCGGTCGATCAGCCTCGCGTCGATGGCGCGCGCCTGCGTGAGCCGGGTCGCCCGAATCGGGACGCGCAGGCCCGTGTCCGTCGCGTAGTCGACCACGTCGTCCCACGCGCCCGCGCTGCGTTCCTCGTCAGTGCCGACCGTGCGCCTGCGTCGCCGACGCAGCGCCTTGAACAGGAGCATGCCCCAGATCGGGGAGAGCGCCAGGATGCCCACGGCGCCCCAGCCCAGGATCGCGAGGAGAACACGGATCCACGCGGGCCAGCCGTCTTCGTCATCGTCCGAATCGTCGAAGGTGTCCGGAGGCAGTTCCGCGGGGTCCTGCGGTGGGTCTGGCGGCTGGAGCACCTGCGGCTTCGGGTCGGGCTTCGGCTTGGGGACCTCCGTCTGGGGGACGTGGTCGCGCGGGGGCGTCGGGTCGAAGGGCACCCAGCCCACGCCCTCGAAGGGGACCTCGACCCACAGGTGCGTGTCCTTGCCCGTCAGCGTCAACTGTCCCGAGGCCGGGGTCTCCGGGTGGAAACCCATGACAATCCGGGCGGGGATCTGTCGCGAGCGCAACATGAGGAGCATCGCGACCGCGTACTGGTCGTCATCGCCGATGAGCTGATCGGCGCTCAGGAAATCCTCGATGCGCGACGTGCGGTGGCCCGGCAAAGACAGCTGATCGGAGCCGTCGGAGTAGAAGCCCTCGTCGTGGAGCGTGCGCTGGATGGCGCGGACCTGGGCGATGCCGGGCGCGGCGTCCCCGATCATCTCGTTGGCCGCGTCGGACACGTCGGAGGGAATACCCTCATCGGAGGGAGGCGTCATTGGTGAGAAGGCGCGGCCTTCGAGTTCCTCGTCGCTCCACTGGTGGGTCACGATGCCGCTGACCCGGTAGGTGTCCCCCTGCGCGAGGCGCACCGTGGACAGCGCCGTCTCTAGGTGGTCGTGGAAGTAGAGCGCGTCTGCGAGCTGCCCCGCGCGATCGGAGGTGTACTCCAGTGACCGGACGCCGTCGACCGTGGGCACCCAGTTCCCCGAATAGCCTTCGACGCGCACGGTCACGTTCGAGGCCTCGGCGCCGGCGGGCAGCGGCGTCTCGTAGAACGAGGAGCCAACGTGGCGGAAACCCGACCCGTTTGCGTTCGCGGCGATCTGGATGACGGTCCCGTCGTAGTAGTCCAGGGTCGCCAGGCGGAGCCTGCCGCCCTCGGGCAGTCCGTCCACCGTCAGCAGGTCGGTGTCCTTATCGGTCGTGTTGAGGAAGCGGAACTGGGTGGCAGGGGAGTGATACTCCTGGAGGTTGAGCGGCGGCTCGACGTAGTCGCGTGCGACCACTCGGTGCGAATCCGTGACGACGATGCGCGTGAGGGGAACGGCGATCGCGAGGGCCAGGATGATCAGCGTGACCGCACCGATGCCTCGGCGGGCCGTGGGCGTGACCGTAGAATCGTTGAACTCGACGATCCCGCGGCTGCCTTCGCGGCGGGCGCGATCGGTGACGTATGCGGACCAGGCGATGCCCACGACCACGCTGAACAGGCCGATCGGCAGGGCGAGGGGAGCTAGCTGAGAACTCCAGATGATGCCCAGGAGCGCCAGGATCCCGACGGGTGCCAGCGCCCACAGCGGTCGCTTGGTGCGCAACACGATGGTGAGCGCGACGAAGGCGGTGACCAGGGCGCTCAGGAACGGCATGATCGCGGGGCCCACGAAGATGCCTGCGGGCGGCTGGACCGTCAGCAGATCCTTCCACGAGGTGATCAGGCCGACGACGAGCATCTGGATGGTTCGCCGCGTGGGCACCACGTGGAAGATCGTCGTCGTCGGGAGGGCCAGCGCCCCGCCGGTCAGCAGATAGGCGGCGGCGAGCGCCAGCGTCGACCCGATGGCGCGCACGCGCGCCGCGGCCGTGAGTGCGGCGACCAGGAGGCCCACGACCAGGCCCCCTAGGGCCGCGACGTAGCCTGCGTGTCCGCCGAAGACCGGCCCGTGAATGAGGGCCGCCGCGACGAGCATCGACACGACTGCGAGGGCGTCGACGCCGCGGCGCAGGGCAGGCGAGGTCGCGGGGGACGTGGGGGAGGGGTGGGACGTCATCCGAGGGCCTTCCACATTCCGATGGCGAAGTCATCTAGGGTCGGGGCGACGACGACCGGCGTGTTGCCGAGGGTGCGCAGCTCGAAGTCCGAGTCGGTGTCGATGCGCACGCCGGTGATCACCATGTCGAGGGGAAGCCGCGTGAGCGCCGCATGCAGGTCGGCCAGGTGCGTGCCCGATCCCGAGATGACGACGGCGGTCGATGCCTGGGAGGCCTCGGTCCCGGCGCGCTGAGTGAGCGCGCTGATGCGTTCAGCGCCTAGGACGCGCTCCACGCCGGACAGGGAATCCATCGCGTGCATCGGGGTGGGGGTTTTCAGGTGGCCCGCCTGGGTGTGGACCGACACTTCTTTCGCGTCGACCAGGGCCGCGCGCGCCATGGAGGCAGCGGCGGAGACACCGATCTCGAATTCGTCGTCGCTGGCCCACGCGTCGGTGTCGAGATCGAGGACGATCAGCAGGTGGGAGCGGCGCGTTTCCTCAAACTGGCGGACCATGAGCTTGCCGACGCGCGCCGTGGAACGCCAGTGGATGGCGCGCCGGTCGTCGCCGGGCACGTACTCGCGCAGGGCGTGGAAAGACACGTCCGCGGAGGACAGATCCTGCGTGGTCGCGCCCTCGATGTCGCGGATGAAACCGACCGTTGAGGCGTTCATGGCGACCGTGCGCGGGTGAATGTAGAGTTCGGTGGCATCCGACCACGTCTGGACCCGGCGGACCAGGCCCAGGCTGTCGCCGCGGATCGTGGAGGCGGGGCCGACGGCCACGATGCCGCGCCTTGTCGTCGCGATCGCGAAGACCTCCTCGTGGCTCTCACCGTGCCCCAGGGGAGGGCACAGGAACGAGTTGGCGCCCGCGCCGACGCACAGCTCGACCTTGGTGGCGCGCAGGCGACGGGACGTGGGGTTGGTGACCGTCAGGGCGCCGAGCGCTTTTTCCCCGACCGTCACACGCGTGTTTGCCAGGCGCAGCGCGACGGTGTGTCCGGCCCGTCCCAACGACCACAGGAGGGACAGGGCCACCAGGGACAGGCACGTGAAACCGAGGACGGCTGCCTCCACCCACGAGGCCAGGGAGCCCGCCAGGGCGGCGCCCGCCCCCACGAGCGTTGTCCCCCAGCCGAGCGGGGTCACGGAGGATCCGAGCCGCATGAGCGCGCCCACGCCTCGGACGCGGCGCAGCGCGTCGATGATGTGCCGCCAGGAGGATGCGACCGCCGCCGAGGCGCGCGCGAGTCCGACGCGCGCGCGAGTGACGGCGTCGAGGCGCTCGCGCAGGTGGCGCTTGTCGGCGACGGAACGCGGTG
>ERZ772930.476-NODE-476-length-12661-cov-3.70927_pt1 | contig 12661 bp, 16 predicted proteins | sample MGYA00511685_ERZ772930 | MGnify/ENA primary metagenome ERZ772930 (study PRJEB29015, sample SAMEA2738053) | human oral metagenome | biome: human oral; feature: human-associated habitat; material: saliva | place: China | collected 2226 ... | reverse complement strand
GTTATCTAAATCAACTTCACCAACTTCGTTCATTGCTTTTTCTTTTTTATCTTTGTCATTAGTTAGTTCTTCGATTTGACTACACATGCCATCAGCTTTTACTTGCATGAGTTCTTTTTGCTCGATGTAGTTTTGTTTTAACGCCTTAGCACTATCAATCAACGCTTGCCATTCTTCGAGTTTTTCCGCTTTATTTTTATTAAATTTAGCTTGTAGTTCCTCGTACTTACTAGCCGGCAACTCCTGTCCGCATGTAGGACAAAGTTCTTTGTTAAATTGTGATTGATTAAACTCATCAAACTCTGCTTGTAATTTATCAATACGAGATTCTTCCTGTTTAATTTGACTGTCTAATTCATATTCACGGTCTTTATAGCGGTCTCGTTCACACTCTGCCATCTGTAATTTAGTGAGTGATAATTGATAGTTGTGTCCGAGTCGTCGCTCTTTGTCAGTATGTTCGTTCATTAACTGGCTTTTTCTATCCGCCAATTTACGTTTTACTTCACGAATTTTAGCGGTACGCTCTGCGCCGTCTAAACCGTTAACGATAACTGATTTATCTTCCTCTAATTGTTTAATAGCAGTTTCGATGGTTGCTATATCATCTTTTAACTTTTGCTCCGCTTCTAATGGAGTTGGTTTACATTTAACTGCTTCATCAATTCGAACAGGAATCATATCCAATTCTTTATTAATAGCCGTTTTTTTACTTGCGATAATCTTGCGTTGCTCGTCCACGGAACGGCCATTCAATAGTTCGGTTAAACGTTTTAATTCATCCTTGCTATTGATTACGCTTGCATCGTCCACATCACCGCACATTTCAAGTAATAATTTACGGCGATTTTGCCATGTGTACTGCTCGTTAAAGAATAAAGGGTTCGTAATAAGTTTAAATACATCTTCATTAATCATGTTATTAATAAAGGCCTTATACTCTTTTTCCTTAGAGGGTACATCGTTAATGAAATAATCAGTCGTATGACCGGTTAATTTCACTTCACTACCTCTAGGGTTACTGTACTTCTCGCGATATATACGCTTTAAGGTAAACCCTGTTCCGTCCTCGTTACCATGTGATTAACGTTGTGAACTGGTTCACCGTTTTTTATTGTTTTAATCTGAAAGTCCGCTCTATCCAAGCTGTCCTTACCAAACAATAGCCAACAAAGAGCATCAAAAACAGTTGTTTTACCTGTGGCGTTATCGCCACGAATTATAGTGTTATTAGTAAACCTAAAATCACCAAATTCAATACCTTTAAAGTTTTGTAAATTTAATTGTACGAGTTTCATATGCTATATCCTCTCTATAATACTTGCGCTTCGATATCAATCGTTCTAGGTTCAATTTGTAATTGGTTCGCCCAAGCTAAAACCGTATCGTTAATATTTTTATTTCTATTTACACTTTGATTTCCAAATAACTTCGCTTGCACCAGTTCTTTAAAATCATCATCAACTCGATTTAATTCTAAGCATGCAACTGGTTTCATCGTATCGTCTGTTACAACTACGATGGCCGTTATACCTCGCATTACCTTGTCTTTGTATGAACCAACGCAATTTCTAAGTTGCTTACCGATAGTCATTAAATCGGCAGCAGTTTTCGGTACCACAAAATGAAGTCCGTTAACGTCTGCGTTTAGCGTTGGAATTGTCGGCAGATTTACATCGCCATATTCCTGTTTATTGAATATGTTAATAACTGTATTGTGAAAGCTCTTTAGTCGGAACTTTGTATCGTGTAGTGCTTCACGATATTTAGGCTGTAACCGTTGATACATATTAACGATGTCGCCTATGTTACGTTGTTCTTCACTTAATAGCCATTTAAGAACATTCTTTTCACCAAAACGACCTATGACATTCATCCACATATTACGAATTTCTTGCGTTGTAACCTTCATACACTCTAATAGGTGGCGAGGTTGCTTTACAATGTGTTCATAGTGCGGAATGCTGTTATCAATTTTTCGGTTTAACGTTACGATTTTTCGTCGGCAGTTTTCATCTTTAAATAAGTTCAAAATGTTTGCCATTTTAACCATCATAGGGTCTTTAATCATTACTTTTCTTAGTGAACGACTATTAGGTGCATGACTTGTAATTCGTAATGCTTCCAGGAAGTTTATACCTGTTCTTGTTAGGTTGAGTACATCATCATCAAAAGGAATTGCGATGTTCTGTTGAATTCCGTATGTATACTCCCAACTATTATTATTCTTAATTAAATCTGTAATAGTCGGCATGTCAGGCGCTTGCATTTTTAACGCCATATTCATAAGCATAGTTTTAAAATAACCGCCATATTCGTTTACAGAAGGTGGTATATACACTCCTTTAATATCAAAGCCGTACCGACCTTTTAATCGACGTTCAAACATTAATCTAAGCGTTTTAAAAATAACGTTTAACTGCTTCTTATAACTTGAGTGAACGGCATACGATTTATTGATGTATTTTAAAACCGGTAAAACTTCATGAGTTCTAATAAACTCAACTGTTAAATCGTGTCTTTTGTGGTCGTTGTCAATAAATACAGCCATTTTACGCTTAAAGTCAAAGCGAAGAGTTTCAGTACATATCCCTCGGTCTATTCGTCTGCCGTCGAACGTTAACTGAATACCTTTATAGCGGATTTTTAAATCAAGAAAATGTTTATAGTTCCATATGTCGATATTTAAGTTCAAAGGGAATACGTTATCTTCGTCTGTCGAATAGTAAATTTTATCCCTTTCAGGGTTTGAATAAACCCCACAGTTAGGGCATACAAAATGTTTCGCACCAGTTACATAACCACTATGAAAGCTATATTTTCGCTCCCATTGTCCGCCGAATGTAAAATTACAATCGCAATGGTGAATGGTGGTATATAGAGCGTCATATTGACGCTCCATAATAATGCTGTCGAACATTTTATTTACATTGAAGTTGCCTAAAAATTTCATTACTACCTCCTAGTCAAACATGCTTAACAAGTTTTCTTCCTCGTCCTCTTTAGGTTGTTTGACTACTTGAACCGGCTCAGCAGTTTTCTTTTTAGGTTCCTTTTTAGGTTTAGGTGCTTCCTCGGTCTTATCTTCGGACTTAGCGTGCTTTTCAACTAACTTAATCGCTTTAATAATGCTTTTAGAAGTGGATATGTTAGTTTCGATAAAATCTAACGCCCTTTGATATTCGATAGTATTCGCAGGGTCTAATTCAATTGCTTTTTGTAACACTTCTATTTGAGGTGTTACGGTATCGATAACGTGCTTAAAACTGTTAGTATTTGCCATGTTTAAACTCTCCTTATTTATTCATTAAAGCGTTTAACTCTTCGATGATTTCAGGTGTTAAGTTTTCGCTAGAAGGATTTCCTTGTACACCGTGATTTCTAAAGATTGTGAGCGCTGCTTTAATGCCGTCTTGACCTACGGCTTTCAACCAGTCTTTAAAATCTGCCCAATAGGCTTGATAGTCGATTTCTTTTTTTCCGATATCCATAACATTCCCATCAATAGCTAATTCTGTAGGTTCTACATCAACAACGTTGCCGTCAAAATCGGTTACCGGTACAGGTGGTTCTTCAATTTCAATAGAAATGTCTTTAGTTAATTCTTTATCTACCTTAGCACCAGGAACAGGCTTTTCTTCCTTAGGTTCATCTTTCACTGATTTTGGTTCTTTTTTAGGTTCATTTACTACAAATTCAACCTTAACTGGTTCAGGTTCCATAGGTTTGATTACTGGACCATTCATAAGTTCGTTATATTCGCTAATTTTTTTAGCAAGGTCTTTAGGGCCTTTAAATTCAATCGTAAATTGGTTCATGATGTTTACTCCTTTTCTAAATAGGCTTTAATTGCCTTCATTACTTCGATAATTTCATACAAGCATGGTCTAACTTCAACGATTGGTGATACTTGCGTTTGTTCTTTTAAGTATTCAATGCGATTAGTTAAATAAGATAAGTTCATATGACCCCACGGCGTGTAGAATATATCGTGTTTCTTATGACATTCTTTTATGTGTTTGAGGTTGATTTTTTGACCTCGATATTCTAAAGTGTTAATATCCATTATTTGCCTTTGTAATGTGATATACTATTAATAGTTAATTATTTGACTAGGGTTGTACTTGTTCCAGCAAGTGCAGCCCTTTTTCTTTCTTTAGCTCGCATTCGTAAATATGTCGTGTGGCAATTTTTACAAACACAAACCACTTTTCCGATTGCGGTATTAAATATGCTATAAGTTTCGTGATTAGTTAATTTATATCCGCAGTGATAACATTTCTTCACCATTTCCTCACCATTTCACCCATACTTCACCGGTAACCCACCAATACAATAAACCGAAACAAATATATAAGAACGAAGCCCCTACAATAAATCCTTCGATTACATCGGCCATTTGCGGTCGCATTGCAGCTCGTCGCAACTCTCTTTTTTCTTTGTATGTCATTCCGTTCACCTCCTTTCAAATTTGATTTACGATTAACAGCATTTCGCTAGTCGCTTTTCTGATTTGTTCTTTTAAATTATTGTTTTCTTTTAATAACTTTTGATTTTCGATTTCCAGTTGCTTATATCGATATGGTGAATAATCATCTTTTATACCGATAAAAGCGTTTACATCGCTGACCCTAAACAATACCTTTCTAATGTTTTTAACTGCCGGTAATTTACCGGTATTTTTTAATTCATATACAGTCTGTGGCGTTACTTTTAACAGTTCAGCAACTTCATTCACCGTATATACAATAGGTTTCATTCGTACGTCCTTTCGTATAAACCTAAGCGCAATTTAATAGTGTATAAACGATGTAAATATTCCTGGTTTCGTTCTCTTATTTTTTGACAATCGTCATTACTATAAAAAGGGTTTAGATTATTTCTATTTTGTACCCCTACAACGATTTTCTCGTACTTTTTAATATCGTTGAGAAATTCTTGTTCAGTTTGTGCCCAGTTAGTAACAACGATAAATCCTGTTCGTTTGTAATAGTTAATAACTTCGTTAAGCGGTTTAAATTTCCAGTGTCGATATAACATGCTATCCCCTCCACGTTTTGTGAACTTTTAAAATAAAAAAATATCTTGCATATTAAGGCTAGTTTTTAAATGACTAAACTTAGTAAATATAATTCCTATTTCTTGTTGATTAAAGTTCCGCTTACCATTCTCCTTTAAACTATATGCGCCCTTTGTGATACCTAGCATATCAGCCATTTCTTGTTGACTAAACCCTAGCGCATGTCTTAGTTTAATCAACTTTTCTTGCTTCATTGTATCCCTCCTTTGTTTACAATATGTTAACTACCTTATGACTGTATTATAGTATACATTTTGTAAACTTCCAAGTAAACTTTTTATAAAATTCACAAAATGTGATTTTACAATTTGTTTACAATTACATATAATCAAAATAAAGGAGGTATACAAAATGAAAACTATGGGAACACGGCTTAAAGAACTTCGATTAAACGCCGGTTATACTGGCGAAGAAGTTGGACGCATGCTGCAGGTATCAAAATCTGCTATATCCATGTGGGAGAAGGACTTGCGTTCCCCTAGTGCTGATTTAATCGAACGCTTTGCGGACATATACGGAGTTTCAACGGACTACATAATCACTGGTCGTGATAGTAACGCACCGAAAGGGTATTACCTCGACCAGGAGGCGGCTGAATATGCGGAGTATTTACGAACGAGGCCACATGCTAAAATACTATTCTCCGCATCAAAAGACATAACAAAGGAGGATATGGAAGAAGCCGTTCGATATATCGAGTACTTAAAATCAAAACACAAATAAACACAAGGGAGAGTGTTCAAGTGATTATTAATGTTATTCACTGCGACCTACCGAAAGGCAAGGCAGCAGCAAGTACGACCAAAGAAGATGATGTATATATAATAACTGTACATAACGCATTAACCGGCGATGAGTTACGAAAAGAGTTAAAGCACGAATTGTCGCATATAGTTAACGGCGACTTTCACCTACAAGGTACAGCAACGAACATCGAAAAGGCTGTTCGTTGTAATTCGCTAACCGATGAAGAACTATCTTATATTGATTTTTATCACCATTATTTATAGAGGTTAGCATGCAATATTCATTTACCATTCGAAAGAAAGACAAAGGCTATCAAGTTATCGTTAACTACAAGCTAGGTAATAAGTGGAAGCAGAAATCAAAACAGGGTTTCACTACGCAAAGGGAAGCGAAGTTACACGGTCAACAAATTGTCGAGGAATTAAAAAACGTCGTACCACCTAAGCACGACAAGGACATAACATTTATTCAACTGTATAACATGTATATTGACGAAAAACAGGAGTTGTCGCCAAATACAAAACGCACTTATGACAATGTAATTAATGCTTATTGTAAATCGCTATGGAATGTATCGATTAAAGATATTACGCATTCAACCTTAGTTCAATTACTAAATAATATGAATGTATCTGTAGCAACTAAAAATCTATGCTTGGTATTATTAAAAGCTATGTTTAAGCATGCAGTATCGCCATATGGCTTTTTAGGTAAAAGCCCTTGTATCGATTTAAAGCGGTTTAGAAGCAAAGATAAAACATCTGTTAATGTAATTAGTCATGACGACTTTAAAACGTTCTTACAAGCGATAAAACAAACTCATCCACGCTTTTATTTATTATGCTTAGTCGCTCGTTATACTGGAGCACGCTATGGCGAAATAATTGCGTTAACGTGGAATGATATTGATTTTGCCAACAATACTATATCTATTTCTAAACAATGGACATTCCTAGGTGATAAGCGATACGGCTTCGGTGTTCCTAAAAGTAAGAACAGTATTCGAACTATACCTATGCCAAACGTATTAGCCGATGAATTAATGTGGAATATAGGCCCAGGTGATACACGTCTATTTCCTTTTAGAACAAGTCGCACAAGCCAATTAAACGCACTTATTCAAAAGTACCTACCTAATACCTCAATTCATGTATTCCGTCATACCTACGCAACAACGCTCCTGGCGAATGGAGTTGATATTCAAACAGTAGCAAGCCTGTTAGGCGATAATGTTAATACCGTAATGAATACCTATATCCACTACTGCGACGAAATGCGAAAAAAAGCATCTAAACACATTACCAATATATTCGGTTAAATATTTTTTGACGATTGTATGACGAAAAGAGCCTAAACCCTTTTACTTCTTGGGTTTAGGCTCTTTTATTTATAACACTATAATTATATCATAAACTATATAATAGACGCTCCTGTTGTATCCGCTTCTAAACAATAGGTTCTATTATCAATGCCATTAGCAGTAAATACGGCCCCCATCGCATCGGCCACATCTTGTACATGTGCTTTATCTACATAAGCAATTAGTGTAGAACCAGAACCACTAATAGTGGCACCATAAGCACCAGCAGTTTTTGCAGCTTCGAATACTTTATCACAATGCGGAATCAAGGTTTTACGGTAAGGTACATGTAAATTATCATCTAATGCGACAGATAAATTACTTAATTGATGCGTAATAAGGCTTGTAACAAATAGAGACGCATGACTTACGTTTTGTGCGGCCTCTTTAAATGGCACATGATTAGGTAAAACAGAACGAGCATATTCAGTAGATACCATGACCTCAGGTACTACAACAGCAAAATGTAACTCAGATGGTACGGTAATAACTGTGTTAAGTACTTTTGTTTTTAACCCAGTTGCACAACATAAATTGCCATAAATAGCAGGTGCTACATTATCTGGATGACCTTCCATGCGATTTGCAATAACAAGTAACTCTTCCTTTGAAAGAGGATGTTTTACTAATGCATTTGCTAGTAAAAGTCCCCCTACAATAGCCGTACTACTACTACCTAAACCACGAGATGGTGGAATTAAGGTTTCAGACGTAATCTGACCGTATTGAATTGGTTCTTGAGCTGTAGCAAAAACTTGATCCATTGCAAAACCAATAAGGTTCTTTTTTGGATCTTCGGCGCGTAAAATATCTGCACCGAAGCCCTCAAAAGTATATGTATATTCTGTAGCATTAACATCGGGTGTAAAGCTAAAAATATTATAAAGGTTTAAGGCTAAACCTAAGCAATCAAAACCAGGGCCACAGTTTGCACTAGTGGCAGGTACTTGTACGCGAACAGTGTTCATAGTTTAAACTTCCATAATACGAATTACACTATTAACAGACTTAACAGAACGCAAGCTATTAAAGGAATCGATAAGATTTGAAATATAAGAACTAGGACATTTAGATGTTACAATAGCCAGTACTGCAGTTTCTGGATCCATATTACGTTGAACGATAGATAAAACAGAAATCTTTTGTTCTGCTAATTTTGCAGAAATTTTTGCCAATACACCTGTTTTATTATCTACAGCTAAACGTAAATAGTAGCTAGATTGAATTTTACCTGGAGAGTAAATATCTTTTTGATCGTAATAGAATGGTTTCAAACGACCTGTTTCATTATAAGAAACATTTTTAGCTACTTCCATAATGTCAGATACTACTGAGCTACCTGTTGGTAAGCTACCTGCACCACGACCATAAAGCATTACATCGTCAATACCATTACCTTTAACATAAATAGCGTTATAGGAGCCACGAACAGATGCCAATGGATGTGTGGTAGGAATAAATGCAGGATACACATTTAGGGACAAACCTTGAGCAGTTTCTTTAGCAATACCTAATAATTTGATATTGTAACCAAACTCTTTACCGAATTTAATATCCTCTGTATCAATACTTGTAATACCTTCTACCGTTACATCTTCAAAGAAAATACGACGGTTAAAGCTAATAGATGCAAGAATAGCTAACTTACGAGCTGCATCAAGACCTTCTACGTCAGCAGTAGGATCAGCTTCAGCATAACCTAAATCTTGTGCTTCTTTTAAAACATCTTGATAACTTAAACCTTCTTCGGACATTTTAGTCAAAATAAAGTTTGTCGTACCATTCATAATACCGATAAGTTCAGTAATACGGTTACCTGCTAAAGACTCATACAATGTACGAATAATAGGAATTCCGCCCAATACAGAAGCTTCAAAACGTAAATCTACTCCATTCTTACTAGCTAAATCTAATAAATATGGTCCAGATTCAGCCAATAAATCTTTATTAGCTGTCACAACATTTTTCTTTGCTTTTAGAGCTCCCTCAACGCATTCCTTAGCAAAGGTTGTACCGCCCATTAGCTCAACAACCATTTGAATATTTTCATCTTGTAATACATCATCAATATTTGTTACATATTGAGCTGTTTCAGGCAAAGTAATATGGCTATATTTTTCTGGATTACGCACATAGATTTTAGAAATTTCAACATTTACTCCAGTACGATTTTTAATAAGTTCAGCATTATCTTGCAATAAATTGAACGTGCCTTGTGCAACAGTACCGAAACCTAATAAAGCAATTTTTATAGTGGTCATAATAGTCCTACTCTCTTAACTAGCCTATGCTTGGCCTAAAATCTCTACTTTAATAATGCCCTTCATGGAGCGGATATCCAATAATAAGTCTTCTAATGAGCCTTGTAAGTCCTTTGTTTCAAAAGAAATACTACTGTTTGCAATACCTTGTAAGGGAATATCTTGATTGATTGTCAAAATACTGCCATTACGCTCAGCAATAGCTTTCAAAACACTGGACAACATGCCCGATTCATTAGACATGGAAACATAAATACTAACTATTTTCCCTTGAGCAATTTCAAAGAATGGAAATACATAGTCTTTGTATTTGTAATACGCAGAACGACTTAAATCCATTTTTTCAACAGCTTCATTGATTGTTTTAACTTCACCTAATTTAAGAATTTCTTTTACTTTGATCGTCTTTTTAATCGCTTCTGGTAAAATATCTTCTTGCACCAGATAAAACTTATCTTTTTTTGGTTTAGACATAGAGTACACTCCCTTATTGTTCTCTTGAAGTTTCTTGGGCCACAAATTGACGCCCATATAATGTTAATACTGCATACATACCGATAAAAAATGGCAAATATTCAGCCACAACACGCCATGCTACAGCAACAATACCAACTGTTCCATTTGGTACAAAGGCACTAAACAATACTACAAATAGTCCTTCTGCAATCCCTGTTCCCCCTGGAGTTGGAGCAAAATATAAAATAAGATTTAATAGAATCATGCGATCTAAAATATCGATGATAGGAATATCTGGTGTAAAAGCGTACATTAATGCTGGTGCAATACAATACAAGCATAATAAACTTAATCCAGATTCAAAAAATACTATGATAGATTGAATTGGCTCTTTATAGAGTAAACCAAGACCTTGATTTAACGTTTCTAACTTAGAAAGCCAATCCTTCGTTTTATGAGCTTTAAAGCGCTGCGCTAAATTATAGACAAACTGTCTCATATATTTTGTCTGTAAGATATATGTTCCCAGTAGTGTTGCTATAACGGCAAGCACCGCAAATAACAACAACATATCTCTTGAAATATAGGGAATCTCAATAGCATCACGTAAAAATACTAAAGGCAACATAATGACTAAAAACATAATGGAAAATACGGTTCGTATTAATACGATTGGTGTACCTTTAGATATGGGTACACCATAACTTTTTAGTACTAGTACTTGTGCTACGGCACCCCCACTGGCACCAGGTGTTAACATGGCCATAAAATAGTTACTAAAGATAACACGCAGTACCGCTTGGATAGATAGTTTGTAGCCACCAATTTTTACAAGACGTTGCAAGCGGAGTCCATCAAAATACATACCAGCCACTAGTGCTGCGATTGCCAACAATAAAGATACACTATTAAAAGACGATATAGTTTTTAATGATTCTAAATCGATGGTATAGTAAATAATTCCTATAGATACGGCTAATAACAAGAGAAACATAAAAATGCCTCTCTTCATCATTTTGCTCATATCAAGTCTCCATAATTAATTAGCTCTATACCATGTTGTCTTATATACAATCGGGTATGACTAGAACATAGTGCATGCAACTCATCTTCCCAGTGATATCCCCAATTATAACGCTTACCTAGAATTGTATTATTAATACCAGGATGAACCATCAATTCATGGGTACCAGAATTATTATTTACCTTTTTCAAAATACCCATTAATGATTTTTGATCTATATTTCCGCCATTCACCATTCCCCAGAAGTATTGGGTGGTCAACATATTGTTATTGCGTACTATTGGCCTTGCATTAGCAGCAACAGTTGATAAACCAACTTTACCTAAAAAACGAGTTGGAGAATATATGTAGTTCATAAAGCTTGTAAGTTCATCAGGTACTCTAATAGCATTTATACCAAAGGTTTTTGCCTGTTCAATCACAATAAGTAAAACCGTAGGTAACACGTGCATATGTTGATGACCGTCAATATGAGTAACCTTTAATCCAGTGTCTGAAATTTGTGTAATCTGTGCATTAATCTCTTTACGTAGTTCACTATAATTGATTTTGCCAGAGTAAATGCGTTTTATAAAATCAACATAACTCTCTGGAAAAACACCTTCTGCTGTTACGAGTGAAGGAACTTCAGCTGGATCACATACTGGTTTTAGTCCACCAACTAAAGCAATATGAATACCAATGCCCAACTTAGGGTTTTCTTTTGCCATGCTTACGGCTTCTGTAAAAGCTTCTCCTCCTGCTAATAAAGAGGTACTAGTAATAATACCTGTACGATGACCATCAATAATTCCAGCATTAACCGCACTATGAAGGCCAAAATCGTCTGCATTTACTATTAATTTGGACATAGTTATCTTCCTTTTCATGAAAAAAAGGGAGAACTTTGTTCTCCCACAAAGGATATATGTTATTGTACCAAATACACAACTAATAAATCAATACAAAAGCCCTCTACTTGTATACTAGTAGAGGACTTTTTATAATGTTATAAATTTTAATAATAAATATAAAATTGAATACATTTCACGAAGCATAAATTATAGATGTTATGTTCTATATAAATTAATACTACATAAAAAATACAGTAGTATTTCTTAGTACGAATTTAACTCATCAATTGCTCTTGAACTTTATACATACATAATGCAGCTGCTACACTTACATTTAATGATTCCATATCTCCATACATAGGAATCATGATGCGATTAGTGCAAAGATTCATCACCTCTGGTGTCACACCATTACCTTCGTTACCTAATACTAACATAGTTCGTTTAGCATAATTCACAGAATGATAAGGCTCAGAATTTTCTAAAGCTGTAACATAAGTAGTCATATTTGATTCAGCCACAATATCATGTAACATAGATAAAGTAATATCTTCATATAAAGGTATTTTATGTAAAGCACTCATTGTACTGCGTACCGTTTTATCATTAAAAGGATCGACAGTACCTTTCATCAAAAATATACCTTTTACACCTGCTGCAACTGCGGTACGAATAATGGTACCTAGGTTACCAGGATCTTGAACACCATCTAATGTAATATATAGACCATCCTCGATAGAAACACTTTCAATATTGTGTTTAGGTTTTGATACTATGGCCACAACACCTTGCCCATTTACAGTATTATCTATTTTATCAAACACAGGATCTTGAACTATATACGTATGTGCAGATTGAACAGAATCTAATGCTAATAAATCTAATACATTTTTATCTTGT
>ERZ772930.475-NODE-475-length-12680-cov-4.79826_pt1 | contig 12680 bp, 9 predicted proteins | sample MGYA00511685_ERZ772930 | MGnify/ENA primary metagenome ERZ772930 (study PRJEB29015, sample SAMEA2738053) | human oral metagenome | biome: human oral; feature: human-associated habitat; material: saliva | place: China | collected 2226 ... | reverse complement strand
GTTCGTTTCCAGGGCCTTGCGCGCCCCGAAAGCTCGGTCGACCGCGCGATCGAGGGCCCGGTGAGCCTTCAGCAGGCTCGGGGCCATCGCCAACGGGTTGTACATGTCGGCGAGGCTGACGCCCGGCTGCTCGGCGCGTGCCTCCAGGACCCCCTGCCCAGCCGCGATGATAGCGGCGCGCTGCTTGTCAGAGACCTCGGGCAGCGGCAGCGTGTTCCAGACGATCTTGTTCGAGAAACGCAGGTCGGATTTCATCCTTCCGCCGACTGTACGCTGCCAGGTGATGAACATTGAGGAACTGATGATGCCGAAGAGAAAACCGTCGGGATCAAGGGCGGTGTAGAGCTGATCGCCAGCGATGACTTCTTCACTCAGATGCGCTGCCGTGTAGAAGGGACGCGTCTCCGATACGACGCGGGGGATCGCAACGTATGGCTCAGACGGCTGGTGATTCTCTTGGAAGAGGTGAGCGGTCTGAGCTCCCAGCACCGTTGCCTTCTTCTTTGAGCCTTGTCTAAAAGTGGCGCATGCGCGCACCCGTTCTTTCAAGATGGGGCTACGGTCAATGTCACGCGGATCGAAATCCTCCGTGTGCATCCAGAGGCACCAGCGGTCGAGTCCGCGAACGACCTCGCGGCCCATGCGGAAGGGACGCAGGTACTTGGCCGCGATCGGGTCGGCCGCGACTTGCGGATAGTCCTCCGCCTCCACGATGAGATTGCCGCCGTCCGCAGGCTTTGACCCGAAGCAAACTTCCGGAAGACGCGGAGAAAGAGGGGTCCTGTTGGCTATAACGAAGACGTCGGGTCCCTCGACCAGGTAGGGGTTGATGTGGTCGACGGGCAGTGCCTCGGGCTGTGCCTTCAGGCTCGAATATGTGAAGAGCATGGGACGTGCCTTCTCGTGCGGCGCTCCCCGGTCGAATCCCGTGATGACGCAGTGGACGGCGGCCGCCCCCGGCGCCTCGGAGGTCCACGCGAAGGTCTGGTGGGCGAAGCGAATCCGCCAGCCGCCCTCGAGGAGCGGTCGGAAGAGGGCCGCGACGGGTGCGCCCTGCGCGATCGAGTTCGTGGAGACGAAGGCGAAACGACCGCCTCGCGGAACAGCGTGGAAGTACTGGGAGGCCTTGATGAACCAGCCGGTCACGTAGTCCAGGTAGCCGTCGTAGGCGTCACCCCACACGACGCGCAGATCATCGGTCTGCTCCTCGGAACGCATGGACTGGCCGATAAACGGCGGATTGCCGACGATCCTGACGGCTGGGGAGGGCGTGCAGACTTGCGTCCAATCTTCGCGCAGCGCGTTGCCGATCGTGATGTGGGCGGACGTGCTGAGGGGAAGGATCGAGGGGGCCTGGCCGAGGAGGCGCTCCATCTCGCGATTCGCCTGATGGTGAGCGAGGTGCAGGGCAGTCTGCGCGATCCGTGCCGGCCACTCTTCGATCTCGATGCCGAAAAAGTGGTCGAGCTGAACAGCGATGTCGGTGTTTTCTCCGCGGTCTTCGAAGAACATCGTCGCCTGGAACTCGTCGTTATTCTTGCGGGCGAGCTCCAGCTCCCGGATACGTACCAGGATCTCGGTGTCTAGGTGGCGCAGCTCTCGGTAGGCGACGACCAGGAAGTTGCCGCATCCGCAGGCGGGATCGCACAACCGGTCACGTTGGATACAAGACCCCAGTGCGGAGCAAGGCCATCGAACAGCTTCGATACCGGCTATGAACTGGGATTTCTGACTGGGGCTATCGTTTCGCGATTAGGCTACTGAACCGCTAAGTGTCCGGCACGCCGCAACCCCGACTGGCATCCGTAGAGAGGTGAACCAGTCGGGATTTCGCGCGCAGTAATGGTTTCTATTCTTCCTGAAACTTCGCTTTCAAGGCGTCGAAGATGTCGTCGGAGAAAGCCTGGATGAGCTCCTTTCGGGCTTCTTCCTGGTTGAGTAGGAACTTGTGCCACTCGGTGTTCTGGGAGTATCCAGCGATGAGCGCACCTTGGGTTTGTTCCTCAACAGTGTGCCGGAAGCTGTTCTTGCTGTTGACTCTCGCGCTCTGCTGCACCTTCGGGTCTTTCGCCAAGGTTACTTGGAGTGCGACCAGGGAGCCAGCGGCGATATCGGTATCGAAGGCAGTGCCGTATCGGGCGTTCCATTCTTGGATGATTTTTGACAGCTTCTCTAGCTGTGTCTCAGTCAGCCCACTACCGGTGCCTTTTGCGATCTTGACCTCGGGCTCTGCCACGAGTGCCTCGTTCTTGTGCTCACCGCACTTCTTGACTGCGAAGTCCTCGATGGTGACTTTGTCGCTGAGGTCGAAGTCGAGGCCACCGCCGTGCCCGGCATCAATGGCTCGAATGAGGCTGGTACAGAAGTTGTAGTCCATGTGCATGGCTTTGTCTTCAAAGGGCATTACCTGGAGCAGGAAGGTGTATTGCTTGATGAAGTTGCGAACCACGCGCCGTGCCTCGTCAGCTTCTTCCTCTTCCATGTCCCCCACTACGCGAGCCGCCGCGTCGATCAACGACCACATCCGTTGCTTGTCTCGGTGCGCTAATAGCTCTTTAGCGAGCAACTCGTTGTATTCCTCGACATCATCGATGTCGAGAATCCGCAGTTCCATCAGCCGCCGATGAGTTTCCCGCACGTCACTGATCGTCAACGGATCGGTAAGCGTCGTCGTCTCATAGTAGGGAGCAAACGCGCTCTGAATGTCCTCGAAGTCGTTCGTGAAGTCCAGGATGAAGGTGCGCTTATCGTAGACGATGCGATTGAGCCGGGAGAGCGTTTGAACCGCTGTGACACCCCGCAGTGTCTTGTCTACGTACATCGCACACAGCTTGGGTTGATCAAATCCGGTCTGATACTTATCCGCAACGATAAGCAGTCGGTAGTTATCGGTGTCGAATTCTTCGGCAGTGAGATCGTCACTGAAGCCGTTTAGCCCTGCCTCGCTCCACGTTTTCCCATCGACGTCCACTTCGCCAGTGAAAGCCACCAGCGCCTGATGCTTGCCGAGACGGGGCATATCAGCAGCTCGCATCTTCTGGTAGGCAAGAAAGTACCTCGCCGCCTGCTCACGTCCGGCAGTGACGATCATTGCTTTAGCTTTGCCGCGAAGTGTTGGGGTGACGACGGAAGTGAAGTGTTCGATCATCACCTGTAGCTTGTTGGTGATGTTCTCCTCCGAAGTGGAGATCATGTGCGCGAGCTTGCGCTTGGCTGCTTTGCTTTCCAGCTCTGGATCATCGTCGACGGCTTTCACGATCTTGCAAAACGCGTCGTAGGTGGTGTAGTTCGCGGTGACGTCAAGGATGAATCCTTCGTCAATAGCTTGGCGCATGCAATACAGGTCGAAGGCTTCGTAGTTGCCGTCTTCGTTGAGCCTGCCAAACTGCTGTAGTGTCCGCCCGGTGGGAGTTGCTGTGAAACCAACCATGGAAATGTTGGCCTGCCGAGACGACGAACGCATCCCTTGCGCCACAAACTGGGCCAGTTCATCAAGAGAGGAGTCTGGCCCGTCCCCACTGGCTAGAGCAGCGTTGATGGAGGCCATGTTCTTGCCGCTGGTCGATCCGTGCGCCTCGTCGATAATCACCACGAAGCGCTTGCCGGAACCAGCCAGCTCACCGGCGGACAGATAGAGGAACTTTTGCAATGTGGTCGCAACGATCCGGTAGCTGCTCTTGCGCCTCGTCGGATCAAGCCCGAGTGCCTTCCCGAGATCAGCCGAGGTCTTGTTCTTGTCCATGACACGGATGACGCCGGAGTCTTTAGCCATATCAACGACCGCGTCTTGGAGTTGTTTGTCCACGACTTTTCGATCGGTGGCGATAATGACCTTGTCATATAGCAGCTCATCGGTTCCCGGCTTGTACAGGCCCGCGAGCTTGTGGGCCAGCCAGGCAATCGTCTTCGTCTTGCCAGAACCAGCAGAGTGTTCGATCAAGTAGTTCAACAGCAGAGGGCTACGCAGCATGTCGCTAGAGACTGAACGCACTGCACGCAGCTGCTGGTAGCGCGGAAAGATCGGGCGCTCGCCGACTTTGCGTCCGTGCTTGTCACGCTTCGTCTCGATATAGATGAAGTCGTACAGCAGATCGAAGATAGTTGCTTTCGTCCAGATCTGCTCCCACATGTAAGACGTGTTGACGCCCTGCGGATTGTGCGGGTTGCCGCTGGTCACGTTATGCGGGTCTTCGCCAGCAGGCTGGCCCTGGTTGAACGGGAGGAAGAACGACTCGCGGCCTTTGAGTTCTGCGCACACGTAGACCTCGTTCGTGTCCATTGCAAAATGCGCAAGTGCCCCGATTGTCGGAGAGAGCAGCCGAGTCGTCGCGTCGCGCTCTGTCTGGTACTGGGCGATAGCGTTCCGATAGTCACCCGAGGCTGAGGTGTTGCACTTAAGCTCGACGGTGAACAACGCCAGGCCGTTCAAGAAGATCACAAGGTCAATGCGCTCACCGTCCTTGTGGTAGACCTCTTCCATGATCGACAGCTGGTTCGCATCGAACAGCTCTCGGGACTTCGCGTCGAACCCGGCTGACGGGCGCGGATATACCAGGTCTAGCTGGATGCCGCCATCGAAGTCCACGCCGTTCCAGATCGAACGGATCAGTCCATCGGCAGCGATCTTGTGCATGATCTTGTTGCGAATGGTGGCATCGGCCCCACCGTTATAGGCAGCCCGCAACAGGTCTATCTTTTCTCCCTGCGTGCGCTCGAGGAACGCAAAGAGCAGCTCCTCGTCGAGCGCCCACACCGGATCAAAAACGTCACGGGGACGCTCCACATAACCAGCGCTTTCCACCAACTCATCGATAATCAAGCGCTGAAACGCCTTCTCATTTATTGGATTGCCCACAGCCATCAGGCCACCTCACTCGCTCGTCGTTTGCCCGTCACATACTCAAAAACCAAGGATTTTCTTTGATTCGCGAGAATCTCCATTTGGTTTTGTTTCAATTTCGCTGCGCGATCAAGAGAAGAGCATTTCGCGCGCAAGTATCGAATAATCTCACCTTGTTCACTTATTGGTGGTATGGGTATGACCTGATTCTTTAAAACGATTTGACTGATATTGGGCTGGGTTCCGCCTTGGGCCTTGCTTATCAGATCCGATCTCGCTGAGCTTATCGCATAGAACGAATACTCGTTTCTCATGTGGTGATTGCCACGTATATAGCAACAAGCTTGATTCAAGCAGGCGTCAATTTCGGATAGGGACGTATTTCCGACAGATGCACCGTACATCGCTACGACCACGAACGGTGCTCGATAAACTGTTAGTGCGGACAATTCGCGAATCGCTTTTGTTGTGACATTTTTTTCGGTCCTAGTGATTCTCGGATTTCTATAGAGGTCACCGGACTGAATCCACGGGATCTCCCCGTCGTCGTAGTAGGAGTAATCGCCCGAGTCAGGAGTTGTGCCGCTTCCAAAGTTCGCAATGAACTTGAGCTTTTTCGCCTCCCAATGTTCTGGGATGTCGCCGATCCAGTCAACTCCGCTGGGCTTCATGGGGACCGTGGGATCCAGCCCTTTTGTCACGGCTTCGTAGATTAGTGACTTCTTGAGCTGCTCCATCGTTTCCAGCTCTCGGCGCAAAAGACTCATTGCCTGATCGATTTTAGCAAGTTTGTCATCAAGAACATTTGCGATTAGGCGCTGCTCATGAAGTAGGGGAATAGGGATGCGCGCTCTCTTCCATTTGACATTATTAATTGAAGGTACTGGGCCACCATTGTTGAAGTCGGTTGCGTTAAGAAGCTTCAAAGCATAGAGACCGTACTCTGGGGTAATTAAGCGAACGTCCGGAACCATTGCTTGCATATTGTTATCGATACAACATGCGACTGTGTTCAGGACTCGATGATTCTTCTTCATCGACTCGCCGATTTTTCCCATGAGGATTGATTTAGGTGGAACTAGGCTGAAGCCCTCCCGGCGTGCCAGAGCGTGAGAAACATAGTTGGCAGCGGTGGAGATTCTAGTTATTCCAGAACTAATGTCACTGTTCTTGAGGAACGGGAGATCACCGCTACTTTCACCTTGTAGTTCTGGCGCGAAGCCGTCTCCACCTACAATCCTGAAGAGGTAGTTCACCGGAGTGCTTTGCCAAGTGGGAGGAATGCCCTCGATAGATACGGTTTTGTCTTCCTGATGTGAACCCGTACTCATCGCAGTGCTCCGAGGATGTCGGCGAGTTCTTCTTCGAGTTCAAAGAAGCGGTCCATGAGCACGTCCGAGGATTCGGGTTGCTCGTACTGGTAGAAGTAGCGAGTGAACGGGATCTCTGCCCCGGTCTTGACTGCTTTATCCGTTTCCTCATCAACCCAGATTGCGTCAGGCACGTATGGGAGGACCTCGCGTTCCATATAGTCTTCAATGCCCTCGGTGAGTGTGACGATTTCGGTGTCCTTGGTTGCCGGATCGAGGATGACCTTTCCGTTGCGGTCGTACTGGATGGGCGCGGTCTTGTCGAACTCAGAGAGTCGGTCGGCGATCTTATCCAGCATCGCCTTCGTCTGAGCTGCAGTCTGTTTGACCCGGTGGTCTGGTAGGTCTGCCAGGACCACTCGCAGATGCTTGATGAATTCCTTCGAGTCTTGCCAGGTCTGATCAGTGATGTTCTCTCGCAACATCTGCAGCATCTGTTCGAAGACTGGTTCGGCCATCTCCAGTGCGGCAAGGCTCTTGTTTTGCTTGGAATCACGATCTGCTGGGTCGATCAAGCGCAGCTCTTCGAGCTTGGCCGGGTTGTGCATGGTGTCTGAGAACTTACCTTTTGCCAGCTCAGCGATGCGTTCCTCAGCGATGCGGTAGTTGCGTTGCAGCGGCTGATAAACGGCGTACTCGTGGTAGATGAACTCGTCCGCATCAACAATCTTGCAGTTCTCAGTCTCCGCGAAGTCGGTGTAGGTAGCGACGATCTGGTCGATTTGGTCATCGGCGATAAACCGGCGTTTCTTACCAAGCGAGCGGCGCATCGGAGTCCACAGGTCCGTGGCGTCGATGAGCTGGACCTTGCCTTTACGGTCAGGGCGCTTGTTCTTTGACAGCACCCAAACATAGATCGAGATGTCCGTGTTGTAGAACAGTGAGCCTGGTAGCCCGATGATGGCTTCTACGAGGTCGTTTTCGAGTAGCCACCTGCGTACCTGTGATTCGCCTGATGCCGTGCCCCCAGAAAACAGCGGGCTGCCGTTGGAGATGACACAAGCACGCCCCACGTTTTTTTCCATCTTGTACACAATGTGTTGCATGAACAGCAACTGCATGTCACCCGAGGCGGGCAGGCCCGCTGGAAATCTACTGGCCGCGAAAGGCTTGGCGTGTTCAGCTTTCACTGCCTTCTCTACACCTGTGGCAGCGTCTTTACCGCCCCAGGGCTGCCCGAAAGGAGGATTAACGAACTGCAGGCGCATGTACTCACCAGGGAAGCAGTCATCTTTCATGGTGTCGGCCAACTGGATATTGTTCGCGCGCTGGTTCTTGATCAGCATGTCCGCCAGGCAAATAGCATGCGACTCGGGATTGACTTCTTGCCCATACAGGTAGACCGAAGCCTCCGGACACATCTGGGCGAGTTCTTCTTTCGCAACAGAGAGCATGCCACCGGTGCCACAAGCCACGTCCGCGACGTTAATGTTCTTCCCCGGCTCGAATAGATCTTCGCTTCCTTCTGCTAGCCCTAGGCGCACAAGGAGGCGAACTACTTCTCGCGGCGTGTAGTGGTCACCAGCCTCCGAATTTTCAGAAAACCTGCGGATGAGTTCTTCGAACATGTAGCCCATGGCAACGTTGTTGATGCGCTCAGGGGCCAAGTCGAGCTCAGAAAACTTGCGGACAACACCCGTGAGGCGTGAGCCGTTGTGCATCTTGTCGATTTGAGTGAAGAAATCGAGGCCCTCATTCTTGTCGAGGATAATGCGGATGTTCGGGGAAAACGCTTCAAGATAGGTCTTCAGGTTGCGGTGTAGTTGTGCAGGTTCTGCTAGTAGTTTCTCTAGGGTGTAGCGGCTCGTGTTGTAGAACGGGTATCCGCTGACCTGCTTTAGGATCGCGTCGGGTGTGGAGTCGTCTTGCTCGTAGACCGTGCAGACAGCATCTTTCGTTTCTTCTAGGGCGCATTCGAGCCTTCGAATGATGGTCATCGGAATGATGACGTCTTTGTATTTGTCGGCTTGGTATGTCCCGCGTAGCGAGTTGGCGATGCTGAATACGTGATCAACTTGCTTCTTGACGTCAATCTGAGACATGGGGCAGGTTCCTTTAAGCTTCTTCTTTAGGGATGATTTTGATAATGTCGCCGATCTGGCAGTTGAGGACCTGGCAGATGCGTAGGAGTACGTCGGTGGTGGCGTTGTCGCCGGTGTTGAGCCGGGGCATGGTGGTGGACGACAGTTTGGCTTCCTCGCGCAGGTCTTGTTTAAGCTTGTCCTTCCAGTTTGCAGTCGGAGATACACAGAAAGCACCATTCAAGGAGCTTTAGTCGCTGTCGAGCCTTCGGTGAAGCAAGCTGGCAAGCGCTAAGTACTCGAGCGCTTCCTGAGGATCCTGCTCTGCAGCAAGCTCGTGCGCTGCAGGATTTCTGATGCCTAACATTGCACCGCGAAATAGAGCGTGAAACCCAGTTTGCTCATCTTCACCGGAACGCCCCTCATGCCGCGCAACCGAGAACTTCGGGTCTTTACCCGCGAAGGCCTCGTCCATCAGCTTCGTGCCTGAATTATCAGAGCCCAGAAGACCACGAACGCGTACCTCAAGAGACACAAAGGCCTCAGTTACAGCCCTACTGTAATGGCCATCAGCGAAGAGCTTTCCTGCTGACTCAATGACATGAGGGTGAAGGTTCTCAACGGTGAGACGTCGAATAGGTGCCACACGCGGAGGACCCTTTTTGTCAAGGTGCGCCTCGGTGTAGGCCATGTCAGCAAACGGGCCGCCAGGTAGGTCGTTAATGATCACCCGAGTAACGATGTAATGGAACTTTCCACCACGTGGATCGGGAAATTCTATGCGATCGCCTTCGTAGACCGGAGTTTCGGTACCGAAGTAGGCCTTCTCGATTCCTTGATCGTTGAGGACGACAGACTCGTAGTCAGCGCGACTATCGGTGCCTGAGGAGCTGCTGATAACGGTCACCGTTCGTGTTCCGCCTTGACGAATCAGTGGGGGCAACGGCACATGAACCACCTCTTTTCTATTTGAACTAATCAGGCGACCAAAACACAGTTCGCGCGCATTTGTATCCATTGTGGAATGAAAGCTTCCATGATCCGTAGCTCGCCGAGCTCTTTCCGTAGGTTCTTGAGGTTGCTGAGATCGTGCGTGTGTTCTGCGAAACGTTCACGCAGGTCGTCGAGGAAGAGCGGGCCAAGGGTCTTCAGGATATTTGTCTCGCTCGTGTAGTGCTCGCCGAGCTCGCGTCGGGCCTTGGGAGATTTGACGGCCTGGAAGAGCGAACCGAACACGGCGGGGCTGATGCCCGACCAGTCGAAGGCGCACGCTCGCATGAGTTCCTCTCTCATTTCGAGAGAGAAGCTGGGGATGTTGAGGTGCTCCGCGAAGATCCCGCCGTTGACGTAGGGGAAACGCGAGATCAGCTCGTCGAGGGTCGACTGTCGCCGCTCGGCGGGTGTGTTCAGGGTCTGATAGAGGAGTGCGAGCTGAGCGCCGAGGTCGCTGCCGTCCTCGCGGGTCCGGGCGTCCAGGAACTCGGCGAACAGGTCGCGTTCCCATAGGCCGGCGTCGTCTCCATAGAGGCAAAAGAGCGTGCGGATGAGGAAGATAGATGCCTCGTGGTCGCTGTAGCCTGACCCGTCCAGGGCCTCGTAGAGGTCTGCCATGACGCGGGCGGCCCGAATCGAGGCTTCCTCCTGCTCGCGCGAACCGACCTGAACCATTCCGTATCCGGCGAGGAACTTCAGGTCGTCGACGTGATCGGGCAGTTTGGCGAGTTCAAACTCCGTGTGCCCTGAATCTATGCCGTCAGCAGTCATCATGTCGTTGCCGAGATCGATGATCCGAATGCGGCGGAAGTCGCTGATGATGAGGAGGCGTGGAGTCTCGACGTCTGCGAGGTCGTGGATGTAATCGAGAGCCTGTTCCTCGGCCTTGTTGAGGTCCTTCCCCGCGGACTTCATCTCGATGAGTGCCTTGCCGGGGATGAGAGCGTCGATGTATCCCTGGCGCCCTGTCGATGCACGGTTTGAGCGCCTCTCGTAGGAAATCGCTTTGCGCTTGGTGATGCCGAAACACTTCATGAGTTCGCGCATGAACTCGTGACCGTCCTGCTTCTCATCCCCTACACAATCGCTCCAGTCGTAAGCGAACTTGACGCACCTTTCGCGGATGGCGTTAAGCGAGAGCGTTGCGGGCATGGGCAACTCCTGGTTGTCGACGGAAGTGGGCGCGAGAATTACTCGGCGTTGGTTAGGTACTCAGTATATCTGGGCTTGACAGTTCGTAGGTGCGTGACGCGAGCGGAAATTATCGCTTCCGAAATCTCACCCGAGTCGCGTTGAAACGCGCGCGATATCTCTTGTTTGAGCCTGTCAGTGCCCATTAGACATGCTGTGTGCGGAGTGTATTGCCAGGAGGTCTCAGATACGAGCCCTCCTGACGTGCATCAGTGCTTGCCGCGCGTGGAGCAGGAAAGACCAGCTCATTCCTAGTAGGAGTCGTCGGTCGGCAGCTTCACGCCCGCGTCGCGCAGGCGTTCCAGGTGCGGCTCGACAGAGGAGAGATACGGGGCGAGAACGGGATTCGCGTCCGGGTCCATGAATGACTCGAGGTAGTCCTCCAACGGGAACTGCGTGGCGAAGAGCGTCTGACGCAGCTCGAGACTGTTCACCGACTCGACGACCATCGTCGGGTCGGATTTGCTGGTGTAACGCTTGACTCGCGGCCACCGCGTGTCCGCGATCGTCCACTGTTCCGATGAGGGAACCTCACCCGGGATCACGATGGGGCGTTGGCGCATCCGTGCGCGACGCAGCGCACCGACCTGGGTGATCAGCACGTAGCTGGCCAGCGTCTCGCTACGTGTATCCATGGTGAACCGTCTGCTCGGATGGCGTTCGGACCAGCTAAAGCGGTAGTAGCCCGACATCTCCCAGGCGGTGAAGAAATCGGTGTTGTAGCTCGAGAACGAATACCCGTACCCGTATCCGTCTTGAAAGTCGGTTTTAGCGACGGAAGTATCCGAACAGATCTTGCCAATCAATTCTTCCAATTTCTCCAACATGCTCGGAGACTCCTTCGATGATGTTCTGCGTGATGAGCTCGTCGATCGTCATGGGCGCCCAGCCGCCGATGAAGACCTTCTCGATGATGCGCACCTGCGGGATTTGCCCGTGGGAACCCATGTCCTCGTCGAGCAGGCAGATCTCGATGGCGACGTCCTCGGGCAACGGGTTGTCGGTGAAACGGAACTGCCGGTACAGCTCGTTGTAGTTGGCGGGTGGACCCGAGCGGAACTCCGAGGGAAAGATCAACCCCTTGATGATGGGCGTCAGGTTGCGTGCCCCGACGTGTCCGATGTGGTCCAGGCCGTCGATGTCGAAGGCCTCGATGAACTCGTCTTTGTCACGGAAGTAGCGGTTGGTTCCGGGGATTTCGCCGTGGTCGCGGTCGTCGCGCCATACCGGGCAGATTGTTCCTGGCTGCGAGAAACGCGAGCGCATCCAGTCGGCCGTCGACCGAATGTACGGGTCGGTGCCCTCACGCATTTGGAGTTCCATGGCGACGGTCACGTCAGCTCCGCACCGATAACGCTCTCCGAGGCCCTGCGCCGCGTTGGGCAACATGTCGCCGGGCCCAGGTCCGCGGGAGGGAAAGATCTCCGTCTGGTAGACGGTGCGCCGGGCTTCGCCGGGGGAAGGAGTCTCTAGTTGCATCGGAACTCACTCCTCTTTCTCGGTGCAGGTATGGGGATCGGTGGGGCCGAGGCCTCGGTCGGCGGGAGAGGAATCGGTGGTTCTGCGCCCGGCGCGGGGACGTCGGAGGGTGCCGCGCTGCCCTGCGGTTCGGCGGCCGGGGGCGGGGGAATCGGGGGTTCGGCGGACGAGGCCGCGGCTGCTGTATCCTCCGGCGCGCTCTGCGCGGTTGCGTCCTCGGGCTCACTGTCGCCGGGCGCCTCCACCTGCTCGCCGTCGCCGGTTTCTTCCGTAGCGTCTTCCTTGACGGGCGCGGGCACGGGCTCCTGGTACATCGCCAGCTCGATAGCGTCGACGATTGGGCCCACTATCTTGTTGAAGCCCTCGTAGTCGAGGTCGCGCAGGTCGTCGTTGCCGCACCGAATACGCAGGTTGATGAAGTGCACCTGGTTGTAGAAGATGATGATCATCGGTTCTTTGACCACCACGGACTCGCCGGCGATCCCGATGCTTCGAGCCTCGGGGATGGAGAGCACGTCGGCGCGCGACTCAAGCTCGACGGACTGATCGTCCACGAAGATCGTGATGTCCGCAAAATACTCGAAGGCGGCGTAGACCGCCTGGAGCAGCATCTCCCACGAGACGCGGTTCGTGAGGGTAAAAGTGGACTTCAGCCAGCCACGATCCTCGCGATGCCCTTCCAGGTACATGCCAGTGTTCCTCTCGCTTCCTGGGTTGTGTGCGTGGGGGGGGGGTCTTAGCCCTTGGGCAGCGTGGCCGGCGGGACGTGCATCATGATCTCGATGG
>ERZ772930.471-NODE-471-length-12731-cov-4.23706_pt1 | contig 12731 bp, 7 predicted proteins | sample MGYA00511685_ERZ772930 | MGnify/ENA primary metagenome ERZ772930 (study PRJEB29015, sample SAMEA2738053) | human oral metagenome | biome: human oral; feature: human-associated habitat; material: saliva | place: China | collected 2226 ... | reverse complement strand
ATATTACAACATCTCGGAAGTAGCCAAGATGTTTGATGTGAAAGAGACGCTTCTGCGCTATTGGGAGACGGTCTTCCCGCAGATTTCGCCAAAGAAAAGCGGCCGAAATATCCGGCAATATACAAAGGAAGACATAGAAAAAATACGCATTGTCCACAATTTGGTCAAGGTGCGTGGACTTCGCCTCGCCGCGGCTGCACAATTACTACGAAAAAATAAGGAAGGCGTCGTGCAAACGGCTGATGTTCTCGACGAGCTACGCGCCATTCGCAAAGATTTAGTGCGCCTTAAAGCCGACATAAGCGGACTGGAATGAAAGTAAAGACAGCTTTTGTATGTGAAAATTGCGGTCAGGAATCAGCCAAGTGGATTGGCCGCTGTCCGGCCTGCGGACAATGGAACACATTCAAGGAAATCCGCCTCGCGCCCTCCTCTTCACAGCAGTCGGCGAGCGTTGCTGAACGCACACTAAGCCAAGATAGGCGCAGCAAGCGTGGACCCGTGTCGCTTTCAGACGTACAGGCCGACGCGGTGTCGCGTTATGATCTCCACGACCCCGAACTCAACCGCGTTTTGGGTGGGGGTTTAGTGCCAGGTTCTTTGATCCTGCTCGGCGGTGAGCCGGGTATCGGAAAGTCCACCTTGCTCCTCCAGACGCTGCTCCGCCTTACCGACCGCAAGGTTCTTTATATCAGTGGTGAAGAAAGCGAACAGCAGATCAAACTCCGCGCCGATCGTTTAGCACCCTCAGCTTCGGGCAACGATTGTCTGCTCCTGTGCGAAACCAATCTGGAGCGCATCTTCGAACAGTTGCGCGACGTTTCGCCGGATCTTTTAATCATCGACTCCATTCAGACGATGGCCACGGAAACCATCGATTCCGCACCCGGCAGTTTATCGCAAATCAGAACCTGCGCCGCAGAGTTTTTGAAGTATGCCAAGTCGAGCGCCACGCCCGTCCTGCTTGTCGGCCACATTACTAAAGATGGCGCCATCGCAGGGCCGAAAGTTTTGGAGCATATCGTTGATACTGTGCTCCAATTCGAAGGAGATCGGCATTATTTCTATCGTATTTTGAGGAGCATCAAGAATCGTTTCGGTAGCACGGACGAACTGGGCATCTACGAAATGCGAGCTGAAGGTCTCCGGCCCGTAGCCAACCCCTCCGAACTCTTATTAACAGAAGGTACAGACGAGTTAAGCGGCATCGCCGTTGCCGCCGCCGTCGAAGGCGCTCGCCCCTTCCTCATCGAAGTGCAAGCGCTGGTCAGTTCAGCAGCTTACGGCACGCCCCAACGTTCTGCCACCGGCTTCGATCTTCGCCGTTTGAACATGCTTTTAGCGGTATTGGAAAAGCGCGCCGGCTTCAAATTGGGGGCTAAGGACGTATTTCTCAATATCGCCGGCGGCCTGCGCGTCACCGACCCCGCCATAGATTTGAGCGTCATCGCCGCCATTTTGTCGAGCAATGTAGATATTGCCATCGATCGCACGATTGCAATGGCCGGCGAGGTAGGTCTGAGCGGCGAAATCCGCCCCGTCACCCGCATCCGCCAGCGCATTGCCGAGGCCGCCAAACTTGGTTTCAAGCGCTTCCTGCTCCCCGAAGCCTCCCTCAAAGGTTTGGGAGCGGAGGTCAACATTCAGTTGATCCCCGTGCGTCGTGTCGAAGAAGCCCTGCAAGCCTTGTTTCGCTAAAGGCCGATAAAGCGCCGCCGGGCGCTTATTTTTTATCCTATACATTCAATCATTCTCTCCACAGTTCCCTTTTTTCGGTATGCAAAAAGAAATCCAACTCCGCCTCACGCCCGATATAGCTCTGCAAGAAGAAGCTTTGCGCCGCCATTGTGCCGCCGAACTCCACCTTGCGCCTGATTCCATCCGCGCTATGCGCCTTTTGCGCAAAAGCATCGACGCGCGCCAGCGTCGGGTCTTCGTCAATCTCACGGTCCTGCTTTTTATTGATGAAGACGAATCCTCCGTGGCTTATGAGCCGATTCATTATGGCGATGTTTCCCGTGCGCCCCGCGTGGTCGTGGTCGGCGCGGGGCCGGCCGGCCTCTTTGCAGCTTTACATTTAATCGAGCTCGGCCTCTGCCCCATCCTCTTGGAGCGTGGCAAGGACGTCCACGAGCGCCGCAAGGACATCGCCCGCATCAAGCAGCATCAGACGGTAGATCCGGAGAGCAATTACGCGTTTGGCGAGGGCGGCGCCGGCGCTTACTCTGACGGCAAACTCTATACGCGCAGCAAGAAGCGCGGCAATGTGGATAAGATTCTGCGCATCTTTGCGCAGTTTGGCGCACAGCCAAGCATTCTCTACGATGCGCACCCTCATATCGGCACCGATCGACTCCCGCTAATCATCGAAGCCATGCGCAAGCAGATTATCGAAAGTGGCGGCGAAGTCCACTTTCAGACCTGCGTCGACGGCCTTTTGCGCCAAGAAGAGCGCGTCGTCGGCGTGCGCACGACGTCCGGCGCCGAGTTTTTAGGGCCGGTCATCTTGGCTACGGGTCATTCGGCGCGAGATGTCTACCGCTTTCTCCGCCGCGATGGCATCCGACTCGAAGCGAAGGGCATCGCCGTCGGCGTTCGCCTCGAGCATCCTTCGCAACTCATCGACCGCTTGCAATATCACAATCCGCAAGGGCGGGGTAAATATCTGCCGGCTGCCGAATACAATTACGTAGCGCAATGCGATGGGCGCGGCGTCTATAGTTTTTGCATGTGTCCGGGCGGCATTGTCGTCCCTGCGGCCACCGGCGCGCGTCAGATCGTTGTAAACGGCATGTCGCCCTCCCACCGCAACACCGCTTGGAGCAATTCCGGAATGGTCGTGGAAACGCGTCTCGAAGATTTAGACGGAGAATTGCGGCCCTTTATGGAAGAACGCTTTGCCGACCCTCGCTTTTCGGAAGAACATAGTGACTATTTTGACGCCAAAAATCCGCTCCGCATGCTCTACTTCCAAGAGGCTTTGGAAGAGACCTGCTGGTTGCAAGGCAATCAGCGCCAGACGGCGCCCGCGCAACGTATGCAAGATTTCGTCCGCGGCCGTTTAAGTTTCGACCTACCTAAGAGTAGCTACGCACCGGGCTTGGTTTCCTCGCCCCTCCACTTCTGGATGCCGACCTTTATCACCAAGCGACTGCAAGCGGGCTTTGAAGTTTTCGGCCGTCGTAGTCGAGGATTTTTAACCAACGACGCCCTTCTTATTGCGGCCGAGACGCGCACATCTTCGCCGGTTCGCATTGTGCGCGACGCACTTACGCTTCAGCACCTGCAACATCCCGGTCTTTATCCCTGCGGTGAGGGCGCGGGCTACGCCGGAGGCATTGTTTCCTCGGCGATAGACGGCGAGCGCTGTGCGGCATCAGTTGCAGCGAATATGGGCTTGTAAAAACGAGCCATCAATAGCAAGAAAAAAGATGCACCGCTCTCTTGTTTGAGTCGGTGCATCTTTGAAATTCTGCCCAAAATCGGGCCATAGCGTAACCGTTGTATGAATTTTATGTGCCTTAAAAGCACTTGCAAAGTTGCCGCTTTCTTTTTATCGTTGCAATACTCAAAATTGGGTATTCTTTTAGTCTGATTCCTTACGCTTATCCCACCGCTCCGCCGGCTTCGGATTTGCTCCTGCCTGCGCCGCACGCCTTTTCGGGGCGCAAAGCATTGGTCGCTATCGCCGCCGACTGTGATTAGTTGCTTTTTCATCACGATAAAAAAGGTTTGTTCTCACGAGAAAAAAGGGTTTGCGCTCGTGATGAAAAAGGTTTACGCTCGTGAGCGTAAACGGCGCCGGCGGAGGCTTTTGGTCTACGAATAGGGCCGAAAGGTGTTGGTTTGTGGGGCGCTGTTCGCAAAAGCGGCGATATCGGCGCGCCAAGAGCAAGCAGGATGAGTGGGCCTAAGGTCCGGCGTTTTCCTAAAAAACCTTATCTTTGCCTATTAAGAGATGCCGCTAAGGACATGAAAGAATCACTCATTATATATAAGGCTTCGGCCGGCTCGGGTAAGACCTTTACGCTCGCACAAAACTACCTCGTGCAACTCTTATCGAAGGGGGGCTCGCATCGCTACATTCTGGCCGTGACGTTTACCAATAAGGCGACGACGGAAATGAAGCAGCGCATCCTCGCTTATTTGTACGACTTGGCCGAAGGTCGAGACAACGATTTCACGCGTGCGCTGGCCGAGCGTCTGGGCCAACCGGCCGACCTCAAGCAGCGGGCGCAGGCGGCACTGGATGGGATCTTGCACGATTATGACCATTTTCAGGTGATGACGATCGATAAGTTCTTTCAGCAACTCTTGTCCAACTTGGCGCACGAATTGGGTTTGTCGGCCAATTATCGGATCGAACTCGATGATCGAAAGGCCGTGGACGAAGCGGTCGACTTCTTGCTCGATGCCATCGATGAGCGGGCGGATAAAAAACTGATTGGCTGGATCGAAGATTTGATCGAAGATCGTATGCGCAGCAACAAGGGCTGGTCCGTAGGCCGCGATCTGAAAAATTTCTCGGCGCGAAATGTGCTGAGTGAGGCCTTCCAACTGCGCGAGAGCGACTTGCGCAATCGGCTGAACGATGCGGAGCGGATGCGGCGCTACCGGCAAACGTTGCGCGCAAGGCTGGACGAGGCACAGGGGGCACTGACCGGCGCGGCGCAAAAGCTAATTGATGAATTGGACGGCATGTCGCTCGAAGGCTTTAGTCGAAAGGGGCAGTATGTCTATGCCTTTGCGCGAAAATTGCTCAATGGCGATTTGGAAGAGCCTACGAAGTCGGTCTGCTCATATATTGAGGACCCGCAAAAGTTGCTCAACAAAAACGTAACTGACGACGGCCGCGCGGCAAACGTATCTTCGCGCTTGGCTGCATTGGTCGACTTGCTCCACGACAAGCGCCGAACAATTTTAAGTTGCCGGCTGATTCTTAAAAACTTGAATCAGCTCTTCCTCCTCAATGCCGTAGCCGCCGCACTTGACCTCGTTAACAAAGCCAACAGTCGCTTTCTGCTCGCCAAGACAAAGCTGCTCTTCCACGAGATGGTCGGCGAGCAAGATGCGCCTTTCGTATTCGAGCGGGCGGGGGCACAGTTGCGCCATATCCTGATCGACGAATTTCAAGATACGGCCCGCCTGCAATGGAATAACATCAAAAGTCTGCTGCTTAACAACCTCGCCGAGGGCAACACCTGCCTCCTCGTTGGCGACGTGAAGCAAAGCATTTACAGATGGAATGGTGGCGACTGGAATATCCTACAAAACATTGAAAAAGAATATCCTGCGGCACGCGTAAATAGTTTGCGTGAAAATTATCGTAGCGGGCAGCACATCATAGACTTTAATAACGCTTTTTTTCCTGCGGCCGCGCAAATGCTGGACCGATTGGAAACGGATGAAACGGACGCCGCTGCGCACCTATTGCAAGACATCTATGCCGATGTTTCGCAAGTTTGCCCTCGAAAAACGGCCGATGGCTACGTAAGCGTAACGCTGCACGATGCAGAAACCGACGTGCTCGATGCGGAAGCGGAGGCCTCGCTTTACCAACAAATACAAATGCTCCGCCAAACCGGCGTGGCCTATACGGATATGGCGATCCTCGTCAGGCGAAACAAGGAGGCACAGGCCATAGCCGAACGCTTCGCGGAGCAGCATTTGGACGTGCCGCTCGCTTCTGCGGAGGCCTTTCTCCTATCGGCCTCCCCCGTCGTGCAACTCTTAATCAGTGCGTTGCGCTGCTTGATGGACGAAAAGGATACTTTGTCGCAAGCCGTCGTCACGCGGATCTATTGTAACCACATCTTGGCCGAAAATCGCCCGATGAGCGACATCGCCGAAGCCGGCTCAACACTGCTACCCGCAACTTTTGTCAGGCGCCACGCGGCCTTGGCGGAAATGCCGCTGTTTGAACTCATAGAGCAACTCATTTTGATTTTTACGACCGGGCGCTCGGACGAACGCATCGACATAAGCGGCGAAAGCGCTTATATCACGGCCTTTTTGGACCAAGTACTTGCCTTTCTCGACGAAAATCCGTCTTCGATTGAAGCCTTCCTGAACTTCTGGGACGAAGAAGCGGCTGCGAAGACCATTCCCTCAACGGCTGTCGACGGCATTCGCATTCTGACGATTCATAAATCGAAAGGACTGGCCTTCCACACGGTACTTATTCCCTTCTGCGATTGGGATATTTTTAATACAAAGCAAGGTAGTCGATCCACGCTTTGGGTGCATCCGCAGGAAAGTCCGTACGACGAACTCCCTACCTTGCCTATCGAACAAAATAAAGCGGCGGCGCAATCGATTTTCCAGACAGAATATGAGCAGGAATTGTTAATGCAAAAGGTAGATGGATTCAACGCGGCCTATGTTGCGTTCACGCGGCCCAAAAAAAATCTTTTGATTTGGGCTAACGTGCCGCCGGCTTCGAATAAACCGACTTTCGGCAGCGTGATCGCGTCGTTCGCCGACCCGGACTTTACGCCGGACGCGGATAGTGAGGACGCAGCGTTATCCATCAAGACTTGGGGCGCCATTGTCCCCTCGCAAACGGCCGACAAGCAAGAGGCAGAGGCGCAAAATCCGTTTGACGCGAAAGCAGAAGCCGTTCCCTTCCACTTTACGCCGCAACCGGTGCGCGCCATCTTTAAGCAATCGAACAAATCGAAAGACTTCGTTCGCACGGAAGCCGATCCCGACGACCTGCAACAAAGTTATATTGACCGCGGAAAGCGCTTTCATCGTCTGCTTTCCGACATTGATACGGTCGAAGACTTGCCCCGCGCTTTTGAAAACCTACGCCGCGAAGGTTTAAGCGGACCCGACGACGCCGAGGACTTGGCCTTCTTGCGCAAACGCTTGATGGACGCGAAGGTAAGTCGATGGTTCGACGGCTCGTGGCAGCTTTTCAACGAGCATACCATACTCTCACGCAACAACAACCAACTCTCGCGCCACCGGCCCGACCGCGTCTTGGTGAAAGACAAGCAGGCGGTGGTTATAGACTTTAAGTTCGGCGCGCCGGCCGCGTCTCACGCTCCGCAAGTCAAGACCTATATGCACCTGCTCCAAACGATGGGCTACGAAAGTGTGACCGGCTGGCTCTGGTACGTGTATCAAAACAAGGTAGAAAGTATTTCGTTATGACAGATCCTTTTCTTCAGCTCGTCGCGCAAGACTTACGGCGCCGAAAAGTAGACTTCGCACACACCACGGTTGTCTTTCCGAACAAGCGTGCCGCTTTATTTTTCATAGAAGACCTTGCTGTCGACGAAAAAGCCGTTTGGGCGCCGCGCTTTTGCACCATCGGCGAACTCTTTTCGGCCTTTTCGCCGCTCACGGCGGCAGATCCTATTGAAACAATTTGCCGTATGTATCGCATTTATGCGGACTTGGCGCAGACGAGTGAGCCTTTAGATCTTTTTTATGGCTGGGGCGAGCGTCTTTTGTCCGACTTCGAGCAGGTCGATAAAGCGATGGCGGATGCGGAGCGCTTATTTGTCAACGTCAAAGACTATAATGCGATCGACTTTGGCAACTTCTTGAGCGACGAACAGCGGGCTGCGATTGAGCAAGCTTTTACGACGGCGCACGCAAGTCCGCCGGAGGGCATCCGAGAGCGATATTTCGCTTTTTGGAACCTACTCTTACCGCTCTACAACCAATTAAATGCCGCCCTAAAACAAGATGGGAAGGCCTACGAAGGCGCTATTTTTCGCGAAGTTGCGGAGCGGCTGAGCGCCGGAGAGGATTTGGGCGGCACCGATTCCGACTTGTACGTTTTTGTGGGCTTTAATGCGCTCGACAAGGTGGAGGAAGTACTCTTCAAACACTTTCAGCAGGCCGACCGCGCTTTGTTTTATTGGGATTATGACCGCTTTTATCTCGACGATACCGCAGAGGCGGGCCGCTTTCTCCGACAAAACTTGCGCCAATTCCCAAACGCATTGGCCGAGGATTGTTTCGACAATTTTCATGATAAGGATTTCTGCTTCGTGGCCGCACAGACGGAAAACGAGCAAGCGGCTTACGCGACGCAGTGGTTGAATAAGCACCTCACAGATGAGCCTAAGCGCACGGCCATCGTACTCTGCGATGAGCAACTCTTGGAACCGACGCTTCACGCTTTGCCGCCGAGCGTAACAGAAGCCAACATTACGAAAGGATTTCCGCTTACGCACACCTCAGCTTACAGTTTGATGGAATCTTTCTTTGAAGCGGAGGCGGCGAAGGCTGAAACGACCGCGCGTTCATCCAAATCGGCGACTCCGCCGACGGACATCGGCGCACTCCTTGCCCAACTTTCAGCGGCCATACAAGCGACTGCGCAGCAGGCGGACGCGACAGCGGAAGCGGCCGACGCAACGCCATCCGACAATGATCGGTTTCGCCAACTATCGGTCGAAGCTTTTTTCCAATCCTATACGATTATCGAGCGCCTGCGAGGCCTTGTCGAGAGCGGAATGTTAACCGTTACGCCCCCCACCCTGCATCGGCTGCTCCGCCGCTTAGCCGCGCAAACTTCCATCCCTTTTCATGGCGAGCCGGTGGTGGGATTGCAATTGATGGGAATCTTGGAAACGCGTAACTTAGACTTTGAAAACATTCTCTTACTCTCAACCAATGAGGGCATTATGCCGGCTTCGGGCATCGAACTCTCATTTATTCCCTTTGCCATCAGGCGGGCGTTCGGCTTGCCTTCGACTACGCATCGCTCCGCCGTGTATGCCTATTATTTCTTCCGTCTTTTGCAGCGCGCCCGCCACGTTACGTTTACTTATAATGCGACGCCCGACGGACTACGCGGCGGCGAGATGTCGCGATTTATGATGCAGCTCCTCGTGAGTGGTCGTTTCCGGATACGACAAGAAGCCTTGAATGCGCCCCGACTGCTCCCGCAGCCCACGCCGATTGAAGTGGCGCGCCCGGCAGACCTCTTTGAGCGCCTCAACCCTGTGCGCGGCGGGCAGCAAGTGCCGCTTTCGCCCTCTTCGATCAATAAATACATTGATTGCCCCCTACAATTTTATTATCACCGCGTAGCTCGTTTGACGCCCCACGAGGATACAGACGCCGCCCTCGATAATAGAATTTTCGGCAACGTATTTCACCAATTGGCAGAAGACTTTTACAAGCCCTTTGAAGGCAAAGGGAAGATAGACCCTCAAAGATTGGCCTATTATCATGAGCATCCCGAGCGGCTCAATCCGCTGATTGAAGAGGCGTTTGCCAAAAACAATGCGCCTTATCGCTTGGTTGATGCAACGATTGTTCGCAACCTGTTTCGCCGAATGCTGGCTTACGACTACCGGTTGGCCGATTTGGAAATTGTACGTTTGGAATGCGACGTCGACATCTCCCTGCCGCTCAAGATCAACGGCACGGTGCGTCCCTTCAACGTAGGCGGGCGCATCGACCGCTTAGACATAGCCCGCACGCCATCGGGTTTGCGCACCTTGCGCGTAGTCGATTACAAGACGGGCACGAAAGAGCAAAAGGCCAACAAGATGGAAGATCTCTTCATACCGAAAAAGAGTAGGCCCTACTACATCTTCCAAACTTTTCTCTACGCTTTGGCGGTGCAGGATAAGATGCGCGAATTCACGGATGAGGATTTGCCCGTCTCCACCGTACTCTTTCACATTCCGCTCATCAATGACGCCTACGATCCTTGGATTCCTTTTGCGAAAGAGCGCGTCTACGATTTCGGCCCGTTGGCGGCCGACTTCCGCGAGCAGAGTATCGAACTCTTACAACGTATGATGGACACGCCTACTTTCCGACAAACGGACGACTTGAACGTATGTGCCCACTGCGATTTCCAACAATTGTGCGAACGAAACGTAAAATCTGATTATTAAGTTTTGATATGCTGAACATAAACATTACGCCCGAACTGCAAAGCGTGGCGCCACAATACGTAGGCGGCTTTATCGAAGCCGAAGTAGTCAACGGGCCGACACCGGCTGCCCTTTGGCAGGAGATAGAGGCTTGCAGCGAGCAACTTCGCGCGACTTTTGATACGACGACGATCAAGCAACAGGCCGGCATTGCCGCAACGCGAGCGGCCTATAAAGCGGCCGGCAAAGATCCGAGTCGGTATCGGCCTTCCTGCGAGCAGTTGGCGCGCCGCGTGCTCCAAGGTAAGTCGCTCTTTTCTATTGATACGCTTGTCGACTTAGGCAATCTAGTATCCTTAGCCTGCGGCTATTCTACCGCCGTGCTGGATCGCGAAAAAATCGTGGGCGATACGATCAATCTCGGTCTGGGCCGACCGGAAGAACCGTATGAGGCCATCGGACGCGGACAACTTAACATAGCCGACCTGCCCGTTTTTCGAGATGCAGAAGGCGCTTTTGCCACGCCAACGAGCGATAGTGTGCGCACAATGTGTACAGAGGCGACGACAAAGGTTTTGATTATCATCAACGGCTATGATGGTGATGCGGAAAAGGTCAAACAAGCGCTGGAGCATACTTGGCAACTGCTGACGCGCTACGCAAAAGGCAGCGGCAAAACGCGCATCGTGCTGACGGCTCAAGCGCCATCGGCATAGCGACGGGCCTCACTTCGTACGCCGACGGCTTGGCGGCGTTGGGTCGAAGCGCAACCGGAAATGCCTTGGGCTTATTTTGAAACAATTATAGGCCACATCTAACGCATAAATTTTGATAGCAGCAATCCTATTGTTGGGTTGCTGCATTTTTGTATGTCTTTATGGTGTACTTCTTGCAAGGTCTTGAAGCGGAAAAGGCTGTTTTCTCTACTTCCCCATCGCATTGAGGCAGTCGATAAGTGGGTTTGCGTATTGTTTGCCGGGAGCAAACCATCGTTTGGTGACAGCAAATTATCGTTTGGCGGCAGCAAACTATCGTTTGGTGGGAGCAAACAATGGTCAGCGTGGAATATGAAACAAAAAAGACGGAACATATCCGTCTGAAAATAAAGGACTAAGCATCTTACAGGCAGATTCGATGCGGCCCGCTCAAACAATTGGCCCGCCAAGCGTTGATGTGCGGAAGGGCTATCGAGGATGGGTCGACTAAAGGGAAAATGGTGGGGCTGAAAGTGTGCGACGGCTCAAGCGATAGTCGATAAAAGCAATTCCCCGCCAAGACTTGGTGGTCTGGCGGGGAATTGTATATGTTGCCTTCAATACTTATGGGCTTTCGTGACGCGCTCTATTTCGCGGCGCGATTCCTTTTCTTTGATCGTAGCGCGTTTGTCGTATTCCTTTTTACCTCGGCAGAGTCCTATATCCAGCTTGGCCCGCCCGTTTTCATCGATATAGAGGCGTAGCGGTACGATGGTCAGACCCGGCGACTTGGTCTCGGAAGCCCAATGTCGGATCTCCTTCTTATTAAGGAGAAGTTTGCGGTCGCGCCGCAGCTCGTGGCGATTGTAAGAACCAAGCTATATTCTGCCACATACATATTTTTGACCCACATTTCGCCATTATTGATGAAGCAAAACGTATCTACGAGACCGGCTTTTCCAAGGCGAATACTTTTAATCTCCGTCCCCGTCAGTACGATGCCGGCCGTCAGTCGGTCAATTACGAAATAATCGTGCTCCGCACGCTTGTTTTTGATGTTGATACGCGCAGGCTTCAGCTTATTATTCTTTGCCATGGATGGTTGCAAAATTGTCTAAATGTTCGTCTACATAAGCCGCTATCTGCGCCGTATATGACTCTTCGCCTTCGATAAATGCGTCGTCGTGATCGTCAAATTCGGGATACTGCTCAAAAAGCGCCATAAACTCCGCTTCCGTGCAATCGGCCGTCAAGACATCTCGATGGCGGCGATACTGTTTGTCGACGCGGCGGATGAGACGCGCCAAGTCGTCCACGCCCCACAGTTTCAAAGCCTTGGCAAACGGATTGTGGAAGAAAAAAGGCCCGTAGCCGTTGTGAATGAGTTGGACAAATCCACCGTCCATCACCTCTTCGCGCAAGATAGCATAGCCCCAAAGCGTGATCTGATCAGGCGTAAGCAGGCCGAAAGCCTCAGCTGAGAGTTCTGAACCGCAAGCGGCTTTGTAAGCATTCACAAAGACGTCGAGAAAAGCGTCCATTCCCTCGGCGGCAGCACGACGCAGGTCGCTGTCGTTTACAATTATCGGATTCATAATTGCAAAGTTAATACAAGCTAAGAGAGTTGCAAAGCGCCGAACGCTTCTTTTATGCATCAAGCCGCAGGACGAAAGCGCGCCGGCGTGGGAAGAGATGGGCAGGGAATGCGGCCGGCACCATAAAATAAACCCCAGTAGTACGCTCTAAAAAACCAAAGGGCAACCGGCTATAAAATAGCGCGGCCACCCCTTGAGATAACATGGTTAAAAATGAAAAGTATAACCTTTATTTCTTCATTTTAATGGGTGAATAGGAGAATGTTATCACTCCTTTTTGACCTTCTTTGCTCATATAGTCGGTAAATTTGAGCTTGTAGTATTGCCCATCTTTGCATTTCAAGACATATACTTTTCCCGACAGACTATAATCGTAAGGCGGCATACCACCCGTCGGCGTGCGTTTCAACCATTTGTAGAGCGTCAGGTTAACAAAGGCAGTTTTTGCATAGCCGATGTTGCCCATCATCATATTCTTCGCGTCGACAATGATTTTCTCCTTGATTTCTTTGTCGGCTTCGAAGCCCGAAGTGGGTACTTCCGTCACCTTACTCAACTCCGTCTCGGTCGTTTCTACCACTTCGCCCATA
>ERZ772930.468-NODE-468-length-12762-cov-3.01149_pt1 | contig 12762 bp, 25 predicted proteins | sample MGYA00511685_ERZ772930 | MGnify/ENA primary metagenome ERZ772930 (study PRJEB29015, sample SAMEA2738053) | human oral metagenome | biome: human oral; feature: human-associated habitat; material: saliva | place: China | collected 2226 ... | reverse complement strand
TGATGTTTCCATTTATAATAAGCCGGAATATGATTATGCTCAAATGGAAGCAATCTATGAAGGCATGGAAATGGGATTGGATATATCTTGGTATGCGAAGCCAGAGTTTGATGCTTTTACAATGAGAATAATTAAATTAGGATTGGAAAAAGGTGTAGATGTAAGTTTTGTTGCAAAACCAGAGCTAGACGATTATGGCATATTTGCTGAAGTGCTGAAACAGATACATGAAAAGGAAAAAGAAGAATGAATAACAAAGAATATAAAACTATCGTTAAGAAAGCTGCTAAACGTTTTGAGCGATTGCAAGAATTAGAGCTCAAAGATAGTAATGGAATTAAGAATAGAGTTAATTGGTTTATTGCTGAATACATTAGTAAAAATCAATTAAAAGAATTTTTCCAAGAAGAGTTGCTAAATAATTCTGAAACTCAAATTTATTTGCTTAGAGGCCACAAGAAAATTCCAATCATGAGAGTTGGTAACAAAGTTATTAAAACTAACTTAATCAAACGTTTAGACAATTTGATGAATTTCCTTAATGAATCCGAAAAAATGAAACATGCTTTCATTAAGAAGTTCAGTACTTTGAATTGGAAATATTCCTTTGACTTTGATGAAGAAGATAGAGTATATACTCTCACGTTTAAAAATAGATTTGGTGATTCATTAACTATTCAAGGCTTTTATTTTGATAATAATAAAATTCGTTTTGGTTGCTATAAAACCACAAAAGTACATGATGAACAACGATTGCCAGAAAATCAAAGAAAAGGAAGAATTAGAGAAACAACTAATCAAACTATTTTCTTTGATAAAACAGAATACTTTACTTTTGACGAATTGAAAGAATTGCTCAATCAGGTTAGAAAGGTTGAAGATGAAATTTACCTTATTATCAAATGATAAAGTAAAATTTAAAATAAAACAGAAATGGGAATGGACTATGCCTGAAACAATAGTTGATGGTTCTTATTGTTGTGATTGTATCAAGCATCTTGTAAGCGCTCTAAATTATTACAACCCAACTCGTCCCGTTAAGTTTAACAACATTTTAAATTTGGAAATTCGCAAAAATAAAGAGATAATCAATTATGACATTGAAGCTTGGCAGCTATACTTGCTACCACAACAAGGTCAAGGAGAATATTTTAAAGTTGCCAGTATTGATGTAGAAATTGATGAAGTTACTGATAAAGCAAAAATTCAAATAAATATAGAAAGGGTTTCTTTAGCTAAGAAAGCTTTATCACTTATTTCCCATAAAATTAACTCAATTTTAAAATAAAAGATAAGAATAGAAAGTTATAACTATAATGAAATTTACTTTAACCCCGAATGATAAACTAAAGTTTAAAATTTTTGAAAAATCTGAATTGTTTTCAGATGTTACTTTAATTAAAAATTTCCGTTTCTATGATTCTTTTAATTATTGGCTCCTTGAAAGCAAAGAATATAAAAGGAACAATTGTAGCTTTTATAACACGCAGTTAAAAATTTATAAGAATAAAGGTGAAATCTCTTATAGACTTGAAGATATTCAATTGATTTATCGTGGGAAAGGCAATAAAAGCGAAATTTATAAAATCGAAGTTAATATAAAAGAAAGCACACAAATAGCAAAAATAAAAATTTTTGTAGAGAGAAGCTATTCATTTTATGGAAAAATTGAACAAGAAGTTAGTTCTATTTTTAAAGGGATTAGAAAGCGGATTAACCAAAAGAAAGAACAAATAGCTCAAAAGAAAAAGACTGATACTGAAGCTATTGAAAATATTATTAAAGAAAAATCAAATAAAACTATAACTGATGAATATTGATACGATTAGATAAGGCTGGAATAATGAAATTTACTTTAACACCAAATGATGAATTAAAATTCAAAATAAAACAAGGCTGGGATTATTCTACTCCAACAACAGTAATTAACAATGCTTACTGCTATAATAATTTTATGGAATTGATTAGTTCCCGAAAACATTATGCTGGTGACAATTGGGCAAAAAACGTTTTTAGCTTAGAAATCTCCAAGAATAAGGGTTCAATTACTTATGAAATCGAAGATATGCAATTTGATTTTGAGGGTGAGGGCTCTAAAACAAAAATTATCAGTATTGAAGTTTCTGTTGATGAGGCTAGCAATAAAGCAAAAATTAAAATTAAAGCTAATCAAAAGCCATCTCTATCTGAAAAGATTTTAAGTGGAATTGCTAATATTTCTAACAAAATTGATAAAAAACGAGAAATTTATAAACAAAAGAAATTTGATGAAGCAAAAAGTGATAGAGAGCTTATTGAAAATATTATTGAAAAGAAAGCAAAGGAAACTATAACTTAATGAACATTGATGAAGTAAATGATTTCTTTAACAAGAAAGCATTAAAAATTAAATTTCAATTCTCTACTGAGCCATTGTACTCTGCAATGAAAGAGGATAATCTTGAAAGATATAAAGCAATTCCACTTGTTAATAGAAGTAAAATCTTGAATTTGAAAGTTATTTCAAAATCTGATGAATTTAATGACTTTTATATTAGTGTTATGAATGATAAGACAACTGATACTTTTATCATTTTCTATTATATGTACCGCAAATATTTTACTAATTTTGCTTCTTATAAAGAAATCTCAACTAAAGATGATTTGTATGGAACTATTCTTTCCTTGTTGAAAGATAATGAAGCCGACCCAGAAGCAATTTCTGAAAAAGTTATTTTTGAATAAAAGGACTGATAAAAATGAAACAACACTACCAAAAGAGCTATAATGAGCTCTTAGATAAAATCAAAAGAAATACTTATAATATTAAGAAAGAAGATTACCAATATTTTCTTGAAAAAACAAAAGATAAAACTTTAGAAAGCTTCCTATTCTTTTCCGATGCTCTTTTTCAAAATCGAAAAAGTGTAAAAGTAACAGAGTTACTTTGGAGAGCTAATCAAATCTCATATAAGAAATTCAAACAAATAAGATTAGATAACTTCTATAATGATTTATATTTTTCACTAGCTCCATTCTTTTCAACTCTTATGATTTGGAGAGTAGAAGAAGCTTTACAAATTGCTTATCACACGAAAGGTTCTTACGAAGAAAAAGCTCTTGCAGCTTTTAACTACTTAGATAACTAGAAAAGGATTTACTAATGAGAGCTATGTTACTTAATAAAATTTCTAAAAAAGAAAAAGAATTAGATTGTCTTTATTATGAACTCAAAGACTATATTGATTCTTTAACTATTCTAAATAAAGAAGTAAAAGAATTTGTTCAGTTCTTATTGATTTATATTGAACAGCCATCTTGTAAAAGGATTCTCAAACAATTCATGGAGAATTATTGGTTTTCTTTGAATGTTAATCGAAGATACCCTAATTGCCCAGAGCATTTTTCTTTTTCAGTATGTAATTCTGACAATATTGTTAGAGTAAGTAATGAAAAATCCTCAAAGCTTGCTTTGCTTAACTCTTTAGATTTAAGCTCCTTTACTAATAAAGATAATGAAATCATTACAGCAATTACTAGAAAAGTTTATGAACTTTCTATTACTAAAGATGAAAATGGTATAATTAAAGCTATTGATTTTAATTCTTATTAGAAGATAAAGAACTTTAGAAAAATCTAAAGTTTTTTATTTTTTTACAAAAAAGTGTTGACAAATAAAAAAGTTTGTTGTACAATAAGAATGTAAATAAAGAAAAGAGGAAATAACAATGAAACTAACAGAAAAACAAAAAATTAAACTTAGAAAAGAAGTAGAACAAGAAAAACAACCACGTGTTCTTAAATTTGAAACAGAAATCAATAAAAAGAAGAATCAAGATAAAACTATTGAAGAAATTATGCAAATGGTAGAAGCTTCAAAAGAAATTGCTAAAACTTTTATCGCTGACCCAGAAGAACGATTCCAAAAACGACTTGCAGAACTCAAGATTCAAGACCTTGATAAAGTGCGAATCACTTTCAACAAAGCTCATAATACTGATTTTTCACTAAAGACATTCAAACGCTTTAATGGTATTATCGCAGATTTTGATGAACTTACTTCATTCCTTGATAAATTTATTTCTCTTGTTAATATTAACGACCGAACTGTAAATAAAAATTGGCGAATTTGGGGTGAATTGAAAGAAGCTATCAATATTACTGATTGGCGTAAAGCTTGTAAAAAAGTAAGAAAGGATATTCCAAACATTACTCTTAAACAATTCATGCTTCAAAACAAAAATCTTACTGTAGCTCAAGCTAAAAAACAATTTGAAGAACTTATGGCTTCTGTACAAGAGCCTACATTCCATGAATTTACTATGGAACAAATGGAAGCTATCTTTGCTAAAATCACAAACAATCCAAAACAATTTATCGAGCTCATTACTCGAACTAAACTGAAACGGGATATTACTAAAGAAACTTACAAAATTGAGAAAGATATTGACCTAATCGTCAAATTTGGAAATCTCATTTTTAACGCTCTAATTAAAAACTAATAAATTACAAGCATTATCAATAAAAAGATAATGCTTTTTTATTTAAATTTTTTAATTTTATTGTTGACAATTTAAAATTTTTGTTATATAATTAAATTGTAAATAAGAAATGAGGAAATATAAATGAAAATTGCTTATACAACTGAAACTTACTTGATTAAAGAAATTACACAACAAACCCCTATCACTCGTGCTATCAAAATCAATGACCTTGTGCAATTTGTTGCTTATAAAGACCGTAGGGATTATGGTGGTAATTTTGTTCAAATGTTCCGCTTAGTTGTTAACGGCAAAAAAACAAAGCATATCCTTACTGAAACTAAAATGATTGACTTCTTGAGTTACCATACTGAATCAATCAATATGGATTCAATCGACCTTGAAACTTTTGAAACAAAAGATAAGATTGAAGTTCCTTTGAAAGATGAATTTATTAAGGTCGAAACTTTTGCTAAAAAATTAAAATGGTATAAAGATGTTAAAACACTGTTAGAAATTACTACTGATGAAGCAGTCATTGATTTTAACTACAAAGTTTCTGAAAATCGAAAAACAAATGAATATGATAAGGTCTATAAAATTGAAGTTCTTTACTTAATTGAAAACGAACTTTATAAAGTAGAATATTCAATGTACAAGAATTATAGTGGAACGCCTTTCAATCTTACTGCTATTGCTTACAAAGCTATTTAATGTAAATTCAAAAAGGAGAAATAACAATGAATTTTAAAGAGAGAAAACAATTAGAAGAAAATTTGTTAAAAAATATTTACAAGAACTTAAAACCTGATTTAGAAAAGATTGGTGAAACAAGCTTTAACTATGAAGATTTTGGACCAGAAATAAAAGTTGAGGATACTAAAAACTATAGAACTATTTGTATTCTCTTTGATGAAAACAAGTTATCGATTATGCTTTGTTATAACTATGGTAGCTATTCATTTACTCTTCATGGAGCTAAAAAATTATTAGAAAACAAATACATCTTTTCTAATAACTATCAAGACGAGCTTGTTATTTCTCCTTTTTGTTATTGAACGACATTTGAATGATTCTAGTGAAATCCTGCCAGAACTAAAAGAGAATATGGTACAACCATCAAGATAAAAACAAACAAAAAGAGAAATAACAATAAAACTAACTAATAAACATAATCTGATAAAAAAGATAAAATTTTTTAATTTTATTGTTGACAAACTGAAATCTTTGTTGTATAATATAACTATAATAAAAGAAAAAGAGGAAATAAAACAATGATTAAACTAAACGAAAATTTTAAACAAGCTTATGATACTATTACTGACAATCTTAAACGAGAACTTGCTGAATGGGTATGCTATGAAAAAGATACTAATGTTGTTGAAAATGTAGTTGCTTCTATTTTGACTGGTAATCCGATTTTCGATGTAGAGCAAGATGGGGTTGATTATTCTAACAAATATAAGAAAGCAACAATCAAAGAATCTTTGCAAAATTATGTTTTGACTCAACTTAATAATGGAGTTAATGATGTTCCACTATTCTTTATTTTTGAATTAAAAGAATTTGGTAAATTTGATTATTCTGATTTTGTTGATTCACTTGACAAAGATGTTTTGAAAATTATTCCTACCAATCTTAAAAAATTCTTTGAAGAATACCTTGAATTTGACCAAACTTCCTATACACTAAACACAATTGTTGAAGCAATCAATGACCCAATGGAATACGGTGAATTGATTAAAGTTACTGCTACTATCTCAATCAAAATGGTCTAAAAAAGGCAATATAAAATTGCCTTTTTATTTTATAAAAAACGTTGACAAAATAAAAACTTTATTATATAATATAACTATAAAGGAAATATGAAAAGAGGTAATAACAATGATTATCATTAACAAAGACACAAATAAAACCTACGTATTTGAGGAACCAAATAAAATCGCCTATGATGGCTGCCATAAAATCTATATCTGCGAAGATGATGAAGATTTAAAAGAAGCTAAAGAAATTGGTTATCAAATCCATAATATTGATGAGTTGGAAACTCTCTTTAACCAATCTTGCTCACTTGTATTTATACATAATTGGAAACTTACTACAACACCTGTGGGGCAATTCGAAGGTGCTAAATTTATCCATTAAAAACTTAATCATATAAGACAGCTTAAAACTGATTTTAAGCTGTTTTTTCCTAAAGTCGATACATTTATCGAAATCCAGTTTAAACTGTTTTACAGTTCCACTAGTGTCGATATAACATGGTCCAAAATCAGCTTAAGCTATATAAATAAATTCAAAAATAGTAAGATTACAATTCCTTACTACTATTTTATAAAAATCTTATAAATTATTGACAAATCAAAAAATAAATTATACAATAGTAATATAAAAAAGAAAAGGTGAAAAACAATGAAATTAGAAAATATTAACTTTAAGGGTGAAACTTATAACTTTTCATTCTCTCGCTATTCATCAAGCAATTTTATTGCTATCTTAATGGGATTACCAAATGATGAATACCCAGACATTATCACAACTAATAACTCAGTTTTGGAAAAAAGTGAAAATAATGATACTGAGTATGTTCAAATCCGAACTGATAATCCTGAGTATGTGAAATTGCTTGTTGAAAATGGATTGATTGAGGAAGAGCCAAACTTCATTATGGCTCAAGGATATATTGGAATCATGTTTTTTGCTCCAACTAAAGAATTTGCTAAATATATTAAAGAAAATGTAAAATAGAAAGAATAATATTATGAATCTACAAACAGCTGAAAAAATTATTGATGAATTAACAAAAGGAAAAGAAAAACTACGTGTAAAGAAAGTTAATGGTGATTCTATTTTTATTAAATATGGCTCATTAACATTTTTGTGCGATTTTGAGCTGAAGAAATTAGAATTTATCTTTAAGACTGATGTTACTATAACTTCTCCAACACCAGCTAAAGCCAATTCTTTGCTTAGTTCTTTAAATAAATTTAAAGAGCCTTATGTTAAATTGGGGTATCAAGTAGCTCATATTGAATTTATTTATATTCCTAACAATGAAGAAGAAATGAAATCAGTACTTGAAGAAATTATTGATAACTATAGCTAAATAGAAAGAATTACTGTCATGAATAAAGAAACAATTGAAACAATTATTGCTAATCTTGCTGAAAAAGGCTACAACAATGAAAGAAAAGAAATTGGAGCAAGTCCTATCTATGTTGATTATGGCGATTGTATGTTTTATTTTGAGTTTGGAAATGCTGGATTAAATGTTAGAGCAATACTCAAACTTGATTATAAACTAACATTTGACCAAGAAAATGTTGATTATTTGAACTCAATCACTTCTTATTGGTCAATTTACAAACATTGGATTGAATTTTACTATAAGCCAAAAAATGTAGAAGAATTAGAAGCTACGCTTTATCAACTTCTTAAAAGCTATAACTAATAATTTAGTTATACCATTCTGAAATATAGAAAGAGAAACTACAATGACTAAACGATTTACTCTTGCTGATTATATAAGCACATTACGCTTAGGAAAACGAAACAAACAAATATATTTTTCATTATATGATAATGGTACTGGTGATACTAAAAAGCCAAAACCACTTTTTACTTGGCAAAGATTTCCTTTTGACCAAGAAACTAATAAAATTATTGCTCAAAATCATGATAGATTTATTGCCACGATTGACAACACCAATCATACTAATAAAAGATGGTATGAAACAGAATATTCAGATACTTGTGTAAAAATTTATCTATCACATAAACGAAGATACTACAAAAATAACTTAACTATTTATGAAGTCTTTATCAATGATAAAAAATGCTTTATCTCAACTGATAAACTTGAAACAGAACTTTGGCTACAAAATCATAAAGAACTCTGGCTAAATCCAAAGCAACGACATAAAGCATTTGGTGTTATACATAGAGCTCAAAATAATGAGTTTGAAAATATGAGAATCGAAACTATTGTACTAGATGCTTATGACCAAGTTATCCAAAAGGAAGAATGAAAGATAAAATTATGAATAAAGAATTATTTGAAAAATTTATTACACTAGCTAAAGAAAAAGGATTTGCTCCTAACTTAGATAAAGTTAATTACGAAACCGCTAAGCAATTAACTGAACTAAATAAGAAAAACTAATAAAGGATTACTATAATTATGACAAAAGAATACGACCTAATCTTAGCTCAACTTCCAATCACGCTTCCTAAAAGAACTAGTCTTGTCTATAACATGATGCTTGCTCAATACAAGACTGATGCTTTGGTTGTTGCTCTTATTGATAATGATTACACACCAGAATTAGAAAATGAGCTCAATTCCATGAAAGAAAAATTCAAAGAATATGATAATATTTATTTCATTTCTGCTACTGGAAATGCACTCGATATTATGGAAGATGATACACTCTTTGAAGAATTTTATCAAATTATCAAGGATTCAAAAGACATTCCACTAGATGATTATGAATTAGATGAAGCTTTTGTGCTTCAACCAGATTAAACTATTACGAAAATAGCTATTACTATAACAAAAATAAAGAACGGAAGGCTTAATCATGTCAAATATTAAAGAACTTGCTAAATATGTTGCTCATCATGTGAACCAAAGAGGCAAATTTTATGGTAAATTTCCAGTTTCAAATGGATATATTTTTACAGCCTCAGACATTTCAAGTTCCCATATTTATTTTCACTTAGAAAAAGATGACCATCACCAAAGAATTTATGTAATGCTTATTCAAACTCCATTTAGGACTTATGAATGGGTTGTAACAAGATATGAAGATACTCCAATTGATGAAGAACCAATTGTAAACTTTGAAACAACACCATCATCTTTTAAAGAGGCAACATTCACAATTGAAGATGCTACTAAACTAATCAAAGATTTACCTGAAAATGACATCGAAGCTTATACTCAAGGATTCAAAATCTTGTACCCAAACCTATAATAAAACTAAAAGAGCTATAGCTATAGCTCTTTTTCTTTTTCCACAAACAACTATACCCAATCTTTGACAACTAATCCAATTTATTATATAATATAACTATAAAGAAATGAAAAGAGGAAAACTAATCATGAATGAACCACTACCTGTTGAAATCAAAATTTTTACTGATGAAATGGAAAAACATATGCTAAAATACTTCGATAACTTATCTAAAAATAAAATCGAAGAAGCTAAGGAAAGCGAAAAAGCTTATCGTGATAACGTTATTGAATTGATTAAATGGCATTACTCTCAAAATCCCAACCCAGAACGACTAAATGAAGTTAAAGAAGTTTTAGCTGTTAACATTTACCGATTGGAAGAATTAAGAAAATTAGTTGAAAATGAAAAATCAATCCAAGAAACTAAACTTAAATTCGTAGAGCTTGGAATTATCTAAACTGAAAGAGTTTAATTATAGTATTCAAAAATAAATAAAGGAAAATAACTATGACAGAAACAAAAGTAAAAGTAGACGAAAAAATAACACAATTTCAAAATGAAGCACAGAAACATTATCAAGAGTTTTTGGAAAATCTATCTAATCTAAGAATTGAAAATGCTAAGAAAAATGAACAAGGCTATTATGAGAATAGTGTTTCTGCACTTAGTTTAACTCGTAAGTATTTGTCTAGTGCAAAAGGATTACCCTATTTAGTGAAATACCATATTGGCATAGACAATACTTATAAAGAAATGCAAAAAGTAAGAAAGCTAATCTCAACTAAAACTACAGTTAATGACGCTAAACAAACTTTAAAGGAATTAAATCTTATTAAATAAACTAAAGAAATGAGGAATAACTATGACTATACCAGCAGAAATCCAAACTTATTTTGATAAAATGGAAACTCTTATGAATGATTGCCAAAAACACGTTGAAGCTATGGAGCTCGATAAAGCTAAAGAAAAGAACCAAGAAATCTCTAATGTTCTTACTGAAGTGATTGAATGGAGTTCAAATAACGGGCACAAAGATAAAATTCCAGCACTTGAAAAATTAAAAAATGAAACACTATCCTTTTTCGATGTTATTATCAAATTGTTAGAAGATAACGCTACTGTTGATGAAGCAAGAGCGACACTTAAAGAAGCAGGTATTGTTTAAATCTATAAAAGAGTTATATAACAATAGCTCTTTTTCTTTTTTAACAAATTTTAAAAATTTTCATAAAAAACGTTGACAAACTATATAACTTGTTGTATAATATAACCATAATAAAACAAAAGGAAATCTACTACAATGGAAATTACAAAACAATACCACACTAAAATCAATACTACTAATGTTAAATCTGTTTATAATGTTTCTACTGTAACTCGCTCTCTTAGCGATACCGTAAAAGAAGCAAAATTGGTACTTCATTCAATCGAAGTTAAAACTGAAACACCTGAATCAAATAACCTTAAAGCAGAAGTACTAGATGCACATACTTACCGAGTTACTTGGCAAGGAAAACTTGATACAGAACTTATTCTGCTCGTTAATCTAACTAACTCTAACCAAGTCCTAACTGCTGAAGATGATTTTGAAAATATGGAGCTTACTAACTCTATCACTCTTGAACCTCGTGACCTTATTCGTATGGTTGAGAATGGAGAACTCTTCCTTGAAGCTGAATACCAACGTGGCTTTGTTTGGAGCCATGAACACAAAGAAGAATTTTTGCTAGATTGGATTAAAGGTAAAGTTATTGTTACACCTTATCTTGTAAGTTACTACCAAGATGATAAACACATTTACGAAGTACTAGACGGAAAACAACGACTCCAAACAGTTTACGAATTTCTTGCCAATAAAATCACTGTAAATGGATTGCTTTTTGAAGAATTGCTAAACTATGATAAACGCAAAATCCTACACCGCAACATTTTTGGACTTGTCCTTACTCAAAAATATGGTGATAATGCTTATGAACGCCCAGACATGAAAACTCTTGTAAATGCTTTCGTAAACTTCAACAAAGGAATTACTGTTGATGAAGAAGTTATCAAAAATGCTAAAAAATTGATTGAAGAATAAAAGAGCTATATAATTATAGCTCTTTTTGCTACTTTTTGTGCAAAATCGTTGACAAATCATATAACTTATTGTATAATATAACTATAATCAAACGAAATAAAGAGGATAAAAACAATGCAACTAGAAAATATTACTTACGAAGATTCAAAATTTAACTTACTTCCTAATCGTTACCAAGATACAAACGCAATCGCTATTATGATTCAAGAAGTAGGAGAAGATTACTGCGAACCAATTACTGTTGATTGTGTTCTCGACCCAGAAATTAAAGAAGAAGATGAAATCGAAGGTGACCTTGTTGCTATCCTTGCAGATGAAACTGAACTTGTTGGAACTCTCTTTGAATATGGACTAATCAAAGCTCGTGAATGGGTGCAAGTTGATTTCTTTGAAGGTGTCTATTTCTATGAACCAACTCAAGAACTCATCAATTACTTAGATGAACTTAAAGAAAAATATAACAAATAAGAATTACTAATGAAAAGGAGACCTGAATATGGGCTTGGATATGTACCTTTACAAATGCCGAAAGATGAAAGATTTTTCTGCTATGGATTATTACTTCGCAAATGAAGCTTTCGGTTACTATGAAGAAAAAGAATTAGCTAAGGCTAATCATGATAATTTCCCTTTTTCATTGTCTGATTGGGATATTCCCGAAACTATGACTGAAGAAAAAATTAAACCACTACAAAATATTTATTCAAAAAAATCTACTATCTTTGAAGAAGTTGCTTCTTGGACGAAAGCTAATCATATTCATGGTTGGTTTGTTAATAATATTCAAAATGGAAATGATAATTGCCACTATTACTTCGTAACTGAAGATGATTTGCTTGAATTGAAAGAAATTTGCGAAAAAGTACTAACATTTAATTTTTTTATTCTTGATAGAGATTCTTACTTGTTATATTATAGTGCTGATACTCTGATTGATGCTGGTTTTGTTACTAAAAAACGTTACTATGAATTAGAAAAAGAGTTAAATGAAATTTTACCAACAAGAAAAGGCTTGTGCTTCGGCCCAAATGACTACGCTATGTCATATTTTCTCCAAGTCGAAGACACACTAGAAATTGTAAATAAAATTCTTGATAATGCTGATTTTGAAAATGAAGTTTATCTTTATCATTCTTCTTGGTAAAAAACAATAAATAAAACTAGAAAGGATTTATTACTATGACTAAAACATTTCAATTGATTTTATCCCCAATCTCACTAAATAACAGAAATATTTATAACGTTATCTATAATAACCTTACAT
>ERZ772930.460-NODE-460-length-12920-cov-2.37318_pt1 | contig 12920 bp, 11 predicted proteins | sample MGYA00511685_ERZ772930 | MGnify/ENA primary metagenome ERZ772930 (study PRJEB29015, sample SAMEA2738053) | human oral metagenome | biome: human oral; feature: human-associated habitat; material: saliva | place: China | collected 2226 ... | reverse complement strand
CAGATAGATTCAGTCATTACACCATCATCGTGGTGTCCTTGTTGTGCAACCTCTTTCATAGATGAATCATAAATAAAGCTGAAAAATTCCTTAAGCACTCTAGGATCCATTTGGGTAATATACTGATTTTTGATTGCTTCTTTGATCCCTGACATTAGAATTGGTCTTGTCTTCCCATTAGTTTCTCGTCCGACTTTTTGAGTTTCGTAGTCGGTCTTGTTGTCTACGGTAGTGGTCGTATAAAGCATATCATATCGCTCATATTCTTTAGCTTTCGCATAAAAAGCATATCAAGTGTTGTTTTTTTCCACTCCTATCCTTCCCCAATAGCCAAGTTCAATCAGTCTTTGGATCACTTCGCAAAGATAGGTTGGATCGCAGATCCCATAATAACACGCAAGCAAATCCATAGTCTCTAAATCTCTCACGACAATACAGCAATTATCTCCTCCATCTACTCCAGCTGCAGTATCGCCACCATAGACGCATTGCCCTGCTCTTGCTGGAGCATAAATATACAACCCAGGGATCACTTCATCTTCGATATAGTCAGGAGTTTTCAAAAGTTTCAAAAGTCTGGATGGGAAGACAGGTTTCCCTGTATGCAAAAATGCTTCTTCAGGAGTGCTAGGGTATTCCTGAAAAGTCAGGAGTGGATTAGTGTTAGACTCGTAAACATTGAGGTATCGTTTTTTCTGTTCTTCGGTAAGAATGGTTCCATCAATCATTGGCTCATTGAGATGCTCAAGGTCTTTTGGGAGGATAATCTTCTCTCATTGTGTTACTGGCAATGCATACTCAGGCATCAGCCACCATCACAGGAAAATACAAGTCCATTCAGGATTATCTCCTTTTTTTGAAAACTTGTTTCGCATTTTTTCAAATTCATTCCCAAATCAGTTTGCTGTAGATTCTATGATAATTTCTCCATTCTTTGGAACGGAGGGGAGTGTCCCTGCGAGGAGATTGTTTGCATCTTTAATGAAAGCAAATTCTGAAATATGGAGCTTTGTTCGTGTTCCACCTCTGGAGTTCCTCACGACCGCAATTTTGGAGTGATTATTGGCAAAGGAGAGGAGATATTTGGTGTCATATTTGCTCGTTGGCTTCGTGAATATTTTTCCATCTTTCAGCTGAATTGCTGTAGGGTAGTTTTCAAAAGCAAATTTTACTTTATCAAAAATTTCTGTTCTTGTATTATCATCATGAGCAAGCACACCGATATTTTGATTACTCCTCATAATTGCAGTATCAAGCCCATTGATAACCTCATTCGTAGTGATTCCCATTTGCCCCCCCTTAAGGACAATCATCCTGACTCTTCCAAATTTTTCTTTGAGTTCCTTTTTTTTAGCCTCCAAAATCTGTTGAGCAGGGTTTCTTTGGAATCATCTCGTTTGCTCGTCCTTTCAGACGATCTTGTAAATTTTGAGCCTTTTGCTCTTAAGATAAAAATTGCTCTTCATGGATTTTTAGTTTTTTATAAATTCTATTGAGAATAATCTTTACATAACCTTCGCTTGTTCCAAAAAGCAAAGAAAGGTCTTTAAGATTTAAGCTCTTACCATCCCACTCAAAATCAAAATAACAATCTAAACAAAAATCCTGAATCTGACGAAGGATTTCAGTCTTCGTTCATTCAACACTTTTTTTGATTACAATATTGTGAACATTATGGGTGTAAGAAAGAAAAAGCTGATCATCTTCCACGGAAAATCTCACTGTCCCTTGAACAAAAATAGACCTATTTTTTATGAGGTAATTCATAAGCATTGCGAGCGTTGATCTTTCCATTTTATTTTTTAATCATCAATTAAATCTTCTTCATTGATTGCTGTATTTTCATTCGTTTCTACTACATTCTTCGGATTCCTTCCATAACTCGTATTCAATACAAACTGCACCATCTGCGGGTTCATCGTCCCTTCCAGTCCTCCACTTTCCAACACTCGCTCAAAGAAGTTATTGATAGCCTCCACCGTGTCCGAAAAGTCCTCCCTTATCTCATACTCTCTCCAAGTTGATCTGCTCATTCCACCCAAAAAAAGATAAAAGCCTAATTTTGTCGGAACTTTTGTTCGTTTCCGTTGTTCCGATATGGTGTATTCCGTTATTAGACTATTTTTCATCTTTATTCACGGTTTTTTTCTGTTAGCTAACGGTTCTCAGTCTACCTCCTCAGTCTGCACAGGAACTTCTTTCGGAACTTTTACAAGCTCCTGACAGCTTGCTAGGTAGCAATTAAACAGCGTTCTCAATTCCTCTGGGCTTTTGAATTTTTCTGGTCTGCCCAAAAAAATGCCTCACTTCTTCTCTTGATCCTTTTGAAGGGAGGATCGTTTCTTTTTGATGGCACTTTTCTCTTTTGTGGTCTTGTTCTGTTTACCCTTGGTGGATTTGGTGGACATTACAAACAGTTCACTAGATAAAAAGTCAGGATTCATTACTTAGGGGAGCAAACGGATTTCGTTCTCTTTCTTCAAGCACAGGTTGCCTTCGGTTTACGACTAGTTGTCCTCGCTCCGCTCGGCGAGGCTTTAGTCCTGCTTACTGGTTTTTTGGGCTTGCGGACCGTATCACTTTTCTGCTTGGTATTGATCTTTTTGACCTGCAGTTTCATCTCTTCTTTTTTTTCTGCAGGTGTTAAACATCTCCTGCAACTCTCAGCTCGGACAGGGATTCAGTATCAGCATTTTTTGCAGATGGATACTTTTGCTTTTTTCTCCATTTTCTCTTCTTTAAAAATAAAAATTTTTAATATTTCTTTAAAATATTGAATGCTATGGGGAAGCCCCCTTTTAATCACGGTCGTGATTTTGAAGGAGTGATGAACATTTTTTGTAATGTTCAATATATTGCTAATCGTTCCCTAAATATTCCCATATCTGTGGATTGCCGAAGATCAAGCTTATTGAATCAGCAAATATAAGCTGGTTCAAACATAAACATAAGTCTACAATAGAATAAAGCGACGGTATCATTAGTCTTATAGATTTTTTTTATCTCTGGATATTGATCTGCTTTGAGTTTAAAATAAGGAGGGTTTGTGAAGATGACAAGCGGTTTTTTTGATTGATAACCCATAGCCTGAAGTCGTTCACAAAAATCAATTGCCTTCTCGGTCAAAAAGTCTAATTGATCTACTACTAATCATTTGGATTCGCATATTTCTACATCTTCTTTTTCAAGTGTTGTTCAAAATTTTTGGACTCATTCAGGTAATGCTTCAAGCAATGCTCATTCTCCGCAAGCTGGATCATAGAATATATAGTTCTGAAGATCTCAGAGTTCACGATTCATATATTCAATAGCTTTTTCAGCTCGGATTTTAGGGGTATAAAAAGCTCCAGTTTCTGCTCTTCTTTTCGCTGAAAGTTCCATCTCAAAAAAACAAAAACTAAAAAGCTGATCCAAGCGGTAGTTTCCCCTCGGATCTAAGTGGGAATAAAATCGGATGATTCCATATCTGACGGAGATGCTTGCGGGCTATTCAACGATCAATAAAATCCTTGAAGACTGCTTTGTTGCCTGCTACTGTGAGGTCTATCCGCTCGTGCTGTTCTATAGAATCTACAAAAATGATATTATCAGTATTGAGTCTATATTCTGGATACATTCCCTTGGGCAATATATGAGCAAATTGGAATGATTGGAGATCTTCCTTGTTGTAGTAAGTTCAGGTTAAATCTGACTTACCACCTCTTTTTTCCCAAATTTCCAAAAAAAGAGAAGATTCTGAACCACCATTGGCGATCCTTACCTTTCTCTTTCTTCAGATTTTTTTTATCCTTGTTTTTTTCATAACGGAAAATACCTCAATATAAAATTGAGGTTTGCTTGTTTACTTATATCTGCACTTGGAATATAACTAGATTAGTCCAATTTGCAAGCTAAAAAACAATAAAAATCTGACTTTTTTGCTTTTTTTGTATTAAGTGATTATACTCTATTTCAGCAGATTTAAGCATAGTAAACCGTTTTCTTTATTTTTTTCTGAAAAAGAAAATGGGAAACCTTATCAAAGACTACTGCTACTATGCAACACACACTCTTGGAAGAACCAAAGAAGTAGCTCTTCATCATTACTACAATCTTAAACAGTTTGTAGAGTATGTTAACAGCTATAAATGAATGCTTCTCAAACAAGAAGATATAAATCTGAAAGATTGTTTGGATTTTCTTGCTTATTACAGGAATACCCCAATTCAATGCTGACCTAATAAATGAAAGTTCCCTACTCAGAATACCATTTGTGAAAAAACAAAAAGTCTGAGAGTGTTTTTTCAATATGTAAGAGCTATTGGTTTACAATGATTCAACCGAGAAATGATTCCAAAACTCAAAAAAACAAGAGATACGATAGATATGATTAAACCTGAAGAATACGAGATTTTTAGGCAAGCTCCTTTACGGTATGAGAATAAGCCAATACTAGCACTAAGAAATCAGCTTTTAATTGATATTCCTTACACTACCTGATTGCGTAGAAGTGAGATACTAAGATGTACTTTTGAATGATTCCATTCTCCCAATAGACAGTTTGATATTTTAGGGAAAGGGGGATATATTGATGCGGTATTTTTTACGGAAGAACTAAGGGAAAGAGTCTTAAGATACGAAGTTGCAGTCCGTGAATTTACCAAATATAGACCAATAAATTCAGATTTTATCTTTGTCGGTTTAGATAATAAGAACCGATGAAAACCATTAGCACCTAAATATATTAATCTTCTTTTTCAAAAATACTCAAAAAAACTGATTGAAGATTGAAAAATAAATAGACCTCTCAAACCCCATATGGAGAGGCATAGCTTCGCTACTAACTGTGTATTCTCCTGAGTATCACAGCAAGCTACCACTAAACTCATGAGACATCGCGATCCAAAAACTACTTTAAGATATTATCACTTAAATAACGACCGATTGAGAGGAGAATTTGATAAATTATGATAAGAAAAACTTCAGTATTATACTGAGGTTTCTTTTTTTCTCAAAAAAAAACTTGATTTTTCACTTCAAAGAGTTATAATCAAGTCGTCACTAGGAACAAATAAAAATTTCTGAACCCTAGTTAGTATAGCACACTAATACATTCAATATGATGAGTGTGTGGAAACATATCCACCCCTTGCACCTGCTTGAAACTAAAGCCCTCCTCTACCAATAGCTCAATATCTCTCGCCATCGTGATCGGATTACACGAAATATACAGCAACTTAAACGCATACTGCTGCTTCAAATCTGCCAAATACTTGATTACATTCGGGTGCAATCCCTCACGCGGTGGATCAATCACCACCAAGCCGACATTCTGAATTTTTTCCTTGAGTTCAGGGAAATTGATGAGCATTTTTTCTGCAGGAGAAGCCACGAAAAAGCTCTTTGCTTCCAAACCGTTGATTTTTGCATTATGCCGAGCATCTATGATCGCCTCTTTCACGATTTCCACGCCCACAAGTTCCTTTCCAATCCCCATTTTGAGCAGAGAAAGCCCGATACTTCCCGCCCCACAGTAGAGATCCAGAACATTCCCCTCAATATGCCCAATCATTTTCATCGCAGTTCAGAACAGCCTTTGTGCACCAAGCGTATTGGTCTGAAAAAAAGAAGAAGGAGAAATTCTGAAATTTACCGTGATCGCCTCGCTTTCTTGGTCAGGATTAGCATCCATAAAAGCAGAGAAATCCAAGTTCTCATAAATCATTCCTTCGCCTCGGAATGTCTTGATTTCGGTTTCGGAATTACGGACGATATCAGCCAAACCGTTATTATAGCTGATCACAAAAGTAGACACCTGCTCTTGCAAAAAAGGATCAGTTTTTAACTTTTCCAAAAACTGCTCTCGGAGCTGAGTTTGCTCGTGAGAAGCGAGATTATTGTCCGCAACGGAGAGATTCACGAGCGTTTGACCGGTGTTCACCCCTTCCCTAATCACAAGGTGGCGGAAAAATCCCTGATGTGTCTTCTGATCATAGACCGCAAGCCCAGAATCTTTACATAAAGCCTTCAAATGAGAAAAAATCTGATTCGCCTTTTGAGAAATCAGTCCACACGCGGAAATATCCACGATCTTGCTAAACTCCCCCTGCTTGTGAAATCCAAGGTTGAAATTGGAATCTATCGCATATTTTTTCATCCCTTGAGCAAGCAAGTCTTCTTCTGAGGATCAGCTTTTTTTCGCCTTTTTGAAAGCCTCCTCCAGCTGCTTGTAAACCCCAAAGCTGAACTCAATTTTATTTCTATAGCCCTCTTGCAGAGGAGAAGCCACAATCGGTAAAAATCAGATTTCTTGCTTCTTTGCGAGCTTTCAGAACGCATCTTTCACGATTTCAGATTTGAGATTAAGCTGGGATTCATAGTTCATTACCTGCCATTTACAACCTCAACAACCAATTTGATACGCCTGAAGCTCAGAATCCTGCCCCTGCATAAAAGGAGAGAAAAAATGCTGACAAATTGCTTTCCCAGAAAGGAGTTCTGAATTCTGTTTTTTTATCTCAAGCAAATGAGCTTCTACATAGTCTTTTCTTGATTTTACTACGCGAACATCCACGATACTTCCAGGCAAAGCACCACCTTTAATGAGGACTTTCTTGCCATCAGGAAGCCTCGCGATTCCGATGCCTCCATATCAAATTTTGTAGACCGTAAGCCCTTTGAGAATTTTTTGCATCAAGAAAAGAAAAAAACTAAAAAACTGACTGGAGTGTAGGGATTCGCCTTGTGTTTGCAAGGAAAGCAATCTTTAGGAAAAAAATGTCTAAATTTCTTTATTATTTTCTCTTACAATTTCTCCTTCAAGCTTAAATACCACTCCTTTGGTAATGTTTACGGGAATAAGCATTCCTGGCTTGAGAGGAGTAGTTTCTTCACTTGCTTTAACAGTGATCTGCTTCATATTGTCCGTATAACCGTAAAGGTCCCCTTGATTGCTGATTTCGTTGATCATCATCAGTCTTTGGGATCAGATTTCTTGTTGATTATTTTCTTCAGAAATGCGATGCAAAAGCTCATTAAGTCTACTTCGCCTCTCATGTTTCACTGCATAAGGGATGTCATCAGGATATTTTCTATCTGCGAAAGTTCCTGGACGATTGCTATAAATCCCCATATAAATCATATCAAAACGCCCATACTCCGTTAGCTTTAAAGTTTCTTGAAAATCCTCCTCAGTTTCTCCTGGGAATCCAAGGATAATATCGGTCGTGATAGAAATCGGTCTTTTCAAAGCCCTGATCTTGTCTATAAATTCGTAGCACTGCTCGGCACTATAGCCACGAAACATCTTCTTCAAAACAGGCGTAGAACCTGACTGAAATGGAATATGAATATGCGGACAGAGCTTCGGCTCATTTTCGTGCAAGGCGAGAAGTTCATCAGAATAGTAGGTCGGATAGGGAGAAGTATATCTCAATCGTTCCAAGCCTTCAAGCTTCAAAAGCTCTTTTACAATGGTCAAAAAATCTGGATGTTTATTCACGATTTGTCCGAGGAGCGAGATTTCCTTGACTCCATTTGCAAGGTGAATCTTGGCTTCTTTGATGATCTGCTCCACAGGAAACCATTTTTCCAATCCACGAGCATAGGGCACAATACAATAGGCACAAAACTGATTACAGCCACTAGAAATCGGAATATAAGCGGTCGTATGATGTGCATTCATACTTGAGTTGATGCCCTCCGGGATAATAGTGGAGTATTCGTTCGTAAGTTCTTGATCATAGCTTATTTCATAACCTAATCTCTTGAGCATCAAAGGTAAAAAGCCGGTATCATCAATACGGAAAAATAGCTCAATGTTCGGCCATTTCTGGGAAAGAGAATGAAAAAGCGGATTGAAAGTATGGTTGATTCCCACAATATCGGAAGTATCAGCTTTTTTGAGTTCATTGATCTCTTCAGAGGTCAGACCGACAATTCTTGGCTCTTTTGTCAAAATCGCTCCTGAGAAATTTCAGGTTTTGAGTTGTTCTGGAATCTTGCTCGCAGAGCTAACTTTCTGATTTCTCATCGTGTGCTGGATCATGCATCCAGTAATCCAAACCTTCTTGCTGAGCGGAATTTCCTTGAGCTTTCCGGTCACTTTATCCTCAGATTTTTGGCGAACTGAACAGGTATCAAAGATCACAATATCTGCCTCAGCGATCGTCTCTACACGCCTAAATCCACAGTTTTTCAAAACAGAAGTAATTCTGGCAGTGTCAGAGTAGTTCATCTGACAGCCTAGGGTAATCACGTGAAATTTCATTCAGTCTTTTTTTCAGCTAAATCAAGAGGAGAGTATAGCTATTTTCTTTTAAAAATCAAAAAGAAAGGTTGCCTTCAACCTTCCCCATTATTGCTTAGAATAAAAAATAACCTACTTTTTCATCAATTCTTCCAAAAGCAAATCATTACTCTTCTTTTTGAGGTTCTCTACCTGTTGTGATTTGTTTTTGAGGAATTTTTCTACATCAAGCCCAAATTCTTCCAGTATAATCGAGGTATGATCAGCACCGATATAGTGTGGCATAATCACATAATCAGCCCCCTTTTCATACAGTGAAATCGCCTCGTGAATATGATTGGCAATACAAACCACGATTAAATCAGACTTTTTTTCTTTAAGCACCTTAAGGATGGCGATATTCACATCACTATCTCTAATCGTCGAGAGAATCATCTTTGTTCCAGAAAGATTAATTTCCCTTAGAAACTCCAAATCCATCGCATCTCCATAAAGACAGTTGATTCCCTGAGTATTGAGATGGTTAATGATCGCAGGATGTTCATCGACGACAAGAATCTTATATTTTTTGTGGAAATGATCGTAAAGATTGCTTCCAAATCTTCCAAATCCAAAAATCAGAATATCATTTTCTTGTCCAATTTCTTTCTCAGCGAGTTTTTTCTTGAGTCAAGGGATAAATTGTCTGAGTTTATTTGGAATCTTATTGTAAAAGCTATGATTATAGACCGTTAAATAACTCGAAAAGACGATACTGAGAATCCCCGCAATCGTTACTATCGTAATCAAGGAAGCATCCTGAATGATCCCACTTGTTACTCCCATAGAGATGATGATAAAAGAGAATTCACTCATCTGCCCCAGTGCAGTTCCTGTGAAGAACCCATTTTTTTTCGTATGTCCTATAAATTTCATAAGCCACATGATGAGATATGGCTTAATCAACATAACTACAAGCAAAAAGCTGACAACCATTCCTCAGTTGATCGGCTCAGAAAAAGAAACATGAGATCCCAGTAGGACAAAATACATCACAATGAAAAAATCTTTTAGCACCTTAATTCTACTCGTAATTTCAAATCTATATGGAGAAGTCGCCAGTGCAACCCCCGCAACCAAAGCTCCGATTTCTAGCCCAAATCCAAGGAGATAAAAAATACTCGCTACAATAAAGCACCATCCGATCGAAAAGAGAAAAAGGAACTCTTGAGATTCGGCGATCTTTTTGGTAATCGTTGGGAGAATATACTTCGTTACCAGATACAGTCCAATCCCAAGTCCAAATAATTTCAGTGAGAGAAGACCGATAATTTGAAACTTATCAGCATCCCCTTCAAATGAAGAAATCGTCGCCATAGTAAGCATAAAAAGCATTACCATAATATCTTGTAAAACGAGTATTCCTACCGCTTGCCTTCCATAGATCGAATCCATATCTTCTTTGTCATCAAGGAGCTTGAGTACGACAATCGTACTACTAAAAGCAAATCCAAATCCTAGATAGATTGAAGTCATGAGATCAAAATTCCACAAAAGTCAGACTCAAATCCCTAGTACCGTCGTCAAAATCACCTGAAGGATTCAAATAACAATCGTCTTTATTCAGATTTTTTTGAGCATTGCAGGATTGAGTTCCATTCCTACGATAAACAGCAAAAAAGCGATCCCAATCTCCGAGAATTGATTATAATTTTCAGAGCCTTGGAAGAAATGAGGGAAGAGGAGCGTAATAACCGTCCCTGCCAAAATATATCAAATAATCATCGGTTGTTTGAGAATCTTCATCGCTCCTAGTGCGAGAATTACCGCTCAGAGAATGAGAGAAAACGCGAGAAAAAAATGATCCATGGGGTATTAGCTTGTTTGATAAATAAAAATCTTATCCTTAAGTATAGGTAAAAACTTTTTTTATGCAAAAAAGTGCTGATCTTTTTTTTCGATTGACTTTTCCTTGTATATGGATATATTATTCCTCATTAATTAAAAAAAATAGAAAAAATGAAAAAAAACATTAAAAATTATCTGAAGTTCTTTGCCTCTTTGGTAAAGGACATAAATAATCCAAATGAAGAAAAATGGTTCTCTGATTATAGAGAATCTAACGCTTCCTCTGGAATAATTAATTATCTCAATCAGAAACTCAGTGATTTTCTGATCCAGATAAAAAACAAAAAAATATCACTAAGGGAAATGACCGTGGGAGATGCTACAATTTTTAAAAAAGTTTTAAATTGTAGGAAGCTCGATCAGCACCTCCTTAGTGAACTCTCTCATGAGCTCTATGGAGATGATGAGCGAGCAAAAAATTTTAAACTCGAATCCACAGCTTGCTAGAGCTGCTGGAAAAAAAATAAATCCACGGGAGATATCTGCTTCCGTGGTTTTTTTTACGATGAGAGGAAGCTAAGTCTTGAAGATAGAGAAAAATTCTGATCTCCTCCCAGCGACAAAAGTTTCCTGTCCAAAAACGCCGTTTTTCTCCGAGCAACAAAAGTTTCCTCTCTCAAAATGCCATTTTCAATGAATTTCATACTTGGAAATGCAGGGGAAGAAAAGAGGGGAGGCATATCATGTGAGTGCTTGCACTTCCATAAACATTACTACAAAGTTCTGAAGAGTTGATCCTTAGAATGAGTCTAAAAACCTGATCTTCAAGAGTCAGCTTTTCTTCTTTTTTTCTTACACAAGTATTCAGAACATATTCTGCTTGAATAGACCACTTGAGCTAGAGGAGGATAAAGCTGTTTTACAAATTACTTCAGTCTTCCCTTCCTCTTGCAAATCTCGAGCATATCTCTATCCTAAAAGCAGTTTTATTTAACGATGCTTATGCTCAATCTCCTTGCCATTAGCTATCACAATATAGGACCATTCAAAGATCAGACGATCAGTCTTTTTTTTGAACAAGGAAATTATCTGATCAAAGCTCCGATTGGGACGGGGAAGAGTTTCCTCTTTTTTGATGGTCCAACCTATGCACTCTACAAAAGTTCCACGAGGAATATTCTCAATATTCAGTCAAAAACAGGGGTGATCAAACTGCTTTTCGAAGTCGATGGGCAATGCTATTTCATCATCAGGACCCTCAAGCAAGGGAAGAGTAGAGATTCGACCGCTTCTCAGCTTTTTAACTGTCCAGAGGAGTCAGCCACCCTCCAACAAAAAATAAAAGCTGAAAGTCCTCTTAGCTATGATCAGGATATTGAGCTTTTACTCCAAGCTGCGAACGTTCCGCTCGAGGAATTGACATTCAAGAATGAAACCGATCTCCAGCAACAGCTCAATCAGCTCCTTCCTCCTCAAGAAGTCTTTGTCAGTACGATTTTTCTCTTGCAAGATGCGGAGAATATTTTCGAGATGCAACCTGCTCAGAGATTAGAGGTATTGAAGCATGTCTTTTGATTGCTGGGGATCGATGAAAGCAAAGAGATCGTTAAAGACAAGAGAAACGAAATTAAATTCCAGATTAAAGCCTATCAAGAGAGTTCAAGCTACGAAAAGAAACTAAGCAGCTTTCTTCAAGCACTTTTTCAAAAGTATAAAAGTCTGACTTCGATTTCTTTTTTTCAGAAACTTCTTCCTAGTGAACATCCAGTGATCAGTGAGCTTGAAATGATGCAAGAGAAACTCAGCATCCAGAATTTTTCACTTGATGAAAGTCTCAAGACCTTTCTCCCTGCGCTCAATGAAAGTTTGGAAACTCAACAAGCCATACATCAACAACAAAAAACTGAATACGGACTCCTTTCCCAGCAAGAACAAAAACTCAAGGAACAGAGCCATCTCCTACAATCCCAGCTTTCCCAGCACGAAAAGCAAATGATTCAGCTTGATACCCTCCTTTCAGAGATCAATGCGGAGGAGCTTTCGAAACTCAAAGCAGAAAAATCTTTGCTCCTGAGCCAGCAAGAGGCATTGGAATCCCAAGCCCATAGCCAAGAAATACAAGCTTTCATCCAGCAGTGGGGAGAGGAGTTTAACATTCCAGCGAAAACGAGCTATTCACTTCTTGGAAATAAATCTTTTATTCAAGAACTTTTACAGCTTGGCGTGCATTTGAAGCAACAAAACGACCTGTTCCTTCAGCAACTCACGACACTAAAAGAAAAGGAACAATCTGAAATTTCCACACTTCAACAGCAAATTAAAGCACTCCAAGAGCAAGAAAGCTTTTTCTCCAAGCAAGAAACGGCGATTGCTGAGAGGCTCGAGCAGTTTGATCAGCAGACCAGCAAAGATGAGAAGTTTGACTGCTCTGAACTCTCGAAACCTTGTCCTTTTGTTCGCCTGATCAATCAGCGTCATTTTCAGCAGAGGGAAGAACAAAAAAAACTGATCCTTGAGGAACAGCAAGCTCTCCAAAAGCAGATTTCTACGATTGATTTCACATCACAAAAAGAAAAGCTGAATCAAGAACAAGAGTATCTAAAGAGCGGAATGAAATTTGCAGAACAAAAGGAGAAGCTTCAAGCAGAGCAAACAAAAAATGGAGAAAAGATCCAGATTTTGAGAGAGTTTTTGCAGAGTTTTGACTACAAAGAGTTAGAAACTGCCAGCCAAAAACGAGAACAGCTTTCTGTCCAACTTTCTCGCCTCGAGAAGGACCTTCACGAGCAAGAAACACGTTTAGAAAACAGAGAAAAGTATCAACAAGAAAAAACAATCTAATTTTTATTTATTTTTATTTTTTATT
>ERZ772930.458-NODE-458-length-12971-cov-9.16344_pt1 | contig 12971 bp, 10 predicted proteins | sample MGYA00511685_ERZ772930 | MGnify/ENA primary metagenome ERZ772930 (study PRJEB29015, sample SAMEA2738053) | human oral metagenome | biome: human oral; feature: human-associated habitat; material: saliva | place: China | collected 2226 ... | reverse complement strand
TTTTACGATGTAAAAAAAATTTTTAGTGCAATTTTCTAACAAGGAACTTGCACTTTTTTTATGAAAAATTTCATTTATTACATATATAAGAAAATATTATTATATTGTTTTCTTAGATAAATCTAAGAAAATGAGACTTTATAATTCTTTACTAAAAAACTAAATAATAAAAACAAAAATAAATTTTCGCTGTACTATATACAAACAATAAAAACATATTTTTAAAAAATAATACGAATTATAAAAAAAATATTGTTGACAAACTCTTTTTTTTGGTTATAATAAAAGCATAGATAAGGTATAGATTTTGAATGCCTAGATACAAAAAATAATTAAAATTGAATAAATGATAAAAAATAGAGGTGCATATATGAGAGGTAGTATGAAGATGTTAAGGTATAAGCCGCCGATGCTTCATACAATGAGCATAGTTGCCGAAAGAAATTTAGTAGCTTATGACTAGGTTTCTTGGTCAATGTCAACAAGCATTGACTGTCATATTCTTTTGGATATGGAGAGCTATTTATAGTTTTTCTTTAAATTCATATTGAATAAGACTAGGCAAGCAGTATATCTCTCTATTTTTTTATTAAGGTTGATAGAAAACAGTTATAAGGAGGAGAATAGGTATGAAATCTTTAATCAGATTAAGAATGAGTTCTCATGATGCTCATTACGGAGGAAACTTAGTTGACGGTGCTAGAATGCTACAATTATTTGGAGATGTGGCAACTGAACTTTTAATCCAATTAGATGGAGATGAAGGTTTATTTAAAGCTTATGATAGCGTTGAATTCATGGCTCCAGTTTTTGCAGGAGACTATATCGAAGCTGAAGGTGAAATTATAAATGTAGGAAATAGCTCAAGAAAAATGAAATTTGAAGCTAGAAAAGTAATAGTTCCTAGACCAGATCTTTCTGATTCAGCAGCTGATGTTTTAGCAGAGCCAATAGTTGTATGTAGAGCAACTGGAACTTGTGTAACACCAAAAGATAAACAACGTGGAAAAAAATAAATTTTAGTTGAGGAGGCTAAGAGATGGAAAAGTTAATTATAACTGCAGCTATTTGCGGAGCTGAAGTAACAAAAGAAAATAATCCAGCAATTCCTTATACAGTAGAAGAAATTGCAAGAGAAGCTGAATCAGCATATAAAGCAGGGGCAAGCATAATACATTTACATGTTAGAGAAGATGATGGAACTCCAACACAAGATAAAGAAAGATTCAGAAAATGTATGGAAGCTATAAGAGAAAAATGCCCAGATGTAATCATTCAACCATCTACTGGTGGAGCAGTTGGAATGTCTGACTTAGAAAGATTACAACCTACTGAGTTACATCCAGAAATGGCAACACTTGATTGTGGAACTTGTAACTTCGGTGGAGATGAAGTATTCGTAAATACAGAAAATACAATTAAAAACTTTGGAAAAATTCTTATAGAAAGAGGAGTTAAACCAGAAATAGAAGTTTTCGATAAAGGTATGGTTGACTACGCTATAAGATTCCAAAAACAAGGATTTATACAAAAACCTATGCACTTTGACTTTGTATTAGGAGTACAAATGGCAGCTTCAGCAAGAGACTTAGTGTTCATGGTTGAAAGTATTCCTGAAGGTTCTACTTGGACAGTTGCAGGAGTGGGAAGACATCAATTCCAAATGGCAGCTCTAGCAATAGTTATGGGAGGACATGTAAGAGTTGGATTTGAAGATAATGTATATATAGACAAAGGTGTCTTAGCAAAATCAAATGGAGAGCTTGTTGAAAGAGTTGTAAGACTAGCAAAGGAGCTAGGTAGAGAAATTGCAACACCTGATGAAGCAAGACAAATATTAAGTTTAAAAAAATAATGGAGGATGATCAATATGAAAAAAGGTTGTAAATATGGAACACACAGAGTTATAGAACCAGCAGGAGTTTTACCTCAACCAGCGAAAAAAATATCAAATGATATGGAAATATTCTCAAATGAAATTTTAATAGATGTTATAGCACTTAACATAGACTCTGCATCTTTCACTCAAATAGAAGAAGAAGCAGGACATGATGTAGAAAAAATAAAAGCTAAAATCAAAGAAATAGTTGCAGAAAAAGGTAAAATGCAAAATCCTGTAACTGGTTCTGGAGGTATGTTAATAGGTACAGTTGAAAAAATTGGTGATGACTTAGTTGGAAAAACTGATTTAAAAGTTGGAGATAAAATAGCTACTCTTGTTTCACTTTCATTAACTCCATTAAGAATAGATGAAATAATAGATATCAAACCTGACATAGACAGAGTTGAAATAAAAGGTAAAGCAGTTCTATTTGAAAGCGGAATCTATGCAGTATTACCAACAGATATGTCAGAAACTCTAGCTCTAGCAGCACTTGACGTAGCAGGAGCACCTGCACAAGTAGCAAAACTTGTTAAACCTTGTCAATCAGTTGCAATCTTAGGTTCAGCAGGAAAATCTGGAATGCTTTGTGCTTATGAAGCAGTAAAAAGAGTAGGACCTACAGGAAGAGTTATAGGTGTTGTAAGAAATGAAAAAGAAAAAGAATTATTAAAAAGAGTTAGTGACAAAGTAAGAATAGTTATAGCAGATGCTACTAAACCTATGGATGTTCTTCATGCAGTTCTTGAAGCTAATGATGGAAATGAAGTAGATGTTGCAATAAACTGTGTAAACGTAGCTAATACAGAAATGTCAACAATTTTACCAGTAAAAGAATTTGGTATAGCTTATTTCTTCTCAATGGCAACTGCATTTACAAAAGCTGCATTAGGAGCAGAAGGAGTAGGAAAAGACATAACTATGATAGTTGGAAATGGATATACAGTTGACCATGCTGCAATAACTTTAGAAGAATTAAGAGAAAGTGCAGCATTAAGAGAAATATTTAATGAATTATATCTATAAGAAAAATTTAAATATTAGAATATAAATATTTTTATTAAAGTATTAGTGGTAAAGTAGAAAAATAAATGTAATTAAGTAAAGATTATTATAAGGTTATAAGGAGATGATATTATGAATACAGTTAACACTAGAAAGAAATTTTTCCCAAATGTAACAGATGAAGAATGGAACGACTGGACATGGCAAGTAAAAAATAGAGTAGAAAAAATAGACGACTTAAAGAAATATGTTGAATTAAGTGCTGAAGAAGAAGAAGGAGTTGTAAGAACTCTTGAAACTTTAAGAATGGCAATCACTCCATACTATTTTTCTTTAATAGATATGAACAGTGACAGATGTCCAGTTAGAAAACAAGCTATCCCTACTATACAAGAAATACATCAAGCTGATGCCGACTTGTTAGACCCATTACATGAAGATGAAGACTCTCCAGTACCAGGATTAACTCACAGATATCCTGATAGAGTTTTACTTCTAATCACAGACATGTGCTCTATGTATTGTAGACACTGTACTCGTAGAAGATTTGCTGGTTCTAGTGATGATGCTATGCCTATGGATAGAATTGACAAAGCAATAGAATACATCGCAAAAACTCCACAAGTAAGAGACGTATTACTATCTGGAGGAGACGCTCTTCTAGTTTCTGATAAAAAATTAGAAAGCATCATCAAAAAATTAAGAGAAATACCTCATGTTGAAATAATCAGAATAGGAAGTAGAACACCAGTTGTTTTACCTCAAAGAATTACTCCTGAATTATGTGATATGTTAAAGAAATATCACCCAATCTGGTTAAATACTCACTTTAACCACCCTCAAGAAGTAACTCCAGAAGCTAAAAAAGCTTGTGAAATGTTAGCAAATGCAGGAGTTCCTTTAGGAAACCAAACAGTATTATTAAGAGGAATCAATGACAGTGTACCTGTAATGAAGAGACTAGTTCATGACCTAGTAATGATGAGAGTAAGACCTTACTACATCTATCAATGTGACTTATCTATGGGACTTGAACACTTCAGAACACCAGTTTCTAAAGGTATAGAAATCATAGAAGGATTAAGAGGACATACATCAGGATATGCAGTACCAACATTCGTTGTTGACGCACCTGGTGGAGGAGGAAAAACTCCAGTAATGCCTCAATATGTAATTTCTCAATCTCCTGGTAGAGTAGTTTTAAGAAACTTTGAAGGGGTTATAACTACTTATACTGAACCTGAAAATTATACACACGAACTTTGCTATGACGAAGAAAAATTCGAAAAAATGTATGAAATCAGTGGAGTATATATGCTAGATGAAGGATTAAAAATGTCTCTAGAACCTAGCCACTTAGCAAGACATGAAAGAAATAGAAAGAGAGCAGAAGCTGAAGGGAAAAAATAAGAAATGTTAGACACGTATAAGTTTATAGAAAAGTACAAAAGAATATCTATAATAGGTATGGAAAAGAATGTAGGGAAAACTACGCTTTTAAATAAACTTATAGCTGACATTGGAACAAATAAAAAATTAGGCTTAACTTCCATAGGGAGAGATGGTGAAGACATAGATGTTGTAACTAATACTGATAAACCTAGAATATATGTTAGAAGAGGCAGTATTATTGCAACAGGAAGGAACTGTTTAGCAAAATGTGATATTACAAAAGAAATCCTTTATGTAACTGACTTCACCACTCCTATGGGGAGTATAGTTATAGTTAGAGCCCTATCAGATGGCTATGTTGACATAGCGGGACCTTCATATAATAAACAAGTGAAAATTGTAGTTGAACTTATGGAGAAATTTGGTAGTGAAATTTCTATCGTAGACGGAGCTTTAGGAAGAAAGAGCACAGCTATAAGTGATGTGAGTGAGGCAACAATTTTATCAACTGGAGCAGCATTATCTTTGGATATGCTAAAAGTGGTTGAAGAAACAAAGAAAACTGTTTATTTTTTAAAATTAGATGAAGCAGAAAAAAATATAAAAGAAAAAGTAGAAAAGCTTAGAAATGAGAAAGCTGTTCTATTTTATAAAAATGGAGAAGTAGCAATTTTAGAAGTGGATAACTCAATAGATTTATCAAACATCTTAAAGGAATATTTGAAAAAGGACTTAGAGTACTTCTATATAAGGGGAGCAATAACTCCTAAGATAATAGAAGCGTTTATAAATAATAGAGGAAGTTATGAGAAAATAACTCTTCTTGCTGAAGATGGAACAAAGTTTTTCTTAAGTAGTTCCTTGTTAGATAAAGCTAAGTTAAGTGGTATGGAGTTTCAAGTCTTAAATAAAATAAATTTACTCTTTGTAACTATAAATCCACACTCACCATTAGGAGTTGATTTTAATAAAGAAGAATTTAAAAATAGACTACAGAATGAAGTTTCTGTACCAGTGATTAATGTTCTAGGAGATTGATTGATATGAAATTTATTGATGAGAATAGTTTAAATAGATTAAATTTTAAAGATTTATTAGCAAGAGTTGATGTTTTTTCAGCTTATGGTAAAAATAAATTGAATAATCTAGAAAATTTTTTAGTAGGTGAAGAAGAAAAATTAGAAGAAGAATTTGAAAGAATGCAAAAGATTTATGATTTCATTTCAGAAAATAAAAAAGAAGAAATGGAAATAGAAATAGTTTTGCATAGATTTAAAGACATTAAAAAGCTCGTTGAGAATGCAGATGCAGGAATAATTTTAGACACAGTAGATATATTTGAGATTAAGGCTCAACTTATGGCTATGGTCGATTTGAATTCTTATTTGTTAAAGAACAAAGAAGTCTTTTCTAATTTTGTACTAAAAGATATGAATGAGCTATTTAAAATATTGGATCCCAATGATGAGAAAATAGCTACTTTTTATATTTATGAAGCTTATTCTGTTATTTTAAAAGAAATACGTAGACAGAAAAAAGAAGTTGAAAATAGACTGTTCAATGAAACAGATTATGAAATAGTAAAAAGATTAAAAGACGAAAGACTATCTATATTGGTTGATGAAGAAAAAGAAGAATTTAAGATCAGAAGAAATTTAACTAAGGCTATAAAATCTTATGCAGAAGATTTTCTAACTAATGTTGAAAAAATATCAAATCTTGATTTTATAATAGCAAAAGTAAAATTTGCTAAAGAATATAATGGTATAAAACCAGTAGTATCTAAAAAGAAAGAAATAATCTTAGAAGATGCTATAAATTTAGAAGTAAAAGAAGTATTAGAAGCTAAAAATAAGAAATACACTCCTATCAGTATAAACTTAAATGTAGGAACTACTATGATAACAGGAGCTAATATGGGAGGAAAAAGTGTAGCTCTAAAGACCATAGCAGAAAATGTATTACTTTTTCAAATGGGCTTCTTCGTATTTGCTAAATATGCAAGTATACCTCTTTTAGACTTCATATTCTTTGTCTCTGATGATATGCAAGATATTTCAAAAGGGCTTAGTACATTTGGAGCAGAAATAATAAAATTAAAAGAAATAAATTCTTATGTGAAAAATGGTACAGGACTTATAGTTTTTGATGAGTTCGCAAGAGGAACAAATCCAAAAGAGGGGCAAAAGTTCGTAAAAGCTTTAGCGAAGTATCTAAATGATAAATCAAGTATATCAATAATAACTACACACTTTGATTCTGTTGTTGAAAACAATATGAAACATTATCAAGTTGTAGGTTTAAAGAATTTAGATTTTGAGAAATTAAAAACTAAATTACAGGTTAATAATTCTTTGGAAACTATTCAAGATAATATGGATTTTACTTTAGAGGAAAGTACGGATACCGAAGTGCCAAAAGATGCTTTGAATATAGCAAAGCTAATAGGCTTAGATGATGAAATTTCTGAAATGATATATAAAGAATATGAAATGGAGGAATAAAATGGGAAAATTGGATCTAGATTGGGGGCTTGTTAAAGAAGCTCGTGAATCTGCAAAGAAAATAGCAGCTGATGCACAAGTTTTCATAGATGCTCACAGTACAGTTACAGTTGAAAGAACAATCTGTAGATTGTTAGGAATAGATGGTGTTGATGAATTTGGAGTTCCATTACCAAACGTAGTTGTAGACTATATAAAAGATAATGGAAATATAAGTTTAGGGGTTGCAAAATATATAGGAAATGCAATGATAGAAACTAAGCTTCAACCTCAAGAAATAGCAGAAAAAATTGCTAAAAAAGAACTAGATATTACAAAAATGCAATGGCATGATGACTTTGATATAAAATTAGCTTTAAAAGATATAACTCATGCAACAGTTGATAGAATAAAAGCTAATAGACAAGCAAGAGAAAACTACTTAGAACAATTTGGTGGAGACAAAAAAGGTCCTTACCTTTATGTTATAGTTGCAACAGGAAATATCTATGAAGACGTTACTCAAGCAGTTGCAGCAGCAAGACAAGGAGCAGACGTTGTTGCAGTTATCAGAACAACAGGACAATCTCTACTTGACTTCGTACCTTATGGAGCAACAACAGAAGGTTTCGGAGGAACAATGGCTACTCAAGAAAACTTCAGAATAATGAGAAAAGCTCTTGATGATGTTGGAGTTGAATTAGGTAGATATATCAGATTATGTAACTATTGTTCAGGACTTTGTATGCCAGAAATAGCTGCAATGGGAGCATTAGAAAGACTAGATATGATGCTTAATGACGCTCTATATGGAATACTATTCAGAGATATAAACATGAAGAGAACATTGGTTGACCAATTCTTCTCAAGAATTATAAATGGTTATGCTGGAGTTATAATAAACACTGGAGAAGATAACTACTTAACAACAGCTGATGCTATAGAAGAAGCTCATACAGTTTTAGCTTCTCAATTTATCAACGAACAATTTGCTCTAGTTGCAGGATTACCTGAAGAACAAATGGGACTTGGACATGCTTTTGAAATGGAACCAGGAACAGAAAATGGATTCTTATTAGAACTTGCTCAAGCTCAAATGGCTAGAGAAATCTTCCCTAAAGCTCCTTTAAAATATATGCCTCCTACAAAGTTTATGACAGGAAATATATTTAAAGGACATATACAAGATGCATTATTTAACATTGTTACTATAACAACAGGACAAAAAGTACACTTATTAGGAATGCTTACAGAAGCAATTCATACACCTTTTATGTCTGACAGAGCATTATCAATAGAAAATGCAAAATACATTTTCAATAACTTAAAAGATTTTGGAAATGATATAGAATTCAAAAAAGGTGGAATAATGAATACAAGAGCCCAAGAAGTTCTTGCTAAAGCTGCTGAATTGTTAAAAACAATAGAAACAATGGGTATCTTTAAGACAATAGAAAAGGGTGTATTCGGTGGAGTTAGAAGACCTATAGATGGTGGAAAAGGTCTTGCAGGAGTTTTTGAAAAGGATAGTACATATTTCAATCCTTTCATTCCTTTAATGTTAGGAGGGGATAGATAATGAGTTCAGGATTATATTCAACAGAAAAAAGAGATTTTGATACAACATTAGATTTAACAAAACTAAGACCTTATGGAGATACAATGAACGATGGTAAGGTTCAAATGAGCTTTACTTTACCAGTTCCTTGTAATGAAAAAGGAATAGAAGCTGCATTGGAACTTGCAAGAAAAATGGGATTTGTTAACCCAGCAGTAGCTTTTTCAGAAGCATTAGATAAAGAATTCTCATTCTATATAGTATATGGAGCAACTTCTTACAATGTAGACTACACAGCTATAAAAGTTCAAGCTTTAGAAATAGATACTATGGATATGCATGAATGTGAAAAATACATAGAAGAAAATTTTGGTAGAGAAGTTGTAATGGTAGGAGCAAGTACAGGAACAGATGCTCATACAGTTGGAATAGATGCTATCATGAACATGAAAGGATATGCAGGACACTATGGACTTGAAAGATATAAAGGTGTAAGAGCTTACAACCTTGGAAGCCAAGTTCCTAATGAAGAATTTATTAAAAAGGCTATAGAATTAAAAGCTGATGCCTTATTAGTTTCTCAAACTGTAACTCAAAAAGATGTTCATATAGAAAACTTAACTAACCTAGTTGAATTATTAGAAGCAGAAGGACTAAGAGACAAAATAATCTTAATAGCAGGAGGAGCTAGAATAACTAACGATCTTGCTAAAGAATTAGGTTATGATGCTGGATTTGGACCAGGAAAATATGCAGATGATGTTGCAACATTTGTTTTAAAAGAAATGGTTCAAAGAGGAATGAATACTAAAAAATAATCATTAAAATTATATAAGTTGAATATTGATTATATATATAGAAATATATGTAATTTTTATAGACAAATTTTAATAAAAATGGTATATTTAACATATCATAAAACAAAAATAAAAACACTTAAGATTTTTATATCTTAGAGTATGGTATCAAAAATAAATATAAAGTAGTAAAGTTTTTAATTTTTCATTTTAAAACATAAAAAATTTATATTATGGAGGTTTTGGTATGAAAGCATTTTTAAAGTTAAGTCCGGTAATCGTATTAGCGGCACTTATGATGAAGGGTTTTGATGCACTTCTTGCTGCACCGCTTGCAACTATCTATGCCTGTATTATTGCCATGATTTGTTCTAAACAAAAATTCTCAACAGTTATTGATCATGCAATAGACAATGTAAAAGAAATTCAAGTTGCATTGTTTATCCTAATGGCAGCTTATGCGATGGCAGAAGCATTTATGTCAACAGGTGTTGGAGCGTCTCTTATATTAATTGCACTAAAAGTTGGAATAACAGCTAAGACAGTTGCAGTTGTTGGAGCTATAGTAACATCTATACTATCAATAGCAACTGGAACAAGTTGGGGAACATTCGCAGCTTGTGCACCTATCTTCTTGTGGTTAAATCACATAGTTGGTGGAAACTTATTATTGACAACTGCAGCTATAGCAGGAGGGGCTTGTTTTGGAGATAATATAGGACTTATTTCAGATACTACAATAGTAAGTTCTGGTATCCAAAGAGTTGAAGTTATCAGAAGAATTAGACACCAAGGTGTATGGTCAGCATTAGTTCTACTATCAGGAATAATCTTATTTGCTGTAGCAGGTTTCACAATGGGATTACCTTCAACAGTTGGAGATCCTACAGAAGCTATCAATAGTATACCTGCAGATGTATGGACAGCACTTGCTGAAAAGAGAGAAGCTGCTGTTAAATTACTAGAACAAGTTAAAAATGGAGTTCCTTTATATATGGCTGTTCCATTAGTAATAGTTTTAGTTTTAGCATTTATGGGAACACAAACATTTATTTGTCTATTCGCTGGATTATTCTTTGCTTATGTATTTGGAATGATGGCAGGAACAGTTACAAGTACTATGGATTACCTAGATATGATGATGGGTGGATTTGCTTCAGCTGGTAGCTGGGTTATAGTAATGATGATGTGGGTTGCTGCCTTTGGTGGTATCATGAAGAGTATGAATGCCTTTGAACCTGTTTCAAAACTATTATCTAAGATTTCTGGAAGTGTAAGACAATTAATGTTCTACAATGGACTTCTATGTGTATTTGGAAATGCAACTCTTGCAGATGAAATGGCTCAAATAGTTACTATAGGACCAATCATCAGAGAAATGGTTGAAGAAAACGTTGAAGGTTCAGAAGAAGATATGTATACATTGAGATTAAGAAATGCTACATTCAGTGACGCTATGGGTGTATTTGGATCTCAACTTATCCCTTGGCACGTTTATATAGCATTCTATATGGGTATAGCTACAGTAGTTTATCCTCTACATGAATTCGTAGCAATAGATATTATTAAATATAACTTTATAGCTATGATAGCAGTAGCAAGTATCTTAATTTTAACTTTAACTGGTTTAGATAGATTAATACCATTATTTAAATTACCATCAGAACCAGCTGTAAGATTGAAAAAAAATATATAGCATTAAATAGGCGATATTAGACTATAAAAAAACCATTTAAGTTTAAAAAAATAAAAAAAAAGTTTACAAATTTTAAAAAATGTAGTATACTAACTTTAATGGGAGATGTCTATACGGGATTATAGACAAATTAAAGTTAAAATAAAAACAAAAAAATTAAATTTAAGGGGGAAAAAACCATGAAAAAATTAGCATTAGTATTAGGTTCATTATTAGTAGTTGGATCAGTAGCATCAGCTAAAGAAGTTATGCCTGCACCTGCTCCAGCTCCAGAAAAAGTAATTGAATATGTTGAAAAACCTGTTATCGTTTACAGAGACAGAGAAGTTACTCCAGCTTGGAGACCAAACGGATCAGTAGATGTTCAATACAAATGGTATGGAGAAACTGAAAACAAAGCTGGTAAAGAAGATACTGACGGAGATTGGGCAAATCCAGATAATAACAATGCTGGAAGATTACAAACTGAAACTAAAATAAACTTTACTGAAAAACAACGTTTAGAAATCAGAACAAGAAACTTCCATACTTTAAGAAGTGACAAGAGTAATGCAGAAAATGATCAATTAAGATTAAGACATTTCTATAACTTTGGAAAATTAGGTTCTTCTAAAGTTAATGCAACTTCTAGATTAGAATACAAACAAACTAATGGAGATGCTGGAAAGAAACACGTAGAAGCATCAGTATTCTTTGATTTTGCTGATTACATCTACTCAAACAACTTCTTCAAAGTTGAAAAATTCGGTTTAAGAACTGGATATATTCATGATTGGGCTGGACACTCAAGTGGTAAAGATGGACAAGAGTTTGGTGACGGAACTTCTGATAAAGCTATATTAAACTTTGAATCAGAATATACTTTACCATTAGGATTCAGTGCTGAATTAAATGTTTACAATGGATATGACTGGCATCATAAAAAATTCGCTACAACAAATAAAGGAAACAAAAAACATGCTTACTATGGAGCATTTGAAGCTTATATCTATCAACATACTCCATTATACAAAGCAAACAACGTAGAATTATCATTTGATTTCGAAGGTGGATATGATCCATATACTTGGCATCAATATAAACTTGCTGAAAACAATGGAGACAGAAGAACATATGAAATCTATATGTTACCTACTTTCCAAGTTGCTTACAAACCAACAGAATTCGTAAAATTATATGCAGCTGCTGGTGCTGAATACAGAAACTGGGCAGTTACTAACGAATCTAACGCTAAAAACTGGAGATGGCAACCAACTGCTTGGGCTGGTATGAAAGTTACTTTCTAATCTAGTTTAGGCTAAGGTTAAAATCCAAAAAAATAATAATTTGAAAACCGTGAGTTATCTCACGGTTTTTTTTGTGTATATATTTTTTTAATAATAAATTAAGTTATATTTTAAAACATATATTTCATTTATTAAAATATTGTACCAAAAAAGTAAGCTTTATAGTTGACATAAAGTAATAAACAAGTTAAAATATATAAAGAGAATTTGAAACTCAATTTTTATAAAAAAGGGGAAATTTATGGAAAGTGTAAAAGAAAAAAAAGGAATCTTTAAAAGATTCACTTCAATGTGTGTACGTGTTATGGAAAGATGGTTGCCAGATCCATTTATATTCTGTGCTTTATTAACGTTTTTAGTATTTTTAGGAGCTGTATTTTTTACAAAAGCTACTCCTTTAGATGTAATAGGATTTTGGGCTGATGGATTTTGGTCGTTATTAGCTTTTTCAATGCAAATGGCATTAGTTCTAGTAACAGGACATACTTTAGCAAGTTCAAAATTATTCAAAAAAATGTTATCAACATTTGCTTCAGGGATAAAGGGACCAAAACAAGCAATATTTACTGTATCAATAGTTTCAGGAATAGCTTGTGCTTTAAACTGGGGATTTGGACTAGTTATAGGTGCATTATTTGCAAAAGAAATTGCAAAAAAGGTTAAAGGTGTAGACTATAGACTTCTTATAGCTTCAGCATATACAGGATTCTTAGTGTGGCATGGAGGACTTTCAGGTTCTATCCCACTACAACTTGCAAGTGGAGGAGAAGCATTAGCAAAACAAACAGCAGGAGCTGTTTCAGAAGCTATCCCAACAAGTCAAACAATGTTTTCACCAATGAATATATTTATAGTTGTTGGTTTATTAATAA
>ERZ772930.457-NODE-457-length-13013-cov-12.8693_pt1 | contig 13013 bp, 9 predicted proteins | sample MGYA00511685_ERZ772930 | MGnify/ENA primary metagenome ERZ772930 (study PRJEB29015, sample SAMEA2738053) | human oral metagenome | biome: human oral; feature: human-associated habitat; material: saliva | place: China | collected 2226 ... | reverse complement strand
CGCGGCTTAGGCCGAGCAGCACGGTTTCTGCCTGGTCGTCGAGGGTGTGGCCGAGCAGTACGGCGCGGGCGCCGGTCGCCTCGACGGCTTGGGTGAAGGCGGTGTAGCGGGCGGTGCGTGCCGCCATTTCGGGGCCCATGTTGCCGGCGGGAACCTGCACTTTTTCGGTGATGACGGGGTAAAGCCCCAGGTCGGTGAGGGTCTGCGCGGTCTGCGCGGCGACTGCGGCGGAGTCTTCTTGTAGCCCGTGGTCGACGATGATGGCGCCTACGCGTACGTCGCCACGGCGGGCGAAGTGCGCGGCAATGGCTGCCAGTGCGAGGGAGTCGGGGCCGCCGCTGCAGGCGACCAGGAGCAGGGGCAGGTCTGCGGCGTCCGGGGTGGATGCGGTGCGGGAGCGTCCGGTGGCTTTGATGCTTCCAGCGCCGAGGAGCTTTTCGAGGGCGGCGGCGAGGTGACGGCGGGCAGTGCCGACGGCGGGGTGCAGGCGTCCTGCGCGTCCATTCTGCATGGTGGTTCCTTTATAGAAATTGCGAAGTGTCTATGTCAACAGATACTTCACGAGGAGAATTTAGAAATAACGAAGGCTCAAGAAGTCAGGAGCCTTAGGAGCGCGGATGAAGGTACTCTTCAAACTCGTCCTGACGGCGTTCCAACTCTTTCTGCATGGTCTTAAACGGTGAGGCATTTGAGTTGAAAACATATCCCGGGGCGGCTCGGGCTGTGGGCCAGCGAACTGCTCGAGCCGCTTTGAGAGCACGCTTTAGGGCGTCTTTCTGCACCTTGGGTGGAAGACCGATGGTATCGGCAAGAGCAAGCCAATCGTCAACAGTAATCTTCCAGTCTTCGGGTGGTGAACCGTCACCGGGATTCGAGTTATCTTTTCCGTTCACGCTAAGCGCCATAGACAGGGATTTAATGTGTACAAGCGAACAGGGGATGTCATAGATAGGAGCTACTTCCCATCCACGGCGTCCCTTGAGGAGCGAAATATTTTTTGCGTGCAGGTCCCCATTGCCTGTCAGCCAGGCGTAGAGAAAATGCAGGTAAAGATTCCTTCGGGCAATAGCCGGGGAAGCAGCAAGCTTCACCATTGCTTGAATGACGCTCTCTGTTGTCACGGCATGGTTGTCTTCCGTGTATTTCTCACCTGAAGGAATACCCAAAATTTGGGCACCATCTTCCATGGCGATGCGTCCCCCAGAGGGTGTTCTGTCGAATCGAGAAACCATCAAACCCGATACGCCGTCCCGATCATAGACAAGCTCATGCTGAGCTACAGGAATCCCCATGAGTGCGGCCGCCGTGAGGTGGGCAGCTTCGTTTTCTACGAGCCCAGGCATTCGTTGCGGGCTGATTTTCAGAAGCGCATCGTAGCCAGCGCCCTTCCAATGTACAGGTAGGGTTTTCATGACAGCGCTCAGCTTTTCTTGAACGCCAGGCAGTCCTCGGCGGTCAACCGTACCCATAAGCTCTGTAAAAGAAACAGCCTCAGGTTGGTTAACCAACGCGGCAGGAGCGGTGTACAGTTCCCGCCCGTGCTCAATAATTTGCACATCGCCTGGAACGTCAGAACCAATCACCAGCAATAAGCCCAGGGTGTTATTTTTGCTGATTTTTTTCTCGGAACTGACAACGTCAAGCCTATAGCCTTCGGGCAAAAGATTCTGAAAGAAAGGAGGAATTGATTCTGCAGTATATTCCGTACCCAAAGGCAGGCTCGTAGCAACTGCCGGACCATCATATTCTGCTCGGTAGGTGAAATGAATCAACCCATTAGCATCTCGCCTCAAATATGCGGCGAGAACACCATCTTTATAGACATCTGCCATAAGTTCATCTGTCATGGCTTTTCTCCAGTTCAGCCTTCTAGCACGGTGTGGGGAGGGGTTAGGTGAGGGGGTTGGCAATAGTCAGCTCAATGCCGAGCTCTTGGGCGACCTTGAGGACCGCACCAATTGACGGGCCGGGTAGCCCACGCTCAATATCGCGGATTGTTTTATCGCTGAGCCCGACCATCCACGCCAACTCCATTTGGGTGATTTTTTCGTACTTGCGGACGGCACGAACCTGGGCACCAAATTCTTGCGCGAATCCCGTTGCGTCGAATGCCATGGGGGTCTCCTCCTCACCGCTGCAGAACCTCACGTTATACGAATTATTCTTCGTAATATGCCCATATTAGCACTCCCAGGGGTGCTCTGAGGCTGTTTTCCGAAGAATAGTTCGGTTACACACACCCTTCCCGGAACCTCCGAACACAATCAAAGAGCACAAAAAAGGGGCGTGCCCACCGCCTCCAGCACGTACGAAAAATCGCACGAACCAGACACGGGGAACACGCCCCCGGCAAAACCCTCCGCTCACCTGCCGCCAGGACAGCAACTAAGACAGCGACTGCAGACGAGCCACAATCGGTGCCAACTCCTCATGACTGTCCAGAATCATAAGAGGAATAAAAATAGTGCGGTGCGAAGCGAAGTAGTAGTCCGGTACCCTGTAGGCGTCCCATGTCACGTAATCGGCGCTGGGGTAGTTGAAGTTCATAGGCAGGTCATAATCCTCCCGCTTCGCCATTGCATGCTGGTACGCCCAGCTCATTGCTCGGTGCAACTCACTACCCCGCTTAATGGGGGCAAAACGCTTCTTATATCGCACAGCATTCGCCTTACCCAGGGGTTCCAGAGTTACCTTGGGGCTACCCGCTGCACGATAGAGGAAGGTAAAGTAGGCGCCACGGCTCGCCGGAGTGTCGTAGTGGAAGGAACCATCAGACCAACCGGTGGTCAAACCCACCCGGGTCGCCCAGATAGCAACCTTATAGCGCGCATCGCCCGGAGTCAGGTCGGTGTACGGGGACTTCTCCGGCAGGTTCTTCACCTCGGGTGAGCCAGCCAGCTGATACAGGTACTCCAGTAAGCGGCCACGCGAAATGGTCATGACCTCATTCGGCAGGGACCACTCATCGATGTTGTCCAGCTCAACAGCCTGCTCCTTCGTAATCAGGCCGGTGCACTCCGCCCACTGCCAACTGTTCATAGCGTTCCTGCCGTATTCGCCGTACATTTCGAAACAGTTGACATTAGCCTTGGATTCTTCAGTAGGCTGTGCAGGTTTCGGATCAATATGCGCAGCCTGGGCCACGCCCTGACCCATGAAGCCCATAGTCAGTGCCAACAGTGCCGCCGCGCCGCGGGTCGAAAGGGTTTTCTTCATTTTTTATCCTCGGTGAAAGGTATGGGAACGGAAGAAGAGTGAATTTCTTTGACCATACTCAGAATCTGCACCCTGCGCAATCAACTACGCCCGGCGCGCAGGCAGATGCGGCGAAAGACACAACAAAGGCGAAAGATGCAGCAAAAGGGGGCGTGCCCACCGCCTCCAGCACGCACGAAAAATCGCACGAACCAGACACGGGGAACACGCCCCCAGCAAGCCCTCCCGCTCACCTACCGCTAGGACAGCGACTGCAGACGAGCCACAATCGGTGCCAACTCCTCACGGTAATCAAGAATCATGAGAGGGGTGAAAATAGTGGGGTACGAAGCGTAATAGAAATCCGGTGTTCTATTGATTTCCCACCTCTTGTACTCGGTGTTATTAATACCCAACCAGATACCCTCGAGGTCATCACCGAAATTTCTTAAAGCATGCTGATAAACCCAGCTCATTGCTCGATGCAACTCACTCCCCTCCTTGATGGGAGCAGCGCCTTTCTCAGCACGCACAGCATTCGCCTCATCCAGGGATTCCAAAGTTACCTTGGGGCTACCCGCGGCACGATAAAGGAAGGTAAAGTAGGCGCCACGGCTCGCCGGAGTGTCGTAGTGGAAGGAACCATCAGACCAACCGGCGGTCAAACCCACGCGGGTCGCCCAGATAGCAACCTTATAGCGCGCATCGCCCGGGGTCAGGTCGGTGTACGGGGATTTCTCCGGTAGGTTCTTCACCTCGGGTGAACCAGCCAGATGGTACAGGTACTCTAGCAAGCGACCACGCGAAATGGTCATGACCCCGTTCGGCAACTTATCTTCACGGGTTGTGGCCAGCCCAACAACCTGCTTCTTCGTAATCAGGCCGGCGCATTCCGCCCAGTACAAATTGGTCATAACGTTCTTGCCGTAATAAAAGTGCATGTCAAAACAATTAACATCAAATTCCAGCTCTTCAATAGGCTGTGCAGATTTCGGCTGAATGTATGCCGCCTGGGCTACGCCCTGACCCATGTACCCCATAGCCAGTGCCAACAGTGCCGCCGCGCCGCGGGTCGAAAGGTTTTTCTTCATTTTCTATCCTCGGTGAAAGGTGTGAGAGTAGAAGAAGAGTGAATCCCTTTGAACATACTCGGGATTCACTCTCCGCGCAATTATTTCAGAATGATTAAACTTTTACGTCATTTTGACTATTCCGATTAATCTCATTATCTTGCGAGGTCCTATAGACCACAAAATTAATATCAATATAGAAATTGCCCCAGGGGACACTGCGATCTCTCCTAAAGAAAAGGTGCCGACCGTCATTCGAAGTCAATTTATTACCATCACGGGCATTACGCGATGAACCGGCCACAATACTAATATCATCCAGCTTATTCTCCAGATAAAACCCGTAACGCGAGGAACGCTCGCCAACTTTCGGATTAGCCGAACGCGGCGATACTAGGCGTGCTCCAGAAGCATTTCGTCCAATATACCAATTAGCTGCTTCATCAGTGCGTGCAGTTCCCTTAAGAATAAGTGAATTCTCGAGACTCGAGGACTCACCTAGACAATTCATAAACTGATTATCCTTGAAACCTACGACCCACCCGTGCCCACCATTCTCCTGAGCGGTACATCCGATGAACATATTCCGTTCGCCAAAAACCGCCCACCCGGCACCAGACTTTCTGCGGTACTGATCTCTATCGTGATAAAGGTCGGAATTTGGCTTATTGCGAATAGCAAACCAGGCGGTACATGCCACAAATTTACATTGAGCCCCATACACCTCAATTGCCCCATGATATCCGCCACCAAGATTGGCATCAGAGACCTCAACCATCACAAACTTATTATCCGCAGCTCCAGAGTTCAAACCCTCTGTTCTACGCTGAACATGACCCACCGGCTTTCCCACCAAGAGCCCTTGTCTGCGAGTTTTACGAATGCGGACCTTATCAACCTTCATTGCACGATCATGTTCACCCAGGATGGCAATTCCGATTGCCGTATCCCAGATTTCAACATTTGAAATAATAGGGGCAGCTTCAGGTTCATTAAAAATATCATATCTTGTATGAACAATAATGCCCGCAATATTATCCGGTATATAATTATCAGCAACGTGCTTACCCTGAGCAATTTGATACTCAAAAAATCCTTTACGAATATTAGGATTCAAAAGATTAAGATTGGCGGCACGAATAAACATATCCCGCACCCCAAAACGCATTGGTATATTTGTTCCCATATCACCCACAAAGGTATTGTATGACCCCATATGAAATACCCCCTGACACTCCATATCGTCACCATCAACATCTCTTAAAATCTTCGGGTTTTTATTAAACCCAATAATTTGTGTTGAGAATCCATGACCATACACCTCTACCCTATCCCTGAGATTAATAAAATCATTACTCACAAGATAGATTCCCGAAGGAATCTCGACAGAACCACCACCGGGAACAGCGGCCACCGAGTTAATGGCATTTTGAATTGCTGGTGCGGAATCCTTCGTACCGGTTGGGTCTGCACCAAAATCCAAAACATTCACATGCTTTGATTTACTATAATCAACCATATTGTATTCCTTTCTTAAGCCATGTAGTTCAAACGCATTCAAATAGTTTGAATGCCAACCCACCAATTTTTCCTGAATATCTATACATATAGATGATTTGATGTTTAATTCTATTAAATCTGTACCAACCCCCTATCAATCATCTCTTTTTGCAGAGCAAGATTTCCCGAATCCGCAACCCTGCGATTACCCCCATAATTGTTTTATGGGGCAGCTATTGTGGTACATGTCAACACGCCTCCCGGCGTCCTAACACTAATCCGATAGGAAGCCGACACAGTAGACCCGCCGTATTCGCTACGACCCGGGAAATACACGCCAAAGCACCCTCGTTGAAACAACTCTTCCGGCTGAGAAATATCCTTATCAACCTCAAGACCCCATTCCCAGCGCTGAGCTTGAATAAACGCACCGTCATCTTCTCCAAGGGATGCGTTTCCCTTCATCTCCCCTTGGTAGACACCACAAAAATACTCAGTGCTCTCCATTGAGGCACCACGCGCACGAACCACCTTCAGACCCGAGTCCTCACGCACTGTCAGTGATGGTGCAGCCGGGTACCCCTCAGGAGAATGGCTTGTCAATCCCATAGAACCCGGCTGCCAACGGCTCATCTGCACCATGTATTCTTGCGATCCACTCAGCTGTTCAAGCTCAACCACAATCTGCTGACCCGAAGGAATTTTAGACAGCCACTGCCCTGTATCACGGCGAATATGGGGGCGAATTACCTCATGCAAGAATCGCTCTCCTTGATTCCCCATCAGTTCTACCGACGGAAGCGCATGCACCCCAGCATAGGGGCCCGAAAAGGGAAGAAGCTGAAACCACAGAATGACATTATCTGCACCATTAGTCGGCAACCACGCTTCACGAAGCGGGGCAACAGTGCATCCATCTATTTGCTGGGGAGACCCAACAGAGCCCTGAATACCCCATGCCGTGCTCTGAGGTGCTACGAAGAAACTTACCAGGGCAAATGACGAAAGCCGGCACACATGCCGGCGTGACAGTTCAGACATGATAGTCCTTAAATTGAGTTGAGTGATGACAATAGTGTGTGGCGTTTACGCTTCGTCGACGTTCTTACACCACACTCCTTCAACCCTACTCTGAAAATTCACCGTTTCGAGTATTCACAAGCAAATATTTCATTCTCGTGAAAAAATATATATCAATATAAACCTGAAGTTTATTAAAATCTCACTTTAAACTTGAATATTTATGCAACTAGAACTTTAGAAATATCTTTAAAAATCTGAACTTTCAGAAATATTACAAGCCCCACCGCGCAAAGTACTTGCTGAAATCGACCTCAACAAAGCCCTGGGCAACGGCTCCGAGCACAACAAAAGGGGGCGTGCCCACCGCCTCCAGCACGCACGAAAACTCGCACGAACCAGACGCAGGGAACACGCCCCCTATAAAACCGGGTGCACCTAACGGTGCCGCAGCTTAGTGACCCTCAGCTGCGAAACGGTCGATAGCCTCCTGGACCATCTTCTCAGCAGCAGCCAGGTCTTCCCAGCCCTCGCCCTTAACCCACTTGCCGGGCTCCAGGTCCTTGTAACGCTCGAAGAAGTGCTGAATCTCAGCCTTCAGCTGCTCGGGAACATCAGCCAGGGACTTGATGTGGTCGTAACGCTTGTCGGTGGGAACGCACAGAACCTTAGCGTCGCCGCCAGCCTCATCGGTCATGTTGAACACTGCAACCGGGCGGGACTCAACCAGCACGCCGGGAACAACGTCAACGTCCAGGATCAGCATTGCGTCCAGCGGGTCGCCGTCCTCACCGAGGGTGTTCTCGAAGTAGCCGTAAGCGGTGGGGTACTGCATGGAGGTGAACAGCACGCGGTCCAGGCGCAGGCGGCCGGTCTCGTGGTCCACTTCGTACTTCACGCGGGAACCGCGGGGAATTTCAATAGTGACGTCGAGTTCCATCGGAACCTTCTTTCTCGTGAGTTAGAGTCACTTTCGCGGCGACTTCGGCGCGCAAGGTGCGAAAGTTAGGTGTTGAACTCACCCATTGTAACCCGTTCACGCACACCGAAACCGCGTATTCGGCGCCAAAACCAGCGTAAATTACCACGCTCACACCACCGTTACCGTTCCGCCTAGTCCCGCGCTCGCCAGCACACCCCCGCCGCCGTGTCGGGCAGTCCAGATTAGGTTCGTGAAGGGCGGCAGGAGCGCGGCATGAGCGTCAGGGCACCGGCGCGTAAATTCGATAGGCACCCCATCCGCCCGCTATGCTCAAAAGATGCCTTCCAACAAGCACAACACCCAGACCACCACCCTCACCCGCCGCGCCGCCCTCACCCTCGGCGGCATGTTCCTCCTCACTGCCTGCGGATCCGCCGCAACCGAACAGAAACGCCCCGAAGGCTCCGCAAGCCCCACCGGCAGCGCAACCGGCACCGCTGAGGCGACCGCCTCCGCAGCCCCGAGCGCCACCCCGAGCCCGACCCTCGCCCCCGCACTGCCCGAAGCGGAACAGGAGCAGCTACGCAACGCCCTCACCGCGCTCTTCGCGGACGGCACCTACCCGCAGTACAGCCTGTTCGTCACCGGCATGGACGGCAACCTGCCCAGCATCAAGGCGACCACCGCACCCGCCGACCTGTACGCCGCCAACGCCGACACCGCGCGCGTGCCCGCCTCCACCTTTAAGGTGCTGACCCTGTTCGCGCTCAACCACTACGCGAACCTGCAGGCGCGCCTGCGCACCCGCGTCACCCGCGACGCCGCCGGACTGTACCTCATGGCGGGCGGCGACACCCTGCTCGGTGCGGGCGCCTCCAACCCGAAGCAGATTGTGGGACGCGCAGGCCTGGGCACCCTCGCTGAGCTGACCGTGAAGGCGCTCCTTCAGGGTGAGAAGCCTGCCGCGGCGCTACCCGTCTACCTGGACGGCACCTTCTTCAGTGGCCCCGGCGTGAACCCCGGCTGGGATGCTGCCGACGTGGCATCCGGCCAGATTACGCCCATTCACCCGATCGCGCTCGAATCGCACACGGTGCCGGGCAAGTCGACCGCAAGCAACCCGGTACGCCCGGATGATGCGGCGGTTGCCGCCCAGCAGGCGTACGTGGATGCGCTCAACACCGCCGGTAAGGAGTCCGGGCTGAGCTTCACCCTCGCGGAGCGCCGCACTGCCCCTGCGGAAGCGGTTGAAATCGCCGCGGTCGAATCGGCAACCCTGCTGGAGCAGGCGCAGCACATGATGCTCAAATCCGATAACGCCCTGGCGGAGGTGCTTGGCCGTTGCACCGCCATCGCCGCAGGTAAGGAAGGTAGCGGCGAAGCGGCACAGCAGACCGTGCGCCAGGCACTCGTGGATGCCGGCGTGAACGTTGAAAACCTGGTGCAGGCGGACGTATGCGGTATGTCCCTGACGGACCGCGTGACCGCCCGAACCCTCGTGCAGGTTACTGCGCTCATAAACGCCGACGAGCACGCCGAGCAGCTCATGAGCACGTTCCCGGTGGCGGGCGTAAGCGGCACCCTGACCGATCGTTTTGGTGCGGCGAACGCCGTGCACGCACGCACTTTTGTGCAGGCGAAGACCGGCACCCTGTACACGGTGTCTTCGCTGTGCGGTGTGGCGACCCGACCCGACGGCACCCGCCTGATTTTCGCGATTATTCTGAACGATCTGGGCGGCTCGGATGCGCTGCCCGCCGCGAAGGAACGCGTGGACGCTGCGGCGGCGGTGATTGCGAACCGCTCGACCGCGCCGAGTACCTCTAGTGCTTCTAGCGCGCCGGAAGCTTCCGCGGAAGCTACTGCGGAAGCTACTGCGGAAGCTACTGCGGAAGCAACATAAGCCCCTTAAATCACCCTGTGCAGGTTGATTTTCTGTAGTGTTTCACGTGAAACCTGAAAATCAACCTCTCGGGGGCAAGACCTCTCAGAACAAGGGGTGGCACGGAGCGCCGATAGACTCCTCAACCGAGGCTCGCGCCCACTCCCCGCGGCGGGATTTCACACCCGCCTTGTTTCTCCCTCCTCCAGCAGAAAAGCCACCATGGACCTTACCTTCACCCTCGCTGACCTGACCGCCACCTCCGCCTGCGAGCTGCGGCTCTACACCGAGCTTCAGGAGCGTGCACAGAAGCAGTCTGCACGCCCGGCCCCCGAGAAGTCCGAGCGCGCCCGCGAGGCGTACCGCGAGTGCCTGCGAGTGCTAGCCGAAGGTGGCATGGTCAGTGCTGGAGCGGCGAGCAGTGGAGTGGTCGGCAGCAAGCACGCGGACGGTACAGCACGCCCGGTGCCCCTGGTGGCAACCTCCGCGGCGGGGCTGACCTACACGGTGGAGCTTGACCGTCTGGAGTACGTACCGGAAAACAGCACCGCGCGAATCGTCTGCACCCCGCACCTGGGTGAGGCGGCGCATCGGGCACTGTTGCGCGGTGCCCTGGCGGCGCACCTGCTGACCGCCGGTGCCGCCGAGACTGCCATCGAGAGCGCCACCGAGACTGCCAAGAGCGCGGTGCGCATCGACCTCTACCTGGACCACGGCGCGGAACCCGATTCGGAGCATACTGAGCACTCCTCCCCCGCTGGTCAACCTCACCGGGTTGATTCGGCGCGTATTCTGCCGCTCATCCGCCTGCAGGAGCAGCGCCTCCTCTCGCTCACCCAGGCGCTGAATGAGGGTATAGAACCGGCGGAACTTGCCGAGCGCATCCCGTATTTTCTGACCTGCGACGAGTGCCCGGCGTGCCTGAACGCGGCGGCATCTCTTGCCCTCGCGACCGACGCCCCGGAGCTCGTCACCGAAGAAACTGCCGGAGACGCCGCCGAAGACCCCGAAACCGAGGAGCATCCGGCCATGTACCGGGTGCCTGCCGCCGTGGAGAACGACAGCGAACAGTACCGACTGCAGTGCCTGCTGGATGCCCAGCTCGCCTCCCTCGAAGAGCACGCGGCGGAGCACGGCTGGGGTGCCGGTGAGCTTGAGGCGGCGATGCTGCTGTCCATGACGAATTATCACCGCCGTGAGCGCGCCCCGTTCTGGCGTGAGCACATTCGCCGCCTGGAGGACGGCCCGACGGCGTGGGTGGCGAGCCGCGATTACGCGTACCTTGATCGGGTGCAGGTGCTTTCGGCGGAGCATGCGCATGCCCTTCTGACCACCCCCGCAGACCTGGAGGCGCTTGCCGCCGCCATGAAGGACCCCACCGAGGTTGAGGACGCCCCCGGCTGGTATCGTGTGCGCGGCGCGCAGGTGCGCCTGCTGCGTGCGCGAATTGAGGCTGACCCGAGCCTGGTGATTGCGCCCTCTGACCGTGCGGTATTTTGTGCATATGAGGCGGGGTTGAGCCCGCAGATTGCGCTGGACCGTATGGAATCGCAGCTGAATTATTTCCGTGCGTCGAATCCGGGTGAGCGTGTGCCCGCCGAGTTGGCGGCGACGGGTTTCTTTGGCATGCGTGTGCTGGCGGTGGCGCAGGGCGGTTTCCGTACTGGATCCGAGGATTCTGCGAACCCCGAAGAGGCTGCCGAAGAGTCCGACGAGTCGACTGCAGAGTCGACCGGCGAGTTCTTGGAGGTGCTTCTGCAGGAGCGCATCCGCGTGAAGGATGAGCCGCACGGCGCCCTGCCTTCAGGTATTGGTCCTGGCGATCCGGTGTCGACGGCGACGATTGAGGCGGCTCTGCAGTCTGATGTACACGGGCTGCTTTTCGATGGTGCTCTCATACCTAGCGCCCCTATCACCGATGAAGATTCCGAGCCCTCCGATGCCCCCGCCTCCCCCAGCGCCCTGCCGAGCGTGCTCGATGCGGCGGCTTCCCTGACGGGGCTGGAGAGCGCCTCCGCGGATTTGCTGTTCCGCCGCGCACCGCGCCTGAAGAAGAGCGCCTCGAACGCTAAAAATGCAGAAAATCTACCCCTTGAGGTTGATTTTCCCGCCTCTGACCTGCCCACGGTGGATGCCGTGCACGCGGCGGTTCGCGCCCTCGACCACTCCTATGTGGCGGTTCAGGGCCCTCCCGGTGCGGGCAAAACCTTCCTCGCCTCGCATGTGATTGCGCGCCTGGTGGCGGAGGGCGCGAAGGTGGGCGTGGTGGCTCAGTCGCATGCGGTGATTGAGAATCTTATGTTGGCGTGCTGCGCCCGTGATGGTTTTGATGTTTCGCGTGCGATGCGTCTGCGCGGCAAGTCGGTGACCCCGGACGCCCCGTGGTCTGAGGTGTCTGATTCTGAGCTGGTGGAGCTGATTTCTGGTGCGGGCGGTCTGCTGTTTGGCGGCACGGTGTGGGATTACGTGAGTGAGCGTCGTGTGCCTGCCGGGTCGCTGGATGTGCTGGTGGTTGATGAGGCTGGCCAGTTCTCGCTGACGAATACGGTGGCGGCGGCTCGTGCGGCACATTCGGTGCTGCTGCTGGGGGACCCGCAGCAGTTGCCGCAGGTGTCGACGGGTGTGCATCCGTACCCGGTGGATGTTTCGGCACTGGGTTGGTTGTCTGATGGTGCGGCGGCGTTGGATCCGCGTTTTGGCTATTTCTTGGGTGAGTCGTGGCGCATGGGTTCGGCGTTGTGCGAGCGGATTTCGTGGCTGTCTTACGATGGCGCGTTGGCGAGCGCGGCGGCGACGGCTGGTCGTACTCTGCGGGGTGTTGAGCCGGGTGTGGTGTCGTATCCGGTGGAGCATGTGGGCTGTTCGGTGCGTTCTGTGCAGGAGGCGCAGGCGGTGGTGGATTGCGTGCGTGAGTTGTTGGGGCGTGAGTGGGTTCCGGCGGCTGGTGCTGAGCCGCGCCCGTTGGCGGCTGAGGATTGCATTGTGGTGGCGGCGTATAACGCGCAGGTTGATTGTGTGCGTGAGGCGCTGATTGCCGCTGGACTGGCGGATTCTTCGGGTGCTGGCGTGCGCGTGGGCACGGTGGATAAGTTCCAGGGTCAGGAGGCTGCGGTGGTGTTGGTGTCGTTGGCGTCGTCGCGGGTTGATTCTGGGCGCGGTACCGGGTTTGTGCTGTCGCCGAATCGTTTGAATGTGGCGGTTTCGCGCGGTCAGTGGCGGGCGGTGTTGGTGCATTCGCCGTGGGTGGCGCGTTCGGTGCCGCAGGATGTTGAGGAGGTGCTGGCTCTGTCGGGCTTCGCGGGCCTGGTGGAGTAGCGCCCCGCTGAGTAGTTCCCCGCTGCGTTGCGGGGGTCTTTGGTGTGCCCGGATTCGGGTTCAGTCAGGGCTCAGTCGGGCGAAACCACCAAGAATGAATTATAGTCAG
>ERZ772930.454-NODE-454-length-13076-cov-3.09907_pt1 | contig 13076 bp, 20 predicted proteins | sample MGYA00511685_ERZ772930 | MGnify/ENA primary metagenome ERZ772930 (study PRJEB29015, sample SAMEA2738053) | human oral metagenome | biome: human oral; feature: human-associated habitat; material: saliva | place: China | collected 2226 ... | reverse complement strand
TCAGAGTTAAAATCAATATTTAAAAATACATCTTCTCCTTCTTGAGATAACATTATTATCTCATCGAATTGAGCTTCTACTTCGTCCCAGCCTAATCCTGTTTTAGCTTCTTCAGGTAAATTAGTTTCAAATGAAAAATACATCATATTAATATTTCTTAGTAACATTAAATCACTCCTTTTTTTAAGATAATTATATTATACACTAATAAAAGTGTTTTGTAAAGAAAAAAAATAAAAAAGATTGGATTATTTATCCAATCTAATACTAAACACATGTATATCTTTATCACACACTACTCCAAATAATTGACTGACATAACTCTCTGGAATATTAAGACCACGACTAGCATATTCATCTGCTCCAACTAAACTAGCATTACGAGCATACTTATCAGTAATAAGAGTACTATGTATATGTCCTAATACTACATAGTCTATGTATTCACGTCTTTCATTAAATACCTTTAACTTCAACTTACTGATTTCATTATCAATATTACTTTGATTTATTTTATCTCCGTGTATTGCTAATATGTTAAAATTATTATTTATTTTTAACACGTTTTCAAAAAGATTAGAACCATTAATATTAAAAGTAACTTCTGGTATTTTTTCAAAATAAACTTTTAACATTTCATATATCATAAAATCAATAGAATTTTTAGCTTCACTATTTATATTAGTATGAAAATCACGAGAATCAAATCTACTTTCATTTCCTACTACTCCACTAATATATATGTTATTTATATCAAATCTGAACGATTCTATAAATTCTCTAATTAAATGATAACAATAAACACCAGATTCTATTTCTACAAATTGAGCACTACTTTTCATATCACGTCTATGTTGTGCGTGAATAAAATCTCCAAGAAGTATTATGTGAATATTCTTAATTCCATACAGCTTTATATACTTACAAACATTCACACTTAAACGAGTTAATCTAGTTCTTGCCTCTTCAAAATCAAAACGATTTCCATCTAATCCTACTGTCTTACCTATATGCCAATCACTAAGAACAAGAAAACCAACATTAGCTTTTCCACTATTAGCTAATACTTTTTCTTCTTCTCTTTCTGTTTCAGCAAAATCTATCCATACTTCTTCTCTACTACCACGTATTAGTTCATTAATGCTTTCTTTCCACGAACGCATTTCTTCTTCCGCTCTAAACTCATTTCTTTCTATTGCACGCAACGCAGTATTTTCATCACGTAATCTCTGTACTGTTTTCTTTAATCTCTTATACTCTTTAGTAATATAATCTGTTCCAGACAACACACGTTCTTCTATTTCACGTTCTTTTTCTTTTTTCCACTTCTCTATCTCTTCACTACTTAATATTCTATAACCCTTATGCCATTCCTGGTATCTTCCTTTCTTTCCTTTTAGCAAAGGATTAGTATATCTTAATAGTCTCTCTGTAATTCCAACACATTTACAAAAATCACTAAGACTATTTACTTCATATTTACTTCCATCATTCTTTTCTACTACATACTTACTCATATACACCTCACTACGTATTCATCATCACCTAATGTATTAAAAAATCCATACTTACTTTTCTTTTCTCCACTATTACAACGTTTATTATAATATTCAGTATTAACACTAATTACTTCTTTACTTCTATCAAAAGGGTGAAATAAATGTAATAAGACTCTATCGTATACTACATTACTTCCACCGTATTCCAACCAACGAAAATCAAATTCAAAATCTTCAAGTCCCCAACCTATAAATCCTTCATCAAAACCATTATACTTAATAAAATCTTTTTTATAACAAGCAAATAATCCAGGAAATCTTCTAGGTGTTTGTTTAAGTAATATATCCAATATCCTACTCTTCATCTTATACTCTTCATCTTCACCAGCCACTTCACATGCAGATTCATAATCCAGTCCAACAATCTTCTTACTAGTCTCTTCAGATAAATAACAATATAAAAAACAAATCTTACTCTTCTCTACTCTCTTATCATAAACACTCTGTATAAAATCATCAGGAACTATAAAATCCTGGTCAAGAAATATAAGAAAATCTCCAAGACTTTCACGTACTCCATTATTCCTATTCCTACTAAGTCTAAATCCTAAATCTTCTTGACTCACTACAGTAATATCTCCATACCCATTCTCATTAAGCCATTCAATAAGACCAGTACTACCATCATCACACAATACTACTTCATACTCAACATTACATTGTTGTCTTTTAATACAATCCAATGTAACTCGTAATCCTTCAAACCGATTATAAACACTAATTAAAACACTAATCATCGCTTCACCTCAAATATAAGTATACAAAATAAATCACCAAAAGTCAACCAAAAAAATGCGCCAGCGGAAAAAATCTACTTATATTTTTTTAACTCATATCAAAACACCCCCAAGACATCTCAAATTAGTTCGAGGTACCGGGTATTCACTTAGCCAACGTGTGAATCAATTCAGTTCTATAGTAAAAACTTTACCTAGTCAATGTGTGAACAGAAAACAAGTTTTGCTATAAAATTTTCACCAAGTCAATGTGTGAACCTACCTCAATAATCAACCCCCTACTTCTCTCAACGAGTTTCGAGGTACCCGGGTGTTTATTATATGATTCATATAAGTCATTTCTATTATATATATTTTAATATTAAACTCTTGCTTCTTCGAAGTGAAACTCAAAAAATAAAAAGGTTGAGAGCTCCTTCGAAAAGCTCATAAGGAGGAAGAAATGTTAAGAGAATTAGTTGGAAGAATTTTTGGTGTTTGGAAAGTAGAAGAAGTATTTGAAGGAAGAAAAGCTGTTGAACTAGTTATAACTCCAATAATTAATATATTATTGGACGAATTAACAATCAACTTATTTGATTACGATGATGAAGTTGTTGTAATCTGTAGTTACTTGGACTGGAACAAATACACTTTTAAAAAGGATAACTTTGATGTTTGTGAAATAATTAATTATATTATTTCAGAAATAGAAAAGGAAAGAGAGGAGGTTGAGAAGGAATTCATCAAGAGTTTTGATGAACTCAGAAAATAAAAATATAGCTCATTTCTAGTTTAACTAGAGATGGGCTATTATTTTTTATTTTGTTTTTTATTTCAAGCCTTTTCTATTATATATATTTATAATATAAGCAGACATACACAGACAAGCCACGTCTAATATGTATATTCATATAAACTCTTGTCTCTTCGATGGTCAAAGACCACAACAATAAAGGTGGTTTCTTCCACCACTTCGAGAAAAGCGAAGACAAGTTGGGTAAAGCCAACAAAAAAAGGAGAAAAAAATGACAATATTTACAAAATGGGAAATGATGGTAACAAGAGTTAATGGAGTTTTAAAAACAAATAAGAAACTTTATAATTTGTATTTTAAAACAGAAAAACTTTTCAATTGTTACAATGACTTTTTCAATCTTAAAGAGTTATTAATTCATTACCTTATTGGTAGTGAATTGGATAATCTATCTTTTAAGAAAGAGGTTAAACATTTCCTAAAGGAAAAACTTCAAAGTTTGAAGTTGAGAGAGTTAGAAGAAACAAAAGAGAATGAGAGAATCAGAGCTATATTGGAAGCTCATAAAGACGATGAATTTCCATTCTAAGATAATTAGAGTCTAGGAGAAATCCTGGACTCTTTTTATTTTTTCTTATACTACATTAAAGTCATATCTAATATATATAAATATATAATAAACTCTTGTTTTCGCGAAATAAAAATTAGGAGGAAAAAATATGATAAAGAAAATTTTAAAAACAATAAAGTTGGTATTAATGGCATTATCTATTTCTATGTTCTTAGCAATAAGACAAGAAAAAAACCGTTTAATGAAAAGTGGAAGTTATTTATACGTAACTGAGGCAGAAAAATTTATCATTTGTGATTATTGGATGAGAGGAACAACTTTTCAATTTGCGCTTTTCTTATTTAAGTTACAAATGATAAGAGAACTAATAAGGATTTTAGCTGAATATAAAAGAGCTAAAAGAAAAGAAAAAAGACATCAGAAGTAATTCTGGTGTCTCTTTTTTTTTATTATTATGTTTAATTAAAGCCACTCCTTTTATATATAATTATATATTAAGCTCTTGCACTCTCGAAACAAAAAAAGAGCCAATCTCAAAATCACACTAGCTCTTCTTTCATTCAAAACTCCTTCAAACATTCAACTATAAAATATAAAGGAGGTGATAACGTGAAACATATTAAATTAAAATTCAATCCTGTGGTTCGTATTGAAAGCAATCACAGTTGCGAATACTTAATTGATTTAAAAAGTTATATATACTTATTAGAAAATCATTTTGATTCTTTTGATTTGTGTTTATAATAAATCAATTAATTTAATTTAAGAATTTCTCTTACGCTAATAATATTATAGTTGTTTTTAAGTTGTTTGTCAACTATAAAAAACAAACAACAAAAAATAATAATTCGAGTTAGAGTTCTCAAGAAAAACTCATAGGAGGAAAAAATGAAAAACACAAACAAGGCGGCAAACATGGTTAAAACTAACAGATATTTTTATTTGAGTAACTATTACTCAAGTGAAAATAAAAATAACAAGGAAGATTATGAACTTTTCATAAAACTTTCTGAAATTTCTAAAAGACTAAACGAAAATAAAAAGGGTTTAGTCACATCTGCTAGTTTTAGTACTCCATCTAAAAAATGGGAATTTCAAGACAAAACTACTTTATTTATTCACATTTATAGTGAAGATATAGAGTGGACTGAAAATCCTGCTCTTTTCGTGGAGGATATTAAGAACGAACCTCTTGGTAAAAAGACTTATATTTCTGTAGATTTACTTCAACAGAAAGTAAATGTTTTTACTGGGAAAGAAACAAGAAAAATAAATTTCAAGGAATTCAATGATATTTTAGAACATCATAAATTCATAGAAGTTTATATTTCAAAGGAGGTGTTATTAGGTAAAGGAATTAGTGCTGATGCATTAAACTTCTTTACTAAATAAAAATATTAGGGCTTACTCTTAATTGAGTAGGCTCTTTTATTTTTTCTCCGCCAGCGCATTTTAAACTCTTGTGTCGTTGAAACAAAAAAAGAGCTAATTCAAATCAAACTAGCTCTTCAACAAATCACATTCCTTCACTTCATCCACTATATTATTTAAAAAGGAGGTGATATTTTGAATAAAACTATCATATTAGTTCCTATGTATAACGGCTCTCACGTTGTTATGCTAAAAGAAGAATATGAATATCTTAAAAGAAATCATTTTGATTCTTTCGATATAATTCTTTAATTAGGAATCTAATAACGCTGATAGAATTATTCTATCCACTAAATTATTATAGCATTGATAAGTTAATCTTGTCAATGCTATTTTTATTTATCCATTATCACAATAAAGCCTTTTCTATTTTATATATATTTATATAAGCTCTTGTACCTTCGACGTAACAAAGAAAAAAACAAAATTAAATAAGGAGGTGATTTGTTATGTCATTAACAAGTTTATTTGAAAGCTTAAGGAAAAATAAGGGGTGTAATTGGACTATATTTTGTCCATTGCCTCAAGAACAAGATGTAAAAACTCTTGTTAGATTTATAAATAAAGGAAGGAACAGAGTGTCTTATATTAGACATTCTGAGAAAACAGATTATTTCAAAAAACTTGAATTGTTAGTTTTTCTTGTAGATAGAGAAGTAAGAGACCTCGTAATAAACGAGAAGTCAACTCTCTTTGTAAATCTTAAAACAAAGGAGATGAAACTATTAATTCCTATAGATGAAGGTGCTGATAAAATAACAGAATGGAAACAAATTCTGTTATATATGAGAAAGTGTAAATACATTTCATTTGGAATTGAATGTTATAAGAAAGGAGGCGACAGAAAAGATGCTATTAAAATAATGAATTTTATTAATAGCATCTAAATAAAATGAGCTTAGCTTATGCTAGGCTCTTTTTATTTTCTCTGTTATTTCATACAAGCCTTTTCTAATTTATATATAAAAATAAACATCCGGCCGAAAAACCAAGACAAGCGACGCCGTGGCTTGTTACTTGTTTCTCAGCCAGCAACGCAAAAAAGCTTTGCATTGCTTAACCCAAAACAGGAAAAGAACCTAAACTCTTGTTCCTTTGATACAAATCAAAGGGGTTCTAGACTTATCCCCTTCAGAGCAAAAGTCTGTTAATCAAAGGAGGAAAATTATGAAATCATTAGGAGTTTTAGGTGGAGTTGCACAAGAAGTTGTGCAAGGTTTGGACAGAGAATTGGCAAGTGAAATAGCCAAAATCTATTTGGCTGTTAAGGAAGATAAAGAGATTTTAGTCAAAAGACTAAAATCATTGGCATTCTCTATAGGTTTGAAAGCTGTTGCTAGTCAGTTGACTGACAACAGCATCGTGGATACAATTACAGATATCCACGTAGGATACAACCTTTTCAAGTTAGCCGTTCAGGCTAACAAGACTTGGAAAAAATCTCAAGGATACGACAATGATGTCGTATCTGAAGAAATTGAGAGACTTAATGCTTTGGAATTTGAATTGGATTTTTAATCCAGTTCATTCTCTAAAGATAAGATGAGCTAAGCTTAATAGGCTTAGCTCTTTTTATTTTTCTTCTAATAACAAGAGTTTAAAAACAAAAAACAAAAAAAGAATTAAACTCTTGTATTTATAGTAAAATAAAAGGGGTTCTCATACACCTCTATAGAGCAAGATATGAGTTATTAAAAGGAGGATATATTATGTTTACAGTAATTATTAGTTTTAAGGGAAGTAAAGAAAAAGTTATAGTTAATAATCTAAATCGTGTCCAAGCTAACAAGGTTTGTGAAAACTGGGAAAAAAATCCCAGAACAAGCTATGTTGCAGTAATGGACGAACGTTTCTAGTTTTAAAGTCCTGGGTAAGACTATAAACTACCCAATAACTCATTTTTTTTAAAAGGAGGTGTTAAGAGATGAGTTATAAAGTAATTGCTAATAATAATGTTACTTCTAATTGTTCTTTGGAAACAGCCAAAGAATTAATTAGATTTTTTGAAAGTGTAGGCCTTGAGGCTTACGCTGTACCTGAATTGTTTTAATTTTTTTAGACCTAGATAAGTCTTTAAACTGTCTAAAATTTTAAATTTTTTTATTAAAATAGGAGGAAATTAATATGAAAAGAAGTGAAATAAAGAAATTAGTTAGAAATGAATTTTTAAAACTTACAGGAGTTATTGTTAAAAATAAAAATATAAAAGTTGTTTGTAAAGAGGGTACTTTTGATAAAGAAAGTATGTATAAACAATTAAATAAAGAAATCCAATACTCTTATGAGTGCTGGAAAAAAATGCACGGAAACTGGGGTGCGTTTGATATGTTAAAAGGTATTGACCTTTCATTTGAGGCTTTCAAGTGTAGTGATATGTTTAGAAGTTTATGTCATATTGAAGTTAGATAATTTTTAGTCCTGAGCAAGACTTAAAAAGGCTCAACTAAAAATTAAAAAATAAAGAGGTTGCCTTATACCTCTTCGAAGAAAATAAGGTGTTTCAAAAAAGGAGAAAAAATGAGAAAATTAATATCACTTAGAGATTTAGCTGGTTTTAAAAAAGAAACTTTAGAACAAATAAAAAATATCAGCTTTTATACTAAAAAGAATTTATTCTTTGGAACTTTAAAAGTTTTTTGCGACGCAGAAAACGAAAATTGGTTTAGTAGTTTATTGGCCGAATTTAATGACGCCATTTATAAACAAGTTCGTTTTTATCATAAAATTGATAAAAATGAACAAGGTGATATTAAGTTTAATTTGTATATGGGTGAATATATGTATTACCACTATACAATGGCACTTAGACCTATGATGGAATTAACAAAATTTGTTAAATCTTATAAATCTTACTTTTCAAATACGGAATGTTCTCCAACTCTTTACTTCGATATAGATGTTGCTAGTGACATCTACTTGGAATACGAAATGAAAGATGAAAATAAAGAACTTGCATATACCAAGTTCGTAAAAGAAGATTAATTATTTTAGAACTATAAGGATTTAATTAACTCTTATAGTTCTTTTTTTATTTTAAAAGGAGGAATAAAATGAATATAAAAAAAGTTATTTTTGAAAGAATAAAAGAATACGGTGTTGTCTTAGATGACAACACAGAGCTAACTTATAAAAACGGAAGAACTATCTTTGAAAATTCAGAGATAGATTTTTATGGAGTTGCACACGATAGCCTTTTGGAATACGTGCAATTCCGTAATTGGCAACATACTGGAGATTATATATCTAAAACTCTAAAACCATTCAAAAATTTTCTAAACGGGTTATTCCCGTATCCATATATTTACAAAATATGGTTAGAAGAGGAGGATGATAACGAAGATTAAAACTTTGGAAGTTGCTAGGTTAATTCCTAGTAACTTCCTCTTTTTTTTCCAGGGACCCATTTACATAGGTTCTCTTCAACCCTCCACGCTTAGTTAATTCCTAGTTGTTTCTTAATTTCTACTAGATAAAACAGTAGGAATGTTTCTTTCTTGGGAACCAAATGCTTAGTTTCCCCGTCCCTCCTTGCCGAATTATTCCTCCCTCCTAGTTTACTCTTAATTGCATCTTTCTAATCCCTCTTCTTAGGAACCATTGGTTCCTAACATCTCCTTCTTTTCTTTGTGGAACCAATTGCATAGGTTCCTACTCCTCCTTGCTTAGTTGTTTCTTTCCCCTTAGCCTCCCCTTAGTTGCATCTCTCTTCTTTTCTTCTTAAGAACCTATGGTTCCTAAAACCTCCTTTCCCTTGGTGAAACCATTGCATAGGTTTCCCCCTTCCCCTTCCACGCTGAGTTGCTTCTCATGTTCTTCTATGCCTTTACTAGCTTCTACTAAAAAACCCTGAGTTAACATTAAAGCATTCTCCAGGGACCGCTAGTAAAAAAAAGACCTGTTTTCATTAAAGCACAAACAGCAAACACAAAACAGAAAAAACATCAAACTCTTGTTTTGCTAGATTAATATGAGTGATATAATTATATGGCTCACTTGTTTAAAACGCGTTAAACGAGCTCTCAGAGCTTCGCCTTTTTGAGTGGCGATAATATGCGTTGTTGAGATATATGATTTTGGTTTAAAATTATTAGTTTACTCTTATGTGTTTAGTTAAGTTATATGCTTAGTAGTATAGATATGTGTAAAATATTTTCTCTATAGTATAGTCTAAGAAAACTAGTTTTTATAAACTATGTTTTTTATGGTTAGGATAGTATAGGGTGTTATTTTATTTTGATACTACACTGGGGGTTAAACTAGTACGACTATGCATAAAATCGCGTGTTAATTTTTTTGGTATTTTTAGCATAGGTGTTATTTTATTTTTTAGCATATACACCTTGTTAGTATGTTTATCTAGCTTAAAATAAACGCAACTCTAGAACTTATCTTAGGTTGTGCTAGTTTTGTTTGTATTATATGCTTAATAGGCTTAATTAGTTTGATTATCAAAGTAATGATTTTAGAGGTTGAATTCAGTCTCTTTTATAAGTCTTGGTTTTAACTCAAAATTAATTTTTCTTTTAATACCAAGGATTTATAATTTTTACTCTTTGTACTCCAACGGGGGTAAAAAGTGACACCCATCTCTTATCAGAGACTAAAAAGTCATTAGTTTGATACTCAAAGTAATAATTAGTTTTTCCTTTAGTATCAACGGTTTGTATTAATTTGGATAATTTTATGGTTTTAACTTTTTCGCTGGCGGAGAAAAGTGTCTCTTTGACACCCAGTTCAGATACAAATGTGTTTGCTTGTAAACAAGTCTTGATTGGTGATAAAACTAAGCAAAGTCTGATAAACTCTAGTGTTAAGCTTGTTTTTGTGTTTTTTGGTGTCACTTTGACCCCCAGTAAAGTATAAAAGTTATTTTAGTTTTGTTCGACTTAAAAACAGAAAACAGTAAACAAAGAGCCTTAAACTCTTGCTTTGCTAGTGTTTTTGTTAAAACTAGTGTTATGTTTTACCCCAGTCTGGAGTTAAAAAAGGAGGATATTGTATGGATAAAATAGTTTATATCGTTGCTGAATTAGAAATGGCTAGTGTTGAACTAGCTGATATCATTGAAAATATTGGCTTTGATAATGTTTGTAATTTGGTTCAAGATAAATTCGGTGATTGCACTGATATAGCTTGGGATAAAATTGCTGATTTTATTAAAGGAGGACGTTATGAAATTTAAAAGTAGTGAAGTAATTGAATGTGCTATGTTTGAGGATGTTGAGTTACGTGAGTTTTATTTGGAAAAGCAGAAAACTTGCGACTTTGACTTGTTTAGTTTGTTGTGTAGTGAATTAGAGTTCAACATAAGAGCTGGTGCTGTTAAAAGCAATATGGCTGAGGCTATTGGTTTTACTTGGATTTATCTAAGTATGGAAATGTGGGACTTTGATGTATATTTAAATTAGGAGGTTGTTATGGAATTAGCTGTAAAGTGCGGAAATATGGAGTTTAATGGTAACGTGATTGGTTTAATCGAAGAACTTAAGGAGAATTCTTCGTTTGCTGAACTATGGAATAAAGCTGAGAGTTCTTTTGAGGAAGAGAACTCAACTCTTGATTTAGAGGCTAGTTGTGTAATTGGTTTTCTTAATTATGCAATGGAGTTAGAACATAAGCCAAGCAAAGATGAAGTAGTAGCTTGGTTGATTAAATACTTAGGGTAGTGTTATGCTACCCTTGAATTATTGGGAGGTTTAAGAGGATGAAGTTAGAGGAAATGATAGCTTCTTCACGTAAGAAGAATGCTAAATATGATGAGGTTAAGGTTGAGGAGTACTACAACGCCTGGTTTTATGGTGCTTTAAACTTAAAGGCCGTAAAAGAGGGTACTGGTATTGGAGGTAGCTTCGCTAACTGGTTGCTTGAAATGGCCAGAATTGCGGGAGTTGATATGATACAAGCCCGTATTTTGGGAAATAAGCTACAACAGTTAGCACTTGATAGTAAACACGACGGAGCTGGTGTAATGTCAGACGCGTTGTGGTATAAGATTTGTAAGCTTAAGACATTCAAGGGTAGTCCAATACAGCTAGAAATGGCTATTTGTGACATACTGAATGATGTTAAGGATACAGTCATTGCTGAAAATGACTGGGAATAAAGGCTTTTTTCATATGGCCTAAATATTGTGATTTAGTCACGTTTGTAAAAGAAGAACTAAAGGAGTGATGTTATGAAAAACTTATTTAGAACTGAAGAGTTAATGGCTGGTATGTTTATTAAGAGAATATTAAGAGAAGATAAAGAGTTGCTTTCAAGAGTAATGGCTTTGAATGATAAGAGAGGTTTTATCAGAGGAGTGAGAGCTCTAATTGCTTGTGTTCATAGTAGCACAAGTGATATCTCTGATGTGAAATATCTTTTTGAAACAGCTCTTTATTGTCGTGAGGAGGCTGTTAAGAATGAGTATAAGATTTGATAACTTTGTTATGGTGTTTTGTAAGAGTAGCAAAGAGAGAAATACTGTTTTTATTAATATTTACTTTAAGAGTATTAGGGATAAAAGCTACTATATGATTGATGACCTATGTAAGTTGTTGTGCAATGTAGGTTATGATTGTGAAATTAGTTTTTATCAGGGACATAAGCTTTTGCATATAATCTTTCAGGAGAAAGAGAAACTTGAGTTACAATTGAGCAAGTATGCCTATAACTATTACTATAAGACTATTGCTTTAGAAATAAAGGAATTGTTATTAGAGTATCTCTATGGAGAATACTTTAATGTAGCTTTATTTGATTGTTGTATTCCACAATGGTTATTGTCTTTGAATGTATCATATAGTTTATTAGATTTTTCTGAGACTATGCATAATGATACATATCAAGGAAGTGTGTTTTATAGGAAGAGAGAGAAGTATGAAGTGAAAGCGTTGCTTCGTAAGTCTCTTGAGATAGCAAAAGTTAAAAGAAGAGGTAAGACTTTGAAGATTTTTAACAATGCTATTGGTAATCCATATATAGTATGGATAGATGTTGATATGTATATGGATTGTGTTGAAAGTGTATGTGAAGAACTTAATATTGATTATGTATTAGCTTAATTTTAAAAGGAGTTGATTGAATATGATAAAATATAATGAATTTTTAAAAGAAGTTTTTAATAAAGAAAACAGAGAAGATTTTAGAACTCATAGTAGAAAGAAATATATCGTGAAGAAACTATCTTGGTTAATAGATAATTATGATTTTGTTATAAAAGACTTAAATGAAGTAGGACATTATTTGATTGATGAATTTAGGTTTACTAGAAATGATTATTATTTTGAAATAAATGCTAAGTCTTTCTTGGAGTATATTAATATAATGACTGATTGGTTAATAGATGAAACGTTTGTTGACTTAAAAAGTTGTTTTATTAGATTGAAAGAGGCTATTGAGAAAGAGGAAAGTATCTTTTATTGTCACGAAGAATATGGAACAGGAACATTATTTGATTTTATTCATAATTTACGTGACGGTTGTCTTAAAGATATGTTTATAACTGGTAGTTATTTCAAAATAGAAGATAAAGAATGGTGTGAGTATATATATAATACTTACAGGAAATTAAAAGATAATCTTGGCTGGTATCCTGTTGAGTTTGTTGTAAGCAATAAAGATTTACTGGATAAATTTTGTGATGAGTATGAAAATAATAATGGACTTTTTAGTTGTAGCTATTATGAAAAATGTTATTATTTCACAGAAGATTTCGAAAATCTTTTGAGTTTGGATACTCTTAAGAAAGATTTTGATAATGGATATAAATTAATGCGTAGTCAATATCCAAAAAAAATAATTAGTAAAAATTAATTTTTTATGTCCTAAGCAAGACGTTAAAAGGCTTTTTTGTTTTTGTTAATTTTATTGTGATGTGTTTAAATATTGAGGAGGTTGTATATATGTCTAATAACGTTAATGTTCTGAATGATGTGCAAGTTGAATTACTTAAATCTTGTGTAAAAGTCGCAAGATTGAGAAAGGCTCACAAGGGATACCGTTTCCTTGGTGAGGGAGAACTTTATAAGAAATTCAGCAAGGAACTTAGAATTCTTGCA